>OBLK01000378.1_pt1 | contig 10458 bp, 9 predicted proteins | sample 1518871 | NCBI WGS metagenome assembly OBLK01 (sample SAMEA2464837, study PRJEB22497) | soil metagenome | biome: Grassland; feature: Farmland; material: Clay | place: Australia | collected 2013-02-01 | depth 0.8 m
GTGGTGCAGTGCGCCCGCACGGGCGGGTCTGTGCGTTGGGGCCCTGCGCCCGCGGACGGGCTGGCAGGGGTGGCGATGTACGTGTCCGCGCTCTCTGTCGCCCCGCCCCTTAGCGCCGGGGCAACCACCGCCACCGCCGCCGCCCTCCTGGGGCCCCACCTCGTCGCCGCAACAGTGATGATCCCCCACCCTGGCACGGAGCCTCCACACCCGCACCGATTGACGATTTCCCAGCGACACCGAACACCTCAGTCAGCCGCTGCGGCAACAGTCCTACGTCACCGAGGGCCAACCGGCGCCGGCCGGCGTGAACCTGGCCGAGTCCCCTGGTCCGCCTATGATCGCCACCGCATCGCTCGCGCGGATGTTCACGGTGAGGTTGCGGTCGGCGCCGTCCCAGCCCAGCGAGGTGACCGCGCCGCTGCCGTTGGTGTATTGCGGGGTGTTGCCGTGGTTGTCGTATTGGATTGAGCCGGTGAAGTCGTAGGTGTAGTGGTGGCCGGGGGTCCAGGCCTGGACCATCGTGTCGCAACGGCGGGAGCCGGTGTCGGGGTGGATGCTGGAGTAGGTCGAACTCAGGAGCCCACATGGTTGCGTTCCAGACACCCACGGACGGCATCGTCCTGACCCATTTCGTCGTCGCTGCGGACGTCGATCGTTCTTGCCGGTTCTACTCGGAGGTGTTGGGCGGTCAGGTCGTGCAGCGGGGCGAGCCCTCGGTCGTCGCCCTGGCCAACGGCTGGGTGATCATCAATGTCGGCGGTGGACCCACCGAGGACAAGCCCACCGTCACCCTCGAGACGCCGCCGGATCCGAACCGCGTCAGCAGCTTCCTCAACATCCGCGTCACCGACATCCAGACCGTCTACGCCACCTGGAAAGCCCGCGGCGCCCGATTCCTCACCCCGCCACAGGACCGCGGTAGCGAAATCCGCTGCTATCTGCGCGACCCCGACGGACACCTCATCGAAGTCGGCCAATCCAACACCGACACCATCACCGGCCTCACCGACCACGCCCTGTCCTAACCCGACACCCGATACGCGAACCCCAGGCAATCAGCAGAACGCGCGGCGGCCAATGAACACGTTCGCCAGGCGCGCGGCGGCAGAAGCGGATGTTCGTTCCGACGGCGGCAGGTGTGCTGAGCACGTGTCCTTGTCGATCTGGGTGGGCATGCGGCTGAGGCCAGCCCAGGATTGTCGTCAGGCCGCACTCCGAGCAAGACCTTGCCACGCTGCGGGCAGCAGGCTTCTCCGGCCCCGAGGACGATCCCGCCATCGCCATCGATGCCTGTGACGGCGTCGGACCCAGCATCTGGTTTAACCGCGTCCCCGAGGCCAAGCAGGGAAAGAACCGGGTCCATCTCGACGTGTACGGCGACGCCGGTGCGCTCGTCGCACAGGGTGCCCTGCTGCTACAGCGCCAACCACAGTGGACCGTCCTGGCAGACCCAGAAGGCAACGAATTCTGCGTGTTCCCGCGCACGGATGAGCCTGTCTCCGGGTCGCTCCTTACAGCTCATCCCCATGCCGACGTGATCAACGTCAAGAATGCCGGTTCGACGCGAGGTCCGAGCAACCAGCGATAACGACCTGACCGTTCGGGACGCTCATCAGCAAGATCGCGACTACCGTGCCAGCGCGGTCCGTCTACGACACGCGGCATGACCGGACGTTGATTGGATCGTAGGTATCAGCTTTGCTCGGCATGGGTGCTGCGGCATCAAGGGGCACCGATCCACCGATATTCGGCCTATTTGCCGCGAGTGATACCCGTCGATGAGGGTCGCAAACTCGGTTGCGTCGCGGCGGTGCGGCCGTCGACAATTTCGCGGTGCAGATCCTGTTCGCCCGGGACCAGCGTGGTGAGAGCCTCACCACCGTCTACCGCACCGACGGTGTGGTGGTCGAGTTGCCGTCCTACTCCCGCAAGCACCGGGTTCCGCACGACCTGGCGCACGCCGTGGCCGAGCGCGAGTTCGGTCTGGCCGGCGGCGTGTTCGGGTCGATCGCGGCCGGCGCCCTGTTCGAGAACATGCGAGTCATCTGCGGCCGCACGCGCCACGACGCGGCCGCGCGCAGCAGGCGCATCCTGGCAGCCAACCGCCGCACGCTTACCCTCGCCGAGGCCATGGCCGGCGCCCTGCACCGCCTCGTCGAGCGTGCAGACGCGGGCTCGAGTGGCACCTCGGACGGCAGCCCTGCCGATGGCTTCGGCGTCGTGCCGACCCTGCGGCGGGCCTGGGGCAGTCTCAACCAGGATCCGTTCCCATACCCGCGACAGCAGATCATCACCGCGGTCAACGTACTGCGCGACCACGCCGACCGATGGACAGCCCTTCGCCACGGCGAAGCGCTGGAGTTCCGCTGGCCCGACTCCCTCACCGCACCCGTGCCGCCCGCCACAACCGGTCGCGGGCGCCAGCGGCGCTCCTGACCACGCTGGGCGCCGAAGATCGACACCGGAGGACACCGCGCCGGCCGACCCAGCCCCACCAGTAGACCCACTGGTTGGTCGTGCCGACCAAACCGGGCCGCTCGCTTCTCGAGTCCCAATGCCATCGCCAGAAGCGGACGGTCTGGTGGCGCCGTCAACGCACTACCCGCGGCAGTTGCGGGCGTTTCGAGGGCTAGGCCGATTGCGCTCGGCCAGCGACGATGCTCCCTTCCGGCCCCCGGACGCCATTTGGGCGTAATTCCCGTCGCGATATGGACGCCAGCGCACCCTCAACGCCCCGCGGGCCGGCCCGCGAACCGGCCGGCGACCGCGACATCCACTTCACCCGCGACCCACCGAAGCCGACATCAGACTCCGGACGTTCGGGCAGGTCCCCGGACTGCGGCCGGGGACCCAGGCGCTCCTCTAGCCGATAGCGGTACTGCTCGGGCGGGTCGGTTCCTCGACGTTCTCGCGGTGTGGAAGGACGTCAGCTAATCAATGCGTACCCAGAAGATGAAATACCAGCCGGGTCCGCCCATCCCGCCGGTGGGTTTCGGCGCTCCAGACGGATAGTATGTACAACACGGCGCGGGGTCCATATCGAGCCTACTCTCCCATAGCAGCCGCGTGGCCTCGCAGTCGGATTGGGTGACAAATGGCCCTCGGTACCTTGGCCCGCTCCAGGTGGCCGCCTCAGCCGGTGCCACCAAGACGAACAGCATCACGATGGAAATTATTGCGAACACGGCTTTTCGCATTGGCATCCCCGCTTCTTTCCACATGAGTCATCAAGAAGAGCAAAGACTATGCAACGCATTCCGCTTCGTGCCGAAGTTCGACTACGGTAGTCGTGCGTGATCGTAGGGTATTGCGTGATCAACTTCAAGACCGAAAGGTGTTCATGGTCGACGTTTGCTGACAGGGTCGAAGAGCACGCTCGGCGTCGGCGAGCGCCCTTTTCGCACACGACGGCTTCTGGCGGGTGTCGGCGGCATGCTGACCGATGTCATTTCGGCACCAGCCCTGAGCGAGCCGTCCGGGGAGGCGGCCTCCTCGGACGGGCGTCAGCAACCCGAGATCGTCAACGTCAGGGCGTTGCTCGGCGCCGAGCTGTTGCCGGACAGGTCGACGGCCACCAGGACGAAAGTGCTCGACGCCGCCCCTCGGGCACCGTAGGTCAGGATGCTGTTCCCGCCGATCGAGAGGTCACTGAGCACCCCGTTGACGTAGAACTCGTACCGGATGGCCGACTGGGCGTCCACGTTGTCGGTCGACTGGTCCCAACCCAGGAAGACCTCGCAGTCGCCCTGTTCGCCGAGGTAGCGCAGGTTTCCGGGCGCGGTGGGCGGCTGGGCGTCGGTGCTGTTCGGCGTCGTCACCGGCACCGCGTTGCTCGTCGCCACGTTGCCGGACCGATCCCGCGCCTCGACCGTGAAGCTGTAGGCGGTGTTCCGCGTCAGGTGACGGACCGCGGCCTGGCGTTCCGACAGCCACAAGACGTTCGTCGCCGTGGCGCCGTCGACGAGCAGCCGGTACCCGGCGAGGTTCAACGGAATGTCGTCGGTCGAGGCCGTCCAGGACAGCCACACCTCCGACGGCGTCACCGCGGTCACCGACAGCACCGGCGCCGAGGGCGGCGTGGTGTCCAGCGGCAGCGTGGCCGTCACCGTGTTGCTGTCGCCCGAGCGATTCCACGACGAATCCTCCGCGTAGACGGAGAACGCGTAGGTGGCGCCGGGGGTCAACGAGGTAATGGTGACAGTGGTCTGCGGGTGCCACACCAGCGTTCCGAACCCGCGGCTGTCCTCCACGATGTACCGCAGGCCCGCCGTACCGCCCTTGTCGGTGGAGGGGTTCCACGCCAGCGACACGCTACTCGCGGTCGTACCCGTCACCCGCAGCTCAGTGGGCGTCGAAGGCGCACCGCCACCACCCCTGGGCCCAGCCGATGCCACGGGACCCGCGACCAACATTGCCGACACGACCAGCGCAGCAACGCTCAGTCCACTCACCACTCGCCGGAATCCCATCGCAGCCTCCCACATCGGTTGGGGAGGAATACGATCGGCGGCACTCCCGGGTTCACTGGCGGACGGCGATCGCCACCTTGGCCGTACTAGGCTCGCCAGGTGGCCGGCACGTCGTGCGGTCGGCCCACCGCCGGGGGTGGCGGGGAGTCGGTCGGGGGGCGCGGCCGCACTGACTGCGCGTGCCGGAACACATCGTCGGGGTCGTACACGGTCTTCACCTCGATCGCGTGCGCGAGGTTCGTGCCGAGGCTCGCCGCAGGCCAGTCCGGGAGGTCGGGGTCGGGGTAGTTCGGGTACGCGTGACCGGTCGCGTGCGGCTGCACGAGGCGCCACGCCCGGGTTATGCGGTCTCCGATCGCGCGCCGCGCGTGCTCGGTGGATCCGGCTGGGACGTGGCCGTTGACCTCGACGAGGAACCGCGGGTCACGGTGCGCGAACGCGGTCGGACGCCCTGCGCGGTGAGGCGACCAAGATCGCGGTGCGCGGCGGGGACCTCCGCGGCAACCAGACCGTCCGGATGCTCGTGGTCGACCCGGCCACGCTCCTCGACGGGGATGCCGTGGCGCGAGGGCTGGACCGGCAGGGACCTGCGGGCGCTGCTGTCCCGCCTAGGGCCGCCCGATGCGGACGGACGGGTGCCGGTGATCCAGGTCGGGCCGTACGCCCCGGACCAGTTCCTGTTCGACGGCATGGCACCGATGCGGGTCGTCGCGACCGTGCCGACGTTCCCCGGCCGCGAGCGAGCCTCCGGGATGATCGTGATGAGCTGGGACGGCTTCGCCGGCGGTGACCGGCGCGGCTTCACCCGGTTCCTGTGGACGCGCGGTGATCCGGCGGTCGCGGTCGCCGAGCTGGAGCGCCGGGGCGAGCAGACCAGCCGGGTGCTCACGGCGGCGGGATCGACCGACGCACTTCTTGCCTCGTGGTGGCCTGGACGTTCGACTTCTTCGTCACGCTCGGGCTGGTGCTGGCGGCGGTGGCGGCCGCCACGCTGCTGGTGTCGGTGGAGGCCAAACGGCGGGCGAGCACGCTGGCGACCGGTTTGCTACGGCGATAGGGCTGCGCGCCGGCGGGCTGTTCGCGTCGCACGTGGCCGAACTGGCGGCGATCACCGTGGCCGCGATCAGCGCCGGCCTGCTGGGGGCGTGGTCGGTGCTGGCCGTGGCGGGCCGGCACCCGACCCGTACCCGCGACTGAACCCGACGCCAAATCCCGGCCAGCAATCGTGCCCGCTCGCCGTCGGGATCACCGTGGCGGGGGCGGTCGCGGCACTGGTAGTGGGTGCGATCGCGGTGCGGTCGGCGATGCGGGCCCCGGTGCGGGAGCTCCTCCGCAGCTGAGCCAGGCCAAGTCCATCCGCCGTCCCGCGGCACCGAGCGGCGCAATGGTCAAGCCGTCCAGAAGGGGTCCCCCAGATCCCCTCACCCGACCAGCGTAGGTCGATGACCACCCATGCCACGCGATCCCTTCCAAGATCGCTAGCAGCGGCCCAAGATGATCTCAAAAGATCACATTAACCGCCGTTCACCAGGCGAAACACACCTAGCGGCGGCTACAGACGATGGGCGCCCCCGGCAGGATTCGAACCTGCGCTCCCGCCTCCGGAGGCCGACCTCCGCCCTACTCCAGGGCCTCTACCAGCACTTTCTCAACATCGGACACCTCCCCAGTAGCCGGAATCCCCTATCGAAACAGCGTTTTCGTGCCACGCCCCATGCCACGGCCGCGCAAGCGCAGCCCGTCCGGTCCGGCACGGGGTCCGGCACCGCCCGGTACGACGGGTGCCGCGGCAACACGTCGGTGCCATGATTGGTGGCATGTCCAGACTTGCCCGCATCACGGCTAACCCGGCCGTGTGCCACGGCCAGCCCACGGTGCGAGGCCTGCGGTACACGGTGGCGGGCCTGCTTGAACTGCTGTCGGCGGGTATGACGATCGACGAGGTGCTCGCCGACTACCCCGACCTCGAGCGCGACGACCTCCTGGCCGCGCTGGAGTTCGGCGCACTCGCAGCCGGACACCACCGCGTGATCCCACTCGGGGCCGCGTGAAGTTCCTCATCGACGCGCAGCTACCGGCGCGCCTCACCCGGTTCCTCAACGAAGCTGGCCACGACGCGCTCCACACCTCAGAGCTTCCCGACGGCAACCGCACCACCGATGCGCAGATCGCCGAGCGAGCCGACCGGGACGAGCGCGTCGTCGTCACGAAAGATCACGACTTCCGGGACAGCCACCTGCTGAGCAGGTCGCCACGGCGGCTGTTGGTGGTCGCGACGGGCAACATCACCAACGCAGCCCTACTCGCCCTGTTCGAGGCCAACCTCGACGCGATAGTCGGTGCGCTCGGTGAGGTGGACTTCGTCGAGATCAGCGCCCATTCTCTGCTACTCCACGGGCGACATGGCGAGCATGCCCCCTGATCCTGAGCATGCGCGCCTGGATGAGTTGCAGGGAGCCCTATCGCAACTGGTTATGCAGGGGCCGCTGCCCGCGGACGCCGTCTCCATCCTGAACCGGAACGATCTTTAGGCGTACGCCGGACAACGCTTCGGCTTGCGCCCTGACATGACAGCGCGCCCGAAACAGCGGCCGGCACCGTCGTAGGCGATGTCCGACAGCCGATCTTCAGGCCGGCGCACCCAGAGCGCCGCGGCACGCGGATCATCTCCCGGCTCGATGTGGTCCGGCTACCAGGTCGGGTCACGCCCGACGCCGCGCATGATCGCCAGCCTTCGGTCGAGCACGGACAGGGCCACACGCAGCTGTGGGTTACGCCACGTCGGCGGGGAGGGCCGTGCCCCTGATCCGGTGGAGCGTGTCCACGATGTACTCCACCTGTGCCTTCGGGAAGACGACGTCGATCCCGGTGGGCGCGTGGTCGGTGTAGGGCGACTCGTACAGCCGTCGCGGCTCCACGACTCCGTTCGAGGTCAGCTCGTCGATGATCATGGTAACGATACTGATCTGCTGCGCGGTGAACCGCTCGCCGTCGAGGTAGTCGGCGAATGCTGCCTTGGCGGCCGCACGGTCGAGCCCCACCAGCGAGCGGATGAACAGCCCGAGGCCGCCGGTTCGCTGCGCGACGGTTTCCAGCTCGGCACGCTCCCCCACCCCGCAGGACAACAGCATGTCCTCCAGCGACGCCAGATCCTCGGGCATGAGCTGCTTGTTGCGACGCAGACGCTGGAGCGCGACATGATCGGCGTGCCGCTCGAGGCAGGCCAGCGCCTTGGCCCGGAACCGTTCCAGGTTGATCCCCGGCGCGGTACCGGGCAGCGTGACCTCGGTGGGCGCGCCGAGCTCGTCGGTGAAGTCGGCGTACACGGGGTCGCGCCGGCCCGGCTCGACTAGCCGAACGAGGCGCCGCAGCCGCAGCCGGGCGAGTTCCAGCATCGGCAGGGTGACGTCGACCCACCACCGGTCATCGGCGACGGCCTCGACGAGTCCACGCTGTTCCGCCACCGACGGGATCGACGGGATCAGGCGCAGGAGCGTGTCGGCGATGTGCTGGACCTTCTCGCGCACCCGTTCCGCAGTCGCGACGTCGCCTTCGAGCTGGGCGAGCTGGCGGCGCAGCACGAGCAGGTCGAACCGCTTGGCGTCCTCGTCGTCGTCCCTGCGCGCCGATGGCAACGCGGCGAGGCCGCGCACTGCCGCGCCGTCCTCGCCGGACAGCGGCGACGCCCACACCGCCCGGTCCGCGAATCGCTCGACGGCGCGGCGGTGCGGCCGCACGAGCACGTTGTCCAGGTTCATCCCAGCGACGAACTCATGCAGTGTCCGCACGGCGCTCTCCCGCAGGCCCGGCTCGATGCTCTGGCGGTCGAGCGCGGTGACGATGTCGAGCCGTGCCTCGAAGAGCCGCTGCGACAACGACATCTGCACCGCGCCTTCGACGGTCGGCATGTCCTGGCTGAAGAACTCGAGGTTGCCGCAGAAGTCGAAGACGAGGAAGTCCGTCTTGTCCTTGCCCGGCCCGAAGAGGTCTGGGCGCAGGCGGGTGCCGCGCCCGATCATCTGCCAGAACTTCGACGTGGTCCACACCGGCTTGAAGAACACGAGGTTGACGACCTCGGGCACGTCGATGCCGGTGTCGAGCATGTCCACCGAGACGGCGATATGCGGGGCCTTGTCGGCTTGCGAGAAGTCGTCGATAAGGCTCTGCACATACGGGGATCCGTGCGTGATGACGCGGGCGAACGCACCGCCGTATTCGGGCCACTGCTCGTCGAAGCGCTGCTGGATGAACTCGGCGTGCCGCTGGCTGATCGCGAAGACGATGGTCTTGCCGAGCCGGTCGCCGCCGGCCACCTTGTGGCCGCGCTCCATGACGGTGGCCAGCACCTTGTCGACGGTGTCCTCGTTGAACAGGAAGCGGTTGATCTCCTGGGCGTCGATCTCCGTCGGGGTCGGCGCCTCCTCGCCCCAGTCGAGCGCGTCCCACGCGTCCTGCTCCTCCTCGGCGAGGTCCGCGTAGCGGATGCCCTGGCGGAGGAACTTCGTGCCGATCGACACGCCCTTCGGCGGCACGAGCCAGCCATCGGCGACGGCCTCTTCCAGCGAGTAGCTGTCCGTGGGGACGCCGTCCTCGAGGCTGAACAGCCGGTAGGTGCTGCGGTTCACGTCGTTCTTGGGGGTGGCGGTGAGGCCAAGCAGCAGGCCGTCGAACCAGTCGAAGATGGCGCCGTACTTCGCGAACACGGACCGGTGCGCCTCGTCGATCACCACCAGGTCGAAGTAGCCGGGTCCGTGCTTGCGCACCCCGTCCAGCTCGTTGATCAGGTTCAGCATGGTCGGGTACGTGGACACGCACACGCGCGCGTCGACGTGCTTCTCCGTCACCAGGTTCACCACCGGCACCGACGGAAGCTGCTGCTTGAACACGTTCACGGTCTGGTTGACCAGCGCGGTGCGGTCGGCGAGGAACAGCACCCGCTTGACCCAGTTCGTTTTCATCAGCTGATCGACCAGCGCGACTACGGTGCGCGTCTTGCCGGACCCGGTGGCCATCACCAGCAGCGCACGGCGCTGTCTCGCCTCGAACGCGGCGCCGACCGCCTTGATCGCGTGTTCCTGGTAGGGCCGTCCCGCGATGGCGCGATCGATCGGCGCGCCGGCCAGCGCCCGCCTGGTCTGCCTGCGCTGGACGAGCAACTCCAGTTCGGCGCGGGTGTAGAAGCCCTGGATCTCGCGCGGCGGGTACCCGGCCGCGTCGTCCCAGATCCAGTGTTCGTAACCATTGGTGTAGAAGATCACCGGACGGCGGCCGAACCGGTTTTCCAGGCAGTCGGCGTACAGCTTGGCCTGGGTGCGACCGACCTCGGGACTCTTGCTCGTGCGCTTCGCCTCGACCACCGCCAGCGGCCGGCCGTCGGCGCCCCACAGCACGTAGTCGACGTAACCCGGCCCGCCGTCCGGCGGCATCCCGGTGACCTGGTACTCGCGGTCGCGCTCGGCGTCGAGCGGCCAGCCCGCCTCGCCGAGCAGCACATCGATGATCAGGTCGCGGGTGTCGGCCTCGTTGTAGTCACGGTCGTCGGTGGCCGTGTTGGCAGCCTGCGCGGCCCTGATCTGCTCCCGAAGCTTGGCGATCTCGGCCTCGTGGGCGCGAAGCAGTCCCTCCTTCTCGGACAGCTCCTTCGCACGCGCCGCGTCCTGCTCGGCGAACTTCTCGTTGAGCCGCACGACATCGCCGTGCGACAACGGCGCCGCCTTGCTGGCCAGCTGGGGGTCGAACGCGGCCTCGACCGGAACCGCCTGCGGGTTCGGCGAGTGATGGAAGGCCGCCCAGACCAGCACATGGTGCAACTCCCGCAGCACGGCGGTCGCCACGTCCGGACGAACGGCCCGGTGCTCATGCACCGCCGCGTTCCCGGCGAGCCGGATAAGGTTCAGCTTTTGGGTGATCGTCGGCCCGGAGACCGCCTTGAACGCCGCGTCGTGAATGTGCGCGTTGAGATCCTTCTTGTACGGCGCCTTGAGGC
>OBLK01000379.1_pt1 | contig 10446 bp, 11 predicted proteins | sample 1518871 | NCBI WGS metagenome assembly OBLK01 (sample SAMEA2464837, study PRJEB22497) | soil metagenome | biome: Grassland; feature: Farmland; material: Clay | place: Australia | collected 2013-02-01 | depth 0.8 m
TTTTAAGGAGACGGCGACCACCGAGAACCCAACAAGGGATATCGGCGGGCAGGGTGAGTTTTTAAAAAGGACCAGCCCCGGGGTCCCCCCCCCGCCCCGGGCGGGCCCACCCAGCCCGAAACCCCCCGCGCCAGTCCGCGGGCCGAACAACCCAGCCGGCCGGTCGGCCAACCCCCGCCGCTCCACCACGAACAGCGGAGGCCGGACCGGCACCGGCCTGACCAAGCGATCCCCCACATATCCGGCCATCCAGCCCCCGTGCTCCTGCGCCACCCAGAAAGTCCAGGAGATTGTGGCACTGCTCGACACTGCGCCGGCACGCCCGAGACGACACTCGCAGACTCGTCAAGCACCGCCCTCGGACCGCGCACGAGTCGCCACACCAGTTCGGCCGGGCCGGCAGCGCCGAACCCGACGTGGTCGGCATCTTCCCCGAACCGCACCGCCATCATCCGCCTCGTTATCGCGGACGTGAAATGCGTCCACGCACGTGGCGGCTACCGGTCGAGCTGCAGTGTTGCCCAGGCGTGCACGGTCAGCAGGCCGGATACGGCCGGCACGGCGAGCACGAGGGCGAGCTGGCCGGCGCTCACGGACTGGGGGGCGATGGCCCACAGGGCAGGCGCGGTGAACGGGAACCAGGCACCGGTACCGGCGACAGCCATGATCTGCGCCACGGCGATGATCACCACTGTGGTGGCGACGCCGGGCAGGATGCCGCGTCCGATCGTGGCGGCCCAGGCGGCCGGGGTGGCGATCATCGCGGACAGCACGGTGAGGGTGGCGAGGCGACCCAGTGACGCGGTCAATGCCGGGCCCGGTGGGCCCAGCCCGAGCAGCGGTCCCAGGATCAGCACCGTGACGGTCAGGGCGGCCGCGACGCCGGCTGTCCACACCAGGTAGACGCATAGTTTGGCCAGCGCGGTGGTGGCTCTGGGGATGGGCAGCGCGAACAGGCCGGCGATCGTGTCGTCGGCGAACTCCCGGCCGACGATCCAGCTCAGCGCCACGCCGAAGGCCAGCACGCCGGCGGCTGCGGTGATCTGCAGGACGATGGCGATCAGGCCGTCCCAGCCGTCCAGTTCGGCGGCCGGGCCGAGCTTGGCCAGGACCTGGGCGTTGCCGCTGCGGGCGGCGGCGGACATGCCGCCGGCGATGGCGGCGACGCCCAGCACCAGCAGGGCGGTGGTGGCGGCGGTGACCTGGCCGGCGGCGGCCTTGCGGCCTTCGACGGCGAAGGCGACGCCGAACGGGCTCATCACGCCCGCCGCTTGTCGTCGGCGTGCACGAGCGCGAAGAAGGCCCGCTCCAGGTCGACACCGTGCGGATCGAGGGTGCCGACGAGGCGGCCGGCGTTCATGACGCTGATCCGGTCCGCGACGCGGGCGACCTCGTCGAGGTGGTGGCTGGAGACCAGGACGCCGGCACCGGCTGCCGAGCGCCGCAGCAGCACCTCCCGGAACAGGATCACCCCGGCCGGGTCGAGTGCGTTGGTCGGCTCGTCCACCACGATCACGTCCGGGTGGTGTTGTAGCGCCGCGGCCAGCGCGATGCGCTGCCGGTTGCCCGCCGACAGCCGCCGGGCCCGGATCCGGGCGTACGCCTGGACCCCCAGCTCGGCCAGGGCGTGCTCGACGACGCCATCCGCGTCGGCCGCCGGCACGCCGCGCAGCCGGGCGGCGAGGACCAGGTTGGTGCGACCGGTCAGCTCGCCGTAGACCGGCGCGTGCTCGAGCAGGTGACCGACCCGCGCCCACGGGGCTCGCCGCAGCTCGGCACCGTCGATGTGGATCGTGCCGCCGTCGGGGCGAAGCATCCCCAGCAACAACCGCATGAGGGTGGATTTGCCGGCGCCGTTGAGCCCGACCAGGGCGTGGATCTGCCCGGCGTCGACGTCGAGGTCGACACCGTGCACACCGGCACCACCGGCGAAGGTGCGGGTCAGGCCCCTGGCTCGGATGCGGCTACCCATGAGCGGCCTCCAGCACGTCCAGCACGGTGTGCACCGCGGCGCTCAGCGTGAGCTCCGAGCTCGTCGCCCACTCGAACATCGCCGTGCTCATCGCCGCCATCGCCGCCGCGGCCGCCGCTCGCGCGGGCAGCACCGCGACACCGGTCTCGACCAGCACCGTGGTGATCAGGTTCTCGGTCCGCGCGCTGTTGGCCGCAACGGCCGCGCGCAGGCCCGGCGTGCGCGCCGCGATCCGGACCCGCCGGCGCACCAGCTCGCCGTCCGGTTCCGGCACGGCGGCCCACGCGTCCCGCAGCCCGCCCGTCACCCGGATCAGCGGAGCCAGCGTCACCGGCTGCTCAGCGATCGAGGCCGCGATCAACGGATCGTACGGATCGTCGAGCAGGACGCTGTCCTTCGTCGGGAAGTACCGGAAAAAGGTCATCGGCGTCACCCTGGCGTCCGCGGCGATCTGCCCGACCGTCGTGGCCTCGAAGCCCCGCCGCTCGAACAGGTCCAACGCGCACTCCAGCAGCCGAAGCCTGGTCCGCTCCCGCTTGCCCACACCACAGAATGTTAGTCGATAACATTCTTCCCGGCACCACCGAGTTGCTAGGGTCGGGTCTGGTGTGCCGGGAAGTCTGGTCGGCGTCGTGTCGGATGGCGACCGGAGGACCGCGATGCGCGCTGGTGACCTTGCTTCGGACTACCCCACCGTGCGGCCGGATACGCCGGCCATCGAGGCGGCTCGGGTGCTGGCCGGGCAAAACCTGCCCGGCCTGATCGTGGTGGACCACGCCAACGCGCCGATCACGATCCTGCCGGGCACACAGGTGCTGCGGATGGCGATCCCGGCGTACTGCCAGGACGACCCGGCGCTGGCCCGGGTGATCGACGAAGCGGCCGCCGACGTGTTCCTGCGCGAACTCGGCGACCGCACCGTCGCCGGCACGCTTCCGAAGCAGCAGCGAGAACTCCCGGTGGTGCAGCGCTCGGCGACGGTGCTGGAGATCGCCGCCCTGATGGCCAGGACCAGGACTCCGCTGGTCGCGGTGGTCGACGACCGCGGCGCGCTGGCCGGCGCGATCACGCTGGACGCGCTGCTGGACCGGCTGGTCGCGCAGTGACCACCACCGCCTGGTTGGCGATCGCGATCTTCCTGGTCGCCTACACCCTGATCGCCACCGAACGTGTGCACCGGGTCGCAGCGGCGCTCGGCGGCGCCGTGGCGATGCTGCTGATCGGCGCCACCGACGCGCACACCGCCTTCTTCACCGAAGAGTCCGGCATCGACTGGAACGTCATCGTCCTGCTGCTGGGCATGATGCTGATCGTCGCCATCGTGCAGCGCACCGGGCTGTTCGAGTTCCTCGCCATCTGGGCCACCAAGCGGGCCCGCGGCCGGCCGTTCCGGGTGATGGTCATCCTGATCCTGGTCACCGCCCTGGCCTCCGCGGTACTGGACAACGTCACCACCGTGCTGCTCGTCGCGCCGGTGACCTTCCTGGTCTGCGAGCGGCTCGCCGTGCCGGTGGTGCCATTCCTGATCGCCGAGGTGCTGGCCTCCAACATCGGCGGCACCGCCACCCTCGTCGGAGACCCACCGAACATCATCATCGCCAGCCGGGCCGGGTTGTCCTACAACGACTTCCTGATCCACCTCGCACCCCTGGTCATCGTGCTGCTCGCGGTGTTCGTCGGGCTGTGCCGGTGGCTGTTCCGCGACGCCTTCCGCTACGACCCGGCCCGCGCCCAGGACGTCATGTCCCTGCGCGAGCAGGACGCCATCCGCGACCGCCGCCTGCTGGTGGTCAGCCTCGTCGTGCTCACCGCCGTCACCGGCGCCTTCGTCCTGCACACCGTCCTGCACCTGGAACCCTCGGTCGTGGCCATCATCGGCGGGCTCGTCCTGCTCGCCGCATCCCGGCTGGACGCCGGCGAGGTCGCCCGCGACGTGGAGTGGCCAACGCTGGTGTTCTTCGCCGGCCTGTTCGTCATGGTCGGCGCCCTCGTGCACACCGGCGTCATCAGCCAACTCGCCTCGGCGGTCACCGAGGCCACCGAGGACCGCCTCCTCCTGACCACCTTCGTGCTGCTGTGGGGCTCCGCCGCGCTCTCGGCCATCGTGGACAACATCCCCTACGTCGCCACCATGAGCCCAGTCGTCGCCGAACTCGTCGAAGCCAACGGCGGCATCGACCAAGCCCAGGTCCTCTGGTGGTCCCTGGCCCTGGGCGCCGACCTCGGCGGCAACGCCACCGCCATCGGCGCCAGCGCCAACGTCGTCGTGCTCGGCCTGGCCCAACGCGCCGGCAAACCCATCTCCTTCTGGCAGTTCACCCGGTACGGCCTCATCGTCACCGTGATCACCGTCGCGCTGTGCATGCCCTACCTCTGGCTGCGCTACTTCGTGCTCGCCTGAGGGCCACAGCGTACGAATGCGTTCGACCTTGCCCCAGCATTACGGCTGCCCTCCGCTACAACATCGCCGGCAGGCTCGACGACCTCTTACGGGGCGAATGAGATGCAGCTACGCTATCGGCGCGCTGCCACTCCCGCAGGAAGTGCGTACAAACGCACGATTCAATGCACAGCATGTCAGCACGACTTTCTTTGGGCGCAGAAGGGGTAATCAGGCTAGCCGTCGCGGTTGACTCGACATGATCGTCGGCGCGATGCCCGGAAGGGGATGCTCTGCTGGGATTGGGAAGACGCCCCAACCATGTAGGACGTCCGATTCCGCGAGTATCAAGACTGTCGGCGCTCACGCCCCGATGTCGGCGAGCCACTGCCGAAAGGGTCTCTATGGAGAGCCGTTGTCCCTGTGCGACTGGGGCTAGCGTGATCCGCATGTCGTTGGCGATGACGGTCGAGGAACGCCAGGCCTTCCTGGCCCAGGTGCACGTCGCGGTCGTGGCGGTGGACGGCGAGGACGGCCGCGGTCCGCTGGCCGTCCCAGTCTGGTACGACTACCGCCCCGGCGGTGAGGTCAGCATGATCACCGAACGGGACAGCCGCAAGACCACTCTCATCCGGCGTGCCGGCCGGATCACCCTGTGCGTCCAGGGCACGGCGCTTCCCTACCAGTACGCCTCAGTCGAGGGACCGATCACCGCGATCGAGGACCCCGTCACCGTCGAGCAACGCTGGGCCCTCGCCAGCCGCTACCTCGGCCCCGAAGGCGCCGACGCCTACCTCGAAAGCACCGCCGCCGGCGCCACCGAACGCATGGTCCGCATCCTCATGTGCCCCGAGCACTGGCTGACCCGCGACTACACCAAGCTGTCCGGCTAGCTGTACTCGGCCAGGACGTTGGTAGCGGCGGGATGATCTTGATGTTTGGGAGAGTCTCCGGGTGGAGTGTGGCTTGTCGAGGTCACACCCTGTTCCGGAGGCTCTCATGGCTCACCGTAATGCCCATACTACGTTTCAGGGCCGGTTGCTGATCGTCGCGCGGTATCGCAGTGGCTGGCGGCAGGCTCATATCGCGCAGGCGAATGGGGATCTCGCGTAAGTGTGTGGTTCGAGTCCCTGGTGGCGCACCCTTCCTGAATCCATCTATCGATTTCTGCCTGATCGCGTGCTGGCGACCTGGATCGCGGCGGCGACGGGTGGGTCGGTGAGCAGCGTGCCGCCGGTGGAGCGGGCGAGGTCGGCGGTGGCGCCCCGGCCGGCGAGGGACACCGGCCGGACGGCCGCGAGTTCGCGGATGGCCGGGGCGACCGCGGTGAGTGGTTCCTCGAGGATGGAGGCGAGGACCACGAGGTCGGGTTCGAGGGTGTCGGCGGCTTCGGCGATCGTGCCGACCGGGGTGTCCGAGCCGAGGAACGTGATGCGCCAGCCGCTGCGCGAGAGCACGATGCCGAAGCAGATGAGGGCGATGTCGTGCCGCTCGTCGGGCGGGCAGGCGAGGATGGCGCGCGGGCCGCTGCCGCGGTCCCACGGCCGGGCCAGGCCGAGCAGGCGCTCGCGGAGCAGGTTGCTGGCGAAGTGCTCCTGGGCGACCGTGACGGCGCCTTGCTCCCAACCGTCGCCGAGGTCGGCCAGACATGGCAGGACGACGTCGCCGAGGACGGCGTCGATGGTGAACGCGGCGAAGAGCTCGTCGAGCAGCTGATGTGCACGGCCGCTGTGGAACGCGGCCAGCGCGGTGTACAGATCGGTGCGGGCGAGGGCGAGCGCGTCGGTGGCAGCCGGGGCGGTGGACGGGGTCGCGATCGTGGCCCGGTCCGGCCTCGGAGCCTGTACGAGAGCCAGCTTGGCGGCCTGGGCCGGCGGGAAGCCGCGATCGATCTCGGCGAGCATCGCGCGCACCGTGTCCTCGTCCAGCATCGAGTACAGCCGGAACCCGCCGGGAGAGCGGCGGGGGCGCAGCAGTCCGTAGCGGCGCTCCCAGGCGCGCAGGGTGTCCACGCTGACGCCGGTACGGCGGGCGAGGTCCCCGATCTGGACGAGTTCCTCGGTTCCGCGGTACTCGGGCTCCTCGGCCACCGGCCACTCCCTTCACAATCGCTGGACAAACTCTAGACAACGTGTCTATATTGTGTCCAGGGTACGCCGCACTTCGGCGGCCTCGACAACCACAATCAGCACCGACCGGAGGCGCATCATGGCGCACTACAGCCGAGAGATCGCGGTGACGACGCCGCCGGCCGCGGCTTTCACGTACCTGAGCAGGTTCGCCAACGCCGAGCAGTGGGACCCGAGCGTCGTCGAGGCCGAGCAGGTCACACCCGACCCGGTCGGGCTCGGTTCCCGGTCCAGGCTGGTGGTGGCCTTCCTCGGTGCCAAGGTCCCGCTCGAGTACACGATCATCGAGTTCGAGCCGCCGCGGCTGGTGGTCCTGACGGCCGAGAACCGGTCGGTCCGCTCGACGGACACGATCTCGTTCGGTCCCGCCGCGTCCGGCGGCACGGTGGTCCGCTACGAGGCCGACCTGCGGCTCAAGGGCCCGGCTCGGCTGGCGGCCCCGCTGTTCGCGCTGGCCCTGCGGCGCCTCGGCGACCGCGCGGCCGCCGGGCTGCACGCGGCGCTCACCGAAGGTGCCGATCGACCCCGGTCGGGCCGACGATGACGTTGGATCGGTTGGCGCGCAACGTGGCGGACGCAGCACTCGAGGTCACGGTCGTGCCGAGCTTCAGCCGGCTCGGCTACTCCGCACGGCGTCGCCTCGACAACTGGGACGAGCCGGCGGCGGACGCGTTGCGCGGTCGGGTGGCCGTGGTCACCGGTGCGTCGGGCGGGCTCGGCCTGGCCGCCGCGACCGGCCTTGCCCGCGCCGGCGCCCGGGTGTGGCTGATCGGCCGTGATCGCGGCCGTACCGACGCCGCCGCGCGGCGGATCCTTGGCGCGGCCGGTGGCGCGGACGTCAGCGTGGCGACCGCCGACCTGGCCAGGCTCGCCGACGTCCGCGACGTCGCACGCACGCTGACCGAGCGCACGGACCGCGTCGACGTGCTGATCCACAACGCCGGCACCCTCCCACCGGAGTACCGGCAGACCGTCGACGGCATCGAGCTCACCGCGCAGACGCACCTGGTCGCGCCGTTCCTGCTGACGTCGCTGCTGTTCCCGTTGCTGCGCTCGACGGCAGGGTCGCGGGTGCTGACCGTGTCGTCCGGAGGCATGTACACCAGGCGCCTCGACGTCGACGCGCTCAGCCCCGATCCGCCCGCGTTCGACGGCGTCGCCGCGTACGCGCGGACCAAGCGGGCCCAGGTCGTGCTCAGCCAGGAGTGGGCGCGCCGGACCGAGGGCAGCGGTGTGACGTTCCACGCCGCCCATCCGGGCTGGGCGGACACGCCTGGCCTGCGCTCGTCGCTGCCCCGCTTCCACCGGTTGATGGGTCCGCTGCTGCGTTCCCCTGAGCAGGGCGCGGACACGATCGTGTGGCTCGCCAGCTCGGCGCAGGCGCTGGAGGACAACGGCCGGTTCTGGCACGACCGCCGCCCGCGCTCGACAGTTCGCCTGCCGTGGACCGCCACCCGGGCCGGCGAGGCCGACCGGCTGTGGCGCTGGTGCGCAACCCACGCGGGCGTCCGCGCCGATTCGGCAGGTGCGCGATGACGGCCCGGGTTGCAGTGGTGGGCAGCGGGGTCGCCGGCCTCACGGCGGCGTACCTGCTGCGCAGGCGCTACGACGTCACGCTGTTCGAGGCGGACGACCGGCTCGGCGGACATGCCCACACCCACGACGTGTCGGTACCCGGCGGGCGGACCGCCCGGATCGACACGGGCTTCATCGTGCACAACGAGACGACCTACCCGAACCTGGTCCGCCTGTTCGCCGAGCTGGGAGTGTCCACACAGGACTCCGAGATGTCGATGAGCGTGCGGTGCCAGGGATGCGGGCTGCAGTACGCCGGAGCCCGCGGAGCCGGCGGGCTGTTCGCCGCGCCCGGCAACATCGCCAGGCCGGCGTTCCTGCGGATGCTCGGTGAAGTCCCGCGCTTCTACCGGGCCGCGCGCCGGTTGCTGGCCGAACCCGAGACGGACGGCGCGGCGGGGTCCGGTCCGAGCCTCGGCGCATTCCTCACCGCCGGCGGCTTCTCCCGGTACTTCGTGGACCACTTCATGATGCCGCTGGTCTGCGCGGTGTGGTCGGCCGGCCCGCAGGCCGGCGCTCAGTACCCGGCCCGGTACCTGTTCGCGTTCCTGGACAACCACGGCATGCTCGCGATCGGCGGCTCGCCCACGTGGAAGACCGTGGTCGGCGGTTCGCGCAGCTACGTCGACCGGGTCGCCGACCGGCTCGGCGCGGTGCGGGTCTCGACCCCGGTCCGGGCGGTCCGGCGCCTCGAGGACGGGGTCGAGGTACGCGACGACGCCGACCGGCCGCACCAGGTGGACGCGGTGGTCGTCGCGACCCACGCCGACCAGGCGCTGAGGCTGCTCGCCGACGCCACCGTCGAGGAGAAGGAGGTCCTCGGCGCGTTCGAGTACTCGCGCAACGAGGCCTGGCTGCACACGGACGCCTCGATCCTGCCGAGCCGGCGCCGCGCGCGAGCCTCCTGGAACTACCTCAAGCGCGCCTGTTCGCACGAGTCCGGCCCGGCGCTGCTCAGCTACCACCTGAACCGGTTGATGCGGCTGGCCGGACCGACCGACTACCTGGTGACGCTCAACGGATCCGAGATGATCGACGACGCGGCGGTCGTCGAGAAGATGGTCTACGAGCACCCGATCTACACGGCGGCCACGCACGCCGCGCAGCGCCGCCTGCCCGAGCTGAGCACCGGCCGGGTCGCGTTCGCCGGCGCCTACCACGGCTGGGGCTTCCACGAAGACGGTTGCCTGTCCGGCGTCCGCGCCGCGGCCGGCCTCGGCGTGGACTGGTAGGTCGCCATGGCACCCACGCCCGCCCTGTACGACGCCGTCGTGGTGCACAGCCGGCGGGAGCGGATCCGGCGCACCTTCACCCATCGCCTCTACCTGTGGCTGGTCGACCTGGACGCGTTGCCGCGGCTGCCGCGCTGGCTGACCCCGTTCGCCCGGTTCGAGGCCCGCGACCATCTCGGCGACCCGGACCGCTCGATCCGGGCCAACCTCGACAGCTGGCTGGCCGGCGAGGGCGTCGACCTGCGCGGCGGCCGGGTGCTCATGCTGACCAGTGCCCGCAGCCTCGGCTACGTGTTCAACCCGATCACGATCTACTGGTGCTACCGGCCGGACGGTACGCTGGAGTGCGTCGTCACCGAGGTGCACAACACCTACGGCGGCCGGCACTGCTACCTCCTGCGGCTCGACCAGCACCACCGTGGCCAGGCGGACAAGCGGTTCTACGTCTCGCCGTTCCTCGCGGTTGCCGGCAGCTACCGGATGCGCATCGGCGACCCCGGGCCGGTGCTGTCGGTGTCGATCGCGCTGCGCCGCGGGGAGCACACCGCGATGGCCGTCGGGCTGCGCGGCGTGCGGCGCACGGCCGGCCCCGGCCAGCTGGTCCGGCTGCTGCTGCGCCAGCCGCTGGGCAGCTACCGGGTGTCGGCGCTGATCCGCCGGCACGGCATCGGCCTATGGCTTCGGCGCATCCCCATCGTCCCCAGACCACCACACGTTCCGCTGAAGGGCGTCCAATGACCACGACAGCCGTCGGCCCGGCGCGGACGTGCCGGGCGTCCACTCCCGCCGGACCGCCCCCCGCGCGGCGGGCACCGATACGCGCCGCGCTCGCGCAGCTCGTCTTCAGGGCCGGGGTCCGCACCCTGCCGGTACGGATCGTGCTGCCCGGCGGCCAATGCTGGGGCGCCGGCGGGATCGACTCACCGATCATGTACCTGACCCGACCCGCCGAGTTCTTCCGGCGGGTCGGCGCCGACGCCAACGTCGGCTTCGGCGAGGCCTACCAGGCCGGTGACTGGACCAGCCCCGACCTGGCCGACCTGCTCACCGTCCTCGCCGGCCGGCCCGCCACCGCCGTCCCGCCCCGGGCGCCGGCGCCGCGCCCGCGGGGGGCGGGCCGGCGCCCCCCCCCCCACGCCAACACCGTCCCCCGACCCC
>OBLK01000381.1_pt1 | contig 10432 bp, 8 predicted proteins | sample 1518871 | NCBI WGS metagenome assembly OBLK01 (sample SAMEA2464837, study PRJEB22497) | soil metagenome | biome: Grassland; feature: Farmland; material: Clay | place: Australia | collected 2013-02-01 | depth 0.8 m
GCTGCTCGGCTTCAGGACCGACTACGACCAGTCCGCGCAGCTGCGGGGTGGCCCCGAGTCGGCGCGCGGGCTCGAGGACCTGCAGTCCGGCTTCCCCGCCGGTGCGCTGAGCCCGACCACTGTGCTGATCCGCTCGGACGACGGCAGCCAGCTCGACCGCGACGAGGTGGCCGCGTTCGCCGATCGGCTGCAGCAGGTCGAGGGCGTCGGCGGGGTGATGCCGGCCGGCCCGGACGGCGCAGTGCTGTTCAGTCAGGACGGCGCCGTTGCCAAGATCGACCTGTTGCTCGAGAGCGGGCCGTACACCAACGCCGCGCTCGACCTGGCCGGTGACGAGCTGCGCGGGTTCGCCGACGCCAACGCGCCGCCGGGGACGACGGCGCTGGTCGGAGGCCTCAGCTCCGCGTTCGCCGACATCAGGGATGCCAATACCCGGGACCTGTGGGTGATCTTCCCGGTGGCCGGCGTGCTCATCGCGGTGGTGCTCGGCCTGCTGCTGCGCAGCGTCGTCGCCCCGCTGTACCTGATGGCCGCCGTGGTGCTCGGCTTCTTCAGCACGATGGGCGCGACGGTGATCGCCTTCATCGGCATCGGCGATGCCGCCGGCGTCGGGTTCGCCCTGCCGATGCTGGTGTACCTGTTCGTGGTGGCGATCGGCACCGACTACAACATCCTGATGATCGCGCGACTGCGCGAGGAGGCCCAGGCCGGCAACGATCCGCGGACCTCGGCCGACCTGGCCATCGAGCACGCCGGGCCGTCGATCGGCGCGGCCGGGCTGATCCTGGCCGGCACGTTCGCCTCGCTGCTGCTGGCCGGCGTCGCGTTCCTGATGGAGATGGGCTTCGCGGTGTCGCTTGGCATCCTGCTGTCGGCGTTCGTGATGTCGATGTTCCTGGTGCCAAGCGTCACGGCGCTGCTGGGGCACAAGGCCTGGTGGCCCGGTCACGGCGACGAGCCGACCGGGCAGGATCCGGTGCCGGCCGAGCGCGAGCCTGCGCCGGTAACCAGCTAGCCCTCACAAAAGCCCTCCCCAGGTGCGCACCTGCCTCCCGCATGCGCACCTGGGGAGGCTCACTTCGGGTGCCGTGCCAGGTCAGGCGAGCATCAGAAGAGCGCCGCCGGCAGGTGGATGAGCCAGTAGCAGATCGCGGCGACCAGCGCCGCCATCGGGATGGTGAGCACCCAGGCCACCAGGATGTTGCCCGCCACGCCCCAGCGCACGGCCGAGAGCCGCTTCGTGGCGCCGACGCCGAGGATCGACGCGGTGATCGTCTGGGTCGTCGAGATCGGCGCGGCGAACACGAACGCCGTGGTGTAGAGGATCGCCGAGGCGGAGGTCTCGGCGGCGAACCCGCGCGGCGGGTCGAGGTCGATGATCCGTCGGCCGAGCGTGCGCATGATCCGCCAACCGCCGGCGTACGTGCCCAGCGACAGCGCTCCGGCGGCCAGCACGACCACCCACGCCGGCACTTCGAAGTCGTCCTGGTAACCGCCGACGACCAGGGCAAGCACGATTACACCCATGGTCTTCTGGGCGTCCTGCAGTCCGTGACCGAGCGCCATGGCCGCCGCCGAGACGCTCTGCGCCGACCGGAAGCCGCGGTTGACGCGCTGCGGCCGGGCCCGCCGGAACAGCCACAGGATCAGGATCATGAGCAGCGCCCCGAGGGAGAACCCGACCATCGGAGACAGCACCATCGGGATTACGACCTTGTCGAGGACGCCCTGCCACTTCACGGTGCCGGCTGAGGCGAGTGCGGCGCCGACGAGCCCGCCGATGAGCGCGTGCGAGGAGGACGAGGGCAGGCCGAAATACCAGGTCGTGAGGTTCCAGGCGATCGCGCCGAGCAGGGCGGACAGCACGACGACCAGCCCGGACAGCCCCTCGGGCGTCTCGATGATGCCGCTGCCGACGGTGCTGGCGACCTTGGTGCCGAGGAACGCGCCGACCAGGTTCATGATGGCGGCCATCAGCAGCGCAACCCGCGGGGTCAGCGCCCTGGTCGACACCGAGGTCGCGATGGCGTTGGCCGCGTCGTGGAAGCCGTTGGTGTAGTCGAAGACGAGCGCGACGACGATCAGCAGGACGATGAGCGCCAGCTCCACGTCATGATTCCTTCAGCGCGATGCTCTCGACCGTGTTGGCGACCTTCTCGAAGTTGTCGGCGGCCTCTTCGAGCTGCTCGACGATGTCCTTGAGTTTGAGCACGGTGAGCACCTCGTACCCGCCGCCGAACAGCTCGGCGAGCAGCCGGTGGTAGATCTGGTCGGCTTCGTTCTCGAGGCTGTTCACCTCGACCCAGTAGTCCTGCAGGTTGTGCATCGTCCGCAGCTGCGGCATCGCGCCTGCGGTCACGGCCGCGGCCCGCCGCAGCACGTCGACCTGCTCGACTACCCCGGCCGGCAGCTGCTCGACGCGGTACAACACGGTCAGGTCGGCGGCCGCGTCCATCGAGTCCATGACGTCGTCGAGCGAGGAGGCCAGCCGGTAGATGTCCTCCCGGTCGAACGGCGTGATGAACGAGGTGTTCACCTTGGACATGATCTCGTGGGTCAACCGGTCGCCCTCGTGTTCGGCGTCCTTGATCCGCGCGGCCAGCTCGGCGCGCCGCTCCGGTTCCGCCGCGACCAGATCGCCGAGCAGTTCGGCGCCCACGACGAGGTTCTGCGCGGCGCTGGTGAACAGCGGATAGAACTCGTGCTCACGAGGCCTCAGGCTCAGGCGCATCACATCTCCCGATCAAGGTCGGTGCGCAGCGTAGCCTGCTGCTGGCGCGGCACTACCCCGTGTCGACACCTCGGAAACTTCGCAGCCGCAGGCTGTTGGTCACCACGAATACGCTCGACAGCGCCATGGCGACCCCGGCGATCAGCGGGTTGAGCAGGCCGGCTGCGGCCAGCGGCAGCGCCGCCACGTTGTAGGCGAATGCCCAGAACAGGTTGCCCTTGATGGTCGACAGGGTGCGTCTGGCCAGCCGGATCGCGTCGGCGGCCGCGACCAGGTCGCCCCGGACCAGGGTCAGGTCGGCGGCCTCGATCGCCACGTCGGTGCCGGTGCCGATCGCCAGCCCGAGGTCGGCCTGGGCCAGCGCCGGGGCGTCGTTGACCCCGTCGCCGACCATCGCGACGACCTTGCCCTGAGCCTGCAGCCGGCGCACCTCGCCGATCTTGTCCGCTGGTAGCACCTCGGCGATCACCCTGTCGATGCCGACCTGGCCGGCGACCGCTGTGGCAGCCGTCTCGTTGTCGCCGGTGATCAGGACCGGGGACAGGCCGAGCGCGCGCAGTTCGCGTACCGCCCGCGCCGAGGTCGGCTTGACGGTGTCGGCGACGGCGAGCACCGCGGCGGGGGAGCCGTCGATAGACACCAGGACCGCGGTCTGGCCGCGGCCGGCCGCGGCCAACTCGGCGTCGTCGAGGCGCTGGGGGAGCGTGATGTTCCCGAGCAGCGCCCTGCGGCCGACCACGACGCCGTGCCCGGCGACGTCGCCGCGCACACCGAGGCCCGGGGTGCTGGCAAAGCCCTCGACCGGGGGTAGGGGCCCGGCCCGGTCTGCGGCCGATGCGATCGCCGCGGCGACCGGATGCTCGGAGGCGTGCTCGACCGCTCCGGCCAGCCGCAGCACCTCGGCCTGGTCGTACCCGTCGGCGACGACCACCTCGACGAGGCTCAGCCGGCCGGCGGTGACCGTGCCGGTCTTGTCCAGCAGCACGGTGTCCACCCGCCTGGTCGACTCCAGCACCTCCGGGCCTTTGATCAGGATGCCGAGCTGGGCGCCGCGTCCCGTGCCGACCAGCAGCGCGATCGGGGTGGCCAGGCCGAGCCCGCACGGGCACGCGATGATCAGCACGGCGACCGCGGCCGAGAACGCTGCCGCGGCCGGCTCGCCCCAGCCGAGCCAGAAACCGAGCGTGCCGACCGCCATCGCGATCACGATCGGCACGAACACCAGCGAGATCCGGTCGACCAGCCGCTGCACGTCGGCCTTGCCGGCCTGCGCCTGCTCGACGAGCCTGGCCATCTGGGCCAGCGTGGTGTCGGCGCCGACCCTGGTCGCCCGGACCACGAGCCGGCCGCCCGCGTTCAGGCACGAGCCCGTGACCTGGTCGCCCGGTCCGACCTCGACCGGCACCGATTCGCCGGTCAGCATGCTGGTGTCGACCGCGGAGCTGCCGACCTCGACGACGCCGTCGGTGGCGATCTTCTCGCCGGGGCGAACCACGAACCGGGTGCCGACGGTGAGCTGGCTGACCGGTATCCGCCGCTCCCGTCCCGATGCAGCCCCGTCATCACCGTCGAGCACGGCGACGTCCTTGGCGCCGAGCTCCATCAGCGCGCGCAACGCGGCGCCGGCCCGGCGCTTGGACCTGGCCTCGAAGTACCGCCCGGCGAGGATCGCCGCGGTCAGCCCGGCGACCACCTCCAGGTAGATCGCGCCGGTCGAGTCACCGCGCTGTGCGGTCAGCTCGAAGCCGTGCCGCATGCCCGGCTCGCCGGCGGCGCCGAAGAACAGTGCGTACAGCGACCAGCCGAACGCGGCGACCACCCCGAGCGAGATGAGCGTGTCCATGGTCGCGGTGCCGTGCCTGGCGTTGAGCAGCGCCGCACGGTGGAACGGCCACGCGCCCCAGACCGCGATCGGGGCGGCGAGCGCGAGCGAGAGCCACTGCCAGTTGTCGAACTGCAGCGGGGGGATCATCGCAAGCGCGATCACCGGGACGGCCAGGGCGACCGTGACGAGCAGCCGCCGGCGCAGGGCCGAGGTCTCCAGGTCTGCCGGGTCAGGCCGGTCCGCCTCGTCCAGCTGGTGCGGCCGGTCGGGTTCCGGCACCGGTAGGCGGGGCGGGTGGCGGGCGGCCGCGACCGCCCGGACAAGCTCGTCCGGCGGCCCCTCGGCCGGGTGCTCGACGTGCGCCTTCTCGGTGGCGAAGTTGACCGTCGCTCGCACGCCGTCGAGCTTGTTGAGCCGGCGCTCGATGCGGGCCGCGCACGACGCGCACGTCATGCCGCCGATCTTCAGCTCGCTGGAGGTCATGCCGGCACGTCCAACGTGAACTCGGCGGTGCGCACGATGTCGCCGTGCTTGAAGTCCAGGAACAGCCGGTAGCGCCCCGGCGTGGGGAACTCCGCCGCGAACGACAGGCCGGACGCCTCCGGGTGGACGTGCAGGAACGCCAGGTCGCCGGATCGCAGCGCGACCAGGTGCCCGTTGGCGCCGAGGTAGGGCTGCAGGTCGGTGACCGCCCGGCCGTCCCTGGCCACGGTCGCGGTCACCAGGCCGTCGACGTGCTCGAGCCGCACGCGGTAGCCGTCGACGTCGAACGTGGCGTTGGGCGCCGGGCTCTCCGGCCGGAAGTCGCCGGGAACGCCGAGGTCGATCCCGAGCGTGGTTCGCTCGCCGCCCTCTGGCCGGAAGTCGGCGAAGGCGCGGTAGCTGCCGCCCGCGCTCAGCGTCACCGGGACGCTCCAGGTGCCGTCGGCGTCGAGCTCGGGATGCAGGTGCCGGTAGTTCGTGCCGTCGCGGCGGACCAGGATCAGGTGCATCAGCTTGTCGTGCTCGACGGCGAAGGCCTTGACCGCGGCGCCGCCGTCACCGGTGATCCGGAACCGGAAGTCGGTGCTCCCGGCCGGCAGCACCGGGGTGTCGACCTCGAGCCGGTAGCCGCCGCTCGCGCTGGACAGCCCGGCCGGCGTCGCGCCCGCATCGAGCCCGGCCGGCTCCCCGTGCTCGTCCTGCGCTTCGCCGTGCTGGTCCTGGGCCTCGCCGTGCGGGTCGGGCTGCTCGGAAGCGCTGCCGGCGGGTGCCGAGCCGATCTGCTGGCCGGCCGTCCAGGCCACGCCGAACACCACGGCGAGTGCCGCGACGAACGCAACCAGCCTCCCCATCACGCCCATCGCCCGGTCAGCCCCCGGCCAGCTGGTAGCCGGCCTCGTCGACGGCCGCGGCCACGTCCGCTGGCGGTAGCGCCGCGGCGCTGGCCACGGTGACCAGCCCAGAAGCGACGTCGACGTCGACGTGCTCGACGCCATCGAGCCGCCCGATCTCCTCGCGGACCGCGGCGGCGCAGTGGGCGCACGTCATGCCGGTGACGGTGTAGCTGGTGTGCGTGGTCATGGGTCTCCGTTCGATGCTCTGGATCGGACCGGTCAGGCTGGGACCGGTCAGGCTGGGACCAGTCAGGATCGGACGAGTCGGGCGATCGCGTCGCTGGCTTCGCGGACCTTGATGTCGGCTTCCTCGCCGCCGGCGGTTATGGCCTCGCTCACGCAGTGCTTGAGGTGCTCGTCCAGCAGCGCCAGCGAGACCGCCTGCAAGGCGCGGGTCGCTGCCGAGATCTGGGTCAGCACGTCGATGCAGTACTCGTCGTTCTCGATCATCCGCTGCAGGCCGCGGACCTGGCCCTCGATGCGCCGCAGCCGCCGCAGGTGGCTGTCCTTGTTCTCGGTGTACCCGTGCATGCCGTCGAGCATACCCCTAGGGGGTAGGGGTTCGCATGCGGGGCGGGGCCGGATGGCCGAGGATGTCGGCGTGACGCGTCCGGTGGTGGTCGTCGGTGACGTGGCGGTCGACGTGCTGGTCTGCGCGGCCGGTGCGGTGCGGCCCGGCACGGACACGCCGGCCACGGTTCGTACGATCGGCGGGGGAGCGGGCGCCAATGCCGCCGCCCGGCTGGCTCGGCTCGGCGTGCCGGTGAAGCTTGTCCCCCGGGTCGGCGACGACCCGGCAGGCCGCCAGCAGGGCGCCCCGCCCGGGGCGCCCGGCGGGCGTTGCGCCGGGGCCGTCGACCCGTCGGAGCCGACCGCGACGGTCCTCGTGCTGGTCGGCGCCGACGGGGAGCGCACGATGCTGACCGACCGTGGCGCGAATTGCCGGCTCTCGGTCGCGGACCTGCCGGAGTTGCCGGCCGGCGGGCACATGCACGTATCCGGCTACTCGCTGCTCGACGTTGGGTCACGACCGGCCGCGCTCGCCGCGCTCGCCGCCGCCCGCGAGGCCGGCCTGACGATCTCGGTGGATCCGGCGTCGACCGCCCCGCTGGCCGCGGCCGGGACGGCCGAGTTCCTGTCCTGGACGCGCGGAGCCGACCTGCTGCTGCCCAACCTGGCCGAGGCGCGGCTGCTGTCCGGGCACGACGACCCACACGCCGCAGCCACGGCGCTGGCCACCGGGTACGGCGCCGTGGCCGTCACGCTCGGCGCCGCCGGAGCGCTCTGGGCGTGCGGCCCTGAGACGGTGCTGGTGCCGGCCGTACCCGCGGAGGTGGTCGACACGACCGGCGCCGGCGACGCGTTCACCGCGGGCCTGCTCGCCGCGTGGCTTGCCGGTGAGGCCGGACCGATGGCCGTCCGCGCCGGGACCGCGCTGGCCGCCGGCGTGGTGAACCGGCTGGGCGCCCGGCCCTGAGCGCCCGTTTCCGCCGCGGTGATCAGGCGAATGGCCGAAGGCCCGCCACAGATCGAACTGCTAGCGTGGCCGCCGGCATTTTCTCATTCGCCCGTGAGAGGTTCGCCCGTGAGGGGTGGCGTTTCATGGGAAAGATCAGTCGCCGATCTTTCGCCGTTGGTGCGGGAGTCGCCGCCGGAAGTATTATGCTCGGGGTGACCGAGGCGAATTCCGCGGTAAGCACGTATCGGGTCGGCGGAGTTTCGGTACGCAAGTACACGCCGGTGACGCCGAACGGCCGGCCGGCCATCATCATGGTGCACGGCGGCGCCCACGCCGGCTGGGCGTGGAACCGGTACGCCACCTACTTCTCCAGCCTCGGCTGGGAATGCCACGTGCTCGACTGGTACAACCACGGCCAGTCCGACATCCTGTCGCTGACCTCGTTCGTCAGGCGCAGCATCCTGAACGTGACCCTGGAGATCCAGATGGTCATGGGCGTGCTGCGAGGCGTCGGTAAGCCTTACATCTACCTGGGACACAGCATGGGTGGGCTGGCGTCGCTGCACTCGGCGGCCTTCCTGGACCCGGAGGCGCTCGTGCTGATCACGCCGGTCGTGCCGGCCCAGGTCGGCGCCGAAACGATCGAGATTGCGGTCGACCTCAATACGCTGTTCCCGGTACCCCCATTCCCGGTGGCGAAGGCAATGTTCTTCTCGACAATGACCGATGCCGAGGCGATGCCCTATTACCTGCAATTGCAGCCGGAGTCGTCGAGGGCCGTATGGGAAGCGACCAGGTGGACGGCGTCGGTCAACCTGGACGGAGTAGCGGTCCCAACCATGACGGTGGCGGCCGGGGCCGACGTACTCACTCCGCCCGCGGCGATTCGCACGCTCGCCGACCTGCTGGACTGCCGGCACGTCGATTGGCCCGGAATCGGCCACTCGGACGTCCTGCTCAAATCGTCCGGCTGGCTGCCGGTGGCTCAGGACATCGAGAACTGGCTCAGACACCTCTAGCCGGCTGCCCTCGCGGAGCGGCTCTGCTGCCCGCAGCCGGGCATGATGGGCCGGGTGAGCTGGCAGTTCTGGGTCGATCGCGGCGGGACGTTCACCGACGTCGTCGCCAGGCGGCCGGACGGCACCCTGGTCACGCACAAGCTGCTGTCGGACAACCCGGCGCGTTACGCCGACGCCGCGGTCGCCGGCATCCGTCAGCTGCTCGGGGACGCCGGACCGGACACCTCGCTGGCCGTCGAGCAGGTCCGGATGGGCACGACGGTCGCCACCAACGCGCTGCTGGAACGCAAGGGCGAGCGGACCGCGTTGGTGATCACCAAGGGGTTCGCCGACGCCCTGCGGATCGGCTACCAGAACCGGCCGCGGATCTTCGACCGGCACATCGTGCTGCCCGAGCAGCTGGCCGAGCGGGTGGTCGAGGTCGACGAGCGGATCACCGCGGAAGGCGAGGTGCTGCGCGAGCCGGACCTGGACCGGCTGGAGACGGACCTGCGCGAGGTGCGCGGCAGCGGCATCGCCTCGGTGGCCGTGGTGTGCCTGCACAGCCACCTGCACCCCGACCACGAGCGGTTGATCGGCGAGCTGGCCCGCCGCATCGGTTTCTCGCAGGTATCGCTGTCGAGCGAGGTCAGCCCGCTCATGAAGCTGGTGCCGCGCGGCGACACCACGGTCGTCGACGCGTACCTGTCGCCGGTGCTGCGCCGCTACGTCGACCGGGTCGCCGCCGAGCTCTCCGGCGTGCGGCTGGCGTTCATGCAGTCAAACGGTGGCCTCGCCGAGGCGGGGCACTTCCGCGGCAAGGACGCCATCCTGTCCGGGCCGGCCGGCGGGATCGTCGGCATGGCGCGGATGTCCCAGCTCGCCGGCTACGACAAGGTCATCGGCTTCGACATGGGCGGGACGTCGACCGACGTGTCGCACTTCGCCGGCGAGTACGAGCGGGTGTTCAACACGCTGGTGGCCGGGGTCCGGCTACGGGCGCCGATGCTCGACATCCACACCGTCGCGGCCGGCGGCGGGTCGATCCTGCACTTCGACGGCAGCCGCTACCGGGTCGGGCCGGACTCCGCGGGCGCCGCCCCCGGGCCCGCCTGCTACCGCGGCGGCGGGCCGCTCACCGTGACCGATGCCAACGTCATGCTCGGCCGCATCCAGCCGGCACACTTCCCGGCGGTCTTCGGGCCCGATGGCGACCAGCCGCTCGACGTCGACGTGGTCCGCCGCGGGTTCGCCGAGCTGGCCGACTCGATCGGTGACGGTCGCACGCCCGAGCAGGTCGCCGAGGGGTTCCTGCAGATCGCGGTCGCCAACATGGCCAACGCGGTCAAGCGCATCTCGGTGCAGAAGGGCCACGACGTCACCGAGTACGTGCTGACCACGTTCGGCGGCGCCGGCGGCCAGCACGCGTGCGCGGTCGCCGAGTCGCTCGGCATCCGGACGGTGCTGGTGCCGCCGATGGCGGGCGTGCTCTCGGCGCTGGGCATCGGGCTGGCCGACACGACCGCCATGCGCGAGCAGTCGGTGGAGGAGCGGCTCGAACGCTCGACCATGGACCGGCTGGTGGAGGTCGCCGACGCGCTCGAGCGGACGACGACCGCGGAGCTGCGCGACCAGGACGTGCCGGAGTCGCGCATCGAGGTCGCCCGGCGGGTGCACCTGCGCTACGACGGCACCGACACCGCGCTGCCGGTCGAGCTGTCCGACGTACCAGACATGGTCGAGGCCTTCGAGTCCGCCTACCGGCGCACCTACTCGTTCCTGATGGACCGGCCGCTGATCGCCGAGGCGGTGTCGGTCGAGGCGACCGGGCGCACCGAGCAGCCCGACCTCGGCGACGTCGCGGCGGGCCGGGGGCCCGGGGGCCCGGGGCCCGCGGGGCGGGGGGCCGGGGTCCCCGGGGGGGGGGGGGCGCGAGGGGCCGCCGGGGGGAGGCGGGCAGCGGGCGGCGGGGGGGGCGCCGGCCGGGCCGGCCGCCGGCCCCGCGCCCCACCGCCCCACGACGGTCGTGACGCCACGCGCGCC
>OBLK01000382.1_pt1 | contig 10394 bp, 7 predicted proteins | sample 1518871 | NCBI WGS metagenome assembly OBLK01 (sample SAMEA2464837, study PRJEB22497) | soil metagenome | biome: Grassland; feature: Farmland; material: Clay | place: Australia | collected 2013-02-01 | depth 0.8 m
GTCCAACCAGTGCCCCGACGCTCCTTGCGTTGCGGCCTGCCCCACTGGCGCGATGTTCGCGCGACCCGATGGCATCGTCGACTTCGACAAGAAGGTCTGCATCGGCTGTAAGGCCTGCATCGCGGCCTGCCCCTACGACGCGATCTTCATCAACCCCGACGACCACTGCGCGGAGAAGTGCAACTTTTGCGCGCACCGGCTGGAGGTGGGCCTGGAGCCCGCGTGCGTGGTCGTCTGCCCGACCCAGGCCATCATGGTCGGCGACCTGAACGACCCCGAGTCGGCCGTCTCGAAGATCGTCAATCGGGAGCCGGTCGCGGTGCGCCGGCCGGAGAAGGGCACCCGACCCAGGTTGTTCTACAAGGGCGCCACGCAGGCAACCCTCGACCCGCTTGCCGCCGCCCGCCCAGCGGGCGACAGCTACGCCTGGACGCAGCAGCCATCGGGACCGCACGTCGCACAGGGCCCGACGGTTGCCCAGTCCAGCAGCGCGGCTGCCATCATCTCCTACGACGTCGCGCACCGCGTGCCGTGGGACTGGCGGGTCAGCGCGTACACCTGGACCAAGGGCATCGCGGCCGGCGCCTATCTCGTGCCGCTGCTGCTCGTGCTCGCCCGCCGGCTCGACGCCGGCAACGTGCTGTGGGTCTGGGCGGCGCCGCTGATCGCCACCCTGTTCCTGGCGATCACGGCGGGGCTGCTCGTGTGGGATCTGGAGCATCCGCGGCGGTTCTACCTGATCCTGACCCGGCCGCAATGGCGATCATGGCTGGTGCGGGGCGGTGTCGTGCTCGGCGGTTACGCCGGCGTACTCGGGATACACCTGGTGGCCGGCATTCTCGGCGCAGGCGGCCTACGGGCGGCCGCCGCGACCGTCGGGTTGCCCCTCGCGGTGCTGACCGCCGTCTACACCGCGTACCTGTTCGCCCAGGCCAGGGCGCGAGACCTGTGGCAGAACCCGCTGCTGCCCCCGCATTTCGCGGTGCAGGCGATCCTCGCCGGTGCCGCGGTGACGCTGCCGGTCGCGGTATCGCGCGGGGACACCGGCCCGGCCGGCGCCCTTGGCTGGCTCGTCGGTGCCGCGGCGCTGGCTCACCTGCTGTTCGTGCTCGGCGAAGCCACGCTGCCGCACGTCACCGCGCACGCCAGCCTCGCGGCGCACGCGATGGTCGCCGGGCGCTACCGCGCCTTCTTCTGGACCGGCCTTGGCCTGGCCGCGCTCGGCCTGCTCACCCCGTGGCTCGGCGGCTGGCAAGCGGTGGCGGTAGCGATGGCCGCCCTCATCGGCCTGGCCCTGCACGAGCACTCGTACGTGCAGGCCGGCCAGTCGGTTCCGCTCGGATAGTCGGTTCGCTCGGATAGTCGGTTCGCTCGGTAGGAGGCACAGTGCGCGGGGTTGATGAGATCGCCGGTCGGGTCAGCGCTGCCCTGGCCGAGGCCGCGGCCCGCGGAGAGACCTTCTACCAGGGTCCGAGCCGGATCCACCTCGCCGCGTTCCCGCCAAAGGAGCGCTGGGACGACTGGGTCGAGCTGGATTCGCGCGATTGGCCGAGGCGAACCGAACGGCGCTACCTGCTCGTGCCCACCACCTGCTTCAACTGCGAGTCCGCATGCGGGCTGCTGGCCTACGTGGACCGGGAGAGCGGCCAGGTGCGCAAGTTCGAGGGCAACCCGGAGCACCCGGGGTCGCGGGGGCGCAACTGCGCCAAGGGACCGGCCTCCATCAACCAGGTCACCGACCCGGACCGGATCCTCCAACCACTCAAGCGGGTCGGCGCCCGAGGCGAGGGCCGATGGGAACCGGTCAGCTGGGATGCGGCGCTCGACGACATCGCCGGCCGAATCCGCGCGGCGATAACCGAGCGGCGGCACAACGAGATCATGTACCACGTCGGGCGGCCCGGCGAGGACGGCTTCACCGAACGCGTGCTCGCCAGCTGGGGCGTCGACGGCCACAACTCCCACACCAACGTGTGCTCCAGCGGCGCCCGAGCCGGCTACCACTTCTGGACCGGCATCGACCGGCCCAGCCCCGACCACGCCAACGCCGAGGTCATCCTGCTGATCAGCTCCCATCTTGAGGCCGGGCACTACTTCAACCCGCATGCCCAGCGGGTGATGGAGGCCAAGCAGCGCGGTGCCAAGCTGATCGTCTTCGACACCCGGCTGTCCAACACGGCCACCCACGCCGACCTCTGGGTCAGCCCGCAGCCCGGCTCCGAAGCCGCGATCCTGCTGGCGATCGCGGCGTACGTGCTGCGCACCGGCCGCCACGATGGCGACTTCATGCGCCGCTGGTGGAACTGGGCGGAGTACCTGGCCGCCGAGCACCCGGACCGGCCGGGCACGTTCGAGGAGTTCGAGGCGGCGCTTGCCGAGAGGTACGCGCCTTACACGTTCGACTTCGCCGAGCAGGAGTCCGGTGTCGACGCCGGCACCATCGCCCAGATTGCCCAGATCGTCGCCGGTGCGGGAACCCGGCTGTCGACCCACACCTGGCGCTCGGCCAGTGCCGGCAATCTCGGCGGCTGGCAGGTCGCCCGCACGCTGTTCCTGCTCAATGCGATGCTCGGGGCGGTCGCCACGCCGGGCGGCACCTACCCCAACGCGTGGAACAAGTTCGTCCCCCGGCCGGTCTACCTGCCGCCGCACCCGGCCACCTGGAACGAGCTGACGTGGCCGTTGGAGTACCCGCTCGCGCTCAACGAGCTGTCGTTCCTGCTGCCCCACTTCCTCAAAGAGGGCCGCGGCCGGCTCGACGTCTACTTCACCCGCGTCTACAACCCGGTGTGGACCAACCCGGACGGGTTGAGCTGGCTGGAGGTCCTCTCCGACGAGGAGCTGGTCAGCCTGCACGTCGCGCTCACCCCGACGTGGAGCGAGACCGCGTTCCTCGCCGACTACGTGCTGCCGATGGGTCTCGGCTCGGAACGCCACGACCTGCACTCCTACGAGCAGTACGACGGCCAGTGGGTCGCCCTGCGCCAACCGGTCCTGCGGGCCGCCCGGCAGCGGCTCGGCGAGCCGGTCCACGACACCCGCGAGGTCAACCCGGGTCAGGTGTGGGAGGAGAACGAGTTCTGGATCGAGCTGTCCTGGCGCATCGACCCCGATGGGGCGCTGGGCATCCGCAAGTACTACGAGTCACCGCAGCAGCCCGGCAGCAAGCTGACCGTCGACGAGTACTACGGCTGGATCTTCGAGCATTCGGTGCCCGGCCTGCCGCAGGCCGCCGCCGCCCAGGGGCTGACGCCGCTCGACTACATGCGCCGGTACGGCGCGTTCGAAGTGCGCAGCGGCGTCGGACCGGTCCACGAGGAGCCCGTGCCGGACACCGAGCTGGTCGACACCGGCGAGGACGAGTACGGCCGCGTGTACACCCGGGCCACCGCACCGGCACCGGACAACATCGTCCCGATGGGTGCACCGGAGCCGGACGAGCAGGGGCGCCGCCCCGTGGGTGTGCGGGTCGACGGCGTGGTTCGCCGCGGCTTTCCGACCCCCAGCGGAAGGCTCGAGTTCTACTCCAGGACGCTGGCCGGCTGGGGCTGGCGCGACCAGGCGATCCCCGGTTACGAGCGCAGCCACGTGCACCCGGCAGAGCTGGAGCCCGACCAGCTCGTCCTCATCTCCACGTTCCGGCTACCGACCCAGATCCACACCCGCGGCGGCAACGCCAAGTGGCTCGACGAGCTCGCCCACACGAACCCGTTGTGGATCCACCCAGGGGATGCCGAACGCATCGGTGTCGGCAACGGCGACCTCGTCCGCGTCGAGACCGAGATCGGCGCCTTCGTGGTCAAGACATGGGTCACCGAGGGCACCCGACCGGGCGTCGTCGCCTGCAGCCATCACATGGGCCGCTGGCGGCTCGCCGGAACCGGGCACGGCCAGCGGCAGGTGATGGCCACTGTCGACCTGTCCCGACGTGACGGGCGGTGGCGGATGACGCGGCTGGCCGGGGTCGGCCCCTACGAGTCAGCCGACCCGGACACCGCCCGGATCTGGTGGAGCGATGTGGGCGTGCACCAGAACCTCACCTTCCCGGTGCATCCGGACCCGATCTCCGGCCAGCACTGCTGGCATCAGGCGGTCCGGCTGCGTAAGGCCGGGCCGGGTGAGGCCTACGGCGACATCACCGTCGACACCACCAGGGCGCACGAGGTCTACCGGCGGTGGCTGGCGTTGACTCGACCGGCCGGCCGGCACTCCCCGGACGGGACCCGACGCCCGGACTGGCTGATGCGACCACTCAAGCCCGCCAAGCCGATGTTCGCACTGCCTGCGGTACGGCCGTTTCCGTCACGGGCAGGTGAACGCAGATGACACCCCAGCACATCACCGAACCGGCGGCATGGACCCGCAACCGGGCCGAGCTGTTGCGGGCCCTCGGCGCCCTCGCCGAGCAACCCGCCGGCGAACATGCCCGGCTGGCCGAGTTGACCGGCCTGCCCCGGCCGACGGGGGCGGACTGGACCGAGGCGTTCGCCCTGCAGCTGGTCCCGCACGCCGCCATCTACGTCGGCGCCGAGGGCATGCTCGGCGGGGAGGCCGCCGACCGGGTCGCCGGCTTCTGGCGGGCCCTGCGGCTGCCGGTCCCGACCGAACCCGATCACGTCGCCGCCTTGCTCGGCCTGTACGCCTCGCTCGTCGATGCCGAGTACGGCGAGCCGTCGGGGCCTCGCCGGACGCTGCTGGGCCAGGCGCGCGCCGCGCTGCTGCACGAGCACCTGCTGAGCTGGCTTCCCGCCTACGCGCACGCCATGGTCGATGCCGGCCCGGCGCCGTACGCCGCCTGGGCGCGGCTACTGCGGGACGCGTTGACGGCCGAGGCCGCCGACGTGGCCGTCGCCGACCGCCTGCCCGCGCATCTGCGGGCCATACCGCCGGTAGGGACCGGTGGCCTCGACGACGTCCTGACCGGGCTGCTCGCCCCCGCCCGCAGTGGCGTCATCCTCACCCGCGCGCACCTCGCCGTAGCCGCGCGGCAGAGCGGGTTGGGACTGCGCCTTGGCAACCGGCGAGCAGTCCTGCGTTCCCTCATCGAGCAGGACCCGGCCGCCGCCCTGGCGGCGCTGGCCGAGCAGGCACGCTCATGGCGGGCCAGGCATCGCGCCGACCGGTCGACGCTCGGCCCGGCCGCCGGCCATTGGGCCGATCGCGCGGCCGCAACCGCCGACCTGCTGACCGAGGCGGTCCGCCAGCCCGGGCTCCCCGAGTTCGAACCCGAGACGACAGCGAAGGAGTAACGATGACGATCGAGCTTGGTTCGCAACCGGCACCGACGGTCCCGGCGTCAGCGGAGGCGCCGATTGCCGTCGGCCCGACCGAAGAGGACGTGCGCCGAATCGTCCGCGAAGAGATGGACCGCGCCTTCACCAGGAACCCGGCCGCCCGTCGGGCCGCCCTGGTGGCATCGAAGGGCACGCTCGACTGGGCGTACCCGCCGCTCATCCTCAGCACCGCGGCGGCCGCCGCCGGCCTGCGCACGTCCGTGTTCTTCACCTTCTACGGCCTCAACATCATCCACAAGGACTTCGCGCGCAGGCTGAAGGTCGATCCGGTCGGCAATCCCGCCATGCCGATGCCCGTGCCCATGCCCGACATCGTCACCGCAATGCCGGGCATGGCGTCGTTCGCGACGAGGAGGATGAAGGCGAGGTTTGCGCGGCACAACGTCGCGACGATCGGCACCCTGCTCGATTCGGCCCGCGACCTCGGAGTCCGGCTCATCGGCTGCCAGATGACCGTCGATGTCTTCGGCTACTCCGACAACGACTTCATCGAAGGCGTCGAGTTCGCAGGCGCGGCCGCATTCATGTCGGAGGCCCGCAAGGCCCACGTCACCATGTTCATCTGAAGGGTTCAGCTAGGGGATAGGCATGACCACCGACACACCGGTCGACGAGATCGTCGACGCCCGCGATCTGATGTGCCCGATGCCAGTGCTGGCCACCTCCAAGGCAATGCGCCGGCTCGGACCCAACCAGGTGCTCAAGGTGCTGGCCACCGATCGTGGCTCGCTGTCGGACATCCCCGCGTGGGCCGAGGACACCGGCAACGAGCTGATCTTCTCCGGCGCGGAGGACGGCACCCTGGTATTCCTCATCCGCAAGACCGGCGAATCCTGACAAACACCGGGGCGCGGCTCGTCCTCCACCACCAGCACCCGTATCACCCACCACGCCGCACCGCCCGACGCCTTGAGCTCCTGGTCTGGGCGAGTTGATCTCAGCTCGGTGGCGATCTCGGCGTCGGACAGGCCGGCGTAGTAGCGCAGCACCAGGGCCGCGCGGCGCTGTCTGGGCAGACGGGCCAGCCGGGCGATCATGGCGTCGCGTTCGGCGCGCTCGTCGGCGCCGTCGTCCAGTCGAGGGTGGATCGGCTCGAGGTCGGCCCGCGGCGACGAGCGGACCAGCCGGCGCGCCGCCAGGACAGGTACTCGTTGAGGACCATCCGCCGGATGTAGGCGTGCGGTTCGGCAACCTGCGAGATTCGGTCCCAGCGCTCGTAGGCACGGCACAGCACGTCGCTCACCAGGTCCTCGGCCAGGCACGGGCGGCAGGTCAGGACCGTGGCGAAGCGCATGAGGGCCGATCGTCGCCTACGACCCGCAGCGGCCCCGGCGGTTCGAGACGCTGGCGGCGCGGATCCGCGACGCCCTCGGTGAGGCGGCCCTCGACGTCGAGCACGTCGGCTCGACCTTGGTCGAAGGGCTCGCCGCCAAGGACGTCATCGACATCGACCTCACCGTCGTCGACCCCCAGGACGAGGACGCCTACGTCCGGCCCGAGCAACGCCAGCAGGCCATGCATCAACCCTGGCCGGTCGACCGCCACCGGTGGCGGTACCCGCGCCGAGTGAAACAAGGAATCTCCCACGTATGCCAAACGCGATCCTCCCAGCGCGATCACCAGCGTCCGGACTCCTTCTACTCGCCTGTCGCGAAGTTCGCAGCCGGGTTGTCGCGGGCCCGGGCAGGCCGTGCGGCATGGGCGTGCGACAACGCGCCATTGTTAGCGGGGCCTCTGCGCCTGGCCAAACGTGTTCCAGTTCTCCGAAGCCGGCACGCGGACAGGCATCAGACACCAGCGGCGGCGAGGTAGCCGAGTGCGAGGCGTGTGGTTAATGTGCAAGTCCCCCTCGGACACGCGCACTACCCCTACCCCCCGGCTGAATGGTCACATCGACCGTTCGCGCTTCCGCTCGATCATCGCGTACACGTCGGCGTCGGTGAGCCCGTTCGAAGCGGGTATGCCGTCCAGTTCGTTGCGGGCCGCCTCCCGTTGAGCCTGCGTGTCGTTGATCGCCTCGACGAGGGCCGCCGGATCGACTCCGGACGCGATCGCGGCCTGGAATCGGCGAAGTCTCGCCTCGGCGTCGGCGAGGCGCTTCGTGGCCGCGTCTCGGTCGCTCGACCGGCTCTCGGCGTGGCGTTGGGAGGCCAGCAGGGCGTCAACCGTGCGATCCCGGTGGTCCTGGGCGAACAGGCCGCCGATCCAGGCGTTGAGCGGTTCGAGAACCGTCGACTCGCGGAGGTAGACGTTCTTGGGATGTCCCTGCATCGCGGGCGAGCCGGGCACCAGGCTGCGAGCCGCGCAGCGGTAATAGGTGCGGTTGGCGCGCGGCGTTCCTTCCATGCGACGCGAGCAGTACCCGCACCGAACCCGCCCGCGCAGTGCGTACGGCCGCTTCGTCGCCCTCGCCCGCGTTCCAGCTTGCGACTGGCCGACAGGCCGCCGGCCGCCCGGGACCGGCGCAACACCTGAACCTGAACGAAGTCCTCAACCGAGACGATCGCCGGATGCGCCGGTTGGCGTGAGCGGACCACCCGATGGGGGTTAGCTCTCCGGAACCGGATCACATGCCCGGCACCCACGTCGTCGGGATCGAGCAGCGTCTCATGCTTGGCCCACCGGCCGAAGACCGCATAGCCGGTGTAGCGCGGGTTCTCCAAGATCGCTCGTACGGTGCTGCCCTGCCAGCCGTCGGCGAGCCGGTGCCGGTTCTGGTCCGGTCGCCTCGCCCGCGCGGTCGGGGCGAAGAGCGGTGCCAACCCGTGCCAGCCCCCTCCACCTGGGGTGAACTAGGACGAAGGCGGGCTCGCCAGGGTCTCGACTCGCAGACACTTTGTTGCTCCAAGCGAGTGGACCAGCGGTGCTTTGGACGCCGACTGCGCGGTGGTTACTCAGGGGTCACCTGCCCTGTGGCATTGCGGTAACAGGGATGCGGTCGAGGATGCTCGGTTTATGCGCAGGCATGCGGTGATCATGGGTCTGACGGTCACGGTGGTCGCGCTGAACTTGCGCGCGGGGGTGGCCAGCGTGGGGCCGGTCCTGCCGGAGGTCCGGGCCGGGCTGGGGCTGACCGGGACCGTTGCCGCGGTGCTGACCATGCTGCCGTTGTTGTGTTTTGGGGTGCTGGCGGTGGCCGCGCCGGGGTTGGCCCGCCGGGCTGGTATCGAGCCGGTGATGATGGTGGCGCTGCTCCTGTTGACGGCAGGGCTGGGCAGCCGGGTGTTCGGTGGGCCGAGCCTGCTGCTGGCCGGCACGGTGGTGGTCGGGGGCGCGATTGCGGTCGCGAACGTACTGCTGCCGCCGCTGATCAAGCGTGACTTCCCCGATCGAGTAGGCCTCATGTTGGGCTTGTACACCATGTCGCTGGCCGGCTCGGCCGCGCTCGCGGCGGGGGTCACGGTGCCGGTGGGCAACGCGATCGGCGAGGGCTGGCGGGGGGCGCTGTGGATATGGACCTTGCCGGCGTTTATGGCTGCGGTGATGTGGCTACCGATGCTCAACCGCAGCACCAGGCAACCACAACGTCGCATAGCCGAGTCGTCGCTGGCCCGCCATCCGCTCGCCTGGCAAGTCACGATCTATTTCGGCCTGCAGTCGATGATGTTCTACGCGATGCTGTCGTGGCTGCCCACGATCTACCGCGATCACGGCTTCAGCCCCGAAGCAGCCGGCGTCCCGATGTCGCTGTGCGGACTGGCGCAGATCCCCGTGGCGCTGCTATTGCCGCGCTTTGCGACCCGGGCGGCCAACCAGGTGGTGCACATCGCGGTGTCCACAGCGTTCATGGGCGCGGGCATGCTCGGCATCCTGATCGCCCCAACCGCCGCCCCCTTCCTCTGGGCCGTGCTGTTCGGCATCGGAACCGGCGCCTGCTTGGCCACGGGACTATCGCTGTTTGTGCTGCGCACGAGTCAGGTGGAGGACACCGCCCGGCTTTCGGGGATGGCACAAAGCATCGGGTACCTCATCTGCGCCTGCGGGCCCCTGCTGTTCGGCCTGGTGCACGACCTGACCAACTCCTGGACTGTCCCGCTGGTCATGCTGCTCCTGTTCCTAATCCCGCAGCTGATCATGGGGATGCTCGCCGGCCGAGCACGCCTGATCTTCAATTCCCCGGCCCTCTCCATCAACCCCGATCAGACCCAGCTCGTATCACGCCGCCTGATAAACCAAATCCAATGCAGCCTCCCGCCAACCAAAGACCTTCGGCACGAGACCGCTGACCTGAGCTGAAGTGAGACCCTCGATGCAAGTGATCGCCATGGCGCGGCACTACCACGGGGGCGATCCGGCCGGCGCACTGGAACTGTTGGACGTGGCTGGCCGAGGTCGGTAACGACGCCCAGAGCACCGACCTGCGCCAGGTGCTGCTGCTGGACGCCCTCGGTGCCGCCGGCGGCGTCGGCGCGGACGAGCACCTTGCGCCCGACCCGACCGCCCCGAGCCGTGCACGGCAACTGCCGCAACGCCTGCTGGGCCACCGCGATGTGGTCGGCGGCGGTGTTGCTCCCGGCGTTCCCCGGCCGCAACAGGATGACCAGAGGTTCTCCGCGGTGCCCTCGCTGCCGTGATCCGGAGCCCGCTCGCCGGCCAGCCTCCACACCCGCGCTCGTTGACCAGCTGGGCGTCCATCGCCGCCCGCACCCTTGCCTGGACGTGCCGGCGTTCCAAACTCGCTCATGCCACCGAGCACACTCATCAACATCTTGTGCGACGGGTTCCGCGAGTCGAACCGCCCACCCAGCTCCGGCACCCACAGATCCACCCCGTACGCGGCGAACCTCGGCGCGACGAGCGAGAACTGGTTGCCGAACCAACACCGCGTCCCCTCCCCCACGACGACAGCGCTCCAACCTCGGTACGGATCTTTCAACGCCGTGAGCAGCCGGCGTGCCGCGTCTCGGCGCTCCCAGGGGACCGAGCGGGACAGCCCGACGTCGAAGAACTCGGCGGCGACGGTGCCGCCGAGCGGCTCGACGAACTTCTGCGCATTGCTCAGCTGCCAGGCCCGCGATGTCTCCGGGTCCTGGTTGTCCTCGGTCGAGCATCGACCGTAGAACGCGACCGGACCGATTCCCTCGTCGACCGGTGCAGCGA
>OBLK01000383.1_pt1 | contig 10378 bp, 13 predicted proteins | sample 1518871 | NCBI WGS metagenome assembly OBLK01 (sample SAMEA2464837, study PRJEB22497) | soil metagenome | biome: Grassland; feature: Farmland; material: Clay | place: Australia | collected 2013-02-01 | depth 0.8 m
GTCGCGGCCAAGGTGCTGCCGAGTGTCGTGCAGATCGAGGTCCGCGGTTCGACCGGCGCCGGGGAAGGGTCCGGCGTCGTGCTGTCCGAGGACGGGCTGATCCTGACCAACAACCACGTCGTCGAGGCCGCGGCCGGCGGTGGCGAGCTGACCGTCGTGTTCAACGACGGGCGGCGAGCCGACGCGAGCATCGTCGGCCGTGCCCCGAGCTCGGACCTGGCAGTGATCAAGGCTGCGGACGTCTCCGGGCTGACCCCGGCCGAACTCGGCCGCTCGGACGACCTCGCGGTCGGCCAGCAGGTCGTCGCGATCGGGTCGCCGCTTGGCCTGTCCGGCACTGTCACGACCGGCATCGTCAGTTCACTCGACCGGCCGGTGCGTGCCGGTGGCGAGTCCAGCGACCAGACCACCGTGCTCGACGCCATCCAGACCGACGCCGCCATCAACCCGGGCAACTCCGGCGGTCCGCTCGTGGACGACCAGGGCCGCGTGATCGGCATCAACTCCGCGATCGCCAGCCTCGGCTCCGGCGAGGGCCAGAGCGGCTCGATCGGCCTCGGCTTCGCGATCCCGATCGACCAGGCACGCCGCATCGCCGACGAGCTGACCGAGAACGGCAAGGCGACCCAGGCCGTGCTCGGCGTCAGCGTCGCAGGAGCGCAGGGCCAGGCAACCGAGTCGGGCGCGACCGTCGCGAGGGTCGAGGCCGGCAGCGCAGCCGAGCAGGCCGGCATCAAGGCCGGCGAGGTCATCACCAAGATCGACGACAGGGCGATCGAGGACAGCGACGAACTGGTGGCGGCCGTGCGCTCGCACGCGCCGGGCGACACCGTCAAGATCGAGGTCGGCGACGGGCAGAACCAGCGCACGATCGACGTCACCCTGGGCAGCCGAACCATCGAGGCGAACGGCTGACCAACTGAACCAGCCCGGCCGGTATCCCCCTCCCCGGCCGGGCGCCAAGGAGTCGCGCCGGCGGATCAACCCGAGCCCGTCGGCGCGACTCCCTTTTCTGTCGAGACCTCTCCCCGGGCCCCACGCTTCAGGCACCGTCCAGGTATTACGGAAGCCTGACAGCGTGGGGCCCGCACCGCTTCGCGGCGCGGCGGCACCTAACCTGCGGTGGTGAGCGAACGCGTCCTGGTGGTCGACGACGACCTGACCGTGGCCGACGTGGTTCGCCGTTACCTGGAGCGCGACGGTTACAGCGTGGCCCTGGCCGCCGACGGCGAGACGGCGTTGCGGCTGGCCGGCGAGACCGAGCCGGACCTCGTCGTGCTCGACCTGATGCTGCCTGGCATCGACGGGCTCGAGGTCTGCCGGCGCCTGCGGTCCACCTCCGACGTGCCGGTGATCATGCTGACCGCCCTCGGCGAGGAGTCCGACCGCGTCGTAGGCCTGCAACTGGGCGCGGACGACTACGTGACCAAGCCGTTCAGCCCGCGCGAGCTGGCGCTGCGGGTGGCCTCGGTGCTGCGCCGCGCTCGGGTGTCCACAGTGGACGGAATGGTGCTGCGCGACGGCGCGCTGACGATCGACGTGGCGGCCAGGCGCGCGGAGCTGCGCGGCGCCGAGCTGTCGCTGACCGTGCGCGAGCTCGACCTGCTGGCGTTCCTGCTGCGGCACGCCGGCCAGGCGTTCTCCCGCACCGAGTTGCTCGAGCGCGTCTGGGGCTGGACGTTCGGCGACCAGTCGACGGTGACCGTGCACGTGCGCCGGCTGCGCGAGAAGGTCGAGGACGATCCCGCGCGGCCACGCCGGATCGCCACCGTCTGGGGCGTCGGCTACCGCTACGACCGCCAGGACTGACCGAGATCGACCATGACTGACCGAGATCGACCATTGCTGACCAGCATTGACCAGGATTAACGCCGTGTGGGTCGAGTTGACGCACGTCGCGCCGTACGCGATCGGCTTTTCGCTGCCGGTCGCGCTGCTCGGCGCGTGGCTGCTGGTCAGGTTGCGGGCCCGGTCGCTGACCACCGCCATGACCGTGCTCGTGCTCGTGCCGCAGGCGTCGTTGATCGCCGGCCTGGTCGCGGTCAGCGGGTTCATGTTCACCCCGCAGCTGAGGTCGACGCTGCTGGTGTGCGGGCTGGTCACCATCGTCACAGTGCCGATCGCGGTGCTGCTCGGGCGCTCGATCGGCCGGCGCAGCGTCTGGGAACGTGAGGCGCGGGCCCGGGAGCGGGCGGCCGAGGTGTCCAGGCGTGAGCTCGTGGCCTGGATCAGCCACGACCTGCGCACCCCGCTGGCCGGCATCCTGGCGATGTCCGAGGCGCTCGCCGACGGCGTCGTCTCCGCGCCGGCCGACGTCGCCGGCTACGCCGGACGGATCCGGCGAGAGGCCGAGCGGCTCTCCGGCATGGTCGACGACCTGTTCGAGCTGTCCCGGATCACGGCGGGCGCCCTGCAGCTCACGCTGTCGGCCGTGCCGCTGCACGACGTGGTGAGCGAGGCCGTCGCCGCGCAGGCCCCGGTCGCCGCCAGGCGTGGGGTGCGCGTGCTGGCGCAGGCGTCCACCTGGCCCGTCGTCACCGGCAGCGATCCGGAACTGGCCAGGGTCGTGCGCAACCTGCTCGCCAACGCCATCCGGCACACGCCGGCCGACGGCACCGTCGTCGTGGCGGCCGGCGTCGACGGCGGGGAGGCCTGGCTGCGGGTCGACGACGGGTGCGGCGGCATCCCCGAACCCGACCTGTCCCGCGTGTTCGAGGTCGCGTTCCGCGGCACGAAGGCCCGCACGCCCGAGCCGTCCGACCCGGGCGCGGGCCTCGGCCTGGCCATCGCGCGCGGGCTGGTGGAGGCGCACCGCGGCCGCATCGCCGCCCGCAACCACGGCGACGGCTGCCGATTCGAAGTCCGCCTCCCGCTGGCCGTCTGACCTCGCCGCCGCCGGCCGTCTGGCGACTCTGCGGCTGGCTGCCCGAGCTCGCGAGCGCTGGCCGTTCGGCGACTCCGCCGACGTGCCGGAGGGGTCGGCTGTGGACCGTCCGGGCCCCGGTACGGTGCTCGGCATGGAACGCAGCGCGCAGCGTCTCGGTCGAGCCCTAGTCGTGATCGTCGACGATCGGATCGCGCGCGGCGAGCAGAACGACGCCACCGGTCCGCTGGTCACCGAACTGCTCGACGAGGCGGGGTTCGTCGTCGATGCCACGGTCGTCGTCGCCGGCGACAACGTGGAGATCCGCAACGCCCTGAACACCGCCGTGATCGGCGGCGTCGACCTCGTCGTCACCGTCGGCGGCACCGGCGTGTCGCCTCGCGACGTCACGCCCGACGCGACCGCAGGTGTCCTTGACCGGCCCATCCCAGGCATCGCCGAGGCCCTGCGGGCCTCCGGGCTGGCCGCCGGCGTCGTGGACGCCGGCCTGTCCCGCGGACTCGTGGGGGTGTCGGGCAGCACCCTCGTGGTCAACCTCGCCGCCTCCCGCGCGGCCGTCCGCGACGGCATGGCGACACTGACCCCGCTGGTCGCGCACGTGATCGACGAGCTGTCCGGGCTGGACGAGGATTAGGACCGAGAACGTCAGAAGGGCCCCGACGGCTGCTGCCGCGGGGCCCTTCGTCCGTGCCTGACTCAGCTCTTGGAATCGGCGCTCTTGGAATCGGCGCTCTTGGAGTCGGCGATCTCGGACTCAGAGCTCTCGGGCTCAGCGACCGCGGTCGGCTCTGCGGCTGCCTCGGCCTCGGCCGGCTCGACCGCACTTGTGGGCTCGGCTGGCTCGGCGGCGCTCATGGCCTCGGCTGGCTCGGCGGCGCCCGTGGCTTCGGCCGGCCCTGCGGCCGCTCCGGCCTCGTCCGCGTCGCCGGTCGCCTTCTCCTTGGCCTGGCCGAACATTTGCCTGACCCTGTCCAGGACGTTCATGCCCCGATGCCTCACCTTCGTGCGCTCTTGCCGCGGTACTGCGGATGGTGTCCGCCGGAGCGATCTCCGCCGGAGGCGCACATGGTGTCACCACCGTCACACTTGCCGCCGACCGCCCGCGAGTCCGCTTGCGGCGAGTCGCAGGATGGTGTTCGTGGACGACAAACCGCCGCGCCGCGATCTCGACGAGATCTTCGGCACCGACCTGTGGTCGGAGCCTGAACACGACGCCGAAGACCGCGAGCAACGCAGCCGTGAGCGACAGGGCCGGGAACAGGATTACCTGGAGAACCGGCCCCCGCACCATGACGACAGGAGCTAACCCCGCGCGTCCGGGCGCGGTGGCGACTGCTGAGTTGACCGCTGCGGTGACTGCGCTGCCGGGGCGGACGCCGGCCCGCCCTGCTGCGCGGCGAGCAGGTCGCGGATCTCCTTGAGCACCTCGACGTCGGTCGGTTCGGCCGGCCCTGGCTCCTCGCCGCGCTTGCGCCGCTCCTCGACTGCCTTGAACGGCACGACGAACAGGAAGTAGACGACCGCCGCTATCAGCACGAAGTTGATCAGCGCCGTCAGCACCGCGCCGATGTTGACCAGGGACTTAGGGTTGCCGTCGACGATCTGGAACGCCAGCCCGTTGACGTTGGCCCCGCCGAGCGCAGCGATGATCGGGTTGATGATGCTGTCGGTTACCGAAGACACGACGTCGTTGAACGCGATGCCGATCACCACGGCCACGGCCAGCTCGAGCACGTTGCCGCGCATCAGGAAGTCCTTGAACCCCTTGAGCACTGTCACTCCTCATCTGCTCGGATCGGGTTGACGGCTCCGGTCGAGCCCGCTCCCGCCCTACCAGCGCCCGTGGCGCAGCGTAACGGCGAGCGGTTGGGTCAGCGAGGCGGCGGCGACCCGGGTCGCCGCGTCCCTTGGCAGGAGCACCACGACCAGCCTCCCGCGCTGCGACCCGCCGGCGAGTCCGACCCCGGCGCCATCGTCGTCGAGCACCGTCACCACGGTCGCCCGTTCCGCCAGCACCACCGGACCGGCCTCCCGCTCGCCGCCGCTCACCACGTCGACCGTGGATCCAGGATGCAGCAGTTCGGCGACGTCCGGATCTGACAGCCGCACGGGCACGGTCGCCGCGTCGCCCTCCGGCGCCTGCAGCGCCATCAGCTCGGCACCGGTCAGCCGGACGTCGGTGATCGGCTCGCCGGCCCTGGCCGCGCCGGCCAGCAGCCGCCCTGCCACCGCCGCCGGATCGGTCATCGCGCCGTCGGGCACCGCCCGCTGCGGCAGCTCACGAGTCGTGACGTCGTCCTCGGTGAGGGTGCTGCCCGGTGCGAGATCGCGCGCCGCGACCAGCACTGTCGTCGTACCAGGGCCCGGCCGAACGGCGATCGCCACGGCGAGCAGCACGAGGGCGCCGGCGACCAGCCGGCGCAACACGATCGGTCGTGACCACCCGCCGCCGCGCGCTGCGCCGGCCAACCGTTCCCGCAACAGCGGCGCGAGCGTGCGCGGCCCGGTCCGTCGATGACCCCCACGACCCATGACTTCCTCCCCGATGGCGTACGGCAACGTGACCGCACGCTACGGGTCGTCAGGTGGTGGGAGTCGTGGTCGAGAGCCGAGCTGTGGACAACCTGTCCGATGTGGACAACTCGGTCGTCGGGGAGCCCGCGCCGCCGGTTATGTCGTGGTCTAGGTGGAAGATGGCGGGTTCGACTTCGCGGTGGATGCCGCGGCCGGCTCCTTCGAGGTACTCGCCGCGGTCGAGCCGTTCGAGCCGCCAGAGCCGTTCGAGCCGCCAGAGCCGTTCGAGCTGCTGCCGGACGAGGCGCCGTCGACGGGCTTGGACTTCGCGTCCTTCGCGTCCTTCGCGTCCTTCGAATCACGGCCGCCGGCCGACGCGCGGCTGTCCGTGCGGTAGAACCCGCTGCCCTTGAACACGATGCCGACCGCCGAGAACAGCTTGCGCAGCCGACCGCTGCACTCCGGGCAGTCGGTCAGGGAGGCGTCACTGAAGGACTGCACGGCGTCGAAGCGGTGGTCACACGCGGTGCAGGCGTAGGCGTAGGTCGGCACGTCGGGGCTCCTCGGAACCGGGGGTTTGGCACTCGGCATGACAGAGTGCCAGTACCGATGATGCGTCAACCTGGGCTCGGAGCGCAAACGCGGCGACAGACTCGAGCAGCGTCGAAGCAACGCGTCACCCAGCCGGCGGCGGCGAGAAGCTCGTGAAGCCGGCCGCCGGCGACAGGGCCGCCGTCATCGGGACGTCGTGCGGCTCGCGAGGCAGCGTGTCGACCAGTTCGCTGTCGCGCACGACCGCGATCAGCTCCGCGGCCGGGTCGGCGAGCACCAGCGTCCGGTCGTAGTGGGGGGGGGCGCCCCCGCGCGCCGGGCGGGGGGGGCCGGCGCCCCGCCCCAGGCGCGTGCCGCGCCGGTCGACGGCCAGCGCCGGCACCAGCACCGTCGCGGCCGAACGCACCGCGCCGGTGCCGAGCCGCGGGCCGATGGGCTCGAGCAGCCCGAACCGGGCCGGCGCGAGCGCGTCGGGCCCCGCGTACGCCGTCCAGTCGAGCGGGCCGGCGTCGGGCACCACCGGCAGCAGGACCTCGCAACCGGCCGTGACCAGGGCGTCCAGCATGGCGACCGACCCCGGCTCGGAGCCGATCGGCACATACGCGCACACCGTGCCGGACAGCCCGATCAGCCAATCGGCGAGTGCGTGCGCCTCCTGCTCGCGCACGTTCGGGGGCACCGCGCGGCGGTCCGCGAGCAGCCGGGCGCGCAGGTCCGACTTGGCAGGTGGGTCCGAACTCGGCGCTGTCACGACGCCACAACCTACGTCCGCCACTACGCTCGCCCGACATGAGAGTGCGTACCGCGATCGTGCCGGCCGCGGGCCTGGGCACCAGGTTCCTGCCGGCCACCAAGACCGTGCCCAAGGAGCTGCTGCCCGTCGTGGACACTCCCGGCATCGAACTGGTGGCCAGCGAGGCGGCGCACGCCGGTGCGCAGCGCCTGGTGATCGTGATCGCGCCAGGCAAGGAGGCCGTCGCCGAGTACTTCACGCCGCAACCCGACCTGGAGCGCATGCTCGCCGAGCGAGGCAAGCACGACCTGGTCGAGGCCGTCCGGCGGGCGCCCATGCTGATCAGGGTCGAGACCGCGATCCAGGCGGAGCCGAAGGGTCTTGGCCACGCCATCGGCTGCGCCGAGCCGAACCTGGATGACGAGGACGACGCGGTCGCGGTGCTGTTGCCGGACGACCTCGTCCTGCCGGTCGGCGTGCTGGAGAAGATGGCGCAGGTCAGGGAGCGGTTCGGGGGCAGCGTGCTGTGCGCGTTCGACCTGCCCCGCGAGGAGATCTCGGCGTACGGCGTCTTCGACGTCACCGACACCGACGACCAGGACGTCAAGCGCGTCCACGGCATGGTGGAAAAGCCCGAGCCGGCCGACGCGCCGTCGACGTACGCGGCGGCCGGGCGGTACCTGCTCGATCGGGCGATCTTCGACGCGCTGCGGCGGATCGAGCCCGGCGCCGGCGGCGAACTGCAGCTCACCGACGCCGTGGCGCTGCTGATCACCGAGGGACACCCGGTGCACGTGGTGGTGCACCGCGGGGGGCGGCACGACATCGGCAACCCGGTCGGGTTGCTCAAGGCGGCGGTCGACTTCGCCCTCGACCATCCCGACCACGGCAAGGAGCTGGCGTCGTGGCTGCGGAACCGGCTGGAGTAACCCAGGGTCGTTGAAGAGACGGTGGCGATGAGATCGGTCGACGAGCAACTGGCCCGCGTGCTGGCCGCCGCTGTGCGGCCGGCCCCGGTGCGGGTCGCGATCTCCGAGGCGCAGGGGATGCTGTGCGCCGAGGAGGTCGTCGCCGAGCGCGCGTTGCCCGGCTTCGACCAGGCCGCGGTCGACGGCTACGCGGTGCGCAGCATCGACGTGCAGTCGGTGCCGGTCACGATGCCGGTCGTCGGCGAGATCGCGGCCGGGTCGAGGCAGCCCAGGCGGCTGCAGCCGATGCAGGCCGTCTGGGTCGCCACCGGTGCGCCGCTGCCGACGCTGGCCGACGCCGTCGTCCCGGTCGGCTACACCGACGGCCACCCCGCCAACGTCACGGTCAACCAGCCGGTGCCGTCCAAGGGGTTCGTCCGCCGCACCGGCGAGGACGTGCAGACCGGCGACGTGGCCGTGCGCCGCGGCGCCGTCATCGGGTCGGCCCAGGTGGGCCTGCTCGCCGCGGTCGGCAAGGACAAGGTCCTCGTCCACCCGAGGCCGCGCGTCTCGGTGCTGTGCGTCGGCGACGAGCTCGTCGACATCGAGCGCACCCCAGGACAGGGCCAGGTCTACGACGTCAACTCCTACGCCCTCGCCGCCGCTGCGCGCGATGCCGGAGCCGAGGTCGCCAGGGTCGGCATCGTGCCGGGCGACCCGCGCAGGCTGCGCGACATCGTCGAGGGCAGGCTGCTGCTCAGCGAGGTCGTGGTGATCGCCGGCGGCATCGGCGGCGCGGCCGGAACCGACTTCGTCGCAGCGTTGTCCCAGCTCGGCGACCTGGACGTGACCAGGGTCGCCATGCACCCCGGCTCCGTGCAGGGCTTCGGCCGGCTCGGACCCGACGGCGTGCCGACCTTCCTGCTGCCGGCGAACCCGATCAGCGCGCTCGTGGCGTTCGAGGTGCTGGTCCGGCCGCTCGTGCGCACCGCGCTCGGCAAGCGAAACCCGTACCGCCGCAACATCATCGCGCGGCTGCTGTCGCCGGTGCAGTCGGTCAAAGGTCGGCGCGGCTACCTGCGCGGGCAGCTGCTGCGCGACGAGACGACCGGCGAGTACCTCGTGCAGCCGCTCGGTACGTCTGGCGCCCACCTGCTGGCGTCGCTGGCCGAGGCCAACTGCCTGATCGTGATCGACTCAGACACCAGCGAGCTGGCCGCCGGCGAGGACGTCGAGGTCAGCTTCCTTTCCCAGCGCAGCTGACATGGGCTGGTACGAAGCGACCGGTGAGCCGGGCGGGCGGCACCCAGGCTGGCCGGCCACCCTCGGGCCGCTGCGCGTGCCGGCCGGCCTGGTCGCCGTGCGGCCGATCCGGATGTACGACGGCTCCGCGTGGAGCCGCATCCGGCTGCGCGACCTCGACCACCTGCAGCCGTGGGAGCCGACCGGATACGGCTCGTGGGCCGAGCGTCATGGCCTGCTCAGCTGGCCCGGGCACTACTGGGCATTGCGCTCGATGGCCAGGCGCGGCATCGCGCTCCCGTTCGCCATCACTCTCGACGGCCGGTTCTGCGGCCAGCTGTCCATCTCCAACATCGTGCGCGGCGCCCTGCAGTCCGCGTGGGTGGGCTACTGGGTGGCCAGCGACGTCACCGGCGGCGGCGTCGCCACGGCCGCCGTCGCGCTCGGCGCCGACCACTGCTTCGGAGCCGGCGGCCTGCACCGGCTCGAAGCCACCGTCCGGCCGGAGAACACCGCGAGCCGGCGCGTGCTCGAGAAGCTCGGCTTCCGCCAGGAGGGCATGCACGTGCGGTATCTCTCGATCGCCGGCAGCTGGCGCGATCACCTCGGCTACGCGCTGACGGTCGAGGACGAGCCCACCGGCCTGGTCACCCGGCTCGTGCACACCGGCCTCGCCGAGCGGGTCTAGCTCGGACCAACGGGCTGGGGTCTGCGGCGCGCCTGCGTCACGCGTGAGGCTGTTGTGGCTAGCGTGACAAGTTGTCCCGGACTGTGCTGCCGGCCGGCCAGGGGGAGGTGGACAGGCATGCCGAGCTCGCTCGTCTTCGCGGCGCTCGCGCTGGCGTGGCTGGTCATCCTCGTCCCGATGGTCGCGCGGCGCCGCCGGGAGGTTGTCCGCACCGCCGACTCGGCGCTCGCCGCGCGGGTCCTGGATCGGCGTGGCGGTACTGCGTCCGCCGCGCCAGCCCGGCGCGAGGAGGTACCGATGTCAGAACGCCCCTTCCGCCCCGGTCGCGGCGGCTACGACCCCGAGGCCGCCGAGCTCGCCGCGCGCGCCCGCTACGGCTTCCGCCAGCGTGTCGTCCTCGGCCTGCTGCTGTCCGCCCTGGCCACGGGCCTGCTAGCTGGCTTCGCCCTGCCTTTGCTGTGGTGGGCGCACGCCGGCGTCGACCTGCTCCTCGTCAGCTACCTGTTCTACCTGCGCCGCCAGGTCCGCATCGAGCAGTCCATCCGCTACCGCCGCGCCATCCGCGCCGGCCGCCCCCGCCGAGCCCTCCCGGCCGCCGGTCCGCCGCTCGCCCGCCCGGCCGACGAACCCGACGCCCAACCCGCCCCCCGAGCCCCGCAACGCCCGGTCCACCCCGGCGCCACCGTCGTCGAACTCGACGACGAGGACCCTGCCTTCTGCGAGCTCCAGGCCGAGTCCCAGCCCAGTTATCGCCGTGCGGCAGGCCAGTAGCGGTCTGCTACCCTCGCCCAGGGTTCCCGCCATGGGGCTGTAGCGCAGTTGGTAGCGCGCCTCGTTCGCATCGAGGAGGTCAGGGG
>OBLK01000384.1_pt1 | contig 10363 bp, 10 predicted proteins | sample 1518871 | NCBI WGS metagenome assembly OBLK01 (sample SAMEA2464837, study PRJEB22497) | soil metagenome | biome: Grassland; feature: Farmland; material: Clay | place: Australia | collected 2013-02-01 | depth 0.8 m
CTCGTCGGCGCGGCGGTGGTCGGGCGGGAAGACGACGAGGCTCAGCGCCGCCGGATCCGCACCGGCGCCGGCTCGATCTTCGGCGTCGGCAGCCGGTCGACGCTGATGCGGCTGATCGCCGGTGTGGTGCTGGTCGCCGGGGGGATCCTGGTGTTCCTGCTCGGCAGGGTCAACCTCGATCAGCTGCAGTTCGCGCTGCTCGCGGTCGTCGCCACGCTGGTCGGCGTCGCCATGCTCACCGTGCCGTGGTGGCTGCGGCTGATGCGTGAGCTCGGGGAGGAGCGCCGGGTCCGGATCAGGACCCAGGAGCGCGCCGAGATCGCCGCGCACATCCACGACTCGGTACTGCAGACGTTGGCGTTGATCCAGAAGAAAGCCGACACCGCCCGCGAGGTGCGCCGGCTCGCCCGCGGCCAGGAACGCGAGCTGCGCAACTACCTGTACCCGAGCAAGGCGGCCAGCGCCCCTGAGTCGCTCGCGGATGCGCTGTCGGCGGCCTCGGCTGAGGTCGAGGACACCTACGACGTCGCCGTCCAGCAGGTTGTCGTCGGCGACTGCGAGCTGGACGACCAGCTCCACGCACTCGCCCAGGCCACCAGAGAGGCAATGATCAACGCGGCCAAGCACGCCGGCGTCGGGGAGGTGAGCCTCTATGTCGAGGTCGAGTCGGACGTGGTGCACGTGTTCGTCCGGGACCGCGGCGCCGGCTTCGACGCCGACGCGGTTCCGGGCGATCGGCACGGTCTCGCCGACTCGATCGAGGGCAGGATGGAACGCAACAGCGGTACGGTGAAGTTGCGAACTGCGCCGGGTGAGGGCACCGAGGTCCAGCTGGTGATGCCTCGGAGCCTGGTCAAGGAGGCGAAGTCGTGAACAGCTCACCTGTGACCGTGTTCCTGGTCGACGACCACGCGCTGTTTCGTACCGGCGTCCGCGCGGAGCTCGACTCCGCCGGCGGGCACCTGGTGAAGGTGGTCGGCGAGGCCGGGTCGGTCGCCGAGGCCGTCGCCGGGATCGGGCACCTCAAGCCGGCCGTCGTGCTGCTCGACGTGCACATGCCCGACGGTGGCGGCGCCGAGGTGCTGCGCAAGGTGCGCCCGAACCAGCCCGACGTGGTGTTCCTCGCGCTCTCGGTGTCGGACGCGGCCGAGGACGTGATCGGCGTGATCCGGGCCGGCGCCCGCGGCTACGTCACCAAGACGATCTCCGGGCGGGACCTGGTGGCTGCGATCCGGCGGGTCGCCGACGGCGACGCGGTCTTCTCGCCGCGGCTGGCCGGGTTCGTGCTCGACGCCTTCGCCGACCGGCCGGGCGCCGCGCCGATCAGCGACCCGGAGCTGGACCTGCTGACCCCGCGTGAGCGCGACGTCCTTCGCCTGCTCGCCCGCGGCTACGCCTACAAGGAGATCGCCTCCGAGCTGTTCATCTCGATCAAGACCGTGGAGACCCACGTGTCCTCGGTGCTTCGCAAGACCCAGCTGTCCAACCGGTACGAGTTGTCCCGCTGGGCCGCGGACCGCCGCCTGGTGTGACGCCGGACGAGCTGCGCGCGCTGGCCGACAGCGCCACGGCCTGCCGCTGAAAGGCCGCTACTTGCCGGCGATCGGGCTCGCGACCGACGGCGGCGCCGCCGCTCCGGGTGGCGCGGTCGGGGCGCGGCGGTTGCGGCCGCCGTGCTGGGTGAGGCCGACGCCGACGAGCACCACGACCATGCCGGCCAGCACGCGGGCGGTCAGCTCCTCGCCGAGAACCACGGCGCCCAGCAGCACCGCGATCACCGGCAGCAAGTAGGTAACGGTCGACGCGCTCGTCGGGCCCAGGTCGGCGATCAGCCTGTTGAGCAGCACGAAGGCGTAGCCGGTGCCGGCCAGGCCGAGGACGACGATGCTGCCGGCCACGGCCGCGTCCAGCTCGACCGGCTGCCAGCCGAACGCCGGCGTGGCCAGCGCGAGAATCCCGGCGCCCATGGTGATCTGCAGCGTGGCCACAGCGAGCGGCGTGACCCCGCGGCCGAGCACGAACCGCGAGCTGTACACGATCGACACGCCGTAGCACATGGCCGCGGCGATGCACGCCAGCGAGCCGGCGAGCGTTCCGGCCGCGCTCTGCCACGGCGCCAGGATCAGCACTGTCCCACCGAAGCCGACTGCCAGGCCGGCGAGCTTCGTGATGCCGATCCGGCGCTCCTGCCTGACGAGCAGGGCGACGATCACCGTCCACAGCGGCGTGGTCGCGTTGAACACGCCGGCCAGGCCGGACGACACGGTCTGCTCGCCGACGCCGAACAGCACGAACGGCGTCGCCTGGCCGACGCCGGCGACCACCGCGAGGTGCAGCCAGATGCGGCCTGGACGCGGCAGCCGAAGGCGCGTCGCCAGGCACAGGCTGAGCAGGAACGCGGCGCCGAGCGCCATCCTGGCGAACGCGACCTGCACCGGTGACAGCCCGTCGAGGGCGATCTTGATCCAGAGGAAGCTCGAGCCCCAGAGCAGCGCGAGTGCCGCCAGCCGGAGCATGCTCGGTGCCTGCACAGGTCAACTCTGACAAGCCAAATTCAACAGTACAAGCGAATACTCCTACAGTAATCGTTCAGTTTCACTGTATGGTTATTGTTCATGCTGGACGTTCGAAGGCTCCGCGTGCTCAGCGCGGTCGTCGACGCCGGTTCGATGGCGGCTGCGGCGCAGGAGCTCGGCTACACGCCGTCGGCGGTCAGTCAGCACGTCGCCGCGCTGGAGCGCGAAGCCGGCACGCCGCTGCTCGAGCGGGTCGGCCGGGGCGTTCGGGCCACTGCTGCGGGAGAACTGCTGGCCGGGTACGCCGTCCCGATCCTGGCCAAGCTCGCCGAGGCCGAGGCCGCGCTGGCGGACCTCGTGGCCGGGCGCACCGGCCGGGTCGGCGTGACATTCTTCCCGACCGCGGGCGCCACCCTCGTGCCGGCGGCCGTCGCCGAGTTCCGGCGCCGCTACCCCGGTGTCGAGCTGCAGCTCGAGGTCGCCGAGCCGGACGAGGCGCTGCGCGCGCTGCTCAACCGCACCACCGACGTCGCGATCGTGGTCGCCGGCTCGTCCCGGCCCGAGGGCACCCGGTGGCGGCACCTGCTCGACGACCCGTACCACGTCGTGCTGCCCAGCGCGCACCCGCTGGCCGGCCGGCGCAGCATCGACCTCGGCGAACTGACCGCCGAGCCGTGGATCGACACCGACTCCGTGCCTGGCCCTTGCCAGCGCGTCATCCTCGAGGCCTGCGAGCTCGCCGGCTTCACCCCGAGGGCTGCCACCGTGCAGGCCGACGACTACCCGACCACCCAGGGCCTGGTCGCGGCCGGCATCGGCATCGCACTCGTGCCGGGCCTGGCCCTTGGCACCGTGCCGCCCGGAGTGGTCGTCCTACCGATCCGGCGGCACCGCCCGGTCCGCTCCATCCACGCGGTCGTCCGCGAGGGCTGCGCCACCCAACCGGCCGCCCACCCCGCCGTCAACACCGTCCTCGCCGCCCTGCAGCACGCCGCCTCCGCAAAACACGCCTCCGCAATTGCCGCCACCAACCCGAAGACGGCGCGCGCCGGGGCGGCGGGGCAGTAGCGTGCGTCAGCCGTCGCCGTCGTCCCGGCCGCGGTCGCTGGGGACCTTGGTGGGGCCGAGGCGCGTGTCGGCGTCGATGAGGAGGTTGCCGTCGTCGGTCTGGACGAGGGTGAGCTCGCGGAGCTCAGCCGTGGGGCGGCGGTTGTCGATGCGGTAGACGACGACGGTCCGCACGGTCAGCTTGGCGGCGTCGACCTTGACGACCTGCGTGTCGACCGACTCGAAGCGGTCCCAGAACGCCTTGTAACGCTCGAAGCCGCCCGACTGCAGGCCGGGGCCGAGTAGCGCCCAGGCCTGCTCGGTGTCGTCGGGCAGCAGCCCGTAGTAGGCGGTGACCGCCGCCTGCAGCTCCTCAGCGGTCGGCGGGGCGGGCGGCGGTGTCGTCGTGGTGGTCGTGGCTGAGGCGCTCACCTGGACCGGGGGTGCCAAGCTCGGCTGGGTCTGCCTGGCGGTCGAGGTGCCCGGGCCGCGGGTGATGGCGTACGCGAACAGGCCCAGCACCAGCACCACGGTGGCGACGATCGCGATCGTCACCACCCGGCCGCGGCGGTCGCCCGGCTGTTCCACCTCGTAATCGGCCGCCCGCTGCGGCTGTGCCGGAGGTGGCGGCAGCGGCGGGAGCCCGATCCTGGTGTTCTGAGCGGCCGGTGCGTGCGCGGCCGGTGCCGATCCGACCGCCGTCGTAGCCGCTGCGGTGAGCCCTGACCTCATCCCGGGCGCCATCGGTACGTGCTGGGTCGGCGCCGCCGGCCCACCTGGAGGCCCCGCTGGCCAGCCAGGTCGACCGGGCCGGTCGTCCCGCGAGGACGTGGCCCGCACGGCCGTGTCGAACATGCCGCGGGCGTGCGCCGCGGTCGGCCGCTCGGCGGGATCGGCGCGCAGCAGCCGCATGAGTGGCGCGGTCAGCGGTCCGGCCTGCCGCGGTGGCCGGACGGCGCCGGCGGCCACTAGGTGCAACAGCGCAAGCGTGTTGTCGGTCAGGCCGAACGGCGGCACGCCCTCGACCGCGGTGTACAGCGTCGCTCCGAGCGAGAAGACGTCGGAGGCGATCGTCGGGTCGGCGCCGCGGGCGATCTCGGGGGCCAGGTAGGCCGGGGTCCCGGCCAGCACGCCGGTCTGGGTGACGGTGACGTCGTCGGTGGCGTGCGAGATCCCGAAGTCGGTGAGTTTCACGGTGCCGTTATCGCCGAGCAGGACGTTGCCAGGCTTGACGTCGCGGTGCACGATCCCGGCGGCGTGCGCCGCGGCGAGCGCGTCGGCGAGCTGGCGGCCGATCGTGGCGACCTCGGCCGGCGGCAGCGCGCCGCGCTCACCGAGCGCGGCCGCCAGGCTGCGCGAGGGCAGGTACTCCATCACCAGCCACGGCTGGCCATCGTGGTCTGCGACGTCGAACACCGAGACCGCATTGGGGTGGTGCAGCCTGGCCGCGATCCGGCCCTCACGCATGATGCGCCGCTTGGCCTCCTCGGCGGTCTCGTCGTCCAGCCCGGGCGGCACCACCATCTGCTTGATCGCGACGGTGCGTCCGAGCCGCTGGTCGAGCGCACTCCAGACCACTCCCATCGCGCCCGAGCCGATGCGCTCCTCGAGCCGGTAGCGGCCGGCGACCAGGACGGCAGGCTGAGTCACGCCGACAAGACTAAGGGCACGGCTGACGCCGCACCGTTCGCACCGGTGCAGGCGCCTCAGCCGCGGTGAGCGGAAAGCAGTGCGGCGCGGATGATTTTCGGCTGTTTACCGCCGCTGACTACCAGCAGCTGCTCGGTCCGCAGCACCGTCGCATCCTGCCACGCAACGGCCACGACGGCGCGCACGACGCCGCCGTCGCCACCCTCCAGCTGTGGCAGCTCCACGATCAGCGGCTCCCAGCTGCGCACGAAGCTGGCCGGGCCGTCGCCCTGCATGTCCGGGCCGAGCATCAGGTACGCCTGGGCTGGGCTGGCCTCGAGGAGTTCGTAGAAATCACGGACGACCTTGCGGGCCTCCGCCGCCTGCTCTCCCGCGCTGCCGCCGGCACGAACCGCCGCCAACGCCGGGTCGAGCAGCCGCGCGGCACGCTCCTCGTCCTCCGGGTGCAGGGAGCCCACCGCTCTCGAGCTGCCGAGCACCGCGGCCGGCTGCCCACCGTCGGTGCCGGTGCGGCCGGTGGTCAGCAGCCCGGCCTCGAGCTGTGTGTTGAGCAGGTCCGGTCGCATCACTGTCGGGCCGGCGATCGTGCTCGGGCCGACCGACGGCATGGACGGGCTGACCCGTTGGACATGCTGGTTGGACAGCACCGAGAACGCGGTCGCCGCGCCGCCGATCAGCATGACGGCGATCACCACGACGATCGTCTTCGCCAGCCTGCTGGCGCCAGGCGGCTCGTCGCTCACCTCGCCCGGCGCGGTCACGACGGGGAACCGGGTCGTGGTCGCGGCCTGGTTCCTGGCCTCCTCTTCCGCGGCGGCGGCGGCCTCGGCGGCGGCGCGCTGGTGGATGGCCGAGACCGAGGCCATCTCTGCCGGGGTCGTCCTGGCCAGCAGGTCGGCGACGGACACCGTTTCGGAGTTGGAGCCGTGGCGACCGCGTCTGGTCGGTGGTCGGTCCACGTCGGCTGGGCCCTTCCGGATCGAGGTGCTGTTGATACTCGTACCCCGCCGGTGGCGGTTCGCGCTAGTCCTTCGGCAAGGACGGTTCCCGAGGAGTTATCTGAACGGTCTGTTGCCGCCCGGGTCCTGAGGGTCACTGGCGAGCATGGTGGCCTGGTCGATCAGCGGCGACTCGCCGAGTATGTAGATCAGCTTCCAGCGCTGGATGCTGACGGCGCCCTTGTGTTCGGTGACCTCGATCGTTGCCACCACGGTCACCCCGTCGGCACCGACTGTCACCTGTAGCAGCCGGACCAGCCGGTACTGGCCCCACACCCGGCTGAACTCCTCGAAGCCGAGATTGCGGACTCGCGGACCGGTCAGGTCCCACGCGGCCTGCAGGTCGTCTGGCAGGTAGCTGAAGAACAGCTGGGTGGTCGCCACGACGTCCGGGTCCTCGTGGGTCGGGGTCGGCGAGGACGGCTGGCTGGTGGGCTGCGACGGGCCGCTGGTCGGCAGCCGGCTGCCGCTGCCACCACCGCCACTGCCGCCCTCGCCGGGCGGTGGCTGCTCGCCCGGCCGTCCCTCGCCCGGCGCAGCCGGCACGGACGCCACCCCGCCGGGCAGTTGCGACTGCGTGGCCGCGGTGGTCTGCCGCTCGTCGGTGCGGGTCGGCGCCGGAGCCGCGACCTGCTCGCTGGCCTGCGATTGCTCCCGCTCGGGGGTGAGCAGGCCGCCGGTGGGCAGCCCGGGGAAGGCGTCGATCCGCCCGAACCGCCGGTCCGGCCCGGCCAGCCGGACCGCGGTGAACACCAGGACGATCAGCACCACCGTCGTGACGGCGACAACGGACCACGCTGCGTTGCGCCAGCTGCTCGGCGGGGGATCCATCGACACCTTCCGCTATGCCGTGTCGACCACCTGGAATGCCTCGGCCAGCCGCCCGGCCGGCAGTCCGGCGTTGGCTGCGACGGCCCCCATCCAGTCGCGCAGCATGTCCTCGAGGCCGTCCATGTGGCCGGTCTGCGACTCGTGTGCCCGCAGTGCCGCGAGCTTGCTCTCGAAGGTGTCGGTGACGTCCACGAAGTGGTTGATCCGCTCCAGCGGCGCCGCCATCAGCCACAGCTCGGGCACCGTCCATGCGGCCAACCCCTCGGCCTGCAGTTCCGGGTGCGCGAACGGGTTGCGAGCGTCCGGGTACACCGCGGCGACCGTCCCCTCGCCGACGGCGCGGTGGTCCGGATGGGAGGCCACGATCCGCTGCCAGAACATCTCCGGTGAGTGCGTCAGCACCCGGTCCGGCCGGAACAGCCGGATCTGCCGGGAGATGTCGCGGCGCAGTTCGAGCGAGGCGGTCACCCGACCGTCCCGGTAACCGAGGAACGTCACGTCCGAGACGCCGACGGCGGCCGCGGCCGCCCGCTGCTCGGCCTCCCGCAGCAGCCGCATCTGCTCGCGTGGTGTGTCGTCGTAGCCGCCGGCGTCGCCCGAGGTGCACAGGCAGTACGCCACCTGCACCCCGGCCTTGGTCCAGGACGCCACCGTCGCCGAGGCGCCGAAGTCGACGTCGTCGGGGTGCGCGGCCACAACCAGGACCCGCCGCGCTTCACGCACCGCCGGGCGTGCTGGACTGGTCACGGGACGCAGCGTAATGGCCTGTTAGCACATCTGCGGCAAAATCCCCGTCGCGCGTTCAGGATGTCAACTCCCCGCCACCGCTGCGGTACTTCTGCCGGGTGGCCTGCAGCGCCTGGTAGGAGATCACGCCGGTGCCGCCACCGGCGATGATCGCGAGCACGTCGGCGAAGCCGCCACCGGCGGTCAGCAGCAACGCCAGCAGGGCGACCCCGGTGGTCACCCCGGCCAGGACGTACCTGCTGCGGACGTACTGTGCGATCGGGCTGCCGCCGGCCCGCTTGCGCGCGGCCGAACCGAGCATCGCGAGGTAACCGTCATGCGCCAGCGCTGCCACCAGGCCGACGAGCGCCACCACTACCGCCACGAGATGTAGCACTGCTCCCATGACCTCAGTCTGCCTCTGCGGGGGGCCCGATACATCACGGATTGACCCCGACTTTTCCCTGAGACCGTTCGGCGCCACCGCCCGCCCGCCCGCCGGTTGACAATTGCCGACTTGATCGTGTGGGTCGTCAACCGGCTGCTAAGGTTCTGGAATTGCAGAAGGGAACCGGTGGCTGGGGCCGCTGCGTCCCATCCGGCGTCAGCACAACCAGCGCGAGATTCGAGGGGTGCGCGGCATGCAGGTGATCGGCGGTGCGGCGGCGGCAGCGGTGGCCGGGGTGATCGGAGCGGCTGGGTCGGCCGTCGCCAACCTGGTGGCGTCGATGGGTCCCGGCCCTGCGCGGTTCCGTGTCGAGCCCGACCAGGTCTTCATGCTCGCCAACCGCTTCGACGAGATCGCAGCCAACATCGACGGCGCCAGCAGCCGCGGCGCCTTCCACCTGGTGGCGCGTGCGCCGGGCGCCGACAAGCCGAGCCGCGACGCCGCGGACCGGCTCATCGAGACCGCGTTCGGCGACTCCGGACTGGTCACCCGCACCCGCGCCTACGCCGAGGAACTGCGCGCCGCCGCCCGAGCGCTTCGGGATACGGCCACGCAGTACGGCCTCACGGACGACACCGAAGGTGCACGGTTTGGCACGGCCCAGGTCTGAGCGGCTGCTGGCGAGGGCCGGGGTGGCGGTGGTGATGTCGGTGTTGATGTCGGTGGAAGCGGGTTGTTCCGGTGGCATGGAGACCGGAACGCCGTCCCCGCAGGCCTCCAGCTCGGCCGCCGGCCCGTCGACTCAGTCGACCGGCGCCGGTGCCCGCCCGGTCGACCTGCCGCTGGACACCGTCGCGCTGTGCGACCTTTTCACCGAAGCCGTGCGCGAGCAGTTCCAGCTGACCGGGACGCCGTCCGGCGGCGCCGACGACCGCGGGCAGCCGGACTGCCAGCTGCGGTCGACGGGGCAGGGCGGCTTCATCATCTCGGCCGCCCGCAGCGAAGGCATGGAGCGTTTCGAGAACATCCCCGAGCAGCTGGCGACCGTCCGCAGGTTCGAGCTCGCCGGGTTCCCGGCGGCTGAGTTGCGCGACAAGAACCAACCGTTCGCCTGCCTGGTCGGGATCGACGTGACCGACGGCCAGCACCTCGGCATCTACGTGTCCGACGCCCCCAAAGGTGGGACGCAGGACGAGATCTGCCGAACCGCGGTGACCTTCGCCGAGGCCGTCCTGGCCGGCCTTCGGCAGCAACTGGGACGTTGAGACAAGGGGACGACAGATCATGGGTGCGAGTGGGATCAACTGGCGGAACGTCCCGCACGAAGAGATCCTCCGGCAGATCAACGGTGGCGCCGGCGTCGCCGGCGTGAGCGACCTGCCGTCCGGATACCGCCACATGGCCGAGACGTTGCGGCAGGCCGACACCGAGCTGCGGACCGCGCTCACCGTGGCCGGCGCCAGCTGGGAGGGCACCGCCTCCGACGAGATGCAGACGGCGGCGACGCCGCTCGCCCAGTGGGCCGACGAGGCGGACCAGCTCGCCATCGAGAGCAGCCGGCGCAGCCTGCAGTTCACCGACGAGTACGCCACGACCCGCACCGGCATGCCGGCGCCGGTGCCGATCCCGTCCGGCGGCCTGTTCGAGGGGGTGGTCAGCAGCCTGCCCGGCGTGACCACCGACCGCGAGAGCGCCGAAGCCGCTGCGGACGCCGCGCACGAGGAAGCCGCGGCGCGGATGGAGACCTACGACAACGCCAGCTACGCCACGGTGCGCACGCAGTACTTCTCTGCGCCGCCGCAGGTCGTGCTGGAGATCGCGCCGTCGGCCGGCCCAGGCGGGCCAGGCATCGGCAGCACCACGAGCACGTACGGCGCCCCGAGCAGCGGCAGCGCCTACACGGGCGCGGCGGGCTACTCGTTCGTTCCGGGCGGATCCACCTCGGCGTCCAGCGTCAGCGGTGGCACCGGCTACTACTCGCCGACCGCTCCGGCCGGCAGCGTCCCAGTTGCCCCGACGGCCCCTGTCGGCTACCCGGCTCCGACGTCGCCCGCCTCGCCGTCCCCGTCCGGGCCCGGCCCGTATGCGCCAGGCACGTTCGGCCCGCCGGCGCCCCGCGGGCAGGCGCCGTACCTGCCAGGCGGCAACACCGGTGGCCCGCCCCCGTCCGCCGACGGCTCCGTGCCACCGCCCGGTGTGCCCCGCGG
>OBLK01000385.1_pt1 | contig 10361 bp, 10 predicted proteins | sample 1518871 | NCBI WGS metagenome assembly OBLK01 (sample SAMEA2464837, study PRJEB22497) | soil metagenome | biome: Grassland; feature: Farmland; material: Clay | place: Australia | collected 2013-02-01 | depth 0.8 m
GCGGTGCGAGGACATGGGGCAGGGCCTTCGGGTGGCCACGCCGGCCGGTGAATGGCGGATCGGCGGCGCCCCGGCCTCGGCGGCGGGGCCGGACCTGCGACGCCTGATGTGCGGCAGCGAAGGCGCGTTCGGCGTGGTCACCGAGGCGACGCTGCGGGTGCGGCTGGTGCCGGCCGAGCGCTACTACGTCGGGCTCGTGCTCGACGGCTGGCAGCGCGGCATCGATGCTGTCAGGGCGCTGGCCCAGAAGCCGGCGCTCGCCGACGTCACCAGGCTGTCCGACGTCGACGAGACCGAGGTCGGGCTGGCGCTCGCGGCTGGCCTGCGGACCAGGCTGTTGCGCCGCTACCTGCGCTCGCGGGCGGTGTCGCAGCCGTGCCTGCTGGTGCTGGGCTGGGAGGAAACCAGCACGCGCCGGCTGGCCACCCGGCGGTCGGCGACCATGCGGGTGCTGCGCCGGTACGACCCGGTGTCGCTGGGCACCAGGGCCGGCGACTCGTGGCTGCGCGGCCGGTTCGCCGGGCCGAGGCAGCGCGACGCCCTGATCGCGGCCGGGGTGTGCGTGGAGACGCTGGAGACCGCGACCCGCTGGTCTGCGCTACCCGCGCTCGCCGAGGACGTCCGGTCGGCCCTGGTCGGTTCGCTCACCGCGCGCGGCGTGCGGCCTCTGGTGATGTGCCACGTCTCGCACGTCTACGAGACCGGGGCGTCGCTGTACTTCACCGTCCTGGTGCCCCGCGACCCGCGCGACGCGATCGGCCAGTGGCAGCGGGCCAAGGAGGCCGCCTCGGAGGCGATCGTCGCGTCCGGCGCCACGATCACCCACCACCACGCGGTCGGCACCGACCACCGTCCCTGGCTGCTTTCCGAGATCGGGGAGCGCGGCGTCGACGTCCTGCGGGCCGTCAAGGCGGCGGTCGACCCGACCGGCATCCTCAACCCCGGCAAGCTCATCTGACGCCCGCCCTGCTGTCCCCAGGTACCGGCCGGGCGCTTCTAGGCTGGGATGGTGCGGACCGTCGAGTGGGTGGACGGCCGGCTGGACGTGGTGGACCAGACGGCGCTGCCGTCGCTTCACCGGGTCACGCTGGCCACCGTGGACGACGTGGTCTCCGCGATCCGGCGGCTCGTCGTGCGCGGAGCGCCGCTGCTCGGCGTCGTCGGCGCGCTCGGGGTGGCGCTGGCCGCACGGTCCGGGGGCACGCCGGAGCAGGTCCGGTGTGACGCCGAGCGGATCGCGGCGGCCCGGCCGACCGCGGTCAACCTGCGCTGGGGCGTGTCACAGGCGCTCGCGCGGTTGGACGAAGGGCCGGCGGCCGAGCTCGACGCCGCGCTGGCGGTGCTCGACGACGACGTGCAGCGGTGCCGGGCGCTGGCCGGGCGCGGTGCGGCGCTGCTCGCCGAGCTGTGCGGGGACCGCCCGCTCGCGCTGCACACCCACTGCAACGCCGGGGCGATGGCGTGCGTGGAGTGGGGCACGGCGCTCGGTGTGGTGCGCGCGCTGCACGAGCGTGGACGGGTGCGCCTGGTCGTGCTCGACGAGACCAGGCCGCTGCTGCAGGGTTCGCGGATCACCGCGGTCGAGCTGGCCGGTCTCGGCGTCGAGCACCGCGTCGTGGTCGACTCGGCCGGCCCGTCGGTGATCGCCCGCGGTCTGGTCGACGCGGTCGTCGTCGGCGCCGACCGGATCGCCGCCAACGGCGACGTCGCCAACAAGATCGGCACCTACCCGCTGGCGCTCGCCGCGGCCCGCGCCGGGATCCCGTTCGTGGTCGCCGCGCCGGAGTCGACGGTGGATGCCGCGACGGCATCGGGCGAAGGCATCGTGGTGGAGGAGCGCCCGGCCGGCGAGGTGCTGCTGGTCGGCGGCCAGGCGGTGTCCCCGCCGGGTACGCAGGCGTGGAACCCGGCGTTCGACGTCACCCCGAACGACCTCGTGACCGCCATCGTCACCGAGCGGCGGGTGATCCGCTCCTAGAGGACGACCACGCTGCGCAGCACCTCGCCTCGGTGCATGCGCTCGAACGCGTGCTCGACGTCGCCCAGGCCGATCCGCTCCGAGACGAACTTGTCCAGCGGCAGCCGACCCTGCAGGTACAGCTCGATCAGCATCGGGAAGTCGCGGCTGGGCAGGCAGTCGCCGTACCAGCTGGACTTGAGCGAGCCGCCCCTGCTGAAGAAGTCCAGCATCGGCATCTCAAGCCGCATGTCCGGCGTCGGCACGCCGACCAGCACAACCGTGCCGGCCAGGTCACGCGCGTAGAACGCCTGCTTCCAGGTCTCCGGCCGGCCGACCGCGTCGATCACGACGTCGGCGCCGAAGCCGCCGGTGAGCTCCTGGACCCGCTCGACCGCGTCCTCGGCGGAGGCGTCCACCACGTCGGTCGCGCCGAACTCACGCGCCAACTCGAGCTTGCGGGCGTCGACGTCGACGGCGACGATCCGCGTGGCGCCGGCGAGGCGTGCCCCGGCGATCGCCCCGTTCCCGACGCCGCCGCAGCCGATCACCGCGACGCTGTCGCCGCGCCCGACGTTGCCGGTGTTGACCGCCGCCCCGAGCCCGGCCATCACGCCGCAGCCGAGCAGCCCGGCCACCGCCGGCTCAGCCGCCTCGTTGACCTTCGTGCACTGTCCACTGTGGACGACGGTCTTCTCGGCGAACGCACCGATGCCCAACGCGGCCGACAGCTTCTCGCCGGAGGGCAGGGTCATCGGTGCGGCGGCGTTGTGGGTGTCGAAGCAGTACCACGGCCGGCCACGGCGGCAGGCGCGGCAGCGGCCGCACACGGCGCGCCAGTTCAGCACGACGTAGTCGCCCGGCGCGATGTCGGTCACCTCCCCGCCGACCTCCTCGACGACGCCGGCCGCCTCGTGCCCGAGCAGGAACGGGAAGTCGTCGCTGATCCCGCCCTCGCGGTAGTGCAGGTCGGTGTGGCAGACCCCGCATGCCTGGACCCTGACCAGGGCGTCGCCCGGCCCGAGATCGGGCAGCACGATGTCCACCAACTCCACCGGCTGGCCCTTGGCCCGAGCGATCACGCCGCGCACCTGCTGTGGCATCGACCCGTCTCCTCGCTGTCTGTTTCGTCGTGCTTGCTGTTCGGCGCTGCCGGCTGTTCGGCGCTGCCGGCCGCTCGGCGCCGCCGCCATCGGGCAGCCTGCCACCCGCCGCGCCGCCGTGGAACCGTCGCCGCCGGCGTGCGTAATCTTGGTTGGGTGATTTGTCCGAAATGCCAGAACCTGATGCAGACCGTCGACCGTCGCGGTGTCCACATCGAACAGTGCCAGGGTTGCAAAGGGATCTTCCTCGACCGTGGCGAGCTCGAGCAGATCGCCAATGCCGAGCAGAGCTACTACACCGCCGCGCCGCCCACGTACCAGGGTGGCGCCTACCGTGACTCGCCGGCGCCGTACCGGGGCGGACCCGGCTACCAGACGCACGGCTACCGTGACTCGCCGCCGCCGTACGGCCATGGCCACAAGCGCAAGCGCCGCGGTTTCCTGGAGGAGCTGTTCGACTGACCACCGCGGTGGCCCCGGTGGACCTGCGGATCTGCACCGGCTGCGGCGCCTGGCTTGACCCACCACGGGTACTGCCAGGCGAGCCGGTGCTGGTCTGCGCCGATTGCGGGCAGCGGCAGCCGTTCCGGCGGTTGCCGCTGTTCTCATTGACCGGGCCAAGCGGCACCGGGAAGTCGACCGTGTGCCGGATGCTGCCCGCCTCGCTGGGCGACCGGGTGGTCGTGCTCGAGCAGGACGTGCTGTGGACCGGCGGGCTCACCGACCCGACCGACGACCACCGCCTGTTCCGGTCCACGTGGCTGCGGATGGCCGGCATGATCCACCAGAGCGGCCGGCCGGTCGTGCTGTGCGGCACGGTCGCGCCGGTCGAGTTCGAGGCCTGTCCCGAGCGGCAGTTCGTCGGCGAGATCCACTACCTGGCGCTGGTCTGCGAGCCCGATGTGCTGTGCGCGCGGTTGCGGGCCCGCCCGCCTTGGCGCGGTTGGGACGACGAGCGCATCGAGGAGATGCTCTCGTTCAACGACTGGGTGCGCGCCGGTAAGGCCGGGGACGAGGTGGCACTGCTGGATACGACTCACGCACCGCTGCCGGACACGGTCGATGCGGTCGCCGCGTGGGTGCGGCGCGCTCTGCCAGCGGGGTAGGGTCGCCGGCCGTGGACGGATTGCCGGTGCGGCACTGGCCGGACGGTGCCAGCGCGGAGTACCTGGCGGCGCGGGAGCGGCTGCTCGTTGCGGAAAAGGCGCTGCTGGAGCAGGTCAGGGCGGTCGGCGAGCTGCGCCGAACGTTACCGTTCAGCACCGAGGTCGGGCCGTACGAGTTCGCCGAGGGACCGTTGGACCTGACGGCCGACGAGCCGGTCGTCGCCACGACCCTGGCCGACCTGGTGGGCCAGCGAAGCCTGGTGGTGTACCACCTGATGTTCGACGACGGCTGGGACGAGGCGTGCGGGTCGTGCTCGATGTGGCTCGACGGCCTGCACGGCGTCTCCCACCATCTGGCGCAGGTGACCGACTTCGTGGTGATCGCGCAGGCCCGGCTGCCGAAGATCCGCGCGTGGGCGCGGCGGCGTGGTTGGCAGGGGCTGCGACTGGTGTCCAGCCACGCCACCACGTTCGACGTCGACTTCGGCGCCGAGGACGGCGACGGCAACCGGTGGCCCATGGTCAGCGTCTTCGCCCGGGACGGCGGCGCGGTCCGGCACTTCTACACCACCGCGATGATCGACAACAGCACCGACCTGCTGACCCCGCTGTGGCACGTCGAGGACCTGCTGCCGCAGGGCCGCGGCGACTGGGAACCGTCCAACTCCTACGCCGGACCCCGTGCTACCCCGGCAGGGCCTGCGGGTACTTGAGCGCGGTGCCGGTGTTGAGCACCACGACCCGTTCGGTACCGGCCAGCCAGCCGCCGGAGCGCAGGCGGCGCGTGGCGGTCAGGCAGGCGGCGCCCTCCGGGCACGGCACGAGGCCCTCCCGGCCGGCGAACTCGGTCAGGTCCGCCAGCAGGTCCTCGTCAGGTACGGCGACCGCGGTGCCGCCGGTCTCGTACAGCGCGTCCAGGATGAGCTCGTCGCCGAGCGGCGCCGGCACGGTCAGGCCGTAGGCGACCGTGCGGGCGTCCGGCCACGGCTCGACCCGCCGGGCACCGCGCTCGAACGCCGTGACCACCGGCGCGCAGCCGGTTGACTGAACGGCGACGAGCCTGGGCAGCGGTCCGGTGATCCAGCCGAGTTCGCGCAGCTCGGACAGTGCCTTGTGGATGCCGATCAGCCCGACCCCGCCGCCGGTCGGGTAGACGATCACGTCGGGCAGGCGCCACCCGAGCTGCTCGACGATCTCCAGGCCCATCGTCTTCTTGCCCTCGATCCGGTACGGCTCCTTGAGCGTCGACGTGTCGAAGACCGCGCCGCCGGAGTCGGCGACAAGCTGCCCGACGAGCCGGCCCGCGTCGGAGATCAGCCCGTCGACGATCACCACCTCGGCGCCGGCTGCGGCGCACTCCTGGCGGGTGATCCTCGGCGCGTCGCGCGGGATCGCGATCGTCGCGCGCAGGCCGGCCCGGGCGGCGTAGGCGGCCCACGCGGCGCCGGCGTTGCCGTTGGTCGGCATCGCGATGTGCCCGGCCCCGAGCTCGCGCGCCCTGGTCACGCCGACGGCGGCGCCGCGCGCCTTGAACGACCCGGTCGGGATCAGCGCCTCGTCCTTGACCAGCAGGTTCGGTACACTGATGTGCTCGCCGTACCGCGGCGCCGGCAGCAGCGGAGTCCAGCCCTCGCCGAGCGTCACCGGGTCACCTGACGCCGGCAGCAGCTCGCGGTAGCGCCACAGGTCTGCCGGCCGCCCGGCCAGGTCCGACGGTGACACCGCCCAGCGCACCGCGGCCAGGTCGTACCGGGCCAGCAGCGGCGAGCCGCACGAGCAGAGGTTGACCAACGTCCCCGCATCTGCGGTCGCCGAGCAGCGGGGGCATTCGAGGTGGGTCAGGTACACCCTTGGAGAGGGTGCCACGGGCGTACCGTGTCGGAATGGCCGAGGTCGAGGTCCGCGACGCCGTCACCGCCGAGCTCGAGGTCGGCGACGAGGTCGTCATCCGGCTACCGGAGAACCCGACCACGGGGTACGCCTGGTCGATCGAGTCGATGGACGACGGGCTCCTGCTGACCGGCGACTCGGCCGATCGGGAGGCTGCCGAGCCACCCGTGCGGCGTTGAGTCAGGCGGTCACCAGGTCGCCTCTGCCCGTACACGACCACCGGGCGCTCTTTCACTCCTTAGGACATGTGCGGCGGGGCACGATCAGTCCGGACTCGTAGGCCAGCACCACCGCCTGGGTGCGGTCGCGCAGGTCCAGCTTGGTCAGCAGGCGGCTGACATGGGACTTGACGGTCTCGTCGCCGACCGTCAGCCGGCTGGCAATCTCGCTGTTCGACAGCCCCTGCGCCACCAGCCGAAGCACCTCGGTCTCCCGCGCGGTCAGGGTGGCCAGCACCCGACCGGCGTCCAACGAGCTTGGTCGCTGGCGGGCGAACTCGTCGATCAGCCGCCTGGTCACCGACGGCGCCAGCAGCGCCTCCCCGGCCGCGATCACCTGAACCGCGTCGAAGAGGCGCTCGGCCGAGACGTCCTTGAGCAGGAATCCGCTCGCGCCCGCCGCCAGCGCGTCATAGACGTGCTCGTCGACGTCGAACGTGGTGAGCATCAGCACCCGTGGACCGCCGCCCTCGCCAGCCGACATGATCTGCCTGGTCGCCTCGATGCCGTCCATCACCGGCATCCGCACGTCCATCAGCACCACGTGCGGCTGCCTTGCCCGGCAGATCGCGACGGCCTGGGCGCCGTCGGCAGCGCTGCCGACGACTGCGAAGTCAGGCTGGGTGCCCAGCAGCGCGGCGAACCCGGCCCGGACCACCTCCTGGTCGTCGACCACCACGATCCGCACGGCGGTCACCGGCCGGTCCTCGGCAGGGTGGCGCGCACCAGGAAGCCGCTGCCCGGCGCCGGCCCGACCGTGCTCGGTGCGGTGCTGTTGCGGGCTCGCGACACCTGAGCCCTGGCTTGCGCGCTGGCGGTTCGGTGGCGCGTGGTGGGTCGGCGCCTCACGGCTGTTCGGCGTCTCCCTGTGGTGGTGCGGCTTCGATCGGGCAGGATCGTCGGCATCATGCTGCTTACTGAGGAACTGCCTGCTACGGCCGAGCCGGACGCGCTGTTCCAGGCGTTCGAGCTGTGGGTTCAGGCGCAGGGTCTGACGCTGTACCCGGCGCAGACCGATGCGTTGATCGAGATCGTGTCCGGTTCCAACGTCATCGTGAACACACCGACCGGCTCCGGGAAGAGCCTGGTCGCCGTCGGCGCGCACTTCACCGCTCTGGCGCGCGGCGAGCGCAGCTTCTACACGGCGCCGATCAAGGCGCTGGTCTCGGAGAAGTTCTTCGCGCTGTGCGCCACGTTCGGTGCCGAGAACGTCGGCATGATGACCGGCGACACGAGCGTGAACCCGACCGCGCCGATCATCTGCTGCACCGCGGAGATCCTGGCCAACCTGGCCCTGCGCGAGGGCGGCGCAGCCGATGTCGGCCAGGTCGTGATGGACGAGTTCCACTTCTATGCCGATCCGGAGCGCGGCTGGGCGTGGCAGGTGCCGCTGCTGGAGCTGCCGCGGGCCCAGTTCGTCCTGATGTCGGCGACGCTCGGCGACGTCAGCCGGTTCGAGGAGGACCTCACCCGGCGCACCGGCCGCCCCACCTCGGTGATCAGCTCCGCCGAGCGGCCTGTGCCGCTGTACTACTCCTACGTCACGACGCCGCTGCACGAAACCATCCAGGGCCTGCTCGACACCGGGCTCGCGCCGGTCTACATCGTGCACTTCAGCCAGGCGGCCGCGATCGAGCAGGCGCAGGCGTTGATGAGCATCAACGTGTGTACCCGTGCCGAGAAGGAGAAGATCGCCGCGCTGATCGGGCGCTTCCGGTTCACCGCCGGTTTCGGCAAGACGCTGTCGCGGCTGGTTCGCCACGGCATCGGCGTGCACCACGCCGGCATGCTTCCCAAGTACCGCAGACTCGTCGAGCAGCTCGCCCAGGCTGGCCTGCTCAAGGTCATCTGCGGCACCGACACGCTCGGCGTCGGGATCAACGTGCCGATCCGCACCGTCGTGTTCACCGCGTTGTCCAAATACGACGGCGTCAAGACGCGGCACCTCAAGGCCCGCGAGTTCCATCAGATCGCCGGTCGTGCGGGCCGCGCCGGCTACGACACCGTCGGCACTGTCGTGGTGCAGGCGCCTGACCACGTCGTCGAGAACGAACGTGCTCTGGCCAAGGCCGGTGCCGACCCCAAGAAGCAGCGCAAGGTCGTCCGCCGCAAGCCCCCGCCAGGGTTCGTCTCCTGGGGGGAGCCGACGTTCGAGCGGCTGGTCGCTGCGGCGCCGGAGCCGCTGACGTCGAGCTTCGAGGTCAGCCACTCGATGTTGCTCAACGTGGTCTCCAGGCCAGGGGACGCCTTCGCGGCGATGCGCCACCTGCTCACCGACAACCACGACGAGCGGCCCGCGCAGCGCCGGCACATCCTGCGGGCGATCGCCATCTACCGGGCGCTGCTGGCCGCCGGCGTGGTCGAACGGCTGCCCGGCCCGGACGCCGCCGGCCGTACCGTTCGGCTGACCGTCGACCTGCAGCTGGACTTCGCCTTGAACCAGCCGTTGTCGCCGTTCGCGTTGGCCGCCGTCGAGCTGCTCGACCGCGACTCGCCCACCTACGCCCTCGATGTCGTCTCGGTCATCGAGTCGACCCTCGAGAATCCGCGGCCGGTGCTGTCGGCGCAGCAGTTCAAGGCCCGCGGCGAGGCGGTGGCTCAGATGAAGGCCGACGGCTTGGAGTACGACGAGCGGATGGCACTGCTCGAGGACGTCACGTATCCCAAGCCGCTCGTCGACATGCTCGACGCCGCCTACGAGATGTACCGGCGCGGGCATCCGTGGGTCGCCGATCACGAGCTGTCGCCCAAGTCGGTCGCGCGCGACCTGTTCGAGCGGGCCATGACCTTCACCGACTACGTCAGCTTCTACAACCTGGCCCGGTCCGAGGGCCTCGTGCTGCGCTACCTGGCCGACGCCTACAAGGCGTTGCGACAGACCGTGCCGGACGAGGCCAAGACCGAAGAGCTGACCGACCTGGTCGAATGGCTCGGTGAGCTGGTCCGTCAGGTCGACTCCAGCCTGCTCGACGAATGGGAGAAGTTGCGCGACCCAGCTGACGAGGACGTGGCCACCCGCGAAGGACCGCCGCCGGTAACGTTCAACGCCCGTGCCTTCCGCGTGCTCGTGCGCAACGCCTTGTTCCGCCGGGTCGAGCTTGCCGCCCGCGGCCACTACAGCCTGCTCGGGGAGCTCGACGCCGAGTCCGGCTGGGACGCCGCCGCCTGGGAGGCGGCGGTCGAGCCGTACTTCGACGAGCACGACGAGATCGGCACCGGCCCTGATGCCCGCGGCCCGGCACTGCTGATCATCGACGAGAGGCCGGATCGGTGGCTCGTGCGGCAGATCTTCGACGACCCGCAGGGTGACCACGACTGGGGCATCAGTGCCGAGGTCGACCTGGCCGCGTCCAACGAGGCGGGCACTGCAGTGGTCCGGGTGACCGCAGTGAACCAGCTCTGAGCGAGCCAGTGTCGGTGGTGACCCGTACGGTCGCCGGCATGGCATACGACTTTCAGGTCGCGATCGACTGTGCGAACCCGCACGTGCTGGCCGACTGGTGGGCCGAAGCACTCCGCTGGGACGTCGAGCCGAGCGACGAGGCCTTCATCCGGAGGATGATCGCCGAGGGCTACGCCGCCGATGGCGACACCGCCACCCACCGCGGTTCGCTCGTCTGGAAGGAAGGTGCCGCTATCCGGCACCCGGACTCCGGCCGACGCATCCTGTTCCAGCTCGTGCCGGAGCCGAAGACGGTCAAGAACCGGATGCACCTCGACGTCCGCGTCGGCGCTGACCACGTCGAAGCTGAGCTGAAGCGGTTGACCGGCCTGGGTGCGACGTTCATGCACAGAGGACAACAAGGTCCCCACACGTGGGTAACCATCGCCGATCCGGAAGGCAACGAGCTCTGCATTACGTAGCTGGGTCATGTGGCCTCCTTTCGGCCGGGCGTAATTTGGGACACGGGCACCTTTTCGACGTTTACCGAGGGCCTGGATCAGCGCGTGACGTCAGTCGCACATGGTTAGGAGCCACGACGTTCTCAGAGTGGCGGTCGGGTTGTCCTAGGTGGAGGGCGGTGCGACTGATCTTGCTGCGGTGCGGGCGAGTAGGAGCCCTGCGGCTAGACTGGTGAGGAAAGTG
>OBLK01000386.1_pt1 | contig 10305 bp, 10 predicted proteins | sample 1518871 | NCBI WGS metagenome assembly OBLK01 (sample SAMEA2464837, study PRJEB22497) | soil metagenome | biome: Grassland; feature: Farmland; material: Clay | place: Australia | collected 2013-02-01 | depth 0.8 m
GCTGGTCCAGCAGGTGGTCGGGCAGCACCAGCGCGCTGTATCCCATCGCCTCGGCCCGCCTGGTGGTCTCGATCAGAGTGGCGGCGTCGCACAAACCGGGCGCGGCCGCGGCGAGGAAGCGGAACGGGCGCATGCCTGCGCCTACCAGCTGCCGAAGTGCAGCACATCGTGCGCCGGGCGGCGGCGGGCCGACAGGTCACGCTTCTCGCTCTCGGCGCTGTGGCCGATGGCGATCGCGCCGATCGGCTCATGGTCGTCCGGCACGCCGAAGGCCCGACGGAACGGGTCGACGGCCTCGGGCACGATCCCGAAGTACAGCGCGCCGAGGCCTTCGTCGACCGCCGTCTGAAGGATGAGCAGCGCCGCCATGCCCGTGTCGATGTGCCAGAACGGCACCGGCCAGCGAGCCTCGTCGCGATCGGTCCAACCCTTGTCGTCCCTGGCGTACCTGTCGAGGTAGATCCGCTTGCAGGACATCGGCACGATCACCAGCGGTGCGGTTCGCACATTCTCGTCGACCGCGGCGGAGGCCACGTCCCAGAACCGGTCCAGGTCCTGCCGCTCGCGCAGCACCAGGAACGCCTGCCCCTGCGAGAACCCGGCCGACGGCCCCCTGGTGGCGTTGTGCAGAAACCGGTCCAGGCTCTCCTGCGATATCGCCTCCGGCCGGAAGCGGCGCACCATGCGCCTGCGCCGCACGACGTCCTGGAACTCCATGACACCCCACCGTAGGCGACGCGACCACGGCGCCGTTGCCCGCCGTCGAACGCCACCGAGTCAGGGGAGCTGGCCGGCGTTGTCGACGATCGTGAGGTGCAGGACCGCGGTTCGGCTGGTGGCCGTGGCGCCCGGTGCGGAGTAGGCGCTGCCCAGGTACGCATAGGTGGTCTGGTCGAAGATCAGAACGTGGCGCCCCCCGGACGGGCCGGACCAGGCGACACCGACGCCGGGCCGGCCGGTCGCGTCGACCTCGTCCGGGTCGGCCTCGATGCCGGGGATCGTCAGTGCGGCCTCGTAGAGGGCGGCGCGGGTCTGCGGCAGCAGATAGGTGTGCTCGGCCAGCACCAGCACGTTCTTGCCGAGGCCGTTGACGTCTCCCGGTGTGCCGCCGAGGGTGCGCAGGTGGTCCGCCATGGCGGCCGCATCGGTGGGCAGGTCGGGGTCGAAGGCGGGCCGCGGGGTGCACGGCTCGAAGCCGACGACCTCGGTGCCACGCATCCCGGCGCGGAGTCCGTCACGGCAGCCCGGCAGGAGGGTGTCGCCGTCCGGCTGCCGGATCAGGCCGTCCCTGGTGTCGTCGACCGAGTGCCACGTCGACCGGTGGTAGCCACCTTCGCCGACGGTCTCGACGAACACGAACTGGTCCGGTCGCGGCGTCGTCGCCGGCTGGGCAGCGGCCGCCGCCGCGGCGCGCCGCAGGACGTCGGCGGCGACCAGCTCCACCGCAGGCGGCGGCGACTGGCCGGACGGGTCGGTGGTCAGGGGTGGTGGCGCGACGCCGCCGGGTGGCTCGCCGGACGGGCCGCCGGTCACGACGACCAGGACCGCGGCCACACCGGCGGCGAGCCCGGCCAGGCCGGCGGCCAGGGCGGCCCGGCGCACCGGGCGGACCCGGCGGCCCGGCACGGCACGAAGTGGCGGCGCGGCGTGGGCCGCGACCAGTAGCCGCGACCGCGCCGGCTCGAGGTCGGCCGGGTCGGGCAGCGGGACGTCCGGCCTCAGCTCGCGGACCAGTTGCAGCTCGTCGGTCATGGCGACTCCTCGGAAACGCTCACTGGATTGGCGCCACCAAGGGCGCTTCGCAACTTCTGACGGACCCGGCTGAGCCGGGACCGGACGGTGCCGACCGGAATGTCCAGCGCCTCGGCCGCCTCCTCGTAGGTCAGCTCCTCCCACGCGATCAGCAGCAGCACGTCCCGCTCCCTGGCCGGCAGCTCGGTCAGCACGGCGACGAGCGGTCCGCGCATGGACCGCGCGGTCACGTCGGCCGCGACCCGGTCGGCGGGGCACGGCGAGACGCCGTCGCCTGCCGTCCGGCTGACGTCGTGCACGCGCAGCCGCCGGACCTCGGTTCGCCGATGCTGGCCGATCAGGTTGGTAGCGATGCCGTAGAGCCACGGTCGTGCGTCGTTGCGGCGAAGGTCGTAGCGGCGCCGGCGCTCGAAGGCCACCAGGAACGTCTCGGCGACCAGGTCGTCGGCGACCTGCGGGCCGACGCGCCGTGCGGCGTAGCGGTGGATGTGCCGTGCGTGCCGGTCGAACACCTCGGCGAACCGCGCGGGCTCCAGCCACGATCGCTCGATGGCCGCCGCGTCGCCGGACACCGCGACCTGCCGATCCGGTTGACTCATCGGACACCTCTCGCTCGAACCCACGAGGCCTGTACGTCCAGTTATCCGTCGCCGGCGCCGATCCGGTTCCCCGGCATGGTTGAAGGTTTGACCGGGGCGGCGGTACGGCCTGACCTCGGCACGAACCTAGAGTGGTTGATCCACGACACACTGCTTGGACTTCGGAGGGAACCCCGTGGACAGACCAGGCTGGAAAGTGACCCTGGTCGCTGTCGCCGCACTCCTGCTGCCCGGCCTCGCCGGCAGCCCGAACGCGTCGGCTGCGCCCGCTGCCGGCTCGAGCACAGTCTCGAGCTTCGACTCGTACGCCGAGGGACACGGCCCTCGAGACGTCGACAACCGCGCCGGCGTGGCAGCGCCGAGCGCGGCTCAGCGCTCGGCGGCGAGCCGGGTCGGCACGCACGTGCAATGGAACGCGCTCGGCACCCCGCACGCCCTCGGCCCGACCCAGGGCGGCCTGGCGTCCGGCCTCGACGCCGACCCGCAGACCGCCGCTCGGCAGTACCTGGCGCGCAGCAGCGACCTGTTCGGCCTCGACGAGAAGGCCGTCGCCAGCATGGACACGGTGCTCGTGCAACCGATGGGCACCGGCACGGTCGTGCAGCTGCGGCAGCGCTTCGGCGACCTCGAAGCGGGGCACGACGGCCTGGTCTCGATCCTGGTCAGCAACGGCAGCGTGCTGCACGTCAGCTCGTCGCTGTCCCGGGACACCACCGCTCCACAGGCGCCGACGCTGCAGTCCGGTGACGCCGTCGACGCCGCGATCCGCGACGCCGGGCTCGGCGCCGGCCAGGTCGTCAGCTTCGACAGCCGCCTGGTCGCGGTGCCGACGCCGGCGAACGGTCCGCGCGCGGCGTTCGCGGTCACGCTCAGCTCGACCTCCGACGCAGCAGCCGCCCCGACCGCGTTCACGACCTACGTCGACGCCCGCACCGGCGACGTCCTGGTCCGCGAGGACCTCGTCGACTTCGACACCGACAACCCGAAGTGGGCGGTGTTCGCGGCCACCCCGCCCGGCCCGCGCCAGACGTGGTGCCTGACCTCGACCAGTGGCTGCGTGCGAACGGTGTCCGACCCGGTCACCGGGCAGGCCTACGACGTCAACATCGCCACCGGCACGCCGACGTTCACCTCCAACGGCAACTCGGCCAACACCGTGCTCAACCTGGGCGCCGGCACTCCCCCGACGCAGGCCACCCCGAGCCCGACCCGCGACTACCTCTACTCGTTCACCGACCAGTGGCAGCAGGCACGCTGCGATCCGGCGGTGTTCACCTCGGCGCAGCGCAACGACGCCGACGCCGCGATCACCAACCTGTTCGTCATGCACAACCGCATGCACGACTGGGCGTACCACCTCGGGTTCACCGAGGCGACCTGGAACCTGCAGGCGGTCAACATCGGCCCTGACGGCCTGGGCGGCGACGCCGAGCAGGGCCGCGCGCAGGCCGGCGCCCTCAGCGGCAGCCGCAACAACGCCAACCAGGGCACGCCGCGCGACGGTCTGATGCCGACCACCAACATGTTCCTGTGGCAGCCGATCGCGGGCAGCGCCTACCCGCCGTGCGTCGACGGCGACTACGACATGACCGTGATCGGCCACGAGTACACCCACGCGATCAGCAACCGCATGATCGCCGGGCCGAACAGCGGCATCGGGTCGTTCCAGGGCGGCGCCATGGGCGAGTCGTGGAGTGACCTCATGGCCGGCGAGTACCTGACCGAGTACGGCTTCCAGGCGCCCGGCGACTCGCCGTTCGTCACCGGCGGCTACGTCACCGGCAACATCGACAACGGCATCCGCAACTACGACATGACCGGCAGCCCGCTCAACTACTCCGACGTGGGCTACGACCGCGGCGGCCCGGCCGTGCACCAGGACGGCGAGATCTGGAGCGCGACCAACATGCGCATCCGCTCCGCCTTCCTCGACCGTTACGGCGCCGGCACGCCGCAACTGCAGGCACAGTGCGCCGACGGGCTGGTCGAAGCCGGCGCCTGCCCGGGCAACCGGCGCTGGGCGCAGGTGGTGTTCGACTCGTTCCTGCTGCAGGCGTCCAACCAGTTCAGCATGCTCGACATGCGCGACAACATGCTCGCCGCCGACCTGGTCCGCTTCGGCGGGGCCAACCAGGACATCCTGTGGAACAACTTCGCCGAGTCCGGGATGGGCACCGACGCGAGCAGCGGCCCGTCAGACACCGAACCGGTGCCGAGCTTCGCCTCGCCGCACGCCGACAACGCCACCGTGACGCTGCGCCCGCTCGGCGAGTCGTTCGGCGCGGTGATCAGCCTGTACGTCGGCGACTGGGAGGCGAGGGCGACGCCGGTGGCCGACACCGACCCGGCGACGCCGGTCGGGGACACGTTCCAGATCGTGCCCGACACAAGGTTCCGGTTCACCGCCGTCGGCGCCGGCTACGGCCATCACAGGTTCAACGCCCAGTTCCAGCCCGGCCAGGTCGGACCGCTGACGTTGAACCTGGCGCCCAACCTGGCGTCGTCGGCCGCCGGCGCCGCCGCGTCCGGCGACGGGATCAACCTCGACAAGATCGTCGACGACACCGAGGCCACCAACTGGGCGTCGCTGGACGGCGTCGAGGGCAGGCAGGTCACGATCGACCTGGCCGGCGACCACCCGCTGGCCCTGCGCCAGGTCAAGGTGAGCGCCATGCTGCGCCCGGCGATCTCGGGTGACGCCGACCCGGGCGCGCAGAACGCGTTCAGCGCGCTGCGCTCGTTCGAGATCCTCACCTGCAACGGCATCGTGGACGACTGCACGCAGGACTCCGCGTACAGCCTGGCGTACACGAGCGCGCCGGACGCGTTCCCGGCCGGCGCGTACCGCCCGTTCTCGCCGCAGATCAACCTGCGCTCGTTCGACGTGAACGCGTCGGCGGCGACCCACTTGCGCATCCGCGTCGTGCACAGCCAGTGCACGGGTGGACCGCTCTACGCCGGCGAGCAGGACAACGACCCGCGCGCCGAGACCGACTGCGCCACCGCCAGCCCGGCGGCGACGCAGGTGCGCATCGCGGAGGTGCAAGCCTTCACCCGCTGATCGAGTTGCGCCGGTCCGGGCGGATCGCACGCCGCCCGGACCGGCCTTTTCCTCCTCCCGCTCCCGAACCTGACGACCGTGGGTCAACGGGCGCCGGCCGGTGGGCGTGGCAGACTCGGGCGCCGTGGTCGAGCTTGGCTGGTATTCGCGGCCGGCGGCACGTCGCTGGCGGTGCGCGGCGCCCGACGAGGCGGCGCTGGCGTTCCATGCCGGGCTTCCCGGCTACCGGCCGACGCCGCTGGTCGAGCTGCCGGCGCTGGCCGCCGAGCTCGGCGTCGGGCGGGTACTGGTGAAGGACGAGTCGTCACGGCTGGGGCTGCCGGCGTTCAAGGTGCTCGGCGCATCGTGGGCGGTCGCCCGGCTGCTCACCGAGCGAGCCGGGCCGGACGGCTTGGCCGGGCCGGACGGCTTGACGGCGCCCCTCAGGGCGGTCGGGCCGGGCGGGCTGGACGAGCTTCGCGCGCTCGTGGCGGCGGACCCGGTGACGCTGGTGACGGCGACCGACGGCAACCACGGCCGGGCGGTCGCCCGGATGGCGTCGTTGCTCGGGGCGCGCGCCCATGTCGTCGTGCCGGACGTGCTGTCCGAGCCGGCGGCCGGGGCGATCGCAGCCGAGGGCGCGACGGTCGAGCGGGTGGCCGGCGGCTACGACGAAGCCGTGCGCCACGCCGCGAGCTGGGCGCAGCATCGGCCCGACGCGGAGTTGGTGCAGGACATGGCCTGGCCGGGGTACCAGCGGATACCGGCGTGGACCGTCGAGGGCTACGGCACGCTCATGCTCGAGCTCGACGCCGAACTGGCCGACCTTGGCGTCGCCGGCCCGGACCTGGTGGTCGTTCCGGTCGGCGTCGGCTCGCTCGCCCAGGCGGTCGTCGCGCACTGCCGCAGCCGCCCCGCGAGCAGCCCGGCGGTGCTGGCCGTCGAGCCGGACACCGCCGCCTGTGCCCTCGCCAGCCTGCAAGCCGGCGAGCCGCTCACGGTGCCAACAGCCGCCACCGTGATGGCCGGTCTCAACTGCGGCACGCCGTCCAGCGCCGCCTGGCCCTACCTTCGGGACGGCCTCGACGCCGCCATCGCGGTCGACGACCGGGCCGCGCTCCGCGCGGTCGACGACCTCGCCGCGCTCGGCGTGTCGTCAGGCCCGAGCGGCGCGGCCACGCTCGCCGGCGCCCGAGCAGCACTCACGGGCGAGGACGCCACCACCCGCCGCGAAGCGCTCGGCGTCGACCGCGACGCCGTTGTCGTCCTGCTCAGCACCGAGGCCGCCACCAGGTAGCTCGCCCACACCGGTTGCGCCGCCGCAACGGCGACGGCGGCCGACGCCGCGAACGTCATGAGCAATGCGGCGACCTGACGACCGCGATCAGCGGTCGCCGCGAGCGTTGAGCCGGCGGTACTCCCCGGGTGGCAGGCCGAATGCCTCCCGGAAGGCGCGGTTGAAGTGGGCCGGGTCGGGCAGGCCCGCGCGACGCAGCACGCCCTGTACTGGTCCAGCAGGTGGTGACCGACACCGGCCAGCCGCTTGAAAGTTGATCACGAGGTTGTTGTCCCTCTGAATCGATTCGTAGGGCAACAACCTCGTGATCAACACCTAGAGGAAAACTTCATACAACTTAGCGGTTGTACAACAGTGAGGTTGTGGCTAAGCTGGCCGGTGTGGCAGTCGTAGCGGACGAGCTGAGCCTGGTGTTCTCGGCACTGGCCGACCCGACGCGGCGGGCGATCCTGGAGCGCCTCGCCGCCGGCGACGCGACGGTGAACCAGCTCGCCGAACCGTTCGCGATGACGCAGCAGGCGGTCTCCAAGCACCTCAAGGTGCTCGAACAGGCCAGCCTGATCTCGCGGACCCGGACCGGGAAGTCGCGGCCGTGCGTGCTCGACCTCGCTCACCTCGCCGATGCCGCCGGCTGGATCGAGCCACACCGCCAGCTCTGGGCCGCGCGCCACGACCGCCTCGACGAGCATCTCGCCACGCTTGCGGCCGCGCGACCCCACGACGGGAGCGCGGCGCGATGACCGTGACCGGCGAGTTGACCTACCGGCGCGTGCACCGCGCGTCGCCCGAGTTGCTGTTCGACTGCATGACCACGCCCGAGCACCTGGCGCACTTCTGGGGCCCGGCGGGGATGACCACGCCGGTCGCCAACATCACCGTCGACCTGCGGCCGGGCGGCGCGTTCGAGACCACGATGGTCAGTGACGCCGACGGCAGCTCGTACACGATGCGCGCGGTCTACGTGGAGGTGCGCCGCCCCGACCGCCTGGTGTGGATCGAGCCCGGAGTCGAGGGCGGCATGCGGACCACGATCACCTTCGTCGACCTGCACGACGGGCGCACCGAGGTGGTCACCCATCAGACCAACGTGCCGGCCGCGTACCTCAGCGCCGAGGCAAGGGCCGGCTTCGCCACCAGCCTCGACCGCTTCGACGCCTACCTGGCCAGCCTCGACGAGTAGGAGCCCCCAATGTCGACGATCACCTCAGCCGACGGCACCACGATCGCCTACGAGCGCGCCGGCAGCGGCCCGCCGCTCATCCTGGTCGACGGCGCCATGTGCTACCGCGCCGCCGGCCCGATGCGGCCGCTCGCGGCCGTGCTGCGCGACCGCTTCACCGTCTACACCTACGACCGCCGCGGCCGGGGCGAGAGCTCCGACACCCTGCCCTACGCGGTCGCCCGCGAGGTCGAGGACCTCCAGGCCCTTGTCGCCGAGGCCGGCGGTCAGGCCTTCGTCTACGCCATCTCCTCCGGCGCCGCCCTCACCCTCACGACCGCCGCGGCCACTGCCGGAATCACCAGGCTGGCGCTCTACGAACCCCCGTTCCTGGCCGAGGTCGAGGACGGCGCCGGCACCCGCGCCGACGAGTACACCGAGCGGCTCCGCGCGCTGCTCGCCGCCGGGCGCCGGGGCGATGCCGTCGCCCTGTTCATGACCCACGTCGGCCTGCCCTCCCAGGCGATCGACGGCATCCGGTCCCAGCCCGGCTGGGCCATGCTCGAGGCGATCGCCCCGACGCTCGCCTACGACGACACCGTGCTCGCCGGCGGCCGGCTACCGCACGGCCTCGCCTCGAAGATCACCGCCCCGACCCTGCTCCTCGCCGGCGGCGCCAGCCCGCTACTGCTGCAGCAGGCCGCAAAGGCCACCGCCGAAGCGCTCCCCGCCGCCGAGCACCGCACGCTCGACGGCCAGACCCACGACGTCGACCCCCACGCGCTCGCGCCCGTGCTCGCCGAGTTCTTCCTGGCCTGACGCCGTCCGCAACGCGCGTGGACTGCCGGCGCCGGTCGCGGCGTTGGACCAGGCGTGACCGGCACCTGGTGGATCGACCTGCTGCTCGGCATCGCCGCCGCCCTGCTGCTCACCTGGCTGGCGCTGCTCGCCGTGCTGGCGATCGTCCGCCCGCGCGGCGGGTTGCTGCGCGAGGCGATTCGCCTGCTGCCCGACGTGCTGCGCCTCGTGCGTCGGCTCGCCGCCGACCGCCAACTGCCGCGCGGCCTCCGGATCCGCCTAGCCCTGCTGCTGGCCTACCTGGCCATCCCGATCGACCTCGTGCCCGACTTCGTCCCGGTGCTCGGCTACGCCGACGACGCCGTCATCGTCGTCGCCGTGCTGCGCTCGGTCGTCCGCCGCGCGGGCATCGACGCCGTCCGCCGGCACTGGCCAGGCACCGACGACGGTTACGCCGCGCTGTGCCGCCTGGCCGGCCTCACCCCGTGACGGCCGGGTTCCGGTTCGCGTGGCGAGCCGCCGGCCAGCTCAGGTCAGACTCGACCGGCGGATCGAGCGCAGCATGGCCCGGACGGCGACGACGTGGGCTCGGCTGCCGAGGACCAGCGCCCGGTAGACGCGGCCGTGCGGCCCGGGAAAGTCCGCGTACGTCCGCGCGCTCACCTGCGTCTCACCGTTGCCGGCGTCGGTCAGCTCGAACACCAGCTGGTAGCGGGAGAACCGGTGCCGGCCGGTCAGGCCGAGCCGCACCGCCGGGACCTCCAGCGCGATCTCGAAGCCGCTGCGGGGCACCGTCCCCAGCAACCAGGCCAGCGGGTTCCGCCTTCCGATCCCCATCGAGTCCGCATAGCGCCGCAGGGCGGTCCACACCCGATCGCGCGGCGCGTCGATCGTGGTCCGGTGCTCGTCCACGAACGCCGGCATGTCCTGGCTCATCGGTCCCGGTTCGTCGCCGGGTGAGCGGGGTCGGGCGCCCATGACCCCACACTAGGAGCCGACGCCGGAGTCGAGCGCGTCGGCCAGGTTCTGCCTGGCGTCGGCCGGCAGCAGGTACCCGGCGCTGATGTTGTCGCGGTCGGCGTGGACCACCTGCGAGACGTACGAGCCGCGGTTGCGGTACAGGCTGTCCAGCGTCGCCTCGTCGAACGGCCGGTAGGTGCCGAACAGGAAGCAGAACGTCTGGCCGGCGTTGTCGCCGGTGTTCAAGGCGATCGGCACGGCGACCTGGGACAGGCGGATGCCGCCGAGCGCGAGGCCCAGCTCGTCACGGGCCTTGGTGCCGTCCGGGTTGAACCGCAGCGGCTCGGCGGTCGGCGGCGGGACGCCCAGCCGGACCCAGCGCACGAGGTGGTCGTACGCGGTCGCGACGACGTGGTGCAGCGGAACTCGGCTGAACGGCGGCGCCACGCAGTTGTAGACGGGTGCGGCGCCCAGGTCGCGCACCGAGATCGGCGCCCGGTACTCCTGGCCCCGCCAGCCGGAGTGCGCGGCACCGGCCACCTCCCACCGGCGGAACTGGTCGGTGTCGGCGGGCCGGTTGGGGGTGCGCACGTCGGTCTCGGACAGCACCTGGAACACCGGCCCCCCCCCCCGCCCGGGCCGGCGCGGCCCGCCGATGAAACCCCAACCCCACCGACCACACCCCCCCCCGTCCGGGGGG
>OBLK01000388.1_pt1 | contig 10247 bp, 11 predicted proteins | sample 1518871 | NCBI WGS metagenome assembly OBLK01 (sample SAMEA2464837, study PRJEB22497) | soil metagenome | biome: Grassland; feature: Farmland; material: Clay | place: Australia | collected 2013-02-01 | depth 0.8 m
CAGCTACTTCGAAACCCTGTTCGGCTACGAGTGGGAGCTGACCCAGAGCCCGGCGGGCGCGAACCAGTGGAAGCCGAAGGACGGCGCCGGCGCGGACGCCGTGCCCGACGCGCACGACCCGTCGGTCAGGCACGCCCCGATGATGGCGACGACGGACCTGGCGCTGCGCCTGGACCCGATCTACGAGCCGACCTCGCGGCGCTTCATGGAGAACCCGGACCAGCTCGCGGACGCGTTCGCCAGGGCCTGGTACAAGCTGCTGCACCGTGACATGGGACCCGTCTCGCGCTACCTCGGCCCGTGGGTTCCGGAGCCGCAGCTGTGGCAGGACCCCGTCCCCGCGGTCGACCATGACCTGATCGACGACGCGGACATCGCGGCCCTCAAGGGCAAGCTCCTCTCGTCGGGGCTGTCCATCTCCCAGCTGGTCTCCACCGCGTGGGCGTCGGCGGCGAGCTTCCGCGGCACGGACATGCGTGGCGGTGCCAACGGGGCGCGGATCCGCCTCGAGCCGCAGCGGAACTGGGCGCCCAACGACCCCGCCGAACTCGCCAAGGTGCTGCAGACCCTCGAACAGGTCCAGCAGGACTTCAACAGCTCGCAGTCCGGCGGGACGAGGGTCTCGCTCGCCGACCTGATCGTCCTGGGCGGGTGCGCGGCCGTCGAGCGGGCCGCCAAGGACGCCGGGCACGACGTCACCGTCCCGTTCGCGCCGGGCCGCACCGACGCCTCGCAGGAGCAGACCGACGTCGAGGCGTTCGCCGTGCTCGAGCCGAAGGCGGACGGGTTCCGCAACTTCCTGCGGGCCGGCGAGAAGCTGCCGGCGGAGACCCTGCTGCTGGACCGGGCCAACCTGCTGACGCTGACCGCTCCCGAGATGACCGTCCTGATCGGCGGCCTGCGGGCGCTGAACGCCAACGCCGGGCAATCCGGACACGGCGTCTTCACCGACCGGCCCGGGACCCTGACCAACGACTTCTTCGTGAACCTGCTCGACTCCCGCACGGAGTGGAAGCCGGCCACCTCGGGCGAGAACGTGTTCGAGGGTCGGGACCGCGTCACGGGCGAGGTCAAGCGGACTGCCACCGCAGTCGACCTCGTCTTCGGCTCGCACTCCCAGCTCCGGGCCATCGCCGAGGTCTACGCCCAGGACGACTCGAAGGCGAAGTTCGTCCGTGACTTCGTCGCCGCGTGGGACAAGGTGATGAACCTCGACCGGTTCGACCTCACCTGATCCCTACCTGATCCCCCTACCTGATCCCCCTACCTGATCTCTACCTGGTCCGTGCCGTCGGGTCGGCCGCCGCTGTTGGGCCGACCCGACGGCAAGCGACCTACGCTCCGGCCGGTTGGAACAGCTCGACCGGGTTGCCGGAGGGATCGTCGAGCAGGATCTGCTGCCCGCCGGGGCCGGTGACGATGTCGTTGCGGAACTTCACCCCGGCCGTTCGTAGCCGGTCCACTTCGGCGGTGATGTCGTCGACGATGAAATGGATCCGGTTCCAGCCACCCGGTTCGGGTTTGCGGCCGTCGGGCATCGGCCGGCCGGCCGAGCTCTTCGGTCCGGCCAACAGAAGCCGCAGGTTGCCGAGGGTGACGTCGGCGAACGCCGGTAGTGCGGCGGTGTTGACGGTGAAGCCGAAGTTGGCGGTGTAGAAGTCCACGGCGGCCTGCACGTCGTCGACCATGTAGCGGACGTTCACGGTGCCATCGGACACGATGCTCATGACTCCTCCACATTCAAAGCTGCAATGTGGTGCAGCAGGAAACCGATGCGGTCGGCCAGCTCGGCCGCGGTGCGTCGGAACGCCGGATAGCCGTCCGGGCTTCGGGCCGGATCCGGAATGCTCCAATGGACGGGTTGCGGGGGGCCGGGAAACTCGGGGCAGTCTTCCCGGACCCGATCACACAAGGTGATCACGTAGTCGAACTCGTGCCCGCTGAACTCGTCCAGGTGCTTGGCCCGGGCGGCGGTCAGGTCGACGCCGTGTTCGGCCATCGCGGTCACCGCGTGGCGGTGCACCGGTTTGGGGTGACTGCCCGCGCTGAAGGCGTGGACGGCGTTGCCGGTCAGTTGCCGCAGCAGCGCCTCCGCCATCTGGGAGCGGGAGCTGTTGCCGGTACACAGGAACAACACCCGCACCCGCCCCGCCTGCGGTCCCGGCACCGGTGCTGCGGGTGGATTGAGCAGCAGCGCGGGGTGCAACGCCCCACCGGCGGCGGCCAGCAGTTGCCCGCACAAGGCAAGGTCGAGCCGGTAGTAGGTGTCGCGGCCGTCAGCTGCGCTGCGCCGGGCATTGACCAGGTTCGCCTTGCGCAGCCGCCCCAGGTGGTAGGAGACCAGGTTCTGCGGCTGGCCCACCAGGGCGGTCAACTCGTGCACCTGCCGGTCGCTTCGGGCCAGCTCGCCCAGCAGCCGCCACCGCACCGGGTGCCCGGCCAGGCTCAGAAAAGCCGGCGGCGGGAGTTCGCGTTGGCGCTCCACGGCCTCCACAATACATCAAAATGATTTGATGCAATCTGTCCGCGCGATTACGCCGGTTCGAGGATCTGCTCGCGCAGGATGTCCGCGTGTCCACAGTGCTGGGCCAGTTCGCGCAGCACGTGCAGGTAGACCCACCGCAGCGGGAGCGGCCCGCGTCGGTTGCCGGGCAGCACGTCGTCCAGTCCGAGGTGGGCCGTGGCACGGCGCGATCCGTCGCACGCCTCGCGGTGGGCGCTGCGCACCGTCTCGATGGTGTCCTCGTCGGTCAGGACGAACGAGTCCTCGACCGCCGCCGGGATTCCGATCTCGGCGCGGGAGCGGCCCGTCACCGCCTCGTCGAACCAGACCTTCTCGACGAACGTGACGTGCTTGACCAGGCCCAGCAACGTGGTGGCCGATGCGACCAGGCGCCTGCGGGCCTGCTCCTCGGTCAGCCCGGTGAGGCAGTCCTGGAGCGCTGCGCGGTGCTGGTCGATGAACATCTCGAACTGGAACTTCAGCGGACTGTTCACGACCGAATCCACCGACGTTGATCCAACTTGGTTCATGGAGCGAGTATGACTATCTCGATGGCGTTCTCAGTGCCACCCCGAGGTCGAAGGAGGCGCCCATGCCGGATGGAAGTGCGCCCAAGCCCCCGCGGCTGCCGCCGCGCTGGATCATCCGCCTGGCCTGGTCGGTCCACCGCGGCCTGTACCGCGTCACCGGTGGCCGACGCGGACTGTGGCGTCCAGGAGGCCGCCGCCGCTGGGGCGCACTGCGCCTGACGACCACGGGACGGCGCAGCGGTCAGCCCCGCAGCGTGATCGTCGGCTACTTCGAGGACGGCCCGAACCTCGTCACGATGGCGATGAACGGGTGGGGTCCCGGCGAGCCAGCCTGGTGGCTCAACCTGCAGGCGAACCCGGACGCGCAGGTCGATGTCGCCGGCGGGCAGCGCCTGGTGACGGCCCGCGCCGCGGCGGGCGCCGAACGCTCCCAGCTGTGGGCTCGCTGGCGCGACATCGACGCCAAGCTGGACGCCTACGCGGCGCGGCGACCGACCGAGACCGCGGTCGTGGTCCTTGAGCCGCGGACCGGTAGCTAGCGGGACAACTGATCCGTCGACAATTGATCCGTCGACAATTGATCTGTCACTGGGGCGGGAAGAACAGGCTGTGCGCCTGCATCGCGGGGCGCACCGGCTGGATGTAGGTGATCGAGAGGAGGCAGCTGCTACCCAGCCGGCCCGAGATCAGCCCGACCGCGGTGTTCCCGTCGAACACGGGGCCGCCGCGGTCGATGCCGGTGGTGCAGATGTTCGCCGCGGCAAGCCCGTACACGTTGAAGACGTACGGATCCTGACCGTAGTTGACCGTGAGGTTCGTGGCGGTGATCGTGCCGCAGCGCAGCCCTGAGCCGGCACCGACCAGGCACACCGGTCGGTTCTTGTACGCGTCACCGGAGCTGGTGATCCGCCGGTAGGTGCCGTTGCGGAGGTTGACCTCCGATAGCGCGTTGATGCCGGCCGCCTTGGCGATCACGCCGTAGTCGGTGCGCGGGAAGTTCGCTGCCGCCGTCGAGCCGATGTACACACCGCCGGAGCCGTTGAGGTACCAGCTGTGGTAGCCGGACGCGCACTGCCCGGAGATCAGGAACCGGTTCGCCGCGTACGGCGGTGGCGGCAGCGGGTTGCTGGTCATCACCGCGAACCCGGCAGTGCACGTCACCGCGCCGCCGAGGCCGCCGCTGCCGTAGATGCGGTCGCCGGCTCGGACCGTCGTCGCCATCACCGACGGGCCGGACGCCGCAAGAGCTTCCGACGATGCGGCCGGGCTCGTCTCGTCCGGTGATGACGGCACGTGCACAACGCGGACCGAGCGGCCGAACCCGGCCGCGTACCGCAGCAGCGATTGTGCGGGCGCCTCGGCCGACACGTACAGCACCACCTGGCCGGCCTGTTCGTCCACGCCCCACGCGGTGCCGGACGGCCCGCCGTGCCGGTTGAGCGCGTCGACGATCCCGTTCAGCGTTGTCACATTGGCCGGTGGGGCAGCCACCGTCACGGCAGCGGTGGCGGAGGAGGCCGCCACGACAGCTGTGGCGGCCAGCAGCACCGGGACGACCAGCAGGCTGAGTCGGGACATCGGCACGCCCCCGTTCCAGATAAGGATCGGGCGAGTATCGCACCGTGGTCCGGTCGTGGCGCTCGGCTCAACGAGTGGTGTTCCGCCCGGCGGCCCGTTGACGCCGTGTCCTCAGCCTCTGCCCAGGTACGGCATGTTGGTGGCGACGAGGGTCAGGAACTGGGTGTTCGCCTCCAGCGGCAGCCCGGCCATGAACATCACCGCATCGGCGACGTGCACGGCGTCGAAGGTCGGCTCTGCAAGCGTGCTGCCGTCGGCCTGCCGTGCGCCGGCGGCGATCGAAGCGGTCAGTTCCGTGGCTGCGTTGCCGATGTCGATCTGTCCACAGGCGATGCGGTAGCGCCGACCGTCGAGCGAGATCGACTTGGTGAGCCCGGTGATGGCGTGCTTGGTGGCGGTGTAGGCCGCGCTGCCGGGGCGCGGCGCGTGGGCCGAGATCGAGCCGTTGTTGATGATCCGCCCGCCCTGCGGGTCCTGCGCCTTCATCGCCCTGACGGCTTCCCGCGCGCACAGGAACGCCCCGGTCAGGTTGGTGCTCACCGTGGCGTGCCAATCCGCGATCGAGATCTCGTCGATGTCCCCTACCGGACCGAACATGCCTGCGTTGTTGAACAGCAGGTCGACCCGCCCCCACCGCTGTCGGGTGGCCTCGAACAGAGCGGCCACCGAGTCCGCGTCGGACACATCCGTCGGCACGACCAGCGCCGACGGGTCACCGCCGGCCGTCTCCTCCAACCGGTCCCGCCGCCGGCCCGCGACCACCACGCGATACCCGGCACCGAGCAGAGCCAGGGCAACCGCCCGACCGATACCCGAGCCGCCGCCGGTCACGACAGCCACTGCCGGCTCGCTCACCGCACCCTCCCACTACCGTCCCCGCAGGCAGGATGCCAGTCACACCCGCCGGCGTGGAACCAGCCTCGCGCCGCCCCTGGACGATGGCGCGCCCGTAGGGGTACGCCGTGGCCGGTCAGGGCTCTGGCCGAGCTCGCCGGGCAACCCCTAGACGAAGCCACTATTCGAGCACTGTTCGGCGAATTAAGCAGACAGGGTTTGATCACGGCCGACCAAGGCATGTAATTCTTAGGCATGCCTAACGAAAGTCCTGGTGGGATCGAGGCGCCTGGAGTCGCGGCGACCCCGCCGGGCTGCGCAGTAGCTGCCCGGTTGTTGGGAGCGATGCCGGCCGGTACCGCGACCCACATGACCTCGTGGCTGCTGATCGAGCAGCCAGCGCCGTGGCCGGCCGACGCGTTGAACCGCGCGCTCGCCGAGGCCTTCCCGGCGGGGCAGCCGGACGCGTTGACCGCTCGCGGACTGCGCCCGCTGCTGATCCGCCGCCCGGGCCGCCATACCAGGGACGAGCGCGCACCCCGGACCGTGTTCGTCGGCTCGGGCGTTCCGGGCTCGCGATGGCTGGAACGGCTGGACTACGCCGGCCTGGCCACCCTCGACCTCGACGCCGTGGCCAGCGGCCGACCCGGACACGGAGTACCCGTATCCGGCCCGCTGTTGCTGATCTGCACCCACGGCACGAAGGACATGTGTTGCGCCGTCCTCGGCCGCCCGCTGGCCACCGCCCTGGCTGCCACGCATCCCGACCAGGCATGGGAGGTCAGCCACGTCGGCGGCCACCGCTGGGCCGGCAACCTGCTGGTGGTCCCGGACGGCTTCCTGCACGGGCGGCTCGAACCGGCCGAAGCCCAACTCGTCGCCAAGGCCGCAGTCCACGGCGAGGTCGAACCCGACAAGTTGCGCGGCCGCACCTCCGCGGCCACACCGTGGACCCAGTGCGCCGAGATCACGGTACGCCAGCACACCGGCCTGCGTGGCGTGGACGACGTGCTCGCGGCCGGCGAACGCCCCCTGTCCCCCGCCGACACCGACACACGTGTGGTGACCGTGCGAGGCGGCAGCCGCCACTACGACGTCACCGTGCGGCGGACCGCCCGGCAGAGCGCCCAGAGCCGGTGCTCCGAGCGCGTCACCCTCTCCGGCTTCCGGACCGAATGCGTCGAACCGCTGCCTTCGCCGACCTGACCCTGCCGGCTCGCCCCGGTCACGGGGGCTGGTTCTGGAACTGGAACTGGATGCGCACCGAGCCGTCCAGGACCACGACCAGGGTGGTGTCGCTCGGCGACCACTGGTTGGGCACGAGGAACATCCGGTCGTTGCCGTGGATGAGCAGCCGCAGGTTCCGGTAGCGGTAGTGGAACGTCTGGCCTTCGGACGCCGGCAGCACCGTCTCCTCGATACCGGGGCTGCGCAGATACAGGCGCTCCTTGGTGTCGAGGATGACGCTGGGGAGCTGGTCGAGGTTCTGTGCCTGGTACCGGGCCAGTCCGCGACCGGTCCCCTGCGCGACGGTCGCGGTGGTCCAGAAGATGCCCGCCGTGATGATCAGGTAGAGCAGCAGGCGCGAGGCCCGGCGCAGCAACTCCGAGCGGTGCGCGTACACGAGGGCAGGCGGGACCGAGGCGGCCTGCTCGTCCGCCGAACGCGTCTGCGCCGACAGGGGGGGGAGGAGTTCCTGGACGCGTGACCCGTAGGCGATCAGCGCGCCCCCTAGGGTGATCAGCAGCGGCGCGACGAGGTTGTAGAGCCGCCACTCGCGGACCTGGGCGTAGAACAGCAGCAGCCCGATCCCGATCCCGAGCACGGCCAAGCCGGTCGCGACGGACACGCGCGCCAGACGGGTGGTCGACTCGGCGGTTCGGGCGGCCGAGGCGGCGCGCGTCGGGTCGTCGTCATCCAGGCCGGCGACCGCCGAGGCGATGCGCCTGCGGACCGAGGTGTGCATCACCAGCAGCGTGATCCCGACGAGCGCCAACCCGAGCAGCGGCATCAGCAGCGGCTGCGGGCTGCGCATGACGTAGTCCCTGGTGCCAAGGCCGATCGTGTCGACGTCGAGGCCGAAGTACTCGTACTGCGACCGGGACGAGACGTAGCCGAAGTAGAACAGCAGCGCGCTGAGCACGGTGACCGGCGCCACGACGATCACGCCGGAGGTGACCAGCCGCTCGAATCGCTCGATCGTCGATCTGTCGTCGGTCATCGCGCTCTCAGGTCATCGCGGTCTCAAGCCGTCGGGGTCTCAGGTCGTCGGGGTTTCGGTCGTCGGGGTTTCGGTCGTCGTTTCCGACGAAGGCGGTGGCTGCTCCTGCTCGGGCTGCTGCAATTGGATCGACTGCCCTTTCACGCTGGCCACCAGGTCGGCGCACTTCTCCTGCTGCCCAGCCGCGCACTCTGCGGTACCGCGCATCACCAGCGAGGCCACCTTGCCGTCGGTGCCCTTCGCGGTGATCGAGACGGAGCAAGTCGGCCGATCGGCCGTGAACGCGAAGTGGTCACAGGCTGGTTCGCCACCGCAGCCGGAACCACTCCTGTCGAAGACACCGCCCGGCGTGATCGTCACGGCCGCCACGGCCACGGAGACGCCCTCCGGAACGTCGTCGTCCCCGAGCCAGCTGACGCGCACACACTGCTGCACCGACCCCGAATCGTCCGTGTCACCGCCGATCGGCAGCGTCGGAACCGCGATGGAGATCTCGTCCTCCGTCGGCAGCGGCTTCTCGGTGCCGGTGGCCTCGGTCGGCGGGCTGCTGGTCGATTCGGTGTCCGGGCTGCTGGTGAGGGCCGTCGGGGTGTCCGCACCGGGAGCGCCGGCTACTGCGCCGCACGCCGCAAGTGGAATGGCCAGGGCGGCGACCAGCAAAGCGCAACTAGCCCATCTGAGTTTACCCATGGCGCGCACCTCTACGAGGTCGGAGGCGTCAGGCGGCCGAGTGATACCGGGCATGACCGGCCATGACCGGTCTGGGCAGTTCTCAGCCATCGCATGTCCGGCTGTGCTTTGGTTGTCGGCAACCACGTGCGCGAAAGCTCTGTGACTGGTTCTCTGGCAAGGAGGAACGATGACCGCAGTTGGCCGGCCACCGCGCCGGACACGATGATCGCGCTGACCAACCCGATCTTCCTCGGCCGCCTGGGCAACGGCCGGTCCCCGTCGGATCCGCCTCCAGCCGCAAGCTGACGAGCCCCACCTCGGCTCATGCACCGACGCGAACCCTCGACTCGAAGGTCAACCCGCGACCTGCTCCGACCCAGCACCCGCCACGTCAACGGGCTCGACGCGGTGCACGGTTCCGGCGGCGTCGGAGGTGAAGACCACCCCGCGCACGGCGAGCCGCTCGTTCAGGCCGTCGACGCTGTCGACCAGGGTGGCGGGCAGGGCGTAGTACTCCTCGAGGATGGCGCGGGCCAGGTCGTCGTCGGTCACGGCGGCCTCGAAGATCACCTGGTCGCCGTGCACGTGGTCGCCGTGCACCTGGTCGCCGTGCATGTGGTCTCCCTCGACGGAGATGTCGAAGGCGAAGAAGGCGCAGCAGGCCTTCTCCCGCGCGGCCAGGTCCCGCAGCCATGCCTCCAGGCCCGGCTCGGCCCGGAACCGGAACCGGATCCCCGCCGCGGTCCGTTCCCGGCCGAGGAAGGCCGGCTGGGTGAACAGCCTCCGGTACTCGGCCAGCCGCTCGACGCCGGTGTCCGGAGCGTCGGTCATGTCGCACACGATCGGAGTGGAAGCGTCCGGGATCTGCATGTCGGGCTCCTTGTCGGTCTTGCGTGGCCGTCGACCCAAACCCTAGAGTCTGGACTAGAGTCCAGAGTCAAGGGGTGAACTGGTGAAGATCGGACAGGTCGCCCAGCAGGCCGGGGTCAGCGTCGACACGGTCCGCTTCTACGAGCGCCGCGGCGTGCTGCCGGCGGCAGACCGCAGGCCGTCCGGCTACCGGGTGTTCGGTGAGGCCACGGTCGAACGCATCCGCACCGCCAAAGCCTTACAGGACATGGGCTTCACCCTGGACGAGGTCATCGACGCTCTGCACGCCCACGACGCCGGCGACGCCACCTGCGACAGCGAACGATGGCGCCTGCAGGCCGTGGTCGACCGCATCGACGCCAAGATCGCCGACCTGCAACAGGCCCGGCGCAACGCCCTGGACATGTTGCAGGATTGCCGGACCGGTCAATGCCGGCTCAACCTCCGCTGAACGCATCGCGGCCTCTCGATCCCTCAAGCCCGATCGCTGCGCCGGCGGCATTGCCAGCGCAGCATTGATCCGTACGCCGACCACGGTGCGATCGGCATTGAGCAAATGTTGAGGAACGATGAGACTGGTAACCAGGCCGCACCGGTCAATCTGCCAAACGTACGCACGCCGCCATTCGATCAGCTCTTTCGGACGTTCGCGCGCGAACGGTGCGCCGGTTTGGTGGCCGCGACCGGCGCCGACACGCTGACCGCCCGTGGCGACCGCCTCGCTCCCGTCGGGGCTACGTCGACTGCTGCATCGAGTCCGGCCGGCTGCTGGTGTGATCCGGCCGGACACCGCCCCAGCAACCTTCGCGACTACGCGATCAGCTCGACGGAATGATCGGCCGCCCGGACGGCTTCGCCACGCTGACGATCGGCCGATGACGCTTCCGGACTGGGACCGGGACCGGGCACCGCGCAGCCGCAATTAGCCAAGAGCAGTTACCTGCACTCCGACGAGTGCGGCATGGGCCGGCTGTACGCCCGGCAGTACGCCCGGCAGTACGCCCAGGCTGCGGCTGTACGGGGCAACGGCGGAAACAAT
>OBLK01000389.1_pt1 | contig 10235 bp, 6 predicted proteins | sample 1518871 | NCBI WGS metagenome assembly OBLK01 (sample SAMEA2464837, study PRJEB22497) | soil metagenome | biome: Grassland; feature: Farmland; material: Clay | place: Australia | collected 2013-02-01 | depth 0.8 m
CGGCGGGCCCTTCGCAAGCTCCCGCACCGGGGTGCTCCCGTTGACCGAGCCCGCTGTGTTCCGGGTGCGGGCCAGCGCCCGGGGCACGCGGAGGGGGACGTTCACGAGCCGGCCGGCGTCCTTGCCGAGGTTGACGGCAACCTCGCTGCCGGCGGCGGCGCCCTCCGCCTCACCGAGCCGCCAGTACGACTCCGGGCGGCCGTCCAGCACTGCGCTTCGGTAATGCGAACCCGCCTCGTACTCGTACGAGGTGCACGCCCCGCCGGGTGCGCAGACGCGCGTCAGCAGGTCGCCCGTGTAGGTATAGGTCCACGTCAGCGCCGTGCCGCCGACCGGATCGGTGCGCACGCTCGAGACGTGCGAGCCGGACCAGGTGAACCACAGCGCACGGCCGGCGGTGTTGGTCTGGCTGTTGGACACCTGTGCCTTGGCCAGCCGGCCGGTGTTCAGGTCGTAGGTCAGGACGATCGAGCGGGCGGCGGCGTCGGTGATCCTCATCAACCGGCCGGTGCCCGAGAACTGGTAGCTCGACCCCGCCCGGTCGGCCAGCGTGTAGGTCGAACCGGACAGCACCAGCGACGCCGTCCGTCCCTGCGGCGCGGCGAACGTGCCGTTCGGGTTCCGGCCGAACCGCACCTGCTGCCCGTCCGGGTAGGTCACCACGACATTGCCCGAGCCGTCGCTGTCGGCGACCAGCCGCATGTCGTAGACGGTCACCCAGCCGGCACCGAAGCCGAGGTCGCGGCGCGGGTCCAGGCTGTTGTACGTGCGCACCACCCGCAGGTCCGGCCCGGCCGTGGTCACCGAGGCGTCTACCGCCGCCGTGCTGAAGTTGCCCACCTGCGGGTCGAACTCCCGCTCCCCGCCGCCGTGCGGCGCGCCCGCCACGCGCGAGGTGACCTCCGGCTGCGGCACCGCGGTCAGCAGCGTCGACCAGTCGGAGATGACCTCGCTGCCGGTGTCCCTGACGTACGCCCGCCAGACGTAGGTCCTGCTCCAGAACAGGGCGCCGGCCGGCACCGTCCAGGCCTGGCTGGTCAGGTAGCCGGAGTTGGCGCAGTTGACGTTGGCGCCGGACGAGGTCCGCTCGCAGTACTCGAACTTGAAGCTCAGCGTCGAGCCGGGCGGCGCGTCGATGTCGGCCGCCCGCGCCCACAGCTGCGGGGTCAGCGTCGGCGCCTGGTAGCCGTTGGGCGGGTGCAGCTCCTGCACCACCGGCGGGATGTCGAAGACCTGCAGCACGATCCGGGCCGGCGGCACCTGCTCGTCGGTGAACACGATCCCACCCGACTTGACCATCGTGAAGTCGAGGAAATACTTGCCCGGCGGCAGCGGTTTGATCGTCGCCTCCAGCGTCACCCGGCCGCCACGAGCCACGTCGCCCGGCAGGTTCGCCGCCCGCTGCTGGGTCACCGCCGCACCGGTGACCGCGTTATATGCCCGGTAGGCCAGGTAATAACCGGCCGGCGTCCACGTCTGCGCGCTTCGGTTGGTAACCGTGACCTTCACCCGACCCGCCTGGTTCTGCAGCACCGGGGGCTCCGGCACCGGGTTCGGGATCGAGTACGACGCGTTGTACGGGCTGTGCGTCACGTACAGCCGCGGCGGGTTCGCCGTGCCGGTACCGGCGAACTTCTTCCACGCCGTCGAATCCGTGGCCGAAGCCCGCAGCGACACCCCGTTGTTGGCGCGCGTCCCGTCAACCCAACCCTGCACCATCCGACGACCGGCGCTGCCCAGATCGAACAGGACACCCCTGGCCGGGCACGCCGACGACGAATGGCCCAGCGCGATATACCCGTAGGCGAACGACTTGCTCGCCAGCGCCGACCCCACCGACGGGCCCGGATACGAATAGCTGCCACCGGTGCTCCACGGCTGGGTCACCTCGTGCACGCTCACCGGCCGGGACTGGCACGACGCGGCGTCGAAGTTGGCCACCTGCAGCTGCGCCCCGTAGATCGTGTGGAAGCGCAACCGATCCACCAGCCCGTCGAACCGCACATACGACGCGGCGGCCGCGCCACCGTACTTGCCGGCGATCAGCTCGGAACCGCCCGAACTGGTCGAACCGCCCCGCACCACGATCGCCGCGTTCGCCGCCACCGGCTCCACCGAAGGGTCCAGCCGAACCGGATAGCGCCGCGCCGGATCACCCAACCACGCCCGGTCCGCCTCGACCCGCAGAGCCGGCCCGTTCGGCGTCGTCACCAGCCGGTAGGTCACGCCGGTCGACATCGCCGGAGCCGCCCCAGACTCGACCATCGAACCAGCCGGGATCACCGCCCGCGGCTCCCCGTCGCCGTCGGCGAGCACGACCCGGCCGTCGACCAGGCTCGCGGTCAGACCAGTCAGGCGCAGCGGGAACACGAAGGTGGACGGCGCATGTGGCGACCGAAGCACCAGAGTCTCCTTGATGCCCCCCGGCCTGCCGACCAGCTCCAGGTCCGTGTCCGGCAGGACATCCCGGAACGCCGCCGTGCCGCCGCCGACGACACCGGCCGCCGGCCGCGCACCAGCCAGCCCGTAGCCGAAGGCATGATCCGCATCGAAGGCCAGCCGCACGAGCTGCGAGGCGTCGGCGCGCGCCGCCACCCGGACGTCGACCGGGTCCGCCGCCGTGCGCCAGCCGGCACTCCCCACCGGCACCAGCGTGGAGTCGATCGGCACCCAGCTCCCCGTGGCGTCGCGGTAGTTCAGCGGCTCGGGCGAGAACTCGGTCGTCCGCGTGCCGTCGGCGTTGGCGTAGATGCGCTGGTTGGCTCCACGCTGCCCAGGCAGCTCACGGCTGGTCGCCGCGTCGAAGCCGCGCACCGGCGCGGTCGGCGGCTCGGCCACCGCGGCCACGTTGCCGCCGGCACTGGACACGGGCTGCGCCGGGCGCAGCGGGTACCGGCCTCGCAGCGACTGCGGCACGGCACGGTTGCCCCCGGTGCCGGCAACATGGTCCTGCCCGGCCGCCGAACCCCACCACTGACCGGGCTTGGCCTGCGGCTCGGGCACCGGACCCAGCCCGGACGGCTGGACCGGCGCCGCCCCGGAGACCAGCCCGACCCCGAGCAGCACGCACACCAACACCGCGACGGCCCGCCTCGACGAGCCCATCCAGCAGCCCGTGACCTGGAACCGATGCGCATCACGGTCGGGGCGGCGCACCCGAAGCCACGCCGGGGCAGCGGGCCGTGGAGCCGGAATCTGCACCATCGAGCACTCCCCCCGCTGGCCGAACCCGACCGTGGCGGCGCTCACCGATACGACGCTCGACCGCCACGAAAACCGGCTCAGAAGTTGGCCACGACACGCCATCATGGGCGCCGATCAAGCCGGCGAATACCGTCCACCGGGTATGGAAATCCGGATTTTCAACCTCGCCAGAGACACGACGGGCGAAGCCGCTGCATTGATCAATGCTGGCGCACGGTCGTCAAAAATTCGACAACCCGGAACAGCAGGCGGACATTCACCGGAGTAGCCCATTGCGCTGGCGGGCGCCGGGAACGCGGCAACCGGCCGCGTCAGGCACTGCGGGCGTTCGAGGACGCCACGTCGTCCGGCCACGGGTTACCTGCGTGCGGTTCCTGGGAGCAGACGGATTCGTAGATCATGTCGGGGAGGGTATGCAGGACCATGGCCTGGAGCCCGACTGACCGCCACAGGCCAATCACCTTGAGCACGAACAGGCCGGTCGGGATGCCGGCGAACGCGAACCGGCCCCTGCGCGTCCGAGGTGGCCTTGGCCACGATCGTGTGAGTTATCTGCACCACCAATGGGCACGCTGCTCGGAGAAGCCGATCAGGTCCTCATCCACGTCGCGCGTCGTTGAATACGGAATCCCGCCCTCCGCAAATTGGCAGCGCTCACCGAGTCGGGACGAGTCGTTGCAACTGCCAACACGCAACCCGCATCAGCAGCGACAAGGAGTCGATGATGCAACAACAGCGACTGCGCACCTTGGCCCCGACACGCACGCAAGGTCGAGGCACCCCCCAGGACAGCGACATCACCATGGATCGTCATGGCAGCGGCAGCGATCGGCGCCCCTCGCGCCACGGCCAGGAACCGCTGCACTATCGGCAGCCGATGTTCCGTCCGAATGAACGCAGCAACCGGCCCGTCCACCTCGTATCCGGCCAGCAACACATCCACGAACGCATCATTCGCACCGGCAGCGACCACTTCAAGGTCGGAACCCCCCACGGACGTGGACTGGGCCGTCAGTCGCTTGATCGCCAGGGGGCGATCCACGGTTCGCACGAACCCCGCCGCCAGCAGCAGCCTCTCCGCCGCCTCCCCAAGCTCTGCCGGCACCACCACCGTCGGCTTCACGCCACCCCAGCCGGGCCCATTGACCAGGTCGATCGCCACGGGAACCGTCTCGCGCGCCACGCCGGACACCGTCGAGAGAAACCCCAATGCGGGGTCCGTGGCCAGTACCGCCAACACACCCCCCTGCTCCCACACACGGAACCGCCCCGGCACACCGGCCACCAGCGCCGCGTCGCACGCCCAACCTGTTCTGTGATGAAGCGCCCGCTCCGCCCTGCTCACATCGGACGACACAACACCAGCATGACGGCTCCCACATCGGCAAGCTTCGATGGCCAGCCGACTACTCCTGCGCTGTTACGACGGTGACATCGACGTCGCCTACCAGCGCTCCACCAGATGCTCACGGCCTGGCGGCGGATCGTACGGCTCCGGCCAGTAGTCGACGACGCGAGTGATCAACCCATCGTCGGAGAACTCGAACCACACACAGGCGTCCTGGTGCTCGGTCCCGACTCGCGCATCGATCCACGCCGCCGCATCGGCACCATCGGCGACGACACGACGCACCCGAAGATGCCAGTCCCCAGGATATTCCCTGTTGAACTGCACAAAAGCCGATCGGCCACGAATCCGTTCGCGCGTCTGTGGCAGCTCGTACACGACGTCATCAGCCAGCAGTTCGCCGAATCGTCGCCAATCACGCTGCTCAGCGCATTCGATGTAACCGCGCACACCCGCTCGGGTCCTGGATGTCCTGTCCACGACCGCACGCTAACCACCGGCACCGACAAGCGAGACGGACCGAAGCACCGCACCGTCCCGCACCTCAGGGTCGATGCGCTGCCCGGCGCTGGTGACCAGCAGCACCAACTCGGTGTGCGCGCGCCAGCATCCGCTCTTGCCGCGTTGCTCACGTGACGATTTCCGTGATCTGCCAGCTGTACTGCGGCGCTATTTGGGCGCTGTGCGCCAGGCGGTGGGGCGGTGTCGTGTTCGGCGCCTGGTCGCGGGTACGGTGAGCTACCGGTGACACGGATCGACGCTGGGGGTTGATCATGAATGCGCGCCGGCGATGGCGCAGGGTGGCCGGGCATTCCCAGATCACCACGCCGCTGGCATCGCACGATACGCCTGGCGGGCCCATGCCGGAGCGCGGACGCGTGGGCTGGGTGGTTGGAATCATCGGGGTGTGCCTGGCGGCGATCGCGATTGTCGTCTCGGCGTTGGCGTACTGGCAGGACCGGGCCGGGCGGATTCAGGCGACCCGGCCCGATCTGGCCGTGGTGCAGTTCGAGCCGACGGTCAAGAGTGAGCTCAAGGCCGAAGAGATCAGCCCGGTCGACGACAAGGCGACCCCGTTGCAGGACGGGTGGCGCGGCCCGGCCGTGACCATATCGGTACTGAATTCGGGCGAGGAGCCGGGCCTGCTGACCCAGATCGAGGTCACCGTCCGCAAGGTGTGGCTGATGAGCGGCTGCTGGGGCGCAGGCGGCTCGCGTGTCACCGCGCATTACGACGTGCCGCTGCCGGACGAGCTATTCCGCTTCGAGAATGCGCTGCCTTGCCGCATGTTGTGCGCCAGGATGCGGATTTCGAGGTGGCCGGCAAGGACCTTGACACGTTTACCGTGGCCATCGGCGCGCCGTCGACGTTCGAGGGAACGTGGCCGAGCATGTACGCGGTGGACGTGACACTGGTCGAGCGGTCCGGTGTGCGGATCTTCGCCGGTCAGGCCGTGCTGATGGACCAGGAGTCTGTGAGCGACGGCGAGGTCGTCGTCAGCGAGGCCAGGAGTGGCAGGCTGCTGCAGCCGGACTGCCTGCGGGAGAACGCGCGGCTGCTCGACGAGGTCGCGAACGAACCGGGTAAGCCCTCACCGGAGATCGAGACATGGCGGCAGCGGCTGGCCGAGGCCATGGCCATTCTCGCCGCGTCATCGAGCCCATCACCGACGCCGCCCGCCGGCAAGCCCGGCGAGAACGCGGTCGGCACCTGGATCGTGCAGCTCCAGTCACTGCCGCACGACCGGGCATCGGCCGCCGATGTGGAACGGGCGCGCTCCGAGGCCGAGCAGCGGCTCGGGCTACCGGTGCAGGTGCTGGACAGTTCCGATTTCGCGTCGCTCAATCCGGGATTCTGGGTGCTGTATCACTTCGGCAACTTCCACGACGGCCGGCAGGCCGCGGACGTTTGCAGCGCGCATGGAATCGGCGCGGACGCCGACTGCTTCGGCCGCTATCTCAGCCACGACGAGCTTGACCGCGATCTCCTCTGCTTCGTCGCGGTCAGCGGCCGGCAGTCGCGCTGCGAACGGTGATGCCATGCCGAAAGGGGGTCAGCGGCGATCTGTACAACGGCCGGGTGCCGGCTTATCCCGGGAACTGGCCCGGCGAGCACCGGGCAGCCTACGCGACCGCGGTTCGGGCGAAGCCGGTCTCGGCCAGGTCCAGCCACCCGGCCAGCGCCTCGAGCTCGGCCCGGACGGTGGCGGTCATGCTGCGGGTGAAGGGAACGTCGGGATGCACCGCGTGCACGGTCAGTAGCCCCGGCCTTGCGATCGGCCGTGGCGTCGACCTTACCTACGAGCCGGCCGTGGTGCAGGACCGGCAACGCGAAGTAACCCCAGCGCCCGAGGTCGCCCTGACTCGGCGGTGGTCCGGCAACCGAGCGGCTGACCCAGCCGGTGAAATCCGGCCGGAACGGTGAACCGCACGGCGGCGTGGCCCGTTTGTGTTGCTGACGGACACGGCGCGACGGGAGGGACGACGCGGTGCGGTTCAGGGTGCTCGGGCCGCTGGAGGTTCGCGACGGCGACGGCGAGCCGGTCGGGCTGGGCTCGCCGAAGTTGCGGGCCGTCCTCGCAGTGCTGCTGGTGAGCGCGAACCGCCCGCTGAGCGTGAGCCGGCTGGTCGACGACGTGTGGCCGGATCGGCAGCCGCCGACCCGTGCAGGGGCGGTGCGCACGTTCGGGCTGGCGCTGCGCCGCGCGCGGCACCTGCGCGGCGGCGCACCGCCGCGGCTGGTAACCGAGGCGGCCGGCTATCGGATGGAGGTGAGCACGGCCGATCTGGACCTGCTTGCGTTCGAGGAGCTGGCCACGGGTGGCGAGCGCGCGCTGCGCGACGGTGATCCGCTGGCGGCCAGCGAACAGCTGCGCCGCGGCCTCGCGCTGTGGCGCGGACGGCCGCTGGAGGACGTAGCACTCGACGCCGACCCGGACGGCCGGCTCGTCGTGGCGGAGGAACGCCGGCTGGCCGCCAGCGAGGCCCTGGTCGAGGCCCGTCTTGCCCTGGGCCAGCACGCCGGACTCGCCGCCGAGCTGCGCGCGCTGGTGGAGCGGAACCCGCTACGCGAACGGCTGTGGCAGCACTGGATGCTGGCGCTGTACCGGGCCGGCCGGCAGGCCGAGGCACTGGCGGCGTACCGGCGGCTGCGCGACCGGCTGGTCGGCGAGCTCGGGACCGAGCCTGCCCGCGCGGTGCGGGACCTGTACGAGCAGATGCTCGCCGCGGACCCGGTCCTCGACCTGCCGGGCCAGCTGTCGCTGGGGACACGAACCGTGGTTCCGCGCCAGCTGCCGGCCGACGTGGCCGCCTTCACCGGCCGCACCGCCGAGCTGGCCGAACTGGCGGCCCTGCTGCGGCGGGATCGAGACGACGGCGTGCCGCCGATCGGTGCGATCGACGGTGTGGCGGGGATCGGCAAGTCGGCGCTCGCCGTGCACACCGCGCGCCTGGTTGCGGGAAGGTTCCCGGACGGGCAGCTGTACGCCGACCTGACGGACGTCACGTCGGTCGGCGTCCTTGGGTGGTTCCTGCGTGCGCTGGACGTGCCCGACGCCGGGCGGTACGACCTGGCCGAGGCCGCCGGCCGGTTCCGCGCCGAGACCGCGGCCCGGCGGCTGCTCGTCGTGCTGGACAATGCGACGGACGCGGCGCAGGTGCGGCCGTTGCTGCCGGCCGGACCCGGTTGCGCGGTGCTGGTGACCAGCCGCCGAGTGCTCGCGACCCTCGACGGCGCCCGTCACGTGCATCTGCGCCCGATGGCACCTGGCGAATCGCTAGCGCTCCTCGGCCGGCTGGCCGGGTCCGCGCGGGTCGCCGGGGATCCACCCGCCGCGCGGCAACTGGTCGCGCTGTGCGGGGGGCTGCCGCTGGCGATCCGGATCGCCGGTGCCCGGCTGGCAGCTCGCCCGGCGTGGCCGGTCCGGATGCTGACCGACCGGTTGGCCGACACCCGCCGACGATTCGACGAGCTTCGCGCCGATGACCTCGATGTCCGGGCGTCGTTGTTGGTCGGCCACCGCCTGCTGGCCGCAGGCTCGGCGGCCGAACGCGCGGCCGCGGCGGCGTTCGGCCTGCTCGGCCTGCCCGACGCGGCAAGCCTGAGCCCACCGTTCGCCGAACGGCTGCTCGGCATGACGGACCCGATGCCGGTGCTGGAGCTGCTGGTCGACGCCCAGCTGCTGGAGAGCCCGGCGCCAGGGCGGTACCGGCTGCACGACCTGCTGCGGCTGCTGGCCCGCGAGCTCGCCACCGAGTCGTGGCCGGCGCACGAGCTCGCCGCGGCGCTGACCCGGTCGATGCGCTGGCAGGTCGCCACCACCTGGCAGGCGTACGCGACGCTGCGCCCGGGCGACCCGCGGCTCGGCACTGCCGGCGACTGGGCCCAAGGCGGTACGCCGCTCGGCTCCGTCCAGGCGGCGCTGGAGTGGCTGGAGAGCGAACGGGCGAACCTGCTCGCGAGCGCCGAGCAGGCGGCCGCGACGGACGGCGTACCGGACGAGATCCCCGGGCAGCTGGCGCGCGCTCTGTTCGCGTTCTTCCACATTCGCGGGCACCGGGCCGACTGGATCCGGCTGAACCAGACCGCGCTGGCCGTCGCGCGCCGGACCCGGAACCCGTACGCCGAGGCCTTCGCGCACCGCGACCTGGGCGCCGCTCACGAACTGCGTGGCGACTGCGAGCGAGCCATGACCCACCTGCGGGCCGCCCTGAGGTTGTTCGGCGAGGCCGGCGACGACATCGGCCGGGCCTCGTGCCTGAACGGGCTTGGCGCCGTGTACGACAGCCTGGGCCGGTACGGCCCGGCCGCCGACTGCCTGTCGAAGGCGCTGTCGATCGCCCACCGCCTCGGCGACCCGCACAGCCGGGGCGTCTACCTCAACAACCTCGGACCGGTGTACGGGCGGCTCGGCCGGTACGCCGACGCACTGCGCTGCCTCGCCGAGTCCGGCGGGATCTTCGGCAAGCTGGGCAACCGGCGCGGCCAGGCCGCCGCCCTGACGAACCTCGGCGAGGTGCACGAGGCGGCGGGCTCGCTCACCGAGGCGCTGGCCGCGCACACCGCCGGGCTCGAGGTGTTCCGCGAACTGGCCGACGAGGCGGGCCAGGCGCACTGCCTGACCCACCTCGGCCTCGTGCACCGCGGCCTGAACCGGCCGGACCGGGCCTTGGAGTGCCTGCGCGCCGCACTGGCCATCTGTGAGCGCACCGACGACCGGCGCGGCGCGCAGCTGTGCCAGCGGTGGCTGGGCGAGACGCTCCAGCAGGTCGGACCGGCGGGCAACGGTCAGCGACCGAACGCGTAGACCCGGCCGCCACCGCTGTCGCCGTACGTCGCCGCGTAGACCCTGCCCTGGGCGACCACCGGTCCGGAGTAGACCGCGGCGGACGCCCGGGCGGACCACAGCCGCTTCCCGTCCGTGGCGCGCAGCGCGTAGACGCCGCCCCCGTCCGATCCCGCGTAGACTACCCCGTTGGCCACCGCTGGCGAGGCGAGCACGGGCCCGGCGGTGCGGAAGCTCCACCGGACGGCGCCGGTCGCCGCGTCGAGGGCCAGCACCCGGCCGTCGTTGTTGGTGCCGATGTAGACGGTGCCGCCGACGACCGCGGGCGAGGACTGGACCGAGGCCAGGATGTTCGTGCCGTACTGGACCCGCCACCGCTGAGCACCGGTCTCGGCG
>OBLK01000390.1_pt1 | contig 10213 bp, 9 predicted proteins | sample 1518871 | NCBI WGS metagenome assembly OBLK01 (sample SAMEA2464837, study PRJEB22497) | soil metagenome | biome: Grassland; feature: Farmland; material: Clay | place: Australia | collected 2013-02-01 | depth 0.8 m
TTCCGGTACCACGACAAGGGCCCGATGGCTGCCGTCGGCCGCCACGCCGCCGTGCGGCGCCATGGTGCCGTTGAGCGGCAGGCCGGCCGGGCGCAGCGTCACCACGCCGTAATCGCCGGTGCCCGAGCCCGGCACCGAGCGCAGCGTCACGTTGTCGTCGCGCGGGTCGACCAGGCACGCGTCGGCCGAGCGGCCGAGCCCCCGCAGGTCGGCCAGCGCGACCGCGGCGCCTACCGCGTTGATCCAGCTCCGGAAGTGACCCAGCGCCGGCGCCACCTGCCGCAGCGTCTTGGAGCCGGCCGGCTCGTGGTTGAGGTCGAGGACGGTGAACGCGAACGACGATGCCAGGGCGTCCTGCTCGGCGTCGCTCAGCGACGGGCGTGCGGTCAGCACTCCCAACGCACCGCACAGTGTGACGGCTATGAGCGCACCGGTCAGACGGAAGTACGACCGCATGATCACTCCCAATGCTTCTAGTCCCGCGCTTCCTAGTGCTTGGAGTTGTCGTGCGAGCTGGAGCAGTTCAGCGGTGGCCGATCACCGCCTGAGCTCGGTGACGATCGCCCGGAGCCGGCAACGCCACTGCCCGTAGGCGTCGACGTCGCGGCGATCGGTCAGCCCGTCGGCGGCGACGTCCGACCACGTCGCCGCCACTTCCGGGCCGACCCCGAGGACCGTGCGGCTGGCCAGCCCGGTGTGCGCCGGCACGTGGCCGGACAGCACCCTGGCCGCCACCGCGAACACCACGCCCTGGGCGAAGTACGGCCACGCCGAGCCGGCGGCCTGCCCGAGGTCGCCAAGCTCCGCCGCCGACACCGCCCCGGCGTAGCCCGCCGCCAGCCCGACACCGCTCCACAGCCACGGCCGCGCCGCCGCCGGCTGCTCGGCGATCCGCTGGTTCAGCCCCTGCGGGCTGGCGGACTCCACGAACCACAGCGCGCGCCCGCACCCGGACACCCGCGTCTGCCACCGGACCTCCCGCCCGGCCCCGGCCCGGGTGTCCGGCTGCGGCCGGCGAGTGCACCGCCGGTGCAGCGCCTTGACCCCACCGAAGTAGGTCTCGGCGAACCCCGCGCCGTCCAGCGCCAGCCAGCGCAGCAACGGCGTGCCGGGCACCGGAACTGTCACCGGCAGTCGCGTCGCCGCCAGCCCCCAGCCGGCGCCCACGTGCACGAGGTGCACGTACCTGGCACCCGGCCCGGACAGCAGCCTGCGCATCGAGCCGGTGGCGCCGCCGGTGGCCAGGTCGGTCAGCCTCGCGAACATGCCGGCGCCCTCGTAGGCGAACCCGCGCTCCGGTTCGGGCACCGCACCGAGTGCCTCGTGCAGGTCTGCGTGCACGTTGCGGTTGCGGTGCGGCTTGCGGCCCTGACGGCGGCTGGGGGCCGCGGCCAGGTTGAAACCGGTCAGGAAGCTGCGCGCGTGCGTCTCCAGGATCGCGCGGCTCTCCGGCCGGTCCAGGCGGAAGCCCCGACGGGCGAAGTCCGCCATCCCGTACGACAATCTCACTAGCCCAAACTGATAGTCAGTGGGAGGTGCGCCCTCGGCAGCAACGCCCGCGCCCGGCGATTGTGCTGGCACAACAACCACCCCCGTGCTGGATGCATCGGTGAGACTGCTGGCACGCGCCCGTCTGGAACCGTGCGCCGTGCTGGGCATTTTGCTACCAGTGACAGTAGTTACTGTCAAGGAGCATAGTGAAATTGGCCGCACGGTCCGTCACGAGGTCTGCGCGCTCCGTTGGTCCACCTGAGTGACTGATCGCAGGCAAGATTGACTACCATCCGTGAGATTGGCCGGAATGCGACGCCTTTGGTGCACACACTGGACTGGCCGTGCAACGTATTTCCTCGCCAGACCAAGATCTATTAACGCCAAACTAGCTATCACATCGTTGACTGAACTCGGATATCGGTACTACGATCGATAGTGATTGTGATCTTGATCGCGCTGGGCTAGTGGTGCTTCGACGTCGCTGGAGGTGGCGCGTCCATGGACCAGCAGAGCATGGGACCTGCCGAACTCCGCCGGGTGGCCTCCGCCTTGCCTAGTGGCGTCGCCCTGCTGACCGCCGCCACTGTGCCCGGCGGCTATGGCACGACGGTTGGCACGTTCACCCTGGCCTCGCTCGATCCGCCGCTGGCCACCGTCTACCTGCAGGAAGGCTGCCGCACCCTGGAGCTGGTGCCGCCGCGCGCGGCGTTCGGCATCTCGGTGCTGGCCGCCGGCCAGGCCGACATCGCCCGCCGCTATGCCACGCGCAACCGCCCCGACGGCCTCGACGGGCTGCCGCTGTGGGCCGGCGTCCAGCCCGGCGTGGTGACCCTGGCCTGTGCCGCGGCCGGCTTCGAGTGCAGCGCGATAGACCACATCAAGATCGGCGACCATTACCTGCTGCTGGCCTTCATCACCGGCGCCTGGCGGCGCGACGCCGTGCCGCTCATTCACCACAACGGCGACCTGGTCGCGGCCCGCTCACCCATGGTGGTCGCCCCCGAGCTGCCGGAGTCGGGCCGACGAACCCTGCGCCACCAGGTCCCGGCCTGACGGCGCACGCCGGCTGTCGCTAGTGCGCGGCGTCGTCCCAGGACCGGCCGAGCCCGATCGACACCTCGAGCGGGACGTCAAGGGCGTAGGCGGCGCCCATCTCGCGCCGCACCAGCGCGTCGAGGGCCGCCCTCTCACCATCGGCGACCTCGATCACGAGCTCGTCGTGCACCTGCAGCAGCATCCGTGACCGCATGCCCTCGGCGCGCAGGGCCTGGTGCACCCGCAGCATGGCGACCTTGATGATGTCGGCGGCCGAGCCTTGGATCGGCGCGTTGAGAGCCATCCGCTCGGCCATCTCACGGCGCTGGCGGTTGTCGCTGACCAGGTCCGGCAGGTAGCGCCGGCGGCCCATGATGGTCTCGGTGTAGCCGTCCTTGCGGGCACGCGCCACGACCTCGCGCAGGTAGGCCCTGATCCCGCCGAACCGCTCGAAGTACTCGTCCATCAGCAGCCTGGCCTCCTCGGTCGGGATGCGCAGCTGCTGGGACAGGCCGTAGGAGCTCAGGCCGTAGGCCAGGCCGTAGTTCATCGCCTTGATCTTGGCGCGTTGCTCGACGGTCACGTCGGTCGGCTCGACGGAGAACACCCTGGCGGCGGTTGCGGCGTGGAAGTCGAAGCTGGACCGGAAGGCCTCGATGAGCGCCGCGTCCTCGGACAGGTGCGCCATGATGCGCATCTCGATCTGGCTGTAGTCGGCGGTCATGAGTTCGGAGAACCCCGTGCCGACCACGAACGTCTGCCGGATCCGGCGGCCCTGCTCGGTGCGGATCGGCACGTTCTGCAGGTTCGGCTCGGTGGACGAGAGTCGCCCGGTCGCGGCGATCGTCTGGCTGAACGTCGTGTGGATCCGGCCGTCGGCGGCGATCGACGCGAGCAGGCCGTCCACGGTGATCTTGAGCCGGGTGGCGTCGCGGTGGATCAGCAGGTGCCGCACGAAGTCGTGGCCGGTCGCCTCGTACAGCGTCTGCAGCGAGTCGGCGTCGGTGGTGTAGCCGGTCTTGGTGCGTTTGGTCTTGGGCATGCCGAGCTCGTCGAACAGCACGACCTGCAGCTGCTTGGGCGAGCCGAGGTTGATCTCCTTGCCGATCACCGCATAGGCGTCCTGGGTGGCCTGCCTGACCTGGGCGGCGAACTCGACGTCCAGCTCGGTCAACAGGTCGTGGTCGACGGCGATGCCGGCGGCCTCCATGTCGGCGAGCACGACGCACAGCGGCAGTTCGAGCTCGCCGAGCAGCGCGCCGCCGCCGAGCTTGGCCAGCTCCTCGTCGAGCGCGTCGGCCAGGTCGGCCACCGCCCTGGCCTGCAGCATCTGGGTCGAGGCGCGGCGCTCGTCGTCCGCCTCCTCACCGCCGAACAGGTCGAGCTGGCCGTTCGCCGACTCCTCCTCGACCCGCAGCTCACGGCGCAGGTAGCGCAGGACCAGGTCGCCGAGGTCGAACGTGCGCTGCCCCGGCCGCGCGAGGTACGCGGCGAGCGCGGTGTCGCTGGTCAGCCCGGCGAGCTCCCATCCCCTGGCCCGCACGGCGTGCAGGGCGAACTTGACGTCGTGCGCGGTCTTGGGCGCCGTCTCGTCGGCCAGCCAGGCGCCAAGTGCCGCGTCGTCCTCGACCGTCAGGCCGGTGACCTCGACGTACCCGCACTCCCCTTCTGCGGTCGCGATCGCGATGCCCTCCAGGTCGCCGGCGCCGCTGACCCAGGTGCCGCGGAACGACAGCCCGGCCCGCCGGCCGTCGCGCGCGTGCTCGTCGAGCCAGGCCGCGACCGTGCCGGGTGCGAGCGCCTCGCCACGCACCGCGAACCCCGAGTCGGCCTCCGGCTCCGGCGCCGACAGCGTCTGGAACAGGCGGTCGCGCAGCACCCGGAACTCCAGCTCGTCGAACAGCCGGTGCACGGCGTCACGGTCCCAGCCGGTGAACTTCAGCTCCTCCGGCTGGGCGTCGAGCGGCACGGTGCGGATCAGCTCGGTCAGCTGGCGGTTGAGCACCACGCTGGACAGGTGCGCGCGAAGCGCGTCGCCGGCCTTGCCCTTGACCTCGTCGACCCGGTCGACGAGCGCGTCGAGCGAGCCGAACTCGCGCACCCACTTGGCGGCGGTCTTCTCGCCGACCCCGGGGATGCTCGGCAGGTTGTCCGACGGGTCGCCGCGCAGCGCCGCGTAGTCCGGGTACTGCGTCGGCGTGAGGCCGTACTTGGCCTGCACCTCCTCCGGGGTGAACCTGGCCAGGTCGGAAACGCCGCGCCGGAAGTACAGCACCGTGACGTCGTCGTTCACCAACTGCAGGGCGTCCCGGTCGCCGGTGCAGATCAGCACCTGGTAGCCGTCGTCGCGGGCCTTGGTGGCCAGCGTGGCGATCAGGTCGTCGGCCTCGTAACCCGGCAGCTGCAACGACGTGATGCCCAGCGCCGTGAGCACGTCCTGGATGAGCGACACCTGCCCTCGGAACTCGTCCGGCGTCGTGGTGCGGTTCGCCTTGTACTCGGCGTAGGCCTCGGTGCGGAACGTCTGCCTCGACACGTCGAATGCCACCGCGATGTGCGTCGGCTGCTCGTCGCGCAGCAGATTGATCAGCATCGCGGTGAAGCCGTACACCGCGTTGGTGGTCTGCCCGGTCACCGTGCGGAAGTTCTCCGCTGGCAGCGCGTAGAACGCGCGGTAGGCGATCGAGTGGCCGTCGAGCAGCAGCAACCGGCGCTCCCCCGCATCGCTGTCCTGGGCGAGTTGCACCTTGTCCGGCTCCTGGGCCGGCACCTTGCTCTGGCTGGACAGCGAAGTCGTCACGGCAGCCGAGTCTAGGCTGGCTCACCGACAACCCCTCCGGAGGTGCAGATGGGCCCCGACGACCTTCAGATCCCCGAGACCTGGGCGCACGAGCAGCTCAACACCCGGCTCGGGATGGAGTTCCTGGAGGCCACGGCCGAGCGGGTGGTCGGCACGCTGCCGGTCAAGGGCAACCGCCAGCCCTACGGCCTGCTGCACGGCGGCGCGAGCGCCAGCCTGGCCGAGGCGCTCGGCTCGATCTGCGCCGCGATCAACGCCGGCCCCGGCCGCGCCGCCATGGGCGTAGAGCTGTCCTGCACGCACCATCGGGCAGCGGTCGACGGCATCGTGACCGGCGTCTGCCGCCCGCTGCACGTCGGCCGCTCGATGTCCTCTTTCGACATCGCCATCACCGACGAGTCCGGTCGCCGCATCTGCACCGCCCGCCTCACCTGCGCCATCCGCGACCGCCCACCCACGCCTGCCTGACAGTCATGCATGCTAATCTGCATGCATGACCAACGTCCAGGTGCGCGACGTTCCCGACGAGGTGCTCGAACAGTTGAAGCGCCGAGCGGCGAGCCAGGGGCTCAGCCTGCAGCGATACCTTCGCTGTGTGCTGGAGGCTGAGGCTGGCGTCGGCCGTAACGACGATCTTCTCGACGAGGCCGCCGCCGATCCTGGCAACTACCGCGCCGCCGAAGGCGAGGCGGCCGAGGAGATCAGGCGTGCGCGAGACGAGCGGGATCGTCGTACCTCTGCGCTTTGATCCATCCCGTGGGGACGACAGCATCGCGACTTGTGATCGACGCTTCGGTCTGGATCGACGCCATGGTGGTTGCCGGCGATGTCGGCGACCGGGCTCGTCGGGCGATCCGTCGGCACCGTTGGTGCGGACCCGAACACCTCCGCATGGAGGCCATCAGCACTGTTCGTGGCTGGGTACTCGGCCACAAGATCAGTCCTGAGACGGGCCTGCGGGCAGTCCGAGGCATCGCCGCCGCGCACATCGAGATCGTGCCGACGGTGCTGCTGTTCGAACGCATATGGGAGCTACGCGACAACCTCACCGCTTACGATGCCGCCTACGTCGCGGCAGCCGAGTACGTCGAAGCCCCGCTCGTGACGTCGGACAAGCGGCTGGCTTCGGCGTCGGGGCTGCGGTGCGAGGTGCGCTTGCCGGGTTAGCCGACCGTCTCGCCGAGGTAGGCGGCGCGGACGCGCTCGTCAGCCAGCAGTTCGCGGCCGGTGCCGGACAGGGTGGTCCGGCCGAGGTCGATGACGTGGCCGTAGTCGGCCAGCGCCAGCGCAGCGAGCGCGTTCTGCTCGACGAGCAGGACGGTCGTGCCCTGCTCGCGCAGGTCGCCGACGGTCTCGAAGATGCGCTGGGTCATGATCGGCGAAAGGCCCATGGACGGCTCGTCGAGCATCAGCAGCTTGGGCTGCGACATGAGCGCCCGGCCGATCGCGAGCATCTGCTGCTCACCGCCGGAGAACAGGCCGGCCTTCTGCCTGCGGCGCTCGCCGAGCACCTCGAACAGCGAGAACACCCGCTGCATGTCCGCCTGCACCTTCTGGGTGTCGCGTCGCGCGTAGGCGCCGAGCAGCAGGTTCTCCTCGACGGTCATCCTGGCGAAGATCCGGCGCCCCTCCGGGCAGTGCGCGATGCCGAGGCCGAGGATGCTGTGCGCGGGCCTGGCGTGGATCGGCTTGCCGTCGAAGAGCACCTCGCCCCTGGCCGGTCGCAGCAGCCCGGAGATGGTGCGAAGGGTGGTGGTCTTGCCGGCGCCGTTGGCGCCGATGAGGCAGACGATCTGCCCGGCGTCGACGGTGAACGAGACGTCACGCACCGCCTCGATGGCCCCGTAGGCCACGCTGAGGTCGCGCACCTCGAGCAGGGCGCTCATGCCTTTCCCTCCTCGACTGGCCGCTCGTCGACCGTCCGCTCGTCGACCGGCTGCTTGTCGACTGGCTGCTCGTCGGGTCGGTGGATCTGCGCCTCGATCTCCTCGGCCGGCTTGCCGAGGTACGCCTCGATCACCCGCGGGTCGGCCCGCACCTCGTCCGGCGTGCCGCGGACCAGCAGCTCGCCCTGGACGAGCACGGAAACGTCGTCGCAGAGCGAGAAGATGAACTTGGTGTCGTGCTCGATCACGACGACCGCGATGCCGGTGTCGCGGATCGCGAAGATCAGCTGGCGGGTGGCGTCGGTCTCCTGCGGGTTCATCCCGGCGGTCGGCTCGTCGAGCAGCAGCACGGTCGGGTCGGTCGCCAGCGCCCTGGCGATCTCGAGCCGCCGCTGGTCGCCGTAGGGCAGGTTTCGGGCCAGCTCGTCGTGCACCTTGGCCAGCCCGACGAACTCGATCAGCTCCATGCCGCGCTCCCGCGCGGCGGCCTCGCCACGCTTGAACGACGGCCCGTGGAACAACGACGCGATCGGCCCCTGGCGCATCCGCACGTGCCGGCCGACCAGGACGTTCTCCAGCACCGTCATGCTCGGGAACAGCCGGATGTTCTGGAACGTCCTGGCCACGCCGGCCGCGGTGACCCGGGCCGGGTCGGCCGGCAGCCGGTTGCCCTTGAGCGTGACCTTGCCCGCGGTCGGGGTGTACAGGCCGGTCAGGCAGTTGAAGAACGTGGTCTTTCCGGCACCGTTGGGGCCGATCAGGCCGACGATCTGGCCCTCGTCGAGCTGAAGCGACACGTCGTGCAACGCCACCAGGCCGCCGAAGGCCATCGAGACGCCGCGCGCCTCCAGCACGGTGGTCATGGACCGGCCTCCTTCGGTGGGCTGGCCACCCCGGGTAAGTGCGCCGCCATCGCCGGATGCTCGTCCAGCTTCCTGCCCTCCAGGTCCTCACCGGCGAGCTCGGCCCGGCGGTGCCGGTCGGGCAGCAGGCCCTGCGGGCGGAACCGCATGATCAGGACCAGAGCCAACCCGAAGATCAACAGTCGGTACTCGGAGAACTCGCGCAGCTTCTCAGGCAGCACGAACAGCACCGACGCGCCGAGCACGGCGCCGGGAATCGTGCCCATGCCACCGAGGATGACCGCTGCCAGCAGGGTGACCGACTCCAGGAACCGGAAGCTCTCGTAGGACACCGTGCTCAGCTTGTGCGCGAACACCGTGCCGGCGATGCCGGCGGTGGTGGCCCCGACCATGAAGGCGAGGATCTTGGCCCGGCCGGTGCGGATGCCCATCGCCTTGGCGACGTCCTCGTCCTCCCGGATGGCGATCCAGGCCCGGCCGATCCTGGAGTACTTGAGGTTGGCGAACATGGCCATGACCAGCGCCACCAGCAGCACGACCAGGAAGTAGTAGAGGACACCGGCGGGCAGCTTGCGGCCGAGCACGTTGATCGACTCGTTGAACCCCGTGCCGAACATGCTGATCGCCGGGATGCCCGGGATCGCGTTGGAGCCGTTGGTCAGCCCGCCGATGTCGTTCTGCGCGCTGCGCACGAAGATCTCACCGAAGGCCAGCGTCACGATCGCCAGGTAGTCGCCTCGAACCCGAAGCGTCGGCGATCCGACGATCGCGCCGAAGGTCCCGGTCACGATCGCCGCGATGACCACCACCAGCGGGAACGGCACCTGGACGCCGACCGCCGCTGCGCTCGCACCGGACAGGTTGGCCGCCACCAGCGCACCGATGCCCAGGAACGCCACGTACCCGATGTCGAGCAGGCCGGCCAGGCCGACCACGACGTTGAGCCCGATCGCGGTCGCGGCGTAGACGCCGATGTTGGCCGCGACCGTCATCCAGTAGTCGGTGCCGGCGTTGGTGAACGGCAGCGCAACCGCGCACAGCAGCAGCACCACGATCGAGAACGGCCGGTGCTGCTCGGAGAGCCGCGAGATCCAGGACGTCACGCCCGCGCCCGCCAGCGCGGCCAGCCCGCCACCGGCGAAGCCGAGGAACGACAGGAACATCGCCCCCGCGTACGGGTTGGTCACGCCGCCCTGGCCACCGGCCGTCAGCGTCGACGCGATCAGCATCAGCAGCGCGAAGAACGAGACCAGCAGCACCGCCCAGGCCACGAAGCGGTTGATTCCTCTGGTCGGCAGGTGCACGGGCTGCTCTATCCCGCCCGCGTAGGCCCCGACCACGATCACGATCCCGCCGGCGAGCGCCACCAGGCTGCCGAAGGCCACCCCTTCGCCCGCCGTGACGGCGCCGAGCCCGCCACCTTGGTAGGCGATGAACAGGAGGTTGACCGTCGCAATGGCGATCACACCCCAGCCGAGCGCGCGCACCACGCGGCCGCGGCCGGGAATGGGTGCGAACGTGGCCACGAGCGCGGCGAGCGCCAGCAGCATCACGTGCAGGCGGAAGCTCTCCAACGCGAACGGCGCGTCGAAGTACGGCAACGTCGCCTTGGCCGGGTAGGCGCCGTCGTTGAGCACGAACGTCGCCCACGGCAGCAGCGAGCCGATCGCCGCCAGCACCGCCCCGCCGGCCCGCAACGGCTTGGCGAGTGCCGGTCGCCGCGGCGGTATGTGCCAGGTCTTCCCCGGCCTCGCGGTCGCGTCGGCCGGCTCGGCCATGTCCGTATCGGTCACGGCCGTCTCGGTCACGGCCGCCTTGGTCACGTCCGCCCTGTTCTCCTCCGCCTCGGTCATGCCCGCACCCTCTCCGCCTCACCGAAGAGGCCTTCAGGACGGAACACCAGCACCAGGATCAGCACGATGAAGATCCACACGTAGTCGTACTGACTGCCGCCGGGCAGGTACTGCCCGCCGAGCGTCTTGACCAGCCCGATCATGAACGCGCCGATCACGGCCCCGCGGATGCTGCCGATCCCGCCGAGCACGGCGGCGGCGAACGCGAAGATGCCGTTCTGGAAGCCCATGTCGACGTTGATGCTGTTCTGGTACGCGCCGTACAGCACGCCCGCCACACCG
>OBLK01000391.1_pt1 | contig 10194 bp, 7 predicted proteins | sample 1518871 | NCBI WGS metagenome assembly OBLK01 (sample SAMEA2464837, study PRJEB22497) | soil metagenome | biome: Grassland; feature: Farmland; material: Clay | place: Australia | collected 2013-02-01 | depth 0.8 m
CTCGTGTGCGGCAACCGTCGGCATCCCCCCCGGTCCGGGCGGGCGGGGGCGGCCGGCCGACCTCGGCCTTCCCGCCGCCCTCACCCAGGCCGGCGACGTGCCGCTGCTCGGGGGGTGCCTCGGTCACCAGGCCATCGCCCCCCTGCACGGCGCCGCGGTCGACCGGGCGCCGCAGGCCATGCACGGCCGGCTCTCCGGCGTGCTGCACGAGGGCGACGGCCTGTTCGACGGGCTGCCCTCGCCGCTGCTGGTGGTTCGCTACCACTCGCTGGCGGTGTCGCAGCTGCCGGCCGAGCTGGAGGCGACGGCCTGGACCCCGGACGGCGTGCTGATGGGGCTGCGGCACCGCGAGCTGCCGCAGTGGGGCGTGCAGTTCCACCCCGAGTCGATCTGCACCGAGTGCGGCCACCGGCTGCTGTCCAACTTCACCAACCTCACCAGGCGCTGGCAGCTGGAGACCGGCGCGTCGCGCGCCGCCGGCCGGTGGTTGAGCATCGCCCCGCTCGGGTTCGGGATGTCCGCCGGTGGGTCGGGCCCGGGACGCCGGCTCCGGTTGATCGTGGAGAAGCTCCCCACCCGCTGGGTCGACGAGGTCGTGTTCGACAACCTGTTCCGCCGCTCCAGGCACGCGTTCTGGCTCGACAGCAGCCGCGTCGACCCGACCGGCGGCCGGTTCTCGATCATGGGTGACGCCTCCGGCCCGCTGGCCAGGATCGCCACCGCCGATGTCTGGGACTCGACCGTGACCATCCGGGATGCCCGCGGCACGCAGCGGGTGCGCAGCCCGTTCTTCGACTGGCTCGCGCGCGACCTGGCCGAGACCCGCATCGAGACGCCACCGCTGCCGTTCGGGTTCGCCCTGGGCTGGGTCGGTTACCTCGGCTACGAGCTGAAGGCCGAGTGCGGCGGCGGCCTTGTGCACCGGTCGACCGAGCCGGACGCCGCGCTGATCTTCGCCGACCGCGCCGTGGTGTTCGACCACGTCACGTCCTCGACCTACCTGATGGCGCTCGCCGAGGAGTCCGACCTCGGCCCCGCCAGGCACTGGCTGGCGGCGACCACCCAACGGCTGCGCCGGCTGGCCGGTGAGCCGGCGCGGTACCTGGCGCCGCCGACACCGCCCCAGCAGGTGTCGCTTCGCCACGACAAGTCCCGCTACCTGGACCTGATCGCCGAGTGCCAGGAGCACCTGCGGGCGGGCGAGACCTACGAGCTGACCCTGACCAACATGCTGCAGGCACCGCAGCCGGTGAACTGGTGGCCCAGCTACCAGTTCCTGCGCCGCACCAGCCCGGCCCCGTTCGGCGCGCTGCTGCGCTTCGGCGACCTCGCCGTGCTCAGCACCTCCCCCGAGCGGTTCCTGCTGGTCGGCCGCGACCGCACCATCCAGTCCAAGCCGATCAAGGGCACGCGCCCGCGCGGGGCCACGCCGTACGAGGACGAGCTGCTGTACAAGGAGCTCACCGCCAGCGAGAAGGAGCGGGCGGAGAACCTCATGATCGTCGACCTGGTTCGCAACGACCTGGGACGCTGCGCCGAGATCGGCTCGGTCCGGGTCGAGAAGCTCTTCGATGTCGAGACCTACGCCACCGTCCACCAGCTGGTCAGCACGGTCAGCGCGCGGCTTCGCCCGGACCTGTCGGCGATCGACTGCGTCCGCGCCGCGTTCCCCGGCGGCTCGATGACGGGCGCGCCCAAGATCCGCACCATGCAACTCATCGACGAGCTCGAGGGCGGCCCGCGCGGCGTCTACTCCGGCGCCATCGGCTACTTCTCGCTGTCTGGCACGGTCGACCTGAGCATCGTGATCCGCACCGCGCTGGTCACCCCGGAGCACACCCGGTACGGCGTCGGCGGCGCGATTCTCGCCCTGTCCGACCCCGACCTGGAGTACGAGGAAATGGCCGTCAAGGCCACCCCTATCCTGCGCCTGCTCCAGACCGAGTTCCCCGACCGAGCCTGAGCCCCGCCCCGCTCCTGGAGACGCCGGCGGTTTGCGGGTTCGGGGCGGGGCGATGAACGGGGTTGGGTGAGTGGGGTGGGGATCTGCTGGACGGGGCGCGGGGGCGGGGCCTGGGTGGCCGACGATGGCGGCTGAGGCGATCCGCCGCTTCCGCCGGTCGGGCCGCGGGTCGGGACGGGTGGGCGCGACTGCGGTTGCGGTCGCGGTGGTCGGGCCGACGCCGTTGGTCGGGGCGTTCGCGCTGGTCATCAGCCTGCACGCGGCACTGGCCCGGGAGGTCGCCGCCGCCGCGACGTCGCACGCCGAGCAGGCCGCCCGGCTGGTCGACTCTGGCGGTGACCCGTCCGCGGTGGAGGCCGGCGACGACGACGTGGTCGTCCAGGTGCTCGACGAGTCCGGGGAGGTGCTCGCCGCTACGCCCAACGCGGCCGGTCAGCCGGCCATGGCCACGCTGGCGCCCGGGCAGTCGAGCGAGCTCGACGTCCCGTTCGACGACGACGGCTTCCTGGTGGCGTCCGCCGCGGCGAGCGACGGCCGGACGGTGCTCGTCGGGCACAGCCTGGGCACGGTCGGCGAGTCGACCGGCGCTGTGGGGGACCTGCTGGCGATTGGCCTGCCGGTGCTGCTGCTCGTCGTCGGGGTGACGACGTGGCTGGTGGTCGGGCGCGCGCTGGCGCCGGTCGACGCGATCGGCGCCGAGGCCGAGGCGATCTCCACGACGCAGCCGCACCGGCGGCTCCTGCGGCCGGTCGCCGGAGTCGAGATCGTGCGGCTCGCCGGCACCATCAACCGGATTCTCGACCGGCTCGAGCAGGCGCACGTCCGGCAACGCGGCCTCGTCGCCGGCGCCTCGCAGGAGCTGCGCTCCCCGATCGCGGCCATCCGCCAGCACGCAGAGGCCGCGCTCACCTCGCCCGGCCGCTCGCCGAACGGCGAGCTCGCGCGGGTGGTGCGCGCGGAGAGCGTGCGCGTGCAGGCCCTCGTCGACGACCTGCTGCTGCTCGCCAGGGCCAACAGGCAAAGCCTCGAGCCGCACCTGCGGCCGGTCGACCTCGGCGACCTGGTGCTCGCCGAGGCGCGCCGGCTGCACGACCGCGGCCCGGTGCCGGTCGACGTCAGCGGTGTCTCGGCGGCCTGGATCGACGGTGACCTGCCGGCGCTTCGCCGGGTGCTGCACAACCTCGGCGACAACGCCGCTCGCCACGCCCGCCATCAGGTCGCGTTCGTGCTGGCCGAGCGGGAAGGCTGGGCCGAACTGCACGTCGACGACGACGGCCCCGGCGTGCCGGCCGCCGAGCGCTCCCGGGTGTTCGAACCGTTCGTGCGGCTCGATGGTGCCGGCGCAGCCAACGCGGTCGGTGCTGCGGGTGCTGTCGGCGCTGTCGGCCCAGCCGGCGCTGTCGGCCCAGCTGGCGCTGTCGGCGCAACTGGTACAGCTGCCCGCACCGGCCGCAGCGGCCTCGGCCTGACGATCGTCGCCGAGATCGTCGCCGCCCACGGCGGCACCGCGGCGATCGGCGTCAGCCCCGGAGGCGGCGCACGGGTGACCGTGCGGCTGCCGCCACCACACGGCTGAATTCAATTTTCTGGCAATTCGAACCCGCGACTGATCGCCGAAAGTGATGCGTCACCGTGCACCGGGAACGGTCAGGTGCACGGTGACGCATCGCCGGCGGCGATCATGAGGCGTGCCGGTGGGCGATCTGGTCGGCGTTGACGCAGTCGTCGCACACCACGGTGGTCGCCGCGGCGTAGCCGGGGGCCACCCACAGCCAGCGGACGCGCCAGACCGACTCGGGCGCCGACTTGGCCAGCACGTCGCCGAACTCGGCGCCGGGCTCCCGGTCGACCAGCACGGTCCGCATGCCGGCCAGGCCGATCCCGATGGCCTTGACGTAGGCCTCCTTGGCGCTCCAGAGCTGGAAGTACTCGTCGCGCCGCTGGTCCTCGTCTGGGTTGGCCTGCAACTTGTCGAACTCGGCTGGTTGGTACATGCGCCTTGCCATGCCGAGGACGTCGAGATCCGGCCGGATCCGCTCGATGTCGACACCGACCCGCCAGCCCGGCGGCGTGACGGCGATCAGCGCCCACTCGCCGGAGTGCGAGAGGTTGAAGTCGATCGGCGGGCCGCCCGGCGTGATCAGGTAGGGCCGCCCGGTCGGCTCGGCGCCGAACTGGAGTTGGCTGCCACGCACGCCGCACACCCGGCCGAGGATGGCGCGGAGCGCGGCGTGCGCGACGGTGTACCGGCGGCGCTCATCCGGGCACACGAGCTCCAGCGCACGAGCGCGCTCGGCGCTGGACAGCAGCTGCCACCACCGCGAGTCGTCGTCGGGCTGGTCGAGGTGAATCTTCCAGACCCGAGGTCCGGTCACACCCATCTGCGAAGCGCCTCCGAAATGTACTTGTGCGTCAACGTTGCCTGCTCGAACACGGCGAAGTGTCCTCCCATCAACGTGTGCAGCTCGAACTCACCGGTGGTCTGCTCATCCCAGCGTGCCTGCAGCTCCTCGCTGGCCCTCGGGTCGTCGGTGCTGGCCAGCGTCGTGATGGGCAGGTCGAACGGTGGTTCCGGCTGGTAGACGTTGGTCTCCTTGACGCTGAAGTCCGCCCGCATCGGCGGAAGGATCATGTCCAGCACCGAGGGGTCCGACAGCAACCACTCCGGGGTGCCGCCGAGTTGGCGCAAGGTCTGCACCAGCTCGGGCGGGGTCATGTTGCGCACCGGCGGGCCGTCGTCGAACGGGCAGTGCGGGGCGACGCAGCCGGAGACGAACAGGTGGGCCGGCCCCCGCTCGCCTCGCCGGCGCAGCTCACGCAGCAGCTCGAACGCCACCAGGGCGCCGAGGCTGTGCCCGTAGACGGCGTAGGGCCGGCCGGCCGGCCTGGCCGCGACATCGGCGACGATGACGCTGGCCAGGTCGGCCACCAGCGGTCCCATCCGGAAGTAGGCCGGCTCACGGAACCGGCCCTCCCGGCCGGGCGGTTGCACCGGCAGCACGGCCGCCCCCGGCACCTTGCCAACCCACGGCCGGAACGCCGATGCTCCACCGCCGGCGTGCGGCAGGCAGTAGAGCGCAACGCCGTCGTCACCGGCCGCTGCCCGGAACGGCAGCCAGCGGCCGGTCACGTCAGCGGGATTCCCGCTTGGTGTGGCGGTCATCTCGAGGTCGCCTCACTCCACGATCTTCAGTTGGACGTACGGGGGTGGCGGCTGAAGGCCTTCCAGGTCGGCCTGCAGGACGACCCGGTTGCCCTCACGGCTGGCCTCGTGGAACCCGGCGAACGCGTAGGTGATCTGCATCATCCGGTTTCGGCCGGTCTCGACGAAGTCGGCCTGCACGTCGACGCCGGCGCCCTTGGCCAGGCTCATGATGTGGTTGAGCATCACCATGCCGACGCCGCGCGACATCACCCGGCAAGACATCAGCATCATCCGCAGGTGCCAGACCGCGGCGCCCTTCTCCACCAGCGCCAGGCCGATCTTGCCGTAGCTGCCGAACTTGTCGGTCAGCGACGCGACCAGCAGCAGGTGACCGTCGGACTCGCGCAGCTCGTCGAGTTCGTCGTAGGAGTAGGTGCGCCCGGTCGAGTTGAGCTGGTTGGTTCGCACCGTCAGCTCCTCGGCCCGCTGCAGGTCCTCGCGCCGGGCCGGCTCGATCGTGAAGGTCATCTCCAGGCTGGCCAGGAACTCCTCGTTGGTGCCGACGAAGTCGCCCTCGATCTCGTCGCGGGCGATCTGCGCCTGGTACATCCCACGGCGCTGGGCCGACTCGTCGGTGACGAACCGCGGGATGTAGTCCGGCTTCTCCAGCTCGAAGTCCAGGTCGAGGACGTCGATGACCGTGACGTCGGACACCGTGTGCGCGACCTCGGCGCGTTCGAACTCCTGGTCGTCGACGAAGGCGAACGCGGACAGCCCGAGGTTGAGCGCCTTGGCGATCTTGCGGATGGACTCCGACTTGGCGTTCCAGTTGATCTGCGGGTACAGGAAGAACTCCTCGAGGCCGAACTCACGCAGCTTGGCGATGGCGGCCTCGTGGTCGTTCTTGCTGGCGACGGAGTGCAGGACGCCCATCTTGTCCAACCGCTTGATGTGCTCGGCGACGTCCGGCTTGAGGATCACGTCGGAGTCCTCGAGCAGCACGCCGTCCCAAAGCGTGTTGTCAAGGTCCCAAACAATGCACTTGATTCGTCCTTGCACGGGTTTTTCGACCGTGACACTCACAGCACTGTCTCCCGATCTGCCTGGCCAGCGATGGTCATTCGCTGGATCTCGTTGCTGCCCTCGATGATTTCCATGACCTTGGCGTCCCGGTAGTAGCGCGCGACCGGGTAGTCGGTGCTGCAACCGTTTGCGCCGTGGATCTGGACGGCCTCGGTGGCGTGTTTGGCGGCCGCGATTGAGGCGAAGTACTTCGCCACCCACGTCGCCATGATCGTCGACGCCTCGCCGGCGTCCTTGAGCCGACCGGCCTCGGCGCACAGCAGCCGGGCCGCCCGCGCGTCGGTGACCATGTCGGACAACTTCGCCTGGATCAGCGGTAGATCGCGCAGCGGCGTCCCGTTGACCTTGCGAGTGGCCGCGTAGGCGGAGCTGGCCTCCAAGCAGGCCTGGATGATGCCGACCGACCCGGTCGCCACGCTGTAGCGGCCGAGGTCGAGCGTGCCGGTCAGCACCATGCCAGCGGTGAACCCGCTCGGGCCGAGCAGGGCGTCCGGGCCGAGCGGCACGTCGGTGAACGTGATCTCGGCGAGCATGGACGCCTTGGTGCCGAGGATGTCGTCGATGGGACGCACCTCGACGCCGGGTGAGGTTCGCGGCACCAGGAAGGCGCCGATGCTGGCTGCGGTGCGGGCGAATACCAGGAACAGGTCCGCCCGCTGACCGCAGGTGATCCACTTCTTGGTCCCGTTGAGGACCCAGCCGCCGTTGGATGAAACGGCGGTCGTGGCGATTCCCGAGGTGTCACTGCCGGCACCGGGCTCGGACAGGCAGAACGCACCGATCGTCTGGCCCTTGGCCAGAGCCGGCGCCCACTGCTCGCGCTGAGCCGCGGTGCCCCACCGCTGCACCGCCCAGGACACCATCGTGTGCACCGTGAGCAGGCTGCGCACCGACGAGCAGCCGCGACCCACTTCCTCGTGAACCGCGCCGAGGGTCACCATGCTCATCCCGGCGCCGCCCACCTGCGGCGGCAGGAAGGGAGCCCACAGGCCCGCGGCGGCGATCCGCTCAAGCAACTCCTCGGGCACTCGCCCATTGCGGTCCCAGGCGCCCGCGTACGGGGCGATGTAGGTGTCGACGAACGCGCGAGCGGTACACCGGTCCGTAACCTGGACCGTGTCCTGGGCAACCTTTGCCGGGCTGGCCATGGTTACACCCCGGCAGGCGTGCCGGCCGAAAGGCGGGCCACCAGGTCGGCCATCGAGTTGGCGGTGCGGAAGTTGTCGATCCGCAGCTCCTCGTTCGGGATGGTGATCCCGAACGTCTTCTCGATGAACATCACCAGCTCCATCGCGAACAGGGAGTTGACGAACCCGAGCGAGAAGATGTCCTGCGCCTCGTCGATCTCGGCCTGCGGGTAGCGATCGCGCACGAAGGCGAGAATCTGGTTCTTCGTGGAGTCAGACATTTCACTTTCCTTTCAATGAATCGTGCTACTCGTAGGTGTAGAAACCGCGGCCGGACTTTCGGCCGTGCAGGCCGGCGTCGGTCATCTGCTTCAGCAGCGGGCACGGCCGGTACTTGCTGTCGGCGTAGTGCTGGTACAGCACCTCGATGCTGTGCAGCACCGTGTCCACGCCGATCAGGTCTACGGTCTGCAGCGGCCCCATCGGGTGGCCGAAGCAGCTGCGGAACACCTCGTCGACCGACTCGGCGTCGGCGACACCCTCGTACACGAGGTAGGCGGCCTCGTTGAAGAACACGTGCGAGAGGCGGTTGGAGATGAAGCCGCTGGCGTCCTTGACGTCGACGTAGTTCTTGCCCATGGCCTTGAGCAGGTCACGCGTGGCCTGCAGGGTCTCCGTCGAGGTGTGGTAGCCGTGGATCAGCTCGACCGTCGGCTTCATCGGCACCGGGTTCATGAAGTGCACGCCGACGACCTTGTCGGGGCGCCCGGTGATCGAGCCGACCTTGGTGATCGGGATCGCCGAGGTGTTGACGATGAAGATCGTGTCCGGGCCGCACTCGGAGTCGAGCTCCTCCCAGACCGCGCGCTTGATGTCCCAGTTCTCGGGCACGTTCTCGATGACGAAGTCCACCTTGGCGGCGGCGCCACAGCCGACGGCCGTGGTGATCCTGGAGACCACCTCGTCCGGGTCGAGCGCCGGGCCGCCCATCAGCCGGCTCATCCGGCTGTTGCGCCAGATCGTCGAGCGGGCCTCGCTCAGGATCTTCTCGTCCTTGTCGATCAGGACCACGTCATGTCCGGTCGCCGCGAGAGCCTGGGCGACTCCGACGCCCATCACCCCGGCGCCGATAACGCCGACTACCGTCATGTCTGCTGTCTCCGTTCGCTCTTTGTCACTGCTGCTACTGCTTGCGCCTACGAGCGGCCGAGGCCAAGCTCGTCCGGCGGAGCTGGGCTCGGACCTGGCTGCCGCCGTCGCTTTCTTCTGTCGTGGCCGAACCCGAGGCGAGCCCTTCGACGGTCTTGGCGAGGGCGGACACGGTCGGCGCCTCGTACAAGATGTGCGGCGGTAGCTCGGCCAGCTCGAACTTGCGGCGCACGGCGGCGACGATGTTGACGCCGAGCAGGGAGTTGCCGCCGAGCTCGAAGAAGTTGTCCAGCACGCCGACCCGGTCCAGCCGAAGCGAGCCGCGCCAGATCGCCGCGATGCCTTCCTCGACCTCGCCCGACGGTTCCTGGTACGGGGTGACCAGGTCCGGCCGCGGATGCGCCTCGCCGCCTTCTTCGACAGTCGGCGACATGACCACGTCAAGGGTGAACTGCGAGGCGCCCGCAACCATCGTCGGGTAGTCCTGAGAGGACACGACGACCCGGGTCTCCCCGGTCGCCAGCGCCCGCAGCAGCGACCGCCAGCCGTCGTCGAAGTTGATGCCGATGCGGGCCCGGTTGTCCCGGAAGAACTTCTGTAGCCCGTCGTCGTACCCGTCCAGGCCGGCCTCCCAGGCGTTCCAGGTCCACTCGCCCCAGTCGATCGCCACGACGCGCCGGCCGGTCTCCGCGAGCACGTGGGCGTAGCTGTCCAGGTAGGCGTTCGCGGCGCAGTAGTCGATCTGGCCGGGGCCACCGCCGGTCGCCGTCGTGATCGACGAGAACAGCACCAGGAAGTCGAGCGCGATCTCGTCGGGCTCACCGATGCGCAGCGCCTGCGCGATCGCCTTGGTGCCGTCGACCTTCGGCGCCAGCACCGGGTCCAGCTGCTCGCGCTTCTTGTACTGGATCAGCCCGACACCCGGCACGCCGGCGGCGTGCAGCACCCCGTGCAGCGCCCCGAAGCGCTCGATGGCGACCTCGACCGCCCGCCGGACGTCCTGAGGCTGGCTCACGTCGCCGGTGACGATCTCGACCTCGGCGCCGTGCTCGATGAGCCCCGCCACCTTGGCCACCCGCGCCCGGGTGTCCCCGTCGAACGAGTCGGCCGCCGGGCCGCCCGCGACAATGCTGGCCCACTGGTCCCGCGGGGGTAGGCCGCGGCGACCGAGCAGCACCAGCTTGGGCTGGCATTGCTCGGCGAGGCGTTCGGCCAGGCCGAGCGCGATGCCGCCGAGCCCACCGGTCACCAGGTAGACGCCGCCCTCGCGCAGCACGGAGGTGTCCGCCTCCGGGGCCGGCATGAGGTCGTAGTCGGGCAGCCAGCGGCGGCTGTGGCGCAGCGCGACGATCCGGTCGGACTGCGGCCGCCGCAGCTCGGCCACCAGGTCGGATGCCACCCGCGCGTCCACACTCGACTCGACGTCGATGAGCCGGGTGGTGATCGACGGGTACTCCAGCGGAATCACCAGGCACGGTCCGATCGCCACCGCGGAGTCCGGGTTGGTCACGTCGCCGGGCAGCACGTGCTGGGTGCCGGCGACGGCGATGTCCAGCGACCACTTCTCCATGCCGACCTCACTGGCGGCCCTGACCACCGCGACCAGCGAGTGCAGGCCGAAGGCGACGGTGTGCTCCTCGTCGGGCTCGAGGTTCCACAGGTGCACGACCCGCTCCAGCTTGTGGCCCGCCTTGCGCAGCTCACGCATCATGACCAGGGTCTGGTCC
>OBLK01000392.1_pt1 | contig 10184 bp, 9 predicted proteins | sample 1518871 | NCBI WGS metagenome assembly OBLK01 (sample SAMEA2464837, study PRJEB22497) | soil metagenome | biome: Grassland; feature: Farmland; material: Clay | place: Australia | collected 2013-02-01 | depth 0.8 m
GCTCCGAACTGTCGGCCGACGATGCGTTGCACACGCTGCGGCGGTACGGCTCGTGGCATCTGGCCAGGGACGCGTTCGTGCGGTTCCGCTACGCCGACGGGTTCAGCCATTCACGGGCGTTGGCGCTGCAACTGTGCCTGGCCGCGGTGCCGTTCCTGATCGCGCTGACCGGGCTCGCGGCCGATCTCGGGCAGGAGGGCGGCGGCGAGGTGGTGGCGCTCACGATGCTGGCGTTGACCCCTGGCGGCAGCGACGATCTGGTGGCCGACGTGCTGTCCGGGCAGGAGCGGGCCGAGGAGGCCGGCGAGGTGGCGCTGGTGCTCGGCCTGCTCACCGGGCTGATCGCGCTGATCATGGCGATGGCGCAGGTGGAGCGCGGGGCGAACCGGATGTACGGCGTGGAGCGGGACCGGCCGGCGCTTAGCAAGTACGCCAGAGCGGCGGTGCTGGCGGTCACCGCTGGTAGCGCGGCGCTGGCCGGCTTCATGCTGATTGTGGCCGGCGAGCCGTTCGGCGACGCGGTCCAGCAGACCTACGGCTGGGGCGACGCCGTCGAGACCGTGTGGGACGTGCTGCGCTGGCCGGCCGGGCTGGCGTTGAGCGTCACCGCGATCGCCGTGATGTTCGAATGGGCGCCGCGGCGGCGCCAACCAGGGGCGTCGTGGCTCGCCGTCGGCGCCACCATCTCGGTCGTGCTGTGGCTGCTCACCAGCGGCGGCCTGGCGATCTACGTCGCCGGCAGCGACGGCTTCGGCGGCACCTACGGCCCGCTGACCGCGGTCATGGCGCTGTTGTTATGGGCCAACCTCACCGGCATCGCACTGTTCCTCGGCCTGGCCTTCAACGCCCAGCTCGAAGCCGTCCGCGCCGGCGTCCCCAACCCCGTCGAAGAGGACCGCTGGCACCCCGCCCCCGCAGCCGATCACGACGTTTCGTGACACCTTGGATCTCAGAGGGTGGATGGCTCGGCACCGGCGGCGCGATACCTTGTGCAAGTGCACCGTCCTGTCCACGCCGTGAACCTCGTGTTGCTGTTGCACCATCGGCCAAGGTGACAGACTGGACCTATGGCCAGCCCTACAGTTCTTGACCGAGAGATGTTCTCAGAAGCTGAGGCAGCACGTCTGCTGAAGCTACCTCAGAGCACGCTCAACTACTGGCTGGAGGGCGGGATACGGCGCGGCAAGACCTATCGTCCGATTATCCGTATAGAGCCCCGTGGCGATCGCGCACCTGTTACCTGGGCAGAGTTCGTAGAAGCAGGATTATTACGAACGTATCGCCGAACATATAACGTGCCGATGGCGGAGTTACGCTCGTTTATCGATAAGCTCCGCGCTAAGTACAACATCCCGTACCCGCTTGCAGACCGCAGGCCCTTCGTAGCCGACTTGGCGCTAGTACATGAGCTGCAGGACGAGGTTGGGCTATCTCCGGAATTCTGCTTGGTGGCCGAGGTGCGGGGCCAGTACCTATTGACACCACCGTCGGACGAATTTTTGCATCGGGTGACCTGGAGCGACAACGAACCTATAGCGTGGCGACCACACGATGACCCACTTTCGCCCGTACGGATGGAACCAGATCGACGTTTCGGGAAGCCTTCGGTAGGCGGAATCAGCACCGAGACCATCTGGGAACACGCGGACGGCGGCGAAGGCGAAAGTGAGATCGCCGAGACGTTCGGCTTGACCCTCGTTGAGGTTCGCTGGGCGCTCGCCTACGAGTTGCCCCTACGTAGCGCGTAACGTGTCACGGCCTGCCACCGTTCGCTTCTATTTCGACGCGGACATACTCGGTGTTGCGAAGCTGCTCGCGACTGTACGACCCGACATTAGTCACACCCGCGAAATAGCGGCCGTACGACTATATGGAGCGCGCATGGTTGCACTAGCTGGAACCGACGCGAAGACCACCTGGGCACAACTAGAGATCGTCATGTGTCAATGGCGACGAATAGAGCAATGCCTCGAAGAAGACGGTCCATTCATATATACGGCGACACGGTCTCGACTGCAGGCCGTTCCCCTATAATTCCGTGCACGTTCACGTCGATTCGGTGGCCTTGACATCATGTTCGTTCTCGAGTGCCGAAGTCGAGAGCTCCGTGATCAACTCTGGTCAGGGGCGGCCGCGCAGCAGTTGGGCGGCGGCGGACATGGCGCGGAGCTTGCCGGCGGCGCTGTCCCTGGGCAGGTACTTCATGCCGCAGTCGGGGGCGATCACGATCTGCTCGGGTGGCAGGTACTCGAAGGCGCGCTCGGTGCGCCTTGCGACCAGGTCGGCCGGCTCGACCTCTGGCGTCGAGAGGTCGATCACGCCGAGGATGATCGTCTTGTCGGACAGGTCGGCGAGCACGCCCAGGTCGAGGCCGGACTGGGCGGTCTCGATGGAGATCTGCTTGGTCGGGCAGGCCGCCAGCTCGGGCAGGAACGAGTAGCCCTCCGGGCGCTCGTGGATGATCGCGGCGTAGCCGAAGCACAGGTGTACCGCGGTGGTGCCGGTGATCCCGTCGAGCGCCGCGTTGACGGCGGCGAGGCCGTACGCCCGCGCGGGCTCCGGCCTGGCCTGCAGGTACGGCTCGTCGATCTGGACGATGTCCGCGCCGGCCGCGAACAGGTCCCTGATCTCGGCGTTGACCGCGGCGGCGTAGTCCATGGCCGCCGCCTCGGCGTCCGGGTAGAAGTCGTTCTGCGCCTGCTGGCTCATGGTGAACGGCCCCGGCACCGTCATCTTCACCGGACGGTCGGTGTGCGCGCGCAGGAACCGCAGGTCCTCCACCTGGACCGGACCCTTGCGCCGGATCGGGCCGACGATGCGCGGGACCGGGTTGGGGTGGCCGCTTCGGTCAAGGGCGCTGCCGGGGTTGTCCAGGTCGAGGCCGTCCAGGGCGGTGGCGAAGTGGTTGGAGTAGCTCTCCCGCCTGATCTCCCCGTCGGTGACGATGTCGATGCCGGCGTCGTGCTGGTCCTTGACGGCGAGCACGGTCGCGTCGGCCTGCGCCTCGGCGAGGAACTCGGGGGCGACCCGCCACAGCTCCTTGGCCCGGATCCGCGGCGGGAACCGGCCGGCGAGCGCCGCGCGGTCGATCAGCCAGTCCGGCTGGGCATAGCTTCCGACCAGCGAGGTCGGCAACAGCGGCAGGGACACGTGGAGCCTCCGATCAGGGGATGAGCACGATCCGGCCCCCGGGGGCGCCGCCGACCTGGCGGGTCCACGCGGCGGCGGCGTCGGCGAGTGGCATGGTCTTGGGGTCGACGGGGGGCGAGCCGGTCGCGGGGTGCGCGGGGGCGAAGGGCAGCGACGCGGCGCGCCTCGCCGGGGCCCGCGCGGTGTTGGGGTAGCCGTGCAGCCGAAGCGACCGGCCGCGCAGCGTCGCCGAGTCGATCGGGCACGACTCGGACGCGGCGCCGCCGAGGTTGACCAACCGGCCACCCGGTCGAAGCGCCCGCGCGGCTGCCGCGGCCGGCACCCCGAACAGCGGGTCGAGCACGAGGTCGACCGGGCCGTCGGCGGCGTCGGCGAACCTGGCGGCCAGTACGGAGACGTCACCGGTGTCGAGCGTGACGACGGCATCGGCACCGGCCCGCGACGCCCGGCCGGCCCCGGCCTGGGACCGGCTGGCCGCGATCACCCGGCGGGCCCCGACGATCCTGGCCAGCTGGACGGCGGCCTGACCGACCGCGCCGCCGGCGCCAAGGACGATCACCTGCTCGCCGTTGGCCAGCTCGCCGCGCCAGGTGAGCGCCTGGTGCGCGGCGACAGCCGACAGTCCGAGCGCGGCGACCAGCACCGGGTCGGCGGCGGCGGGCAGCTCGACGACGTCGCCTGCAGGGACCGCGGCGACCTCGGCCATGCTGCCGTCGCCCGGTCGCATCCCGGCCGTGGTGGGGAACCACACCGGCCGCCCGTCGAGGACGCCGACGCCCTGCACGCCGGGGGTGTACGGCGTCGCCGGCGCGCCGAAGTACGACGTACCGGTGGCGCACAGCAGGTCGAGCGGGGTGATCGGGGCGGCCGTCACCCGAACCAGCACCTCGCCGCCGGCGGCGACGGGCGCGTCCACCTCGGCGACCGACGGTGGCCGGCCGCACGTCTCGATCTGCGCGGCGCGCATGCGGCTCAGGTGGCGATGTCCGGGTACGGCAGCGTGAACTGCTGCAGGCGGCGCGCGTACTCGAGCTGGAAACCGAGCGGCTCGGCATGGTCGCGCTCGAACATCGCGATGAACAGCGTCAACGTCAGGAACGGGTGGGCGCCCAGCTCGAACAGCTTCGGGTAGTCGTGACCGGCCAGCGCCGCACGCTCGGTCTCGTCGAAGCGCAGCCACGTGCTCGACTCGGCGACGGCGCAGTTGAGGATGCGGTTGGCGTGCTCTGCCTCCCACCACTCGACGGTCCCGTTCGGGTCTTCCCGGTAACGCTCGACCAGTTCGGGGTCGCGGTCGACCGTGAAGAGGAACTTGTCCAGCAGGTACTTGCTCATGCCGCGCTCCCGTTCGGGTACCAGGTGAAGTAGGCCTCCATGGTGTGGAACAGGTCGTAGGTGTCGACGTAGTCGGCCTTGGCGCCCTCGCCGGCCACACCCATCATCAGCATGAAGTCCATGAACCCGTGGGTGGCGTTGCCCGGCGCGTGAAGGCTGTCCAGCGTCACCTCGGACAGGCAGCCGGACAGGTCGCCGGTGGCGATCCACTCGACGGCCCTGCGATCGAACTCGGGGTCGGGGCCGTGCGGCCCGAACTGCCGCGGCCCGCCGAGCTCGAGCGACAGGTGTCCGGTGCCGATCACCGCGACCCGCTGGTCCGACGGCCACGACTCGACCAGGTCCCGGATGGTGCGCCCCAGCTGCACGAACCGCCACGGCTGCGGCAGCGGCGGTGCGAAGATGTTGGTGTACACCGGCACGATCGGCAGGTCGTTCTGCGGGCGCAGCGTGATGATCGGGCAGGTGATCGAGTGGTCGATCCGCAGCTCGTTGGAGAACGCCAGGTCGAAGCCGGCGTCCAGGCCCTCCCGCAGCAGGTACGCCGAGAAGGCCTCGTCACCACGCATGGTCATCCGGGGCAGCCCGAACTCGCGCTCCTCGTTGTACCAGTTGGCGTCGTAGAACGGCGCCTTGCCGATCAGGAACTGCGGCATGTTGTCCAGCCACAGCTGGTGGAAGTGGTCTGAGCCGACCATCACGAGCACGTCCGGCCTGGCCTTGGTCAGGGTCTCGCGGAAGGTCTCGACCTTGCGCACCCACTCGTCGGCGAACGGCGGACGGTCCGCGCCGGTCGAGGTGCTCGCCCGGTAGTAGAACGGGTGGTGGGTGGACGCGATCACCGCGACCAGCTCGGCCATCGGGAACCTCCTTATGGCACGTAGGGCTCTGGCGGCACCGGGCGGGTGTCGAGGTCGACGGACCGGTAGATGTCTGCGGCCACCGGCCGGTGCAGCTCCTCGGCGAGCTGGCCGATCAGTCCGGCGGTCCTGGCCAGCAGGGCGAACCCGCGCAGCAGCTCGACCGGCAGGCCGAGGTCGGCCAGCGCCGCTCCGCACACGCCAGCGCCGTTGAGCGGCAGCGTCCGGTTCAGCACCGCGGGGTGCACCCGGCCGATCGCCTCGAACAGCTTCAGGTGCGGCCCGAACACGCCCTCCTCGGCGGCGATCGCCATCAGCCGCGGCGTTCGCGGGTCGCCGTCCTTGTGCACCGGATGGCCCAGGCCCGGGATGAACTGGCGCCGCCCGTGCCAGTCCTGGACGACTCCGGACGCCAGCCGTGCCCAACCCGCCTCGTCCGCCGGTTGAGCGTCCGGTTCCTGCACTGTGGACAGCACGTCGTGCAGGAACCGGCCGGTGTCCTCGGTGACGCCGAGGAACCGCGAGCCGCCGCCGAGCAGGCCCGCGGCCAGCGCGCCCTGGATCGAGTCCGGTGCGGACAGGTAGGTCAGCCTGGTGACGATCGCGGTCGGGGTGAACCCGTGGTCGGCCAGCGCCGCCAGCACCGCCTCGAACACGCGCGTCTCGCCCGGCGTCGGGCGCCGCTGGGTGGCCAGCCAGAACGCGAGCTCGCCGAACCCGACCTGGCCCATCACGTCTTCGGCCAGGTCCTGGCCGAGCAGCGTGATCCTGTCCCGGCTGGAGGCCCCCAGCGCCGTCGGGTACCCGGTCATCAGGCGTGCTCCTGCGCGAGCCACTTGCGGATGTCGTCGCCGTGCTCGTCCAGCCGCGGCGGCGGCAGCTCGTAATGCGCGGGCGTGCGGGAGAACCGGATCGGGTGCCTGGTGGTCGGCATCGCCCGGTCGCCCTCGCCGACCTCGACGATCGGCTCGAGCCCGAAGCGCTGCGCCATCTCGAACCCACCGTCGATGGTGTTGATCGGCCCGCACGGCACGCCGACCGCGACCAGCGCCTCGAACCACTCGGTGGCACCCCTGGTGGCCAGCCGCTCCTCCAGCAGCGGGCGCAGCTGCTCGCGGTTCGCGGTGCGGTCGACGTTGCGGGCGAACCGCGCGTCGTCGGCGACCTCCGGGATGCCGAGCACCTCGCACAGCCGGCGGAACTGCCCGTCGTTGGCCGCCGCGATGATCAAGTCGCGGTCCTTGGTCGGCAGCGGTTCGTAGGGGAACACGCTCGGGTGTGCGTTGCCCATGCGGTACGGCACGACGCCGCCGGCGGCGTACGCGGAGCTGTGGTTGACCAGCCCGGTCAGCGCAGAGCTGAGCAGGTTGACCTCGACGAGCTGGCCCTGGCCGGTCCGTTCGCGGTGCCGCAGCGCGGCCAGGATGCCGATCACGGCGTGGTTGCCGGCCATCACGTCGAACACCGAGATGCCGGCCCGGTACGGCGGGCCTTCCGGGTCGCCGGTGAGGCTCATGAGCCCGGACATCGCCTGCACCATGAGGTCGTAGCCAGGCACGTGGCTGCCCTTGCCTGCGCCGAAACCGGTGATCGAGGCGTAGACGATCCCCGGGTTGTCGGCGCTGATCGAGGGGTAATCGAGGCCGAACCTGGCCATGCCCCCCGGCTTGAAGTTCTCGATCAGCACGTCCGCCCGGCGGGCCAGCTCGCGGGCGGCCGCGGCGTCCTGCTCGTCGCTCAAGTCGAGCGCGGCCGAGCGCTTCCCGCGGTTGATGCCCAGGTAGTACGTCGAGACGCCGTCGCGGTCGGGCGGCATCCAGGTCCTGGTCTCGTCGCCGGCCGGCGACTCGACCTTGATCACCTCGGCGCCCAGGTCGGCGAGCAGCATGGTGGCGTACGGGCCGGCGAGGACCCTGGAGAAGTCGGCGACCAGCAGCCCGTCCAGCGGCGCCGCGCCCTCTGCCTCGCTACCCATTCGCTGCCCTTCCGCCCGCTAGACGGACACTCGTCCGGTCTAGGCCGGTCGATTCTGGGCACGGCGCCGCCGGGACGTCAACCTCTCAGGACGCCGTCACCGTCACGTGCGGCACCGTCGCCATCCGGGCGAAGTCGGCACTGATCTCCCCCGCGGTCTGCAGCAACAGCGGCAGGTGGTGCTCGACGAGGTGCTCGATCGTGGTCTCGGCCGCGTGCGCGTTGACGTTGACCGCCGCGATCACCCGCCCGGAGCCGTCGCGCAACGGCGCGGCGACCGAGCGGATGCCGAGCGCGAGCTGCTGGTCGGTGACCGCCCAGCCGCGGGCCCTGACCTCACGCAGCTCGGCGTCGCGCTCGGCCAGGTCCGGCTGCCAGCGCGGGACCAGGCCGGACCTGGTCGGTTCGGCGAGCACCCGGTCCAGCTCGGCCGGCGGCAGCGCCGCGAGCTGCACCTTGCCCAATGACGTCGGCAGCGCCGGGAACCGGGTCCCGATCTGCACCGCGAGCGCGACGATCTTCGGTACGGCCACGCGCGCCACGTACACGATGTCGGAGCCGTCGAGCTGGGCGATCGAACACGACTCGTTGGTCCGTTCGACCAGCCGCTCCAGGTGCGGCCGGGCGACCTCCCACAGGCCCATCGACCGGACGTAGGCCACCCCGAGGTCGAGCACCCGCGGGGTCAGCGCGAAGCCGGTCGCGCCGGAGCGCACATAACCGAGGTCTTCGAGGGTCAGCAGGATCCGCCGGGCGGTCGGCCTGGCCAGACCGGTCGCGGCCGCCACCTCGGCGAGTGTCATCGTCGCCCGGCCCGGCCGGAACGCCGTGATCACCTCGAGGCCGCGCGCGAGCGCCTCGATGAAGTCGGGTCCGGCCCCGGCACGTGGCATGGCCGACAGCCTAACCGCCGGACCGCCCACCTGTCCGCCAGCCGGACCTTGGACCGACACCGCCGGGCCGGGCCGGATCAAGCTGCCTGGCGGCCTGTTGACCGGGCCGCGCGGATGAGCCAAGGTGACGCCTGAGTCCGTAGAACGGACAACTGTCCGCAATCGGTGCACTACCCATCGGAGGTCATCATGAGCGTCGTCTTCCGCGGCGGCACCGTCCTGCCCATGGACGCCACCAGGCGGGTGCTCACAGGCTGCGACGTGCTGGCGGTCGGCGACCGGATCGAGGCCGTCGGGCCGGACCTGGAGGTCCCCGACGGGACCGTGGAGATCGACGCCCGCGGCGGGATCGTGATGCCCGGCATGATCGACACCCACCGGCACCTGTGGCAGACCGCCATGCGCGGCTACGGCGCCGACTGGACGCTCACCCAATACTTCGTCTGGTACTACCTGGAGTGGGGCCGCACCTTCCGCCCGCAGGACATCTACGCCGGCAACCTGCTCGGCGCGATCGAGGCGCTCGACGCCGGCGTCACCACGACCGTCGACTGGTCACACGGCCTGCAGACCGCCGACCACGCCGACGCGGCGGTCGATGCGCTGCAGGCGGTGCCCGGACGGTTCGTGCTGGCCCACGGCAACATCCAGCAGGCGCCGGCGGAGTGGACCGCGTCGCCGCGGTTCCGCGACTTCGTCGAGCGCCGCATCACCGGCAGCGACGACATGCTCGGCTTCCAGCTCGCCTTCGACGTCACCGGCGACCCGGCGTTTCCGGAGAAGCCGGCGTTCGAGGTCGCCCGCGAGCTCGACGCCCCGGTCACCACGCACGCCGGGGTCTGGGGCGCGACCAACGACGACGGCATCCGGCTCATGCACGAGCACGGCTTCATGACCCCGCGAAACATCTACGTGCACAGCGCGACGCTGGAGGCCGACTCGTACCACCGGATCGCCGCCACCGGCGGCTCGGTCTCGGTGTCGACCGAGAGCGAGCAGAGCGCCGGCCAGGGCTACCCACCCACCTGGGCGCTGCGCGCGCACGGCATCCCGGTGTCGCTGTCGATGGACACGTCGGTGTGGTGGAGCGGCGACCTGTTCTCCGCCATGCGCACGACGCTCGGCGCCGACCGCTCGCGCGAGCACCTGGAGGCGCACGCCAAGGGCGAGACGATCACGCACTGCACCCTGCGCGCAGAACAGGTCGTCGAGTGGGCCACCAAGGGCGGCGCGCACGCCATCGGCCGTGACGACCTGGGACGCCTCGAACCCGGATTCAAGGCCGACATCGTGCTGATCAAGAACGACGACTCGCCGGTGATGTTCCCCGTGCTCAACCCGTACGGCCACGTGGCGCTGCAGGCCCAGCGCGGCGACGTGCACACCGTCGTGGTCGACGGCCGCATCGTCAAGCAGGACGGCCGCCTGGTCGGCATCGACCTGGCCGCCGCCCGCCGCGCGGTCGACGAGACGATCGAGTACCTGCGCTCGACCATGGGCGAGGAGGCCTGGGCGAAGGGCATGAACCCGGACATCCCGGCCACCAAGATCCTCGACAACCCGTACACCTACACCGAGTTCCGCACCGCGGCCACCCACAGCACCTGACCCACCCCTCCCCCCGTTTCCCGTGCACTTGGGGAGCTTTAGTTCCAGTTGTGGAACTAAAGCTCCCCAAGTGCGCCTCGGGTGGAGCGGGTGGAACCTCGGGCGGGGCGGCGGTGTATGGGTGGGTATGAGGCGATTGCGGCTGGTGGTGGCCCTGCTCGGGCTGGTGGCGTTGGGAATGGTGCCGGCCGTGCCGGCGCAGGCGGGCAACTGGGCGGTGACGCTCCTGGACCCGGTGCCGAGCCCGTTCGAGGCGGGGGACCACTACACGGGTGGGGTGTGGGGGGTGCAGCACGGCGCGGACCCCGACCCGGGGGACCCCGCCCGGGCCGGGCGGCGGCGGGTCGTGACGGGCCAGCAGTGG
>OBLK01000394.1_pt1 | contig 10090 bp, 11 predicted proteins | sample 1518871 | NCBI WGS metagenome assembly OBLK01 (sample SAMEA2464837, study PRJEB22497) | soil metagenome | biome: Grassland; feature: Farmland; material: Clay | place: Australia | collected 2013-02-01 | depth 0.8 m
CGGGGCTGCCCGTCAGACGGAGCGACGTCGAGAAAACCATGTCCTGATAAGCGCGCATGAACGCTGCGAACTCTTGCGGATCGGGCCTGAAGCTTGCCAATTGCACGGGTCGTTCATCGTTTGGTACAAGAACACGCGGCGTGCCGGAAAGTTGCAGGGCATTTCGCCCGGTGGGCGGCCGGGCAGGCATCGGTGAGCTGGATGACTGTCCAGCGACGCCTTTAGCGCTGCCTTGACCGTTCGGCAATACCCCTCAGCCCCGGAATCCCCCGCGCCCACTGCATCTATATGATCGGTATTTCCCGGTGGCTGGGCGCCGCCTGCAAGCCTACGTCACGGTCGACCTTGCGCCCATCCGTTTCGTCGCCCCGCCAGGGCGGCCGAGCGAAAATCACCGCGCCATGCTCTTGGTCATGGCCCTGGAGGCTTTTCGGCCGGCCGTCTCGCTGAAGCAGCCGGCCTCGCCAGTCCATCTGAGGTCGGCAGCGGCATGCCAGGCTGCCATCGACCGATTATTGGTGGTGTGGCGCCGCTTTTTGACATTCGGGCCCACGAGTGTCCGTTAGGAATGCCGCCGATGTGCAAAAGAGGTTAATGGCGGCGGACGCTCACGTTGGCGCTTGGCTACTTGCGAGGCGGCGGAACCCCCGCACGGATGCCGTTTGGCCAAGACGGGTACTTGCTGCATAGCCTGGCCTGGCTCTCGCGCTGCTCAGCCACCAGCGCCTGGATCTGCGGCCAGCGCTTGGAGAGGAACACCTCGTTCTTGAACAGCTGGACCGGGACAGCGGAAAGGACATCGAATCCGTATTCGTAGTAGACGCGTCCGAGATTCTTGTTGAGCGCGATCCGGCGGACCTCCTCCACAAAGGGAAAGACGTCGCGCTCTTTCAGGGTGCCATGCGCCTGGGAAATGAACGCCCGGACGACACTGATGGCAAGCCGTCCTTGCGCCACGCCCTGCGCATCACGTTTCGCGGGTATGTCGGCCAGATTGTGCAACCTGCTCGCCAGCAAGTCGAGCGGATGGATGATCTTCACGCCCCTCGAGAGGCCACGCAGCCTCATTTCGACAGCGCGGGTTTTCACCTGATCGGTATTGATGCCGACGATGGCCCAGAGGAAGTCGATCTCCTTGTAGCCCTCGTCTTGCACCGTGAGGCTCAATTTCGCCGTCTGCGGAGTGGCATCACCTGCGTCGACTTCGTGCAGCTTCCAACTGCCGCCACTCCTGTTGAGTGCCCGTCCCACTGTTCTTGCTGCGCTCAGAGAGCCGATGAAATCAATGTCGGCACTGATTCCGCCCGAGAGCTCATTGGGTGGCGGTAGGTGGTAGATCTGGCTCCAGAGGGCAAGGGCCTGACCTCCGACCAGCACCGCATCCTCGCTCGAGTTTTCCAGGATCTGCCGTACTTCATCGCTGGAGAGCGGAAGCTGTATGTTCTTCCACGTCATCGTCATTCTCCAGCGCCGAGAAGCCACCCTTCGGCCACTTGAACTCAGCGCCGCGCAACTGCTCCCCGCCGAATGTAAACAGCGCTCTTTGCGGGATCTCGCCGTTCGCCACGCGGCTGTGGGAGGCAGCCTGCCGCGCCCGCTTCTCCTTCCAGAACTCTTCCGCGGAAACCCTCTCCACAGGCAGGAGGGTTCGACGCACGCGCTGAGGCAGGCGCCGCACGTCGCCCTTCAGCCCCTCGAAATCCTTAGCCGCATCCATCATCGAGGCCAGCTCCTGCTCGCAGCCGATCGCCGCCGCCACGCGAGCGAGCACCCCGAGAGATACCCCGGGGTCTCCGGTCTCCAGCCGGCGCAGCGTGTCCTGACCACAGCCGGCGGACTGTGCCAGATCCACGATCCGTAATCCGCGGCGCTTACGCGCGATACGCAGGTTCTCGCCCAGCGTCACAATAGACTGGAATGCGACTTTCGGACTCATAGGAACTATATATCAGTTCTTAAATAGGTTAGCAATCTATATAAGCAATATTAAGGATTGCCGGATATCCGAAAAGCAGGAATGGGCCGTTAGCTTACGAACAAATCCAGATACCGCCGCGAGATTAGGTAAGTCCTTGACCCACTTGGTGTTGTGTGGCTGAAATCTGGTTCGAGCGGCACCGGGCGATGCTTGGCCGGGGATCCCGGCCCGGGGCCGGCTGTTCTGTCCGGTGGAGGCGGGGACACCATTGAAGCCCCCTCCGCACTCGGTCTGGCTCTCGGCAGTACAATCGCCGTCCCGCCCTCGGACCCCAGTCGAGCCGCCCATGAACCTCCCCTTGATCGAATCCATCGCGACCGACACCGAGGCCTTCCGCGCCGTGCGGCGCGACCTGCATGCTCACCCCGAGCTCGGCTTCGAGGAGCGGCGCACATCGGAGACGATCGCGAAGCTGCTCAGCGACTGGGGCATACCGGTCCATCGGGGCCTGGGCACGACGGGTGTCGTGGGCGTGATCAGCAATGGCACCTCCGGCCGCGCGGTCGGGCTGCGTGCGGATATCGACGCCCTGCCCATGACGGAACGCAACACGTTCGCGCACGCCAGCACGCATCCGGGCAGGATGCATGCCTGCGGCCATGACGGGCATACGACGATGCTGCTGGCCGCGGCCAAGCATCTGGCGGCCCACCGCGACTTCGACGGCACGGTCTATCTGATCTTCCAACCCGCAGAGGAGGGCGGCGGCGGCGCGCGCGAGATGATCAAGGACGGCCTGTTCGAGCGCTTCCCCATGGAGGCGGTGTTCGGCATCCACAACTGGCCGGGGGCGGCGGCCGGGCGGTTCGTGGTGAAGGCCGGGCCGGTGTTTGCTTCCAGCAACGAGTTCAAGATCGTCATCCGCGGCCGCGGCACGCACGCGGCCATGCCCAACTTCGGCATCGATCCGGTGCCCGTGGCCTGTCAGATGGTGCAGGCCTTTCAGACCATTGTTTCGCGCAACAAGGAGCCGCTCGATCCGGGAGTGATCTCGGTGACCATGATCCAGGCCGGCGAGACCACCAACGTGATTGCCGAGAGCTGCGAGATCCAGGGCACGGTGCGCACCTTTTCGCTGAAAACGCTGGACATGATCGAGCAGGCCATGCGCCGCGTCGCCGCGGGCACCTGCCAGGCCTTCGGCGCGGACTGCGAGTTCCAGTTCCATCGCAACTATCCGCCCACGGTCAACCACGCGGCCGAGACGGCGTTCGTGCGCGAACTGCTTGCGGAGTGGGCGGGAGACGAAGCCGTGCTGAGCTTCGACGGCACGATGGGCGCGGAGGACTTCGGCTACTTCCTTCAGGAAAAGCCGGGCTGCTACTTCCTGATCACCGGCGGCACCGACGATCGCGGCGCCGGCCCGTGCATGCTGCACAGCCCCAACTACGACTTCAACGACGAGCTGATCCCGATCGGCGCGACGATGTGGGTGCGACTTGCCGGGCGATGGCTCAACTCACCACCCCAAAACCGGTGATGCGGCCGGTCAAATGGGGTGCGACTTGCCGGGCGATGGCTCAACTCACCACCCCAAAACCGGTGATGCGGCCGGTCAAATGGGGTGCGACTTGCCGGGCGATGGCTCAACTCACCACCCCAAAACCGGTGATGCGGCCGGTCAAATGGGGTGCGACTTGCCGGGCGATGGCTCAACTCACCACCTCAAAACCGGTGATGGGGTCGGTGAAATGGGGTGCGACCGGCGCGGAAGCGGCTCACGGGCCGTGCTGCGCCCGGTAGGCCTCGAGCCGGGGAAGATAGGCGAGGCGGCGCTCGAGGCTCTCGGGCGGCCAACACTCCTTCAGGTCATAGAATTCCGGCACCGCGGGCGTGTCCGCGGGGAGGACGACCCAGGGCTGCTTGGAGGCCGTGTAGATGTGGATGTCGGGCGGCAGCCGATCCGGCGTGTCGAGGGTTCCCACCCGTAGGAAGCGCACGAACGGGCCGCCGCCGGAGTAGTTGCTCCACAGCGCGATCCGGCAATGCGGGCAGCGGGCGATCTTCTGGCCCCGGCCGCTTAAGGACGGGGTGTCGATGATCTCGGGCTCCCCGGCGAGGTGCACCAGACGCTCGGCCTCGATGAGCGCGTTCAACGCGAAGGCCGAGCCGCTTTCCCGCTGGCACCAGCGGCAATGGCAACAATGCACGATGAGCGGCGGGGTCTCCAAGCGATACCGGACGCGCCCGCAATCGCAGCCCCCTTCGAGCGGAAAAACGGTCTGTGTCGGCATGGTCGCCGCCTCTCGCTGATCGAACGGTCCCAGTATCGGCGCGGCCGCGGCGGGTCGCTTGGCAAAAATTGCGATCCGGGCGGACTCGCTCCCCGCCCGCGGCGGCCGGCGGATCCCGGGCGGCGCATCAGGTCGCCCCGGCCTGAGCGATCCAGGATTTGTACAGGCCCGCGCGATAGCTTCCGGGTACCGTGCGGAAGGCGACGTTCAGGCGGTTCCATGTGTTGATGTTGGCCACGGCAAGCGTGAGATCGACGAGCTCTTCCTCGGTGAATCGCTTCCTTACACGCTCGTAGACGTCATCGGGAACGTGACCGTCGGCAATGCGCGTCACCGCTTCGGTCCACTCGAGCGCGGCACGCTCGCGCTCATCGAAGAACGGAGTGTCACGCCAGGCGGTGAGTGCGTAGAGGCGCTGCTCCGTCTCGCCCTCGGCGCGGGCATCCTTGGTGTGCATGTCGAGGCAATGCGCGCAGCCGTTGATCTGGGATGCTCGGGTCTTGACCAGGAGCAGCAGGCCCGGCCCGAGGGTCGAGCCGTGCAGGTGGCTCTCGATCGCCAGCAGGAGCTGTCGGATCCTGGGATCCACGCGTGCGAATTCGATACGGGTCGTCATGCGCCCATCCTCATTTGCGATGGAATGTCTGCAGCGTAGACGAGCCGGGCCGGCCGCCTGTGACAGGACGATCAGCCGCGGGCGGCCGCCGGTACGGCGCTGAGCTTGCTCGGGTTCAGGACCGTGTAGACGTCGAGTATGCGGGCTCCGTCCGTGTTCACGGTGATCACCGAAAGGAGCGTGCCCTGCACTCTCAGAGCAAGCGCCGGCTCTCCGTTCGCCGCAATCGTCTCGAATTCGAGCACGTCCCTGTGGCGCCCCAACACGCCCAGCGCGAACCGCGCAACACGCTCGTGCCCCCGGATCACCTTGAGTGCGGCTCGAGCCTTGCCGCCTCCGTCGGAGGTCCAGCTCGCGCCATCGGCGAGCAGTGTAAGGAGCGCGGTCTTGTCCTGCGTCTGAATCGCATGCGCGAAGCGCTCCAGAATTCCGCGGCGCGCCGCTTCGCTTACGCGCATGCGGGGTCGCCGTTCGCGCACCCGCCTGCGGGCGCGGCTGACGATCTGGCGGCAGGCCGCCTGGCCCTTGCCGAGAATCCGTGCGATTTCGACGTACCCGGTATCGAACACTTCGTGCAGCAGGAAGGCGGCGCGCTCGTCCGGGGTGAGTTCCTCGAGCACCACCAGGAATGCGATCGACAGGCTGGATGACAGCTCGGCCTGGGCATCCGCGCCGGGCGCGGCATCTCCGATCAGAGGCTCGGGCAGCCAGGGCCCGACGTAGCGTTCCCTTTCGGTGCGCAGGGCGCGCAACCGGTCGATGCACAGCCGTGTCACTGTGGTCACCAGCCATGCCTCCGGGGAGTTCAACTCCCGCGGCGCTCGTCGATGCCAGCGCAGGTAGGCATCCTGCAGCACGTCATCCGCATCCGCACGCGAGCCGAGCATGCGGTAGGCGATGCTGAACAGCCGGTGACGGTGCCGCTCGAATTCGCTCGAGCGGTCCTGCAATGCACTCACGATGTCAGACCCTCGGGTACCCTTTCCCGGTCATAGACGACCGGAGCCGTCCCGCTGTGACAGGTCGGCGGCGGGCGCAGGTCGCGTCTCAGTGAGACTTCAGCACCACCCACAGCGGGCCAATCAGCAGGAAGGTGAGGTCTTGGAAGAACTTTGGCCGCCTGCCCTCGATCGCGTGGCCGATGAACTGGCCTATCCAGGCGAGCACGAAGATCCCGATCGAGGTGCCGGCCAGCGGCAGCTCGCGCGGCCAGACACTCAGAATCAGCACACAGACGAGGAACTGCACCGCCATGATCCCTGTGGCCTTCAGGCCGAGCCACACGTAGAACGGTGCGACCAGCATGATCAGCAGGTAGGCGACGCGTACGCCGGCGAGGTGGAAGCTCCACGAAAACGCCACGATCGAAAACAGGATCGCCGGCACGCACGCGGTGTGAATCGCGCGATTGACCGGATGCCGATGGGACTGCGAGTACTCCGCCAGCCACTGCTCGAGTGTCTTGCCGCGGGCCACCGCACTCACCTCGCTCGAATGGAGACGAGAGCAACTTTACCGCAAACTGACTCCCGCCGCGCCGCCGGCGACGGCGGACGAAATTCCCGGGCTCCCAAGGGCGGATCCATGGTCGCCATCCGGGCGCGCGAGCCGGATAACAGCCGGCGCGGCATCGGCTGTCCGCGGCCAAACCGGCCGATGGTCGGCGATCTCACACCCGGGACATCGGCTCGGCGACCGTATGATGTTGACTTGATTGTCGCCGGCGCCCTGTCCGTGCATTCGGACCTATGGGATGCACGCGATCAGGATTGCGATGAAGCGCAGGGATACCATTTCCGCAAGCCGCCGCCGGCGAGCGAGCTCCTGCGATACCTGCGCAATCACGCGGTCGGATAGCGCTCCTTAGAGCTCGCCGGCCATGGCCGCGAGCCTGGCGATCGTGTTCATGTTGAGCGCGGTGCCTGCTTTTGCCGTGGGAATGACCAGTTTCGAGTGGGCGATCCCGTCCGCGTACATCACATAGATTTCCCGAGTGCCGAGGGCCAGCAACTCCCCCTTGCGGCCTCTGGCGGTGTCGAGCGCATCCGCGGGCGGCGAGTCGTCGAGGAAGATGGCCACCGTGCGGTTGGTCGGGTGGCGCCGGAACGGGTTTTTGGTCAGCACCGAGGCCATTTCAGCCGCGCTGCGCACGAGCACACCGACGGGCCTGCCGGCGTAGGACTCCAGTCGGGCCTCCAGGAGGGCCTTGATCCTGCGCTCGCCGGCTTTGGCGTGGAATACGGCATTGCCGGAGTTGATGTAGGTCCGCACCTGTTCGAAGCCGGCATCCTCGCACATCGCGGACAGCACGGTCATCGGCAGCCTGGTGCCGCCGACATTGACGGCGCGGAGCAGGGCTATGTATGAGGGCGATTTCGCGGTTTCCCAGGGCCGACCGCCCGCCTGCCGCGCAAGAGGATGAGGAGACTCCCCGGCGGCAGTGAGCGCGCAATTCTTGGGCCCGGTAGGATTCGAACCTACGACCAAGGGATTATGAGTCCCCTGCACTAACCGCTGTGCTACAGGCCCGACGAGGGGACGCATTGTAGCAGCCGTTTTCGTCCGGACTACGCCCCCCGCAGGCACCCCGTCAGCGGCGAGCGGGGCTTGATGGTCTTCATGCAGACCGTGGTCTCGATCTTCTGCACTCCGGGCATGCGGCTGATTTCCATGCGCAGCAGCCTGTCGAGCTGCGGGATCTCCCCGACCAGCACGTGCATCAGGTAGTCCGCCTGGCCGGCCGTGGTGAAGCACTGCAGCACCGAGGGGTGATCGGCGGCGGCGGCCTCGAACTCCGCGTAGCGGGCGGACTGAATGGTCACGTGCACGAAGGCATGAACTCTGAGGCCGAGCCGCTCCGCGTCGAGCTCGGTCCGGTAGCCCCGGATCAGGCCTCGGCGTTCGAGCTCGCGCACGCGCTGCCAGCAGGGAGTCTTGGAGAGCCCCACCTTCTGGCCGAGCTCGGCAAAGGACAGTCGTGCGTCGTCTTCGAGCCAGCGGACGATCTCACGGTCGGTCTTGTCCATGCCTGTTCTGCCGGAGCGAGGGGGATCAGGTCATTGTTCTACCCCCTGGGCGACAATCAGTCCACTTGCCTGAGGCGGTTCTCGTTTAGAATTCTTTGAGACCACCCCGAACGTGATGCTGTGGGAGCCGCCGATGGGCGAAGAACGGATGAGCGAGGAAAGCCTGCGCGAGTTACTGGCGCGGGTCCACGAGCGGCTGGGCCAGACGGGCTCGGTCGACCCCGAATCGCGCAAGATCCTGGCGGCGCTCGTCCGTGATATCGATCGCGCGCTCGGCAAAGAGGAGGGAGCCGGCCCTGTCAAAGGCCACGTTCCGCACCTCGAGTCCCTGGCCGTGCGCTTCCAGGCCGATCACCCCGGCCTGGCCGAGCTCCTGCGCCAGATCGTCGACGCGCTGGGCAAGGTCGGTATATAGCATCAGACACCCCTGTGCCCGCGGTGCACAGGGGTGGCCGTTACCGGGTCAGTCTTCCATCAGGAAGCTTCTGAGCTGCTCGCTGCGGCTGGGGTGGCGGAGCTTGCGCAGCGCCTTCGCCTCGATCTGCCGGATCCGCTCGCGCGTGACATCGAACTGCTTGCCGACCTCTTCCAGGGTGTGGTCGGTGTTCATGTCGATGCCGAAGCGCATGCGCAGCACCTTCGCCTCCCGCGGGGTCAGCTGCGCCAGCACCGCGTGGGTGGTCTCGCGGAGCGACTCCATGGTCGCCTGGTCGACGGGGGAGGCCACCGAGGTGTCCTCGATGAAATCCCCCAGGTGCGAGTCCTCGTCGTCGCCGATGGGCGTTTCCATGGAGATCGGCTCTTTGGCGATCTTCAGCACCTTGCGCACCTTGTCCTCGGGCATCTCCATGCGCACGGCCAGCTCCTCGGGCGTCGGCTCCCGGCCCATCTCCTGCAGCATCTGCCTCGAGATGCGGTTCAGCTTGTTGATCGTTTCGATCATGTGCACCGGGATACGGATGGTGCGCGCCTGGTCGGCGATGGAGCGGGTGATGGCCTGGCGGATCCACCACGTGGCGTAGGTCGAGAACTTGTAGCCGCGGCGGTACTCGAACTTGTCGACCGCCTTCATCAGGCCGATGTTGCCTTCCTGGATCAGGTCGAGGAACTGCAACCCGCGGTTGGTGTACTTCTTGGCGATCGAGATCACCAGCCTGAGGTTCGCCTCCACCATCTCCTTCTTGGCGCGGCGCGCCTTGGCCTCGCCGATCGACACCTCGCGGTTGATTTCCTTGATGTCGTGGATCGTCAGGTGCATTTCCTTCTCGATGGCCTCGAGCCTGACCTGTCGCTGAAGGATCCCCTCTTCGACCCTGGCGAGCGCCGCGGAGTATTTCTTGCCCGCCTTCGCGTGCTTGGCCAGCCAGCGCGGGTTGGTCTCGTTCTTGGGGAACGTGGCGATGAAGTCCTTGCGCGGCATGCCGCAGTCGCGCACCGCCAGGCTCATGATTTCCTTCTCGAGCTGGCGGACGTGGCGGATGTGCGCGCGCAGGTTCCAGATCAGCGCGTCGAACATCCTCGGCGAGAGCTTCAGCTCCAGGAATTCGCCGGCGGCCTTCTTGCGCACCTTCATCGCCTTCGGATCGCGCGCGCCATGCTTGTCGATGGCGGTGAGCATCTGCGCGTGCAGCTTGGCGAGGCTCGCGAAGCGCTCGGCGGCCTCCTGCGGATCGGGGCCGGTATCGACCGTCTCTTCCTCGCCGTCATCGCTCGAGTCTTCTTCCGAGTCCTCCTCGTCGGATTCCTCCCGCGAGGCTACGTCCATCTTGGTCGGATTTTGCGGCTGTGCGATGACATCCGGGGCGTTCGGATCCACGAACCCGACAATGACGTCCACCAGGCGCGTCTGGCCGGTCTTGACCGGCTCGTAGGCCTGCAGCAGGCACCGGTAGGTCGAGGGGAACAGGGCGAGCTGGCGGCGCACCGCCTCCAGGCCCTCCTCGATGCGCCGGGCGATACGGATCTCCCCCTCGCGGGTGAGCAGCTCCACGGTGCCCATCTCGCGCATGTACATGCGGACCGGGTCGGTGGTGCGGCCGAGCTCGGCATCGAGCGCCGCCAGCACGGCGGCGGCTTCTTCGATCGCTTCCTCATCGGCGGGCGCGGAGGGCTCCCCCGCGAGGAGCGATTCGGTGTCCGGCGCCTTCTCGTACACCGGGATGCCCATCTCGTTGATGGTGTTGACGATGTCCTCGATCTGCTCGGGATCGACGATCTCGGACGGCAGGTGATCGTT
>OBLK01000397.1_pt1 | contig 10028 bp, 16 predicted proteins | sample 1518871 | NCBI WGS metagenome assembly OBLK01 (sample SAMEA2464837, study PRJEB22497) | soil metagenome | biome: Grassland; feature: Farmland; material: Clay | place: Australia | collected 2013-02-01 | depth 0.8 m
GGGATGACGGCCGTATCGGGGAGGTGTCGTGACCTGCCAACTCTGCGGTGGACGGCTGCTCGACGCACCGTTTGCCAGGGTGATCTGCCCGCACTGCGACAAGCCGTGCCCGAGTGGCCCTCGCCACTGCCCGCAGTGCGCTCGAGGTGAGGCTGCCGAGGGCATCGGGCCCCGGACGAGGTAGTCGCCGCCGGCCGGGAAGCTGCCGCCGCTGCCCCGACCGGCGGCGGTGCTACACTACGCACGAGACGGCTGCCGCCGCGGTGGAGCACCATCAACTAGGAGGCAGTGCCGATGTCCGTCAAGTCCAACCCCCAGGACGCCGCTGCGGCGTGGGCCAGTGGCTTCGGTGCCGCCGGCACGAAGTACGTGGCAGGCATCCAGGCGGTCAAGACCTCGCCGACCCACCTCGCCGCCGCCGTGGCGCCGTTCTGGGCCAGCCAGGTCGCCGCCGCCCAGTCCCGCTACGTGGCCGGCCTGAACAAGGTCAGCCTCCAGAGCTGGCAGCAGGCGGCCACCACGACCGGCGCCGCCCGGCTCTCGACCGGTGCCACGAAGGGTGCCCCGAAGGTGCAGGCGTTCATGACGACCTTCATCCCCGCGCTGCGCTCCATCGTCGACGGCCTCCCGGCCCGAGGCGACTTCGGGGCGAACATGAACCGCTTCACCAGCTACGCGACGGCGCTTCACAACGCCAAGGGCACGTTCTGAGATGGGCGCCGCGCTCATCGTCGACGCCGGCGTGGCGACCATCGGCGCCGGCCCGGTGCTCACGGCCGTCACCGCCGGCTCCGGGTCGACCTTCACGGTGCGCAACTCGGCGCTTACGTCGAGCATCAAGCTGACCGACGTGTGGACCAAGGGGGCCGCGGTCGGTCGCCTCGAGATCACGTCGCCGAAGCTGGTGCCGGTCAGCAACGGCATCCGCATCCAGACCCCGACGGGCCTCGCCGACTTCCTGCTCCCCGGGGCGCCGCTCCAGGGCCTCACCCCCCAGGACAACCTGACGGTGCAGGTAGACGGCACGGCGGCCGACCTCTACGCCGCCTGCCTGCAGTCCTACTACCAGGACCTACCGGGTGTGTCCATGACGCTCAAGATGCCCGGCGACGTGTCCGGCCAGACGGAGTTCGTCTTTGGCTGGCCCGTCGCTGCGGCGGCATCGGCGACCGAGGGCGACCAGGCGTCGACGGTCATCACGACCACGGTCGACTCCTCGACGGCCAACCGTTGGTACGCGGTGCTCGGCTACGTCTGCGACACTTCGGTCGCCGCCGTCGGCCTCTCGGGCGTCGACACCAGCCAGACGTTCATCGGCGGTCCCGGCGACACGGACCCGTTCCGCACCCGGAACTACTTCGCCGACCTGTCGATCCGCACCGGGATGCCGTGCATCCCCCTGTGGAACGCAGCGAACAAGGGCAACACGAACATCGTCGTCGTGGACAACGCCGCCTCGACGGCCGTGAACGTCACGCTCATCCTCGCCGAGCTGAACGCGAGCTACCAGCCGTGACGCTTCTCGGGCGGATCACCGTCACGCTGTCGGACGACCCCCGGTACTCAGCCGGCCAGTCGTACGACGTCGTGCTCACGACGCCGCAGACCCCGGACCCGGCCACGCTCGTCACCGGGTCGGTCGACGTCCCCCCGTCGACCGACCCGACGGCGGGCGGCTGAGCCGTGAAGCGGCTCGTCACCGAGCGCGTCCCAACGCCTGCAGCCGGGGCCGATTGGAGCTTTACACCGTCGACCTCTGATCGGTCCCGGCTGGTGACCATCACGGCGCTGCTCACAACCTCCGCCACGGTGGCAAGCCGGATGCCGGAGCTGCGGCTCAAGAACCAGGAGGGCGACGTCGTCTGGCAGGTCGGCAACGCCAACACGGTGGCCGCCTCGCTGCAGGTGCGGTTGAACTGGGCCAGCGAGCAGACGACGCCGTACGGGCAGACGCTCGTGAACTACGCCGCCATCGGACTGTCGACGCCCGGTCATTGGCTCGAGGCGGGCGACGTCGTCTCGAGCTTCACCGTCTCCCTGCAGGCGGGCGACGCCTGGTCGGCGATCTATGCCCGCTACCTCGTCGGCGACGAATGGGACTGGCGCCGTGAGATGGCCGAGATCGCCGAGCAGGTGATGGGCGACGCCGGGCAGTAGGGTGACGCCGTGACCGACGACGGAAGGACCGAGAGATCGTGAAGCAGATAGCACCCCATATCCCCCACCTCGTCATCGCCCTGGCGGTGATCGGCGTCGCAGGCGCCCTCGCCGGGCTCCACGTCGTCGACGGTGCGACCGCCGTCGCCCTCATCGGTGCGGCCGGCGGCGTGTCCTTGGGGGGCGCCGTGGCCTCGTCGTCGCCTATCGCCGCCGCCACGACGGGGCCGGCAAGCGTCACGTCAGCTTCGCCCTCCGCTACGCCGTCACCGACGACGCCGAGCACCGTGACCGTCGTCCCGGCGCCATCACCGACGAGCTGAGCCGGTAGGGCCACCGCCGTGGCGCTCCGCATCTTCCAGTACTCTGCCACCATCCCGGCCGGCACGCCGAAGTCGGCGCCGATCACCGTGCCGATCGACCTCGACGGGTGGGACCTACAGCGTCTCGACCTGCAGGTGCCACCCGGACCGAGCTACCTGATGGGATTCGCCGTGTTCAACAACGGCGTGCAGTGGTTCCCGCAGTCGCCCGGTGAGTGGATCGTGTGGGACGACCGTGCGGAGTCGTGGTACCCGACCGAGCAGCCGAACGGCGGCGGCTGGTCCGTCGTCGGCTACAACACCGGGACCTATGATCACACCGTGACGACGATCTGGCACGTCAACCTGCCGGCCACTGCACTGCCGACGGTGCCGACGGTGCAGATCACGAGCGCGCCCGCGCCGAGCTCGCTGGTGCTGCTGTGAGCACCATCGACGCCCCAGACGGGCAACGGGGCACGGTCGCCACCGCCAAGCTGCTCGCCACGGTGCCGTCCGGCACTGCGTCGAAGTCGGTCACGTTGCCGTCCAACGCACGCAACCTGATCGTCCTCATGCCGCAGTCGGCGAGCGCCTACGTCCCCACCGTCACGGGGTCGACGTCGGGAATGAAGTACCCGGGAACGTTGCTGCCGGTCGGCGCTTTCGAGACCGCCGACGAGTGCTACGTAACGCTCGTATGGCCAGCAGTCGATGCGGTCGTCGACGTGACGCTCGACGGCACGCCGGCCGTCGATTGGTACATCCTCGCCGACAATGCCGACCGGGTGACGACCGAGCTGACCTTGCGCTCGGCGATGGGCGGTACGGGTGTGTCGAAACCGATCGACGGCATCCTCGTCATGGGGTCGGACGGCACTGATGCCTACAACTTGCGGACCGACACGTCCGGCAGCCAATTCACAGTGCCCCAGGTGCCCGGCACCGCCAGCGGCGACCATCCGACGACGGAGGTATCGGTCGACGGTTTCTCCTACTCGTCCAGCCCGACAACACTGCTCGGACCGCCCGGTGCCGGCAAGCGTTACCGCATTTTCGGCATCACGCTCTCGACGGCGGCCACAGGCCTCGTGCCCCTCGTCGAGGACGTGACGTCTGGCACAGTGCTGTGCATTGTCGTTGGCCCGGGAACCGTCACCGCACCGATCCCTCCGCAGGGCTATCCAGTGTCGGAGAACGGCGCCGTCGACGGCTCTGGCCTCGCCGGCACCGGCACGTCTTACGGCGTGATCTACTACACCACCGAGACCGTCTAGCAGGAGGGGTCATGTCATGACTATGGAGATAGCCGGCCAGCCGGTGAGCCTGCCGCCCGGGTGGACGGTCGAGGTGGGGAGAGAGACGTCCGCTGTTGTCAACGGCCAGGCGCTTCCCGGCATGCAGTTCAACCTGACCTACCCGGCGAGCAACATCACGACGAGCGTGTTCGTCCCCTACTCGGTCATGAGCAACACCACGGCTGTCGCCCAGCTCTTCGCAAACCGGGTGGCACAGATCACGGCGGTACAAAACCTGGCAGGCGGGTAGCCCGTGTCGATCAACATGAACGAGCTGAACTACCTGTTGGCGAAGGCGGTGCCCAACGCCATAAGCGAGTCGCAGAAGGCCGTCTCGCAACCCGCAGCGCCCACCGTCCAAGAGGTCGCAGCGACACAGTCGATGTCCAGCACGGGACTGAACTACGCGCTCTCCCAGTACGTGCCGACCGCTGTCGAGCAGTCACAGCAGGCGCTCTCGGGCTATAGCCCACCGGCGGCGCCGTACGTCCCGCCGTCTTACACGCCGCCGTCGCTCCCGCCCTACACCGCTCCCACCTCGACCGGTGGCGAGTCGGCGCTCGAGGCGCCCGTGCTCGTCGAGCGCATCGTCGCAAGCGGGCCGACGTGGGACACCACGCAGGAAGGCGTCAACGTGTCCGACGCGTTCGACCACCTCCGCACGACCTATCACACGACACTGCCGAAACTTATGGGCAATCTGGAGGCGCACAACCGCAAGCTGATCCGAGGCTGACATGCCCTTTGTCCTCGCCCCGCTCGTCGTCGTCGGCGCCGCCCTCCTCGGCCTTATCGCATCGATGGGTTTCTCGTCGATCATGCGTGCGATCGGCAACGCCCTGCCGAAGATCAACATCCACATCACCACGATCGACCTCGGTGCGCCGTTCCTCTACGTGGCCGGCAAGATAGAGCCCCTCATCGCCCACGCCTTCAAGTCGTCGTGGAAGCACATCGCCTCGTGGCTCTACGGCCACGCATGGACGCTCGTGAACCTCGCCTCGCCGATCGTTCACGCCATCGGCGACCTCGTCGACCAGGTCAACCATCACACGACGACGGCCATCCCGAACGCCGTGAAGTCCGCCGTACATGCGGCCGATGCCCACGCCAACGCCGTCGGATCGGCGACCCTGCGGGACGCCCACGCCAAGGCGGCGGCCGACATGGTGGATGCGAATCGGTACACAGATGCCGCCATTGCCACCGCCGAGAAGCTGGCGCATTCCGACCTGGCGACCACCGAGCACAACCTCGCCATCCGCATCACGAGGGACGAGGCGACCATCGCCGGCCTCGTCACGACCGTGCAGGCGACCATCCCCGCCGAGATATCCGCAGCGGTGCACGCTGCGAACGCAGGCGAGGTGGCGAAGCTGAACAGCGACAAGGCCGCCATCAACGCCAGGATCAACACCGTCAACGACGCCATCACGACGACCAATCAGAAGGTGGCATCCGCCAACACGGCGATCACGTCGGCGAATGCGCAGATCGACGCCCTGCACAGCAAGCTCGCCACGCTCTCCCAGCAGGAGGCGTCCGCAACCGGTGCGGCCAAGACGGCGCTGCAGAGGGACATGAATGCGGTCAACGCCGAGCTGCAGGGCGCTCAGGCTGCCGTTGCCGACAACACCGCCGCCATCGCCGCCGCCACCGGCACGATCGACCAGCTACGGACCGAGCTCGACACCGCCCGGGGCGCCATCGGCACGATCGACGCCCGGACCACCCTCTCTGCAGCCCAGGATGGCGTGCTCGGCATCGCCGCCGGTGCGAGCATCGCGACGGCCGTCGCTGCGGTCGGTGCGGAGGTGGCCAACATCGCCGAGTGCGCGGTTACGACGTGCTCGGGACCGAACAACCTCTCGAACCTGCTGGAGAAGGAGCTGCCCGGCATCCTCGGCATCGCCAAGCTCGCCGGCCTCGGCGCCTTCATAGAGCAGGCCATCCAGGATCCCGGCGGGACCGCTGCGGCGACATCGGCGGTCGCCGGCACCCTAGAGTCGGCCGGCATGGACATGGTCGATCTCATCAAGGCGCTGTGAACCGATGTCGTCGACGGGAGACGCCGCATCCAAGATCGCCAAGCTGCTCGGCGAGACCATCATCCACCATGCCCCGTTCTCGGCAGAGATCAACGAGCGCACACGCCGCAAGATCACCGATGAGTGGATCGACGGCCTCGAGGAGCACACCGCACCGCTGATCGGTCCGTTCCTGCAGCACGTCCTCGAGGCCACCAACGCACCGCCCGAGGTGCGGGCGTTCCTCGCCGAGGGCATCGGACCGACGCAGGCGTTCTCCGGCATCCTCACGCAGATCTTCGCCTACGGCGTGGCGAACCAGATCCTGACGGCCGGCCTCACGCCCTACATGGCGAGCCTGCTCCAAGACTCATGGTCGCACGGCGTCGCACAGGGCACCGGCCTTCCGATCAGCCCGGCCGACATCGCCACGGGCGTCATCCGGGGCATCGTCCCCGGCACTGTGTCCGACGTCCCGATCCCCGAATGGGCCGCCCCGGAGGCCGCCAAGTCCGGCACGAGCCACGAGCAGATGCAGTACCTCGCCGACATCACCGGGATGCCACCGGATGCAACGTCACTGTTCGAAATGATTCGACGTGGCATCATCGACGAGGCTCAGCTCACCGAGGCGCTCAAGCAGTCGGACCTTCGGGACCAGTGGATACCGTCGTTTTCCAAGGTCCGCTACATCACCTTGACGCCGGCCGACATCGTCCGGGCGACCGTGCAGAGCCAGATGGTCGACGTCGCCATGCCGGAGGGCGTCACGAGCGAGGTCGGCACGCCGCCGCCCGGGGCCGGACCCGGCTACGCCGCAGGGGCGGCCTGGGCCCAGGCGCTTGGCCTCGAGCCGCCAGGCTGGGTGAACGGCAACCCCGACTGGTTCCGCATCCTGTACGACACCTACGGACGCCCCCCGGGACCGGTCGAGATGGGTCGTGCGGCCAACCGTGGCTTCATCCCCTGGGAGGGCCAGGGTCCCGAGGAGCTGAGCTTCGCCCAGGCGATCAGCGAGAGCGACGTCAAGGACAAGTACATCCCGCTCCTGAAGAAGCTGGCGGTCTACTACCCGCCGAACGGCGAGATCAAGACCATGGTCATGCACGGTGCCATCACCGACGAGCAGGCCATCGCCCTCTGGCAGGCGAACGGCGTCACGCTCGAGATCGCCAACGCCTACCTCTACCTCGCCAAGACGGAGCGCATCACCCAGGAGAAGGCGATCGCAAAGGGCGACATCCTCTCAATGGTCAAGGAGCAGATCCTCGACGACGCCCAGGCGACCGAGCTGCTCGCCGACGTCGGCTACCGGGGCGACGACGCCGCGCTCCTCATCAAGATGGCGCACTACCAGTACTCACTCGAGGTCTTGCGCCGCACGGTCGGGCGCATCTCGACGCTCTACGTCCAGCACAAGGTGGACGACGCTGCGGCCCGCTCGGCGCTCGGTCAGGTCGGCCTCGCCAACGACGCCATCGACAGCCTCATGCAAAGCCTCAGCGCCGAGCGGGCCGCCGCGGTGATCGTGCCGACCGGATCGCAAGTTGCATCGGCCATGTACTACAAGGTGATCGACCAAGAGACGGCGATGCAGCTCCTCGAGGACCTGGGCTACGAGCCGTGGACCGCATGGTTCACGCTGTCGACTCGCATGCACGGACCACTGCCGAACGAGCCGACCGAGGGCAAGCCCTCCAGCCAACCGACCGCTGCCGGCATCGCCGAGCGGCAGTACCAGGCGGCGGTCGCATCGGCGAAGACCCTCTATGACTTGAGCGTCAACGCCGCCAAGTCTGAGTTCTTGGACATCACCCCGCCGAACCAGGCCGGCTACGACGCCACGGTTGCCGCAGCGAAGACCACCTACGACCAGGCCGTGGCCCAGGCGCAGGCGGCGCTGACCGCTGCCGGAGGGTGACACAGGTGGCACGGGAGACGCACACCGAAGCCATGCTCGCCCAGCTCCACGAGGCGACGAAGGCGACGAGGATCCACCTCGAGGGAACGAGCGAGGCGGTAGCGTCGCACCTCGCCGCCCAGGAAGAGCCGGGCGAGACGAAGGAGGAGAGCTAGATGCCGCTGACCCAGCTCATGTACGACGCCGTGACGCCGTCAAGGATCCCCCACCCGCACCTCGTCCGGGCGGTGCTCGTCTACGTCGACGGCAAGTACGCCTGGACCGACGCCGACCGGGCGATGTTCCCCAGTGCCGTCAAGGTCTACTGCGCCGTGCTGCCCGACACCGACGACGGGTCGGTGTGCGACGTCGAGACAGGAGCGCTGCGTCCAGAGGATGCCGTCTCCTGGGTGAAGATGCGGCGCACGTCGCTCACCAACCGACTCGAGCACCCCGCCACGGTCTACTGCTCGGCCAGCTCGTGGGCCACGGTGCGCTCGGCGTTCGTGGCGGCCAAGGTTGCCGAGCCGGAGTACCTGATCGCCCAGTGGGACGGGCACCCTTGCATCCCGCCGGGTGCGGTCGGCAAGCAGTACTCCTCGACGCCGGGCTACGACCTCGCCGTGGTCGAGGACGACTGGCTGTACGACCGCATATGAGGGGAGGTGATGCCCTCTGCCCCCCGATCCCTTCAAGCCTCATCCGGGCTACCAGCAACTGACGCCCCGGGGCTGCTAACCTCGCCCCGGGGCGTCCTACCGCCTGTCTGCGAGGCCGCCGGACCTGGTGCGGGTTCACCCGGTCCGGCGGCCTCTGCGTATCCAGATAGGGGGTGGACACCCCCTGGCTCCGTGGCGTAGGATGGTCGCCAGTCGCACCGGGCGACGACAGGAAGGTAGGACCATGACCAAGCCCACAGAGACCCCGGCCGCCGACACCGGCGACCTGCAGCCCATGGCGGCGTCAGAGGTCGGCGTGACCGTCCAGCGTGACCCCGAGCGCATCGCCCGGCTCATGGCCGAGCGCATGGACAGGGCCGAGACGCTCGACGAGATGTTCGCCGTCACGGCGGGCAGCACCTCGGATGACCTGATCGGCAAGACGTTCGAGCTACTCGCCGTCGAGTGGGACGCTTACGAGGCGGATCAGGGCGTCATCCCGCTCGCCATCGTGACGGCGATCGACAAGTCCACCGGCGACAAGGTCGAGTGGGCGACGACGGCCGGCATGCTCACCCGCTTCCTCCGCCGGGCCGAGGTGACGGGCAACATCCCGTTCACCGCCCGTGTCGAGGGCCGCAAGACGCGCTCGGGCCAGACGGCGCTGAACTTCGTGAAGCCATGACGACGACCCCGGACGAGACGACGGCGGCGGCCCGCAAGGCGTACGAGGAGGCGACGACGCCGGCCTGGAAGGCGTACGAGGAGGCGACGACGGCGGCCCGGAAGGCGTACGACGAGGCGACGGCGGCGGCCTGGAAGGCGTACGAGGAGGCGACGGCGGCGGCCGACAAGGCGTTCGACGAGGGGGTGGCGGCGGCCCGCAAGGCGTACGAGGAGGCGACGGCGCCGGCCGACAAGGCGTACAAGGAGGCGACGGCGGCGGCCGACAAGGCGTACAAGGAGGCGACGGCGCCGGTGAAGCGGCCATGACGACGACCCGAACCGGCGACGTCATGGCCGCCTATGGCAAGGTGCACGACAAGGTAGGCACGGCGCAGGCTGCTCTTCTCCGTGCCATCTCACAAGTGGAGCTGGTCATCGCCGCCGCCGAGACGGCCGGCACGTCCACCTACGACCTGTGGCTCGTCGCCAGTTACCTCACCATGGCGCTCGGCGACCTCGCCGAGCTGCCCCCTCTCGTGCTCGCCCTGGAGGCCACCGCCCACGCCTGCGGCGTGAGCCACGCACAGGAGCACCGGCCACGCCACCTCGCCAGAGGCTGAGCGGGGCCGATGTCGACGCCCTGTTCTCGGGGGTCATCGCACAGCCCCCGAGAGCAGGCGCCGCAGTGCCACCGGAACGTCAAGGCCGGTGGCACTACAGCGCCTGTCACTCCTGCGGCCAGGTCGGCCCAGGACTCATCACCTTCTTCGGCACCGAGGACTGGTCGCCGGAGATCCCCCTCGACAGCCCGGTACGCGACCTCGTCGACACCATCCGGGCCGAGAAGGGGCGCAGATCGGTGCTGTTGTGCAGCTGGTGCATCGATGACGAACGAGCCAAGGAGGTAGGACGTGGACAGACTGCAGGCGCTCCACGAGGCGACGGCGGCGGCCCGCAAGGCGTACGACGAGGCGACGGCGCCGGCCGACAAGGCGTACGAGGAGGCGACGGCGCCGGCC
>OBLK01000398.1_pt1 | contig 9974 bp, 3 predicted proteins | sample 1518871 | NCBI WGS metagenome assembly OBLK01 (sample SAMEA2464837, study PRJEB22497) | soil metagenome | biome: Grassland; feature: Farmland; material: Clay | place: Australia | collected 2013-02-01 | depth 0.8 m
GCTGCGCACCGTGCTGTCGCCGGGCGCCGCCACCCAACGGGTGCTGCCGATGCCAGGCGACGACGTGATCGTCACCGACCTGCGCGCGGACGCGGAGCCGGCGCCGCGGCTGGCGGCGATCAGGGCGCAGGCGTTCGGCCAGGTCGCTGACCCGGCGACGATGCCCCACGAGCTGCGGCTGACGCTGCTGCCGGACGAGAAGGTGCGGATCCACCTGTGGCTGTCCGGCTGCGCCGTCGACCCGGCCGGTGCGCAGCTGCTGCTGAGCGAGCTGGCCGAGCTGTACGAGGACCCGGACCGGACGCTGCCGCCGCAACACCCGCCCGCCGCACCCAGCCAGGGCGACGGTTCCTCGACGGTTCTCGCCAACGTGGTCCCGGCGCCGCGCCTGCCCGAGCCGAGCCCGGCGCACACGCTGACGGCCCGGCTGGAGCCGTCGCTGTGGATCGACCTGGCCAGGCGGGCCGAGCGTTGCGGCATCAGCCCAGGCGATGCGGTGGTCGCGGCGTTCGCTGCCGCCCTCGGCGCCGCCGCCGGCACCGAGCGGGTCGCCTTCCGCCTGCGCACCTTCGACCGCCTGGCCGGCCAGCGACCCGTCGGCGCTCTCGACGTCATCCGCGAGGTCGAGGTGAGCACCGCCGGCTCCATCACCGAGAGTGCTCGTCGGTTGTCCTCCGGGCCGCCCGCCGGGTGGACGCCCGAGCGCCCGGACGCGCCGGCGTCGCCGATCCTGGTGACCAACCTCCTCGATCTTGGGCCAGGCGCCGGACCGGGGTCGCTCGGCGACGCCGTGATCCGTCACAGCCGGTACCCGGGCGTCGTCCTGGAACTGCGGATCCTGGCCGTAGACGGTGTGCCTCACCTGGACTTGTACGGCCCGGAGCGGTCGGCCCTGGGCCAATCGTCCGGACTGCTCCAAGACCACCTTCGGCTGATCGATTGGTTCGCCGGCGGCGAGCAGGCCAACCGCAAGCTCGAAGAAGAACGGGGGTGCGAGCCGCCGTCACCGTGCCGCTAGTGCCTATCCGCATGGACGGGCAGGCGTACTCCGAAAGGATTAAACCCATGGCCGCATCAGGAACACCGTCGGTAGCGGTGTATTGCCTCGGCGGCTTCTCGATGACGGTTGACGGCCGGCCGGTCGAGCAGCTGCGTGCCGGCAAGACACGCAGCTTGTTCCAGTACCTGTTGGTCAACCGGGGTCGGGTCGTTCTGCGGGAACAGCTCTACGAGGTGCTCTGGCCCGGAGTCGAGTGGTCGCCGGACTCCAGCCGGCTCAAGGTGGCGGTGCACACCCTGCGGCAGCTGCTGAAAAACCACGGGGCGTCGGTGCGGGTGCTGCATCGCGACTTCGGCTACGTGCTGCTGGCCGAGAACATCTGGATCGACTACGAGGAGTTCGAGGCGTGGTTCGACGCGGCCAGGGCCGCCGACGCCCGCGGTGACATCGACTTCGCGCTGCGCCTGTACCGCAAGTGCGTCGGGTTCTACCGCGGCGACTTCCTCGCCGGGGAGACCGCGCAGTGGGTGAACGAGCACCGCGAGTGGACCAGGGCGATCGCGCTGCGGGCGATGAACAGGCTGCGCGTCGAGGCGCTGTCCAAGGACAGCTACGACGAGGTCGTGCTGTGGTGCCGGCGCATCCTCGACCTCGACGCCTACCACGAGGAGACCTACCAGATGCTGATGTGGGTGCACGGCCGCTCCGGCGAGCTGGCCAGCGTCAGCAGCTGGTACCAGCTGTGCTGCCGGCGCCTGCGTGAGGAGTTGGACGTCGAGCCGGCCGCGGCCACCGAGCGGATCTACGCGATGGCCATGCGGGGCGAGCTGCGGCCCGGCTCGCCGCCGCCGCGACCCCAGGCGGCCGCCGTGCCGATCGAGCAGAACCGGGCGCGCCGGGTGCCGGCCGGCGCGCCGTCCGGTCCGTCGGGGCCGACCGGGCCGTTCCGCGCCGGCCGCGCCTACCGCACCGGCTGACCTGCGATGGGTCCGACGTTTAGCCGTGGCGGAGACGTCGTCGAGGCCGTCGACGGCGTGCTGGCGAACCCGGCGCGGTTGCGGGACTGGATCGTCGGCCGGCGGATCACGCACGCCGCCGTGGACGCGGCCACCGCCGAGCGGCTCTTCGAGCTGTACTGGCCGGCCGGCACGGCGCTTCGCGAGCTGGTCGTCCGTGGCAAGCGCGTTGTCGTGCCGCCGCCCGGCCTGCCGTTCGACGTGGTTGCTGAGCTGCCCCAGGACCACGAGCCGTTCGGGCTCACCGACACCCAGCAGGCGTACTGGGTCGGGCGGGGCGACGCGGTCGAGCTCGGCGGCGTCGGCTGCCACGGGTACTGGGAGTGGGACAGCGACGACCTCGAGGTCGAACGCTTCCGGCTGGCCTGGCGCAAGGTGCTGGACCGGCACCCGATGCTGCGCGCCGTGGTGTCCCCCGACGGCACCCAACGGGTACTGGCCGACGCGCCCGAGCACCCGATCCCGGTGCTCGACCTGCGCGGCGCGACCGAGGCGCAGGCGCAGCAGGTCGCCGGGCAGCTGCGCGACGAGCTGTCCCACCAGGTCCTGCCGGCCGACCGCTACCCGCTGTGGGACGTGCGGCTGACCCTGCTGCCGGGCGGTCGTGCACGCATCCACCTCGGGCTGGACCTGCTGATCATCGACGCGTGGAGCTACTTCCAGGTCCTGATGCCCGACCTGATCAGCTACTACACCGACCCGGACGCCGAGCTCGAACCGATCGGGCTGACGTTCCGCGAGTACGTGCAGGCCACCGAGGTGGGTTCCGGGCCGGCTTCGGTCGACTCCGCGCAGCACGCGCGGGCCAGGGACTACTGGCTCGAGCGGCTCGACTCGCTGCCACCGGCGCCAGACCTGCCGCGGGTGGCCAGGCGCCCGGCCGCGACCCCGAGCTTCACCCGGCGCGAGCGCCGGCTGCCGGCCGGCTCCTGGTCGGCGCTCAAGGCCCGGGCCGGCGCCGGCGGCGTCACCCCGGCCGGGCTGGTCGTAGCCGCGTTCGCCGAGGTGCTGCGCACCTGGAGCGCGTCGGACACGTTCACGATCAACTTCCCGCTGTTCAACCGGCAGCCGGTGCACCGCGACGTCGACCGCCTGGTCGGCGACTTCACCACGACGTCGCTGCTCGCCGTGGACAAGGTCGACGGCACGTTCGCCGAGCGCGCCCGGTCGATCCAGCGTCGGCTGTGGGCCGACCTGGAGCATCGCCAGTTCTCCGGCGTACGGGTCGGCCGCGAGCTGGCCAGGCGGGCCGGCGGGGTTCGGGCGTCGTTCCCGGTGGTCGTCACCAGCCTGCTCGGCCAGCCGCCGCGGCACTTCACCACGGCGCTTGGCCGCAACGTGTTCACCAGCACCCAGACGCCCCAGGTGTCGCTGGACTTCCAGGTCATGGAGGTCGAGGGCGAGCTGCGGTACTCGTGGGACTCGGTCGACGAGCTGTTCTGCCCCGGCCTGGTCGCGGACATGTTCGAGGCGTACCGCCGCCTGCTCGACCAGTTGGCCGCCGACCCGCAGGCGTGGCACACCACGCAGTTCCAGCTCGTACCGCACGAGCAGCTGCAGGTGCGGGCTCGGGTCAACGCCACGGACGGGCCGGTGCCCGGTGAGCTGCTGCACGAGCCGCTCGCCAGGCACGCCGGGCGCACGCCGGCCGCCGAGGCCGTCGTCGATGGCGGGCTGCGGCTGACGTACGCCGAGCTGTCGGCTCGTGTCAACCGGCTGGCCCGGCGGCTGCGCGACCTCGGCGCCAGACCCAACACGCTGGTCGCGATCGTGCTGGACAAGGGCTGGCAGCAGATCGTCGCCGCGCACGGCGTGCTGGCCGCCGGCGCCGCGTACCTGCCGATCGACCCGTGCGTGCCTGCCGCGCGGTTGCGCTACCTGCTCGCCGACGGGCAGGTCGAGACCGTGCTCACCTCGGCCGACGTCGACTCGCGGCTGGACTGGCCCGGAGACGTCCACCGGATCCGGGTGGACGACCCGCACTGGTCCGGCTGGTCCGACGAGCCGCTCGCGCCCGTGCAGCGGCCGACCGACCTGGCCTACGTGATCTACACGTCCGGCTCGACCGGCCGGCCCAAGGGCGTCATGGTCGACCACCGGGGCGCGGTCAACACCATCGCCGACGTCAACCGGCGGTTCGGCATCGGGGCGGCCGACTCGTGCCTGGCGGTCACCGCACTGCACCACGACCTGTCCGTGTACGACGTGTTCGGCATGACCGCCGCCGGTGGCAAGGTCGTCGTCGCGCCCGGCCAGCCCGACCCGGCGCGCTGGGCCGAGCTGATCACGACCGAGCGGGTCACGTTCTGGAACTCGGTCCCGGCGCTGCTGGAGCTGCTCGTCGACGGCGGGCACCGGCTCGATCCGCTGCGGCTGGTGATCCTGGCCGGGGACTGGATCCCGGTGACGCTGCCCGACCGGCTGCGTGCGCTCGGATCACCCGGTCTTTGCGTGATCGCCTCTGGCGGCCCGACCGAGTCGTGCGTCTGGTCGATCATCAACGAGGTCGGCGCCGTCGACCCGGCCTGGGCCTCGATCCCGTACGGCCGCCCGATGACCAACCAGCGCTACCACGTGCTGGACGGCCGCCGGCTGCCACGCCCTGTGTGGGTGCCCGGCGAGCTGCACATCGAGAGCGACGTCGGCCTGGCGCGGGGCTACTGGGGCGATCCTGAGCGCACCGCGGCCAAGTTCTACGTCGAGGCCGGCCGCCGCCGGTACGCCTCCGGCGACCTCGGCCGCTACCTGCCCGACGGCACGATCGAGATCCTCGGCCGCGACGACTTCCAGGTGAAGATCGCCGGCCAGCGCATCGAGCTCGGCGAGATCGAGGCCACCCTCGCCGAGCACGCGTGTGTCGACCGCGCCGTCGTGGTCGCCACCGGCGCGCCGCGCTCGCTACGCCAGTTGCAGGGCTTCGTCACGGTCTGCGCCGAGGTCGCTGCGGACGAGCTTCGCCGCTTCGCCGCCGACCGGCTGCCGGCCCATCTGGTCCCGGCCACGGTCACCGTCGTGGACAGCTTTCCGTTGACCCCCAATGGAAAGCTCGACCGCGCCGCGCTGGCCGCCGCGTCGACCGCCCCCGCCGGGCCATCCAGCAGGCGCGAGCCGACCGAGCCGCTCGACCAGGTGCTCGCGGCCCTGTGGACCGACCTGCTCGACACCGGACCGGTGGGCCTGGACGAGAACTTCTTCGCCCTCGGCGGCAACTCGATCACCGCTACCCGCCTCGTCGCCCGCATCCGCGAGCTGTTCGACGTCGACATCGGCCTGCGCACCGTCTTCGACGCGCCGACCGTCGCCGAGCAGTCGGCGGCGCTGGCCACCCCGGCGGCGGTCGCCCTTGCCGAGACCCTCACCTGCCTGACCCCGGACGACATAGACCGATTGGCAGCCCCACAAGCAGGCACCGGGCCCGAAACGGGGCCGGACCCGCCTGCAATGCCTGTTACGCCGGGCACACGGGTCTGTTGATCACAGGCCGAAGGCGCTGGAGCCGTTACAGAGGGCGCCCGGACGGTGGCGTTGGGGCGTTAACCGGGGGTGAACCGGCGGCGGGTTGGGTTGCCCCAGCGGGGGCCTATGAGCACGAAGAGCTGGACCACTTTGGAGGCGGCGATGAGTGTGGACCTGGAGGGGCGCACCGCGGACGTTTGGGGATCGGCGCCGTACGAGCGGTTCAGCGGGCAGCACTACGGGGCGGTCAAGCACCTGATGACCCTGCTGCCGGTCGAGCCAGGCCAGCGGTGGCTGGACGTGGCGACCGGCACCGGCGAGGTAGCGCTGCCGGCGGCGCTGGCCGGGGCGAAGGTGACCGGGTGCGACCTGTCGCCCGGCATGATCGCGAAGGCCGACCGGCGGGCGGCGGAGCTGCAGCTGGGCGTGCGCTTCGACGTGGCCGACGCGCAGGCGCTGCCCTACCCGGATGCGTCGTTCGACGTGGTGACGTCGTGCTTCTCGCTGAACCTCGTGTCCGACTACGAGGCGGCGGCCGCCGAGCTGGCCAGGGTGTGCCGGCCGGGCGGGCGCCTCGGGTTGGTGACGGTGCTGCCGGACCGGGGCCAGGCGGAGATCTTCGGCGTGCTGCTGCGCTTCATGCCACCGATGCCGGCCGACGCGCCGGACCCGTACCAGTGGGCCGACCGTGACTACCTGCAGAAGGTGCTGGGGGACCATTTCGAGCTGTCCTACGCGGAGGGAGACACGCCACAGCGGGGACCCTCGGGTGAGGCCATGTGGGACCTGATGGCCTCCTGCTACGGACCGGCGCATCAGCTCGTGGGCGGCCTGGACGAGGCGTCCAGGGCGGAGCTGGCCAGGGGCGTCGTCGCGGTGTACGAGAGCTACCGCTCGCCGACCGGTGAGATCAGCATGCCCCGCCCCTACTTGATCATCACTGGCATTCGGCACTGAGCGGAGACCGGCAATGACCGCCAACCCCGACGGCATCTCGACCCGCACCCCAGACGGTGCTGCGGTTGTCGAGGCGCCCACCTCGTTCGCCCAGCATCGGCTGTGGCTCATCGACCAGCTCGAGCAGGGCGAGACCGCGTACGCCGTGCTCATCCCCACCCGGCTGCGCGGGACGCTCGACGTCGAGGCGCTCACCGAGAGCCTGACCGCCGTGGTGGCCAGGCACGAGGTGCTGCGCACGACGTTCCCCGAGATCGACGGCGAGCCGGTGCAGCGCGTGCACCCGCCGCGCCCGGTGCCGTTGCCGCTGGTCGACCTGAGCCCGCTGTCGGCGCAGGACCGCCAGCGCGCGCTCACCAGGATCGTGCACGACCAGGAGTCCAAGCCGTTCGACCTGCGCACCGGGCCGCTGGTGCGGGCCACGCTGCTGCGCCTGGCACCGCGCGACCACGTGCTGCTGTGCGGGATCCACCACATCGCGGTGGACGTGCCGTCGATCCACCTGCTCTACGACGAGCTCGCCGCCGGCTACAACGCCAGGATGCGCGGAGACGCTCCCGAGCTGCCCGCGCTGACCCTGCAGTACCGCGACTTCGCCGCCTGGGAGCAGCAGCGGATGGCCGGCCCGCTGCGCGCCGAGCAGCTGGCCTACTGGCGCGGGCAGCTCGACGCGGTGCCGCCGCTCGACCTGCCCACCGACCGGCAGCCGACCGAGCTGGCCTCCGGTTCCGGCGGGTTCCTCGGACTCGACCTGCCCGAGCACCTGCTGGACGGGCTGCAGGCGCTGGCAGCCGCCGAGCAGGTGTCGATCTTCGACGTGCTGGTCGCCGGGCTCAAGACCGTGCTGGCCCGCTACACCGGGCAGGACGACCTCGCCGTCGGCACCGTGCTGCACAAGCGCGAGCAGCCCGGCACCGAGCGGCTCATCGGGTTCTTCGCCAACACCGTCGTGCTGCGCACCGACGTCGGCGGCGCGCCGACGTTCCGCGAGCTGGTGCACCGGGTCGCGGCGGTGGCGGCCGACGCCGGCGAGCACGCCGCGGTGCCGTTCGACGCCGTCGTCGGCGAGCTGCGGGCCGAGCGCGCCGGCAACCGCAACCCGCTGTTCCGGGTGTACTTCGGCCTGGACGAGACGCCCGACGTGCTGCCGCCCTTCGACGGCCTCGAGGTCACCGGCATGCTGCCGGACTTCTCCACGGCGAAGTTCGACCTCGGCTTCAAGGTGCGCACCCGCAGCCACGACTCCAGCCCGCCGACGCTGTTCTCGATCTTCAGCCGGGACCTGTTCGACGACGAGACGATCGAGCGGCTGCTCGGCCACTTCCGCACCGTGTTGACCTCCGCCGCCGCCGACCCGGACCGGCCCGTCACCGAACTGCCGATGCTGACCGACGGCGAGCTCGCCGACGTCTTCGGCGCCTGGAACGACACCGACACCGCCTACCCCGACGAGCAGACGCTGCACGGGCTGTTCGAGCAGAAGACGATCGAGGGCGCCGGCACAAGCGCGCTGTTCTACAACCGCCACGTGCTGGTGTACGGCGCGCTCAACGAGCGGGCCAACCGGGTCGCGCACCACCTGCGGGCGCGCGGCGTAGGCCGCAACAGCATCGTCGGTGTCTGCCTGCCCAAGGGTTTCCGGCAGGCCACGGCGATCCTCGCGGTGCTCAAGGCCGGCGGTGCGTTCCTGCCGCTGGATCCGTCGTACCCGGCGTCGCGGTTGTCGTTCATGATCGAGGACTCGGACGCGTGGGGCGTGCTGACCGAGCGCGACCTGCTCGACCGGGTGCCGCCGACCGAGCGCGTCGTGCTGCCGCTGGACGGCATGGACGACCCGTTCACTGCCTACCTGACCGACGAGCGGCTCGACGAGCCCTCGCCGCTGGCCACCCCGGACGACCTCGCCTACGTCATCTACACGTCCGGCTCGACCGGCACGCCGAAGGGCGTGGCGATCACCCACCGCGGCGCGGTCAACAACTTCACCGACTTCGTCCGCCGCTTCGACCTCAAACAGTGGGACCCGCTGCTCGCGGTGTCGCCGATGTCGTTCGACATGTCCGTCTACGACCTGCTCGGAACCCTCGCCGGGCACGGCACCGTGGTCATCCCGACCGCGGCACAGGACCGCGAGCCGGCGTCCTGGGCGGCGCTGATCCGCGAGCACCTGGTGGCCGTGTGGCACTCCGCTCCGGCGCTGCTCGAGCTGCTGTGCGACTACGTCGAGCGGCACGAGGAGAGCAAGCCGCTGCCGCTTCGGCTGGTGCTGCTCGGCGGCGACTGGATCCCGGTCGGCCTGCCCGACCGGATCCGGGCGATCGCCCCGGACGCCAGGGTCGTCTCGCTCGGCGGCGCGACCGAGGCGTCGATGGACTCGATCCTCTACGAGGTCGACCGCGTCGACCCGGACTGGCGCTCGATCCCGTATGGCCGGCCGATGGCCAACCAGCGCGCCTACGTCCTGGACCCCAACCGGCAGCCACTGCCGGTCGGCGTGCCCGGCCAGCTGCACCTGGCCGGCGTCGGGCTGGCCGAGGGCTACCTGAACCGGCCCGAGCTGACCGAGCAGCGGTTCGTCTCGCACACCTTCGACAACGGCGTGCACGAGCGCCTGTTCGCCACCGGCGACCTCGCCAGGTACCGCGCCGACGGCGTGATCGAGCTCCTCGGCCGGATGGACTTCCAGGTCAAGGTGCACGGCCTTCGGGTCGAGCTCGGCGAGATCGAGTCGGCGCTGCGCCGGCACGAGGCGGTCGCCGAGGCGGTCGTCGTCGCGCGCGGCGAGCCGGGCGCGTACGCCCTGGCCGCGTTCGTGCGCCCGGCCGCCGGCCACGAGGTGTCGCGCGAGGAGCTGCGCCGCTCGCTGCGCACGGCGCTTCCGGAGCACATGGTGCCCTCGACGATCACCGTGCTGACCGAGTTCCCGACCACCCCCAACGGCAAGATCGACCGCGGCGCGCTTCGCACGTGGGACGTGCTGGCCGAGCCGGCCGGCGGCGTCGCCCCGCGCGACGTCGTGGAGGGCCGGATCGCCGCGATCTGGCGCGACGTGCTCGGTGCCGGCGAGATCAGCGCTGGTGAGATCGGCATCGATGACGACTTCTTCGCCCTCGGCGGCGATTCGTTCACCGCCGTGCGGGCGATGCTGGCCCTCGACGCCGCCGTCCCGGTCGTGGAGCTGTTCAAGAACCCGACGATCAGGCTGCTGGCCAACCGGGTGCGCGGCGGCGTCGCGGGCTGGCTGCTGCACGAGCTCACCCCGCCCCGCGACGCCGAGACGTCGATCGTGTGCCTGCCCTACGGCGGCGGCAACGCGGTCAACTACGCCAAGCTGGCGCAGGCGCTGCCCGGGCGGTTCGCGCTGTGGGCGGCGGCGCTGCCCGGACACGACCCCGGCAGCCGCGACCAGCAGGTCCTGCCCCTGCCAGAGGCGGCCCCCCCGCCCCCCCCCGCGACCCCCACCCCCCTCCTCAGCCCCGGCGTCCTCCCGCCGGCCCCCACGCGGCCTCCCCCCCGGCGCCCCGCGCCCCCCCCGGCGCGGTCCC
>OBLK01000399.1_pt1 | contig 9920 bp, 10 predicted proteins | sample 1518871 | NCBI WGS metagenome assembly OBLK01 (sample SAMEA2464837, study PRJEB22497) | soil metagenome | biome: Grassland; feature: Farmland; material: Clay | place: Australia | collected 2013-02-01 | depth 0.8 m
GTAGTGCTCCCCGTACTCGTCGCGCCGGCCGTCGAGTTCGTCGGTGTCAGCCTGGCGGCGATCGTTGGTGGAGTCCTCCGTGGCATGTGGATACATCAATGGGTCTCCTTAGTCAGCTGGCGGTTTCACGGCGAAGTAGGTCTTCGAACAACGTCCGGTAATGCACCATCGCCTCGCGAAGGTCCTCCGTGGAGGCGCCGTCGCCGACCCGGAGCCGGGTATCGTGCGCCGACCGGTAGTGGTCCAGCGTGTTGGCGTGCTCGATCGACAGGTCCGCGAGCTGCTGCTCGTAGCCCTCCGTCGGGTAGCCGCGCTCGGACATCAGCGCGGTGACCAGCTCGTCGGCCTCGGTAACGGCCGACTCGGGGTCGTCGACGAAACGCTCCTGAACCTGCGCCCATTGCTGGGTGTAACGCTCATGCGAATCCTCGTCGAGCGGGCGGATCTCCAGCTCGGCATGGCGCCGCTCCCGTTCGCGCAGCTCGCGCTCGGCGGCCCCGCGGTCGTCGTGCGACTCCACCACGCGCTCGTACTCCGGGCCGAACTTCTCCCTCAGGCGCCGGCGGCGCATCATCGGCACGGCGAGCAGCGCTGCGGCGACCACAAGAACGATCACTACAACGATGGTGACAACAGCACCCGTACTCATCACACCCTCCTTGAATGGTGCCCGTAGGGCGAGCACGTCACGGGATTCCCCTGATGTACAAAGGCGAAACGACAGCCCGGTCAGGGAAGTGTCAGCGGTATCGGAGCCAGGTCAGGCAAATGTCACGGCTGCGGATGGACCGGCGACGGCTCGCGGTCCGCGGTGCGCAGCAGCACCGCGCCGACCACGGCGAGGATGCCGAGCGCCTCGAGCGGCCGCGGCGTCTGGCCGAGTGCGACGAGACCCATGACCAGCGCCGTGGCCGGCAGCATGGCCTGCAGCACCGCGAACCGTGCGCGGCCGACCCGGCGCAGCACGACCTGGTCAAGCACGTAAGGCACCACGCTGGCCAGCACGCCGACGCCCGCCGCGAGCAGCACAAGTCGCGGTGACCCCCAAACCGGGCCGGTGCCCAACGCCAGTGGTGAGAGCAGCACCGTGGCCAGGGCGAATCCGACTGCCATGTCGTCAAGGCCGGTGCCGCGGACGGCCAGCCGCTTGCCGAGCACGATGTACAACGCCCAGAGGGCCGCCGCGGTGAGCGCCAGCAGCACACCGGCCGGACTGCCCGCCCACTGCACGTCGGCGATGAGCAGAACGCCGCCGGCGGCCAGCCCGAGCGCGCCGACGTCCCGGACTGTCCGCGAACCCATCGCCGCGACCACGACCGGGCCGCAGAACTCGATCGCCACCGCCGTCCCGAGCGGCAGCCTCGCGATCGATTCGTAGAACGCCACGTTCATCAACGCAGTCGCCAGGCCGAACACCCCGGCCAGCAGCAGCCGCCGCCCCCGCCACGCCATGGCCGGTGGCCGCCGCCATGCAAGCAGGACCACAGCTGCCGCGAGTAACCGCAGCCAGGCCACCGCGGCCGGGCGCAACTCGTCGAACAGCAGCACGGCGATCACGGCACCGACGTAGAGCGACAGCGCGCCGAGCAGGAACAGCAGCGGTGCCGGTACGCGGCGGACCAGCGAGGATGCGGCTGTCAGCGGCACGACAGAGATCCTGCACGGTGGTCGGGCCTGGCGCATGCTTGACGTGCTGCCAAGGACCGAGAGGACCGCCACGGAAAGTGACGATCGACTCATGGCGTTCGGGAAGAAACCGATTCCCTGCATGGTCTGTAACAGTGGAAGACATGGCCCCGCGGCCCGCGGGGTAGTCCACAGCCACGCGGTACCGATCAACGGTGCCCGGGACGGAGGGAGAGGCCATGACTAGAGCACTCGCCCGCCCTGCTCTCACCACCGCCGACCGCTGCGACCGTTGTGGGGCCGCCGCCATGATGAGGGCCATCCTTCCGTCGGGTTCGGAGCTCCTGTTCTGCGGGCATCACGCGCGCAAGCACGAGAACCGGCTCCGTGAGCTGGCAGCCAGGTTGCAGGGCGGCAGCTGACCCTCGTCCGACACCCCAACGGGGTAGCCGGTGCAGCCGGGCTGCCGAGCGATACTCCATGCTTAGCCTGCAATGACACCGCAACCGGACAGCTCGCCGACCGTCACGCGGCGCAAGGTGCTGCGCGTGGTGCGCCGCACCGTGTTCAAGTCGCTCACCGACGGCATCTTCGGCATGTCGGCCCAGGGTGCGTTCTGGCAGGCGCTGTCGTTGCCGCCGCTGATGCTGGGCCTACTGGGAAGTCTGGGTTACGTCGGCGGCTGGTTCGGCACCGAGACGGTCCAGGAGGTCGAGGACCGGGTGCTGGCGTTCTGCCGGACGGTCTTCAGCCCGAGCGTGGTCGAGCAGATCATCGAGCCGACCGTGACCGACATCCTCAACGAGGGCCGCGGTGACGTCGTCTCGATCGGCTTCGTCATCTCGTTGTGGGCGGGATCTTCGGCGATGGCCTCGTTCGTCGACGCGATCACCACGGCGTACCGGCAGCGGGAGATCCGCAACGTGATCTGGCAGCGGATCTTCGGGCTGTTCCTGTACCTGGGAGCGCTGGTCATCGGCGTGTTGACGCTGCCGGTGCTGGCGCTGGGCCCGGGACTGATGACGCGGTTGGCGCCGGACCTGATCGAGGACGACGTGTCGACCGTGATCGACTGGCTGTACTACCCCGGCGTCGGGCTGCTGCTCATGCTGGCTCTCGCCACGCTCTACAAGCTCGCGCTGCCACGAAAGCTGCCGTGGCACCGGGGGCTGCCCGGCGCGGTGCTCGCCATGGTCGTCTTCCTGCTGACCAGCACCGGGCTGCGGATCTACATCGGGTGGGTCACCAGCACCGGCTTCACCTACGGCGCCTTGGCGACCCCGATCGCTCTGCTGCTGTTCACGTTCTTCATCGGCTTCGCGATCGTGATCGGCGCGCAGCTCAACAACGCCATCGAGGAGATGTGGCCGGCGCACATGACCCGGCGCGAGCGGCGCCGGTGGCGGCGGCTGGAGATGGAGCGCGCCGCCGAGCGGCTGCGCGCCGCCGACGGCTCCCGCGCCCGACCCGCGGTGGCCGACCGCAAGGACCCCGGCGGCGAGCCCGCGGCCGGTCGCAAGACCGGCGCCGAGACCCGGCTCAGCGCGAGCTGAGCACCGGCCAGCCGGGAATCTCGCGCAGCTGGCTCTCGACGACCTCCCGGTCCTCGGCGTCGTCGATCGTGGCCAAGGCCTGCGCGGCCGTGCGCAGCCACTCGTCGCGCTCGGCGGTGTCGCCTGCGCAATGGTTGGCGCGGGCCATGCCCTCGGCGGCGATGGCTCGGCGCCAACCCGCCCAGTCCTGCTCGACGCCGAAGTCCCAGGCCCTGCGCGCGTAGTGCAGCGCCAGGTCGGCATACCCGAGCGCGCTGGCCACCTTGGCGATCTGGTGCTCGCCGATCGCCAGCTGCTCGCCGCCGCCGATTCGGCCCCAGTGCCAGCGGGACGCGAAGGCCGCGGCGAGGAGCTCTACGTCTTCGTCAGCCGTGCGCTGCGTATCGAGCAGCTCCCAGCTCCGGTTGAACGTCTCTGCCGCGAACGTCCTGTCCGGGTCCGTCATCGGCTCACTCACCGCCGGGCGGCAGCGACTCGTAGATCCGCTTGCACTCCGGGCACACCGGCGAGCCGGGCTTCGGCGAGCGGGTCACCGGGAACACCTCGCCGCACAACGCCACCACGTGCGTGCCGAGCACCGCGCTCTCGGTGATCTTCGACTTGCGCACGTAGTGGAAGACCTTCGGATCGTCGTCGCCGGTCCGGTCGGTGCCCTCCGGACGGGTCTCGGTATCCGGCAGTGTCTGGGTTTGCGTGCTCACGTCGACCATGATGCCGCACGTGGACGTGCCATTGCGGCTCGGCGACCGGGTTCGGGAAGCGCTCGCGTCCGGCCGACCGGTCGTCGCGCTCGAGTCGACCCTGCTCGCGCACGGGCTGCCCGCCGGGCGGAACCGGGAGGTCGCCGATCAGATCGAGGCCGTCGTCGCCGAGCACGGTGCCGTGCCGGCCACGGTCGCCGTGCTCGACGGCGCCGCTGTCGCCGGTTGCGCGCCCGCCGAGCTGGATCGGCTGTGCTCCGGCGAGGCGGTCAAGCTGTCCCGCCGCGACCTCGGGGTTGCCGTTGCCGGCGGCATCACCGGCGCCACCACTGTCGCCGGCACCCTTGCCGTCGCGACGCTCGCCGGCATCGGCATGTTCGCCACCGGTGGGCTCGGCGGTGTCCACCGCGACGCCGGCTGGGACGTCTCGGCCGACCTGGCCGCGCTGGCCGACAGCTCGGTGCTGGTCGTGTGCTCCGGCGTGAAGTCGATCCTCGACATCGGTGCGACGCTGGAGCGGCTGGAGACGCTGTCGGTGCCCGTGCTTGGCTTCCGCACCGACAACTTTCCCGGTTTCTACCGCCGCGACTCGGGCCATCCGGTGCCGTGGCGGGTCGACTCGCCGGGCGCCGCTGCGCGCGCGTTCGACACGCACCGCCGGCTCGGCGGTCCCGGCGGGGCCGTGCTGGCCAACCCGGTGCCGGCCGAGCATGAACTGGACGCGCGGCTGCACGACTCGACGCTGGCCGGCGGCCTCGACCTGGTGCGCCGTCGCGGCGTGCGCGGCAAGGACGTCACGCCGGTGCTGCTGGAGCACTTCCACGCCGCCACCGGGGGCGCGAGCCTGGAGGCCAATGTGGCGCTCGTACTCGCCAACGCTGCGCTCGCCGCGCAGGTCGCCGACGAGCTCAGCCGTCTATCACCGGATGGTCGCGTGCCTCGAGCTGCTTGGCCTGGCCGTCGGAGCGGAAGCGGCTGACCCGCTCCGAGCGGCGCGGCGGCCGGTCGTTGGCGATCAGCACGGCCATCCACGGCAGCGGGATCGACATCAGGATCAGCAGCAACGCGAGCCACCAGATCTGGTAGCACAGCACCGCGGCGATCAGGAACGGCACCCGCATCGCCATCATCAGCGAGTACTTGCGCCGCCGGGACCGAAGCTGGTCGTCGTGCGACGGCGCCGCCGCGGTGATCAGGACCGGGGTGTCGTCCCGCTGGGAGTCCTTCACGACACCACCTCCGCCACCATCCTCCCACTTCCGGACTCGGCGTGGTGGCACCCGTGCACGTGGACCGCTCAGCCGCCGGCTGCGGCCTTGGCGGCGGTTCTCAACTGGGCCTTGTACTCGCGGACCCGGCGCAGCGCGTCGTCGTCGGTGATGTCGGCGACCGAGCGGTACTCCTCGTCGCCGTACTGTCCGGCGGCCTCGCGCCAACCCTCCGGCTGCACCCCGAACCGCTTGCCGAGGAGCGCGACGAAGATCCGGGCCTTCTGCTCGCCGAAACCGGGCAGCGCCTGCACCCGCCGCAGCAGGTCCTGGCCGCTGGCGGCCTCGCTCCACACCCGCCCGGCGTCGCCGTCGTACCGGTCCACCAGCACCCGGCACATCGCCTGCGTCCGGCGCGCGAACGCCTTCGGGAAGCGGTGCAGCACCGGTGGCCTGCTGAACAGCGCGATCAGCTCGTCCTCGTCGTAGTCGGCCAGCTCGCCGGCGTCCAGGGCGTGACCGAGCCGGCGCTCGAGCTCGTACGGCGACCCGAAGGCCTTCTCCATGGTCTGCTGCTGGTCCAGGAGCATTCCGAGCAGCAACGCCAGCGGGCTGCGTCGCAGCAGCTCGTTGGCCTCCGGGGCGATCGGCAGGCTGAGGGTCACGGCGTCCTCCAGGGTATGGCGCAGGCTCCACCTATCCTGCCGCACGCCCCTGACAGCCTCGGCTCAGATCGGATCGAAGGGTCAGATCGGGTCGAAGTAGGTCGAGTAGGAGCCGACCGCGACCACGTGACCGATCAGCTCGGTCCGGTAGTACACCGGGGCGCCCTGGTCCCCCGGCGCCGAGTACATGTTCGTGCGGACCAGGCCGTACACGCAGCCCTGCGGGTAGCACACGGTCACGTTGATCGCCAGAACGGTGCCGCACGTCCATCCGGTGGTGCTGCCGTTCTTGCAGACGGGCATCCCGACGTAGGGTCGCGTCGCAGCCGACGCCGGCGGCGCCACCGCCGTCGTCACGGCCAAGAAGACAACCAGCAGGGACAGCAGGGACAGCTTTGCCAGCACGGTGCCCACGAACCGATTCCGCATGTCGCCCTCCCGAACTCAACGTGGTCACAAGACTACGGTCCGCTATAGCGAGATCGCCATGAGGTGCCGAGTGCCCGGGATGTCGGTGGGTGGGGTCAGGATGGAGACCGTGACGGCCGCATTGGACGCGTTCTCCCCGGCGACGAGGGCCTGGTTCGCCGGGGCGTTTCACGCGCCCACGGCGGCCCAGGACGGTGCCTGGCACGCGATCAGCGCCGGTGAACACGCGCTGGTGGTCGCGCCGACCGGGTCCGGCAAGACGCTGGCCGCCTTCCTGTGGGCCCTGGACCAGCTCGCCACGGCGTCGCCGCCGGCCGAACCGAGGCGACGCTGCCGGGTGCTGTACGTGTCGCCGCTCAAGGCGCTCGCGGTCGACGTCCAGCGCAACCTGCGCGCGCCGCTGACCGGTATCCGCCAGGCCTCCACCAGACTCGGGCTGGCACCGCCGGACATCACGGTCGGCCTGCGCACCGGCGACACCCCGGCAGACGCCCGCCGGGCGTTCGCCAGGACCCCGCCGGACATCCTGGTCACCACGCCGGAGTCGCTGTTCCTGATCCTCACCTCGGCCGCCCGCGACTCGCTGCGCGGCGTGCGGACCGTGATCGTGGACGAGGTGCACGCCGTCGCCGCGACCAAGCGCGGCGCCCACCTGGCGCTGACGCTGGAGCGGCTCGACGCGATGCTTGAGCGGCCCGCGCAGCGAGTCGGATTGTCGGCGACCGTGCGGCCCGTCGACGAGGTCGCGACGTTCCTGGCCGGCGGGCGGCCGGTGCGGGTCGTCCAGCCACCGGCCGAGAAGATCGTCGACGTCAGGGTCGAGGTACCGGTCGCCGACATGTCCAGGCTCGGCGAGCCGACCGGCGAGGTCGAGGGCTCTGCCGCCGGCGCCGAGCAACGCACCTCGATCTGGCCGGCGGTCGAGCAGCGGATCGGCGAGCTGGTCGACGGCCACCGCTCCACGATCGTGTTCGCCAACTCGCGCCGGCTCGCCGAGCGGCTGACCGCCCAGCTCAACGAGCAGCGCGCCGAGGCGCCGGAGGATTTCGAGTTCCCTGCGCAGGCGGTCGGGCAGTCCGGCGTCGCCGAGGGCGCAACACCGATCGTGGCCAGAGCGCACCACGGCTCGATGTCCCGGGAGCACCGCACGGTGGTCGAAGAGGAGCTCAAGACCGGCCGGCTGCCGTGCGTGGTCGCCACGTCCAGCCTCGAGCTTGGCATCGACATGGGCGCGGTCGACCTCGTCGTCCAGGTCGAGGCGCCGCCGTCGGTGGCGTCGGGGCTGCAGCGGATCGGCCGGGCCGGCCACCAGGTCGGCGCGCCGTCCAACGGCGTCGTGTTCCCGAAGTTCCGCGGAGACCTGGTCTCGTGCGCGGTCGTGGCCGAGCGCATGCGGATCGGGGCGATCGAGTCGATCCGGTACCCGCGCAACCCGCTCGACGTGCTCGCCCAGCACGTGGTGGCGATGGTGGCACTGGAGCCCTGGACCGTAGGCGACCTGGCCCGGCTGGTGCGCCGGGCGGCGCCGTTCGCCGGTTTGCCCGACTCGGCGCTGCACGCAGTGCTCGACATGCTCGCCGGCCGTTACCCGAGCGAGGAGTTCGGCGAGCTGCGCGCCCGGATCACCTGGGACCGGGTCAACGACGAGTTGCGCGGGCGGCCGGGGGCGCAGCGGCTCGCGGTCACCTCCGGCGGCACCATCCCCGACCGGGGCATGTTCACCGTGACCACGCCAGAGGGTTCGCGGGTGGGCGAGCTGGACGAGGAGATGGTGTACGAGTCCAGGGTCGGCGACGTGTTCCTGCTCGGCTCGACCTCGTGGTACGTCGAGGACATCACCCATGACCGGGTGATCGTGACGCCACGCCCCGGGCACCCGGCGCGGATGCCGTTCTGGAAGGGCGACGCCCCTGGCCGGCCGCTGGAGCTGGGCAGGGCGCTTGGCGCCTTCGTCCGTGAGCTCTCGGCCATGGAAGAGGCCCCCGCCAGAGCCAGGGCCACCGCGGCCGGCCTGGACGAGTGGGCGACCGACAACCTGGTGACCTACCTGAGCGAGCAGCAGGAGGCCACCAGGCACGTGCCGGACGACCGGACGATGCTCGTCGAGCGGTTCCGCGACGAGCTCGGCGACTGGCGGATGGTCGTGCACAGCCCGTTCGGCGCCCAGGTCAACGGGCCGTGGGCGCTGGCCATCGCGGCGAGGATGCGCGAGCGGCGCGGTCTCGAAGTGGCCGCGCTCGCCGCCGACGACGGCATCGTGCTGCGGCTGCCGGACGCGATCGACGACGCCGGTGCGGACGTGCTGCCGACCGCCGAGGACGTCCTGCTCGACCCCGAGGAGGTCGAGCAGCTCGTGGTCGGCGAGGTCAGCAACTCGGCGCTGTTCGCGGCCCGCTTCCGGGAGTGCGCGGCGCGGTCGCTGCTGCTGCCGAGGCGCGACCCGCGGCGGCGCACGCCGCTGTGGCAGCAACGCCAGCGGGCCGCCCAGCTGCTGTCGGTGGCGGCGAAGTACGAGCAGTTCCCGGTCGTGCTCGAGGCGATGCGGGAGTGCCTGCAGGACGTGTACGACCTGCCCGGGCTGCGCGAGCTGATGACCGACGTGCGCGCGCGCAAGGTGCGGGTGGTCGAGGTGCAGACGCCGTCGCCCTCACCGTTCGCCCGCAGCCTGCTGTTCGGCTACGTCGGCATGTTCCTGTACGAGACCGACGCACCGCTGGCCGAGCGGCGCGCGGCCGCGCTCGCCCTGGACACCACGCTGCTGGCCGAGCTGCTGGGCGCGGAGGAGATCCGCGAGCTGCTGGACCCCGACGTGATCGTCGAGGTCGAACGGTCGCTGCAGCGGCTGGAGCCCGAGCGGCACGCGCGTTCCGTGGAGGACGCCGCCGACCTGCTGCGCTGGCTCGGCGACCTGACCACCGAGGAGGCGCAGGCTCGGGGCATCCGCGCCGAGTGGCTGGCCGAGTTGGAGGCCGCACGGCGGGCCATCCGGGTGCGGATCGCCGGCGAGCCGCGCTGGCTGGCGATCGAGGACGCCGGGCGGCTGCGGGACGCGCTGGGCGCGGCGCTGCCGGTCGGGGTGCCGGAGGCGTTCACCGAACCGGTGGCCGACCCGCTCGGGGACCTGCTGGCGCGCTTCGCCCGCACCCGCGGACCGTTCCCGGCGATCGACGCGGCGCGCCGGTTCGGCCTTGGGGTGGCGGTCGTCGCCGGGGCGTTGGATCGGATGACCGGATCAGGTCGGCTCGTGCGCGGCGAGCTGCGGCCGCTGAGCCTGCTGCCGGACGGCCAGCGCGGACCAGGCGGGCCGGAGTACTGCGACGCCGAGGTGCTGCGGCGGCTGCGCCGCGCGTCGCTGGCCAGGCTGCGGGCCGAGGTCGAGCCGGTCGAACCGCGCGCGCTCGGGAGGTTCCTGCCGGCATGGCACGGCATCGGCCCGGCGCGCCGGCGGCTGAAGTCGGCGCCGACCTCCGAGGACGTGCTGTCGGCGGTCGAGCAGCTGGCCGGGGCGCCGATCCCGGCGAGCGCGCTCGAGTCGCTGCTGCTGCCGGCCCGGCTGCCCGGGTACTCCCCCGCGCTGCTGGACGAGCTGACCTCGTCCGGCGAGGTCGTGTGGACCGGCTGCGGGACCTTGCCCGGTAGCGACGGCTGGCTCACCCTCGCCCCGGCCGACGTCGCCGACCTGCTCCTGCCCGACCCCGAGCCACTCGACCTGATGCCGCTGCACGAGGCGGTGCTGAC
>OBLK01000400.1_pt1 | contig 9896 bp, 3 predicted proteins | sample 1518871 | NCBI WGS metagenome assembly OBLK01 (sample SAMEA2464837, study PRJEB22497) | soil metagenome | biome: Grassland; feature: Farmland; material: Clay | place: Australia | collected 2013-02-01 | depth 0.8 m
GCGTGGCCGGTGACCTCGGTGCGGTCTCGGCTTCCTCGGTGGGGCCGGAAGAATGGGCGAGCTTGCCATCGACCGATTCCAGCACCTCGGGCGTGCAAGTCGTGCCGGGCGCGCCCATGGTGGGGCCGCCGGCGCCCGCGGCGGGACCGCCGGCCCCGGCAGCGGCCGGTCCGCCCCCGGCTGGCGCCGGTCATCCGGGTGCCACCGGACCGCCCGGCGGCGCGCGGGAGCCATGGTCGAGCGGCACCGCCGAGTCCATCGAGGTCGTAGAGGCCGGCGGAGCCCCAACCCAGTCGTCAGCCAAGCCGGAGGACTGGGCGGCGGCCACCCCGGCGTCCAGCACCCTCGCGTCGTTCGGCGGCCCGGCGCCGGTCGGCGGCGACGACCTGGTCGCGGCGCAGATGCCGGCGGCCGACCCGGAGCCCTTCGGGACAGTCGCCCCCAGCACACCGGCCGAGTGGGCGGTGGGCCCGGACGATGTGGGTGGACTGCTGCACGCCGGTGCCGATGGGACGCAGGACGCCGCTGCGGGGGAGCCGATCAGCGGTGATGTGGCCCGGCCAGGCGTCGACTCGGTGGCGGTTGTCGCGGAGTCCGGTGCGGTAGAGGACAAGTCTTCGTGGGACGACTGGAGCGGGGTTGGCTTCCTGCTCGCCGCAGGCGCGGTCGGCGCTGGCTTCGCCGTGCGAGCGGGGCGACCCCGTGGCGACCGTCGTGACGATGACGAGCTCAGACGGGTGACCTATCAGCCGAAGAAGGCAGGAGAGGGCATCCCGATCAACCTGCTCGAGCTCGGCAATTGTGACGAGGACCTACTGCCAGTGGGCGAAAGGGAGGCGGCGCGGGAGCGGCGAGCGAGGGAGGAGCAGGAGCGGCTCGACCGAGAGCGGGCGGCCGAGGAGGCGGAGGAGGACGACGAGGAGCCGGACGAGCGTACAGCGGCCGACCTGCTGAGCCAGGACGCCTCCGCGTGGGGCGCGGCCGCGAGCAAGACGACGGGCGTGCTCGATTGAGCACACAGCGGCGGAAGGAGGTGGCCCAGTGAGCACGGTGACAGTCCGGCGACCGCCACGAGTCGCCGGCCCCACGATGCCCGAAGGGCAGATCGAGCTGCAGGAACCGCCGGTGCTCGCCGAGCCCGCCGCGCAGGACGTCATGTCGGTGGCGATGTACCTGCCCATGGGTCTGGGCGGGATGGTCATGCTCCTCGCGTTCTCCGGCGTGGGTGGTGCGTCGCCGATGAGCTACATCATGGGCGCCGGCATGGGCATCGCCATGATCAGCATGGGTATCGGGCAGGTGGGCCGCGCCGCGATGGAACGCAAGCGGAAGATGGCCGCGGAGCGGCGGGACTACCTGCGCCACATCGGTCAGCTGCGCGACCGCGCCCGCAGGACCGCGGACGAGCAGCGCGCCGCGGTGTTGTGGAACAACCCCAACCCTCGATGGTTGTGGCACATCGCAGGGGGTCTGCGACTGTGGGAGCGCCGGGCGAGTCATGAGGACTTCGCGCGGGTCCGGATCGGGCTCGGCACCCAAACCGCCGCGCTGGAGCTGATCGCGCCGACCACCAAGCCGATCGAGGACCTCGAACCGCTCTCGGCGGTCTCGCTGCGGCGGTTCAGCGAGGCTTTCCGCACGGTGTCGGGCATCCCGATCGCGGTGGGGCTGCGCAGCTTCACCAGCGTGGAGTTCGCCGGTGAGCTCGGCCCGGCCGTCGACCTCGCGCGCGCGATGATCGCCCAGCTGGTCACCTTCCACGCCCCGGACGAGCTGCGGGTCGCCGTGCTCACCACCGAGGAGTCCCGGCCGGAGTGGGAGTGGGTCAAGTGGTTGCCGCACAACGCACATCCGACAGCGCGCGACGCCGTCGGGCCGGCCCGGATGGTCGCCACCGACCATGACGAGCTGATGGACCTGCTCGGGCCTGCGGTCACCGACCGAGGGCCGCATGAGAAGGGTTCGTTGCCCGGTGTCGCGGAGCCGTTCGTCGTCGTGGTCGCCCACCTCGCGACCGTCCCGGACTCGTCGAGGCTGCTCGATGCCGGCCTGCGCAACGTGGTCCTGCTCGACATCACCGGCATGCTCCCGGGCGGGGAGAAGGTGCTGCGGCTGACCGCGGCCGACGACCGGATCGAGTTCCCATCCGGTGACGGGCAGGGCTGCGCGCACCGCGACGCGCTCAGCATGGTCGAGGGTGAGGTGCTGGCCCGTTCGCTCGCGCCCAAGCGCACCAGCGGCACCGTCGACCTGGTCGAGCACCCGCTGGAGAGCGACTTCGAGCTCACCACCCTGCTCGGGATCCGCGATGTCAACACAATCGACGTGTCCTCCATGTGGCGGCCGCGTTCCGCGCAGAGCGCCAGGATGGCGGTCCCGATCGGGGTCACCGACGACGGCGAAATCGTCGAGCTCGACCTCAAGGAGTCCGCACAGGGTGGGATGGGGCCGCACGGCATGCTCATCGGCGCGACCGGCTCCGGCAAGAGCGAACTGCTACGGACGCTGGTGCTCGGCCTCGCCGCGACCCACTCGTCGGAGATCCTCAACCTCGTCCTCGTCGACTTCAAGGGCGGTGCGACCTTCCTCGGCATGGACCGGTTGCCGCACACCTCCGCGATGATCACCAACCTTGCGGACGAACTCCCCCTCGTCGACCGCATGCAGGACTCGCTCAACGGCGAGCTGATCCGGCGTCAGGAACTGTTGCGCCAGAGCGGTCTGCCATCGCAGTTCGAGTACGAGAAGGCCAGGGCATCCGGTCAGCAGCTGGCGCCGTTCCCGACGCTGTTCATCGTCGTGGACGAGTTCTCCGAGCTGCTCGCCAGCAAACCCGAGTTCATGGACCTGTTCGTCTCCATCGGAAGGTTGGGCCGAAGCCTCGGCGTCCATCTCCTGCTTGCCTCCCAGCGTCTCGACGAGGGCCGGACCCATCGAGTGGAGGGCCACCTCTCCTACCGCATCGCGCTGCGGACGTTCTCCTCGATGGAGTCCCGCAATGTGATCGGCGTAGCGAGTGCCTACGAGCTGCCCTCAGAACCGGGCAACGGATACCTGAAGATCGACACCACGAATTTGGTGCGGTTCAAGGCGGCATACGTGTCCGGCGCCGTGCCGCTGCTCGAACGGGACAGCGGCACGGCGCCGGACAGCCCGCCCAGCCAGGAGATCGTCCCCTTCGACACGCACCCGCACCGCATGGTTGAGGCCAGCCCTCTCGTCAAGGACATCGCCCTGGACGAACCGCAGGACGAGGCGGAGAAGAAGGAAAGCACCGTCACGCTGGCCGAGGCGTTCATCACCAGGCTCACGGGTGCGGGCCCGGCCGCACGCCAAGTGTGGCTGCCGCCGCTTGCGGAGTCGCCGAGCCTCGACGCGCTGTTGCCGAGTGTGCTGCCGGACCCGGTCCGCGGCATGACGGTCGAGGACCCGATGATGCGCGGTGCGCTGCGCGCGCCCATCGGCACCATCGACCGTCCCTACGAGCAGATGCGCGAGCTGATGATCGTGGATCTCATCGGAGCGGACGGCCACGTCGGAGTGGTCGGCGCGACGCAGTCGGGCAAGTCGACGTTGCTGCGCACCCTGGTGCTGTCCCTGGCCATGACGCACACGCCAGAAGAGGTCCAGTTCTACGGACTCGACTTCGGCGGCGGCGGCATCATGTCGATCAACGGCCTGCCCCACGTCGGATCGGTGGCGACCCGCCTCGAACGCGACCGCGTGGTCCGCACGATCGAGCAGATGCTGCAAGTGCTGGAGGCCCGCGAAGCGGAGTTCACCCGGCGCGGCATCGAATCCATGACCGCCTATCGGAACCTGCGGCGCAGCGGCGAGATCGACGACGCGTACGGTGACGTATTCCTCGTGATCGACGGGTGGTTCTCGATCCGCCAGGACTACTCCGATCTGGAGCCGAAGATCACCGAGCTGGCCACGCGTGGTCTGGCGTTCGGTCTGCATATCGTGGTGGCCAACAACCGGTGGTCCGAGATCAGGCCAGCGTTGCGCGATCTCATCGGCACCAAGTACGAGTTGCGGCTCGGTGACCCGATGGAGTCCGAGGTCGGCTCCCGCAAGGCGGCCACCGTGCCGTCCCAGCCCGGTCGCGGTCTCACCCGCGACGGCCTGCACTTCCTCGCCGCCCTACCCCGGATGGACGGCAGGTCGGCGACTTCGGACCTGGCGGAGGCCACCAAGGCGATTGCGGAGGAGACCGCGACGTTCTGGCCTGGCGCTGCGGCACCGGCCGTTCGGTTGCTGCCCGCACACCTGCCTGCCGCGGACCTCCAGCGGCCGGACGGCGACATCCGGATCTGCCTGGGCCGGGACGAGCAGCGGCTGGCACCGGTGTGGCAGGACTTCGAACAGACGCCGCACATGCTGGTGTTCGGCGACAGCGAGACTGGAAAGACCAACGCGTTGCGCCAGGTGCTCGGCTCGATCACCGGGTACTACAGCCCCGCCCAGGCGAAGATCGTGCTCGGCGACCCGAGCAGGCAGCTCGACGACCTCGTGCCCGAGCCGTACCGGCTGGGCTATGCCGTGGCTGGCGACACGTTGCGGAATCTCGCGGGCAGCGCGGGAGCGACCCTGTCCACCCGGGTTCCCGGCCAGGACATCACCTCCGAGCGGCTGCGCAAGCGCGACTGGTGGACCGGTCCGCGGGTGTTCTTCGTGGTCGACGACTACGAGTTGCTCACGGCCGGGCTGGGATCGCCGCTGGAACCGCTGCTGCCCCTGCTGGCCCAGGGTGCGCACATCGGACTTCACCTCGTCATGGCCCGTAGCACCTCGAGTGCGATGCGCGCAATGTCGGATCCGGTGATCCGACGGTTGTGGGAGCTGGGCAGCCCCGCGTTGGTCTACTCCTATCCCAAGGAGGAAGGCAAGTTCATCGGCGAGGCGGTGCCGCGCAAGCTGGTCCCGGGGCGTGCTCAGCTGGTGACCCGACGGGGCGTGAAGCTCGTCCAGACGGCGTATGTGGACCCCGCACCTGCATGGCTGACCGGTGGTGGTCCGCGGTGATCGAGACGACGCGGAGGAGCCACCTCTCATGAACAGTCTGCCGCCGGCCGAGCTGTGCCGGATAACCGTGTTCGGCCCCGCAGGCCGAGCCGACCTCGCCGTACCGATCTCCACCGCGGTGGCCGGTCTGCTGCCGGTGCTGCTGAAGCACACCTCTGATCCGAACGAACGGCCGGTTGCCGGCGCCGACGACGACCAGACATCGTGGGTGCTGCAGCGTCTGGGGGAGCCGGCGTTCGACCCGGAGGGCACACCGGAGAGCCTGGAGTGGCTCGAGGGCGAGACGTTCTACGTGCGGCCGGCCTCGAACCCGTTGCCAGAGGTCGCGTTCGACGACGTCGCCGACGGCGTGGCCACCGCGGTCGGCAAGCAGCACGACCGCTGGCGCCCGGAGTTCAGCCGGTGGCTGTTCCTCACGCTCTGCGCAGGGGTCATCGTCCTCATCGCGATGGTGGTGGCCGGAGCCGGTGACACCACGACCACCAGCATCGTCGCGGGATTGCTCGGCGTCGTGCTGTGCACGTCGTCCCTGGCTGCCGCCCGCAAGCTCGAGGACCGCGCCCTCTCTGTCGTGCTCGGCGTGCCGGGCGTGGTGTTCTTCGGGCTCGCCGGCGTGGCGGCGTCCGGTGGTGTCCCCTCGATGTTCGAGCTGGGTGCGGCGTCGGCATCGCTGGCTGGCCTGATGATCGCGGTCGGGGCGGCCGGCCTGCTCGGCGCCAGCATGCTCTGGGCGCCTGAACTTGCGATCGTGCCATTCGGGGTGTTGTTCGGTGCCGGGCTCGCCACTTTCCTCGCCACGCGCGCGCATCTCGATCTGGGGCTTGCGCCGGAGCAAGCGGCCGCCCTCAGCGCGACGATCGCACTCGCTGTACTCCTCCTCGCGCCGCGGTGGGTGCTGCGGCTGGGTCGCTTGCGCGGGCCTCAGCTGCCAAGGACCAGCGATGAGCTGACCGAGGATGTCGAGCCGCTTGACACCGAGCAGATCATCGAGCGCACCGAGCACGCCGACCGCTACCTCTCCGTTTTCACGGTCACATCGTCGCTGATCTTCATGTCGTCCTACCCGCTGTTGCTCGCTGCCTCAGGATGGGCGCCCGCGACGTTTGTACTGCTGGTCGGCGTCTCGGCGCTGATCCGGTCCGGGGGCTTCCAGAGTGCGTGGCAGCGGGTCTCGCTGGTGGCGGCGGGCGCGGTCGGCGTAGTGCTGCTGTTGCTGGCGTTCGGCCCCTCGCTGACAGTCGGGTTGCGGCTCACCACGATCGGGGTGCTGCTGGGCGTGCTGGTCGCGTTCGTGCTGGCAGTTCGCCGGCCGCCGAACCGGCGGCTGGTGCCGATCTGGTTGCAGCGGGCGAACTGGATCGAGTCGATCGTCGCGTTCGCGACGGTCCCGGTGTTGCTGCAGATCCTCGGCGTCTACGCCTGGGCACGCGGACTGGCCGGGTGAGCCGACCTTGCAGACACCGAAGGACCAGGTCCAAGCCTACGAGTTCATGATGGAGCGGATGGCGACCGCGCTGGTGGTCGGCGATCCGAGCAACATGAACCTTCCGACCAAGCGCGGCCGGTCGGGCATGATCTTCGGCACGGCGGCCGCGCTCCTCATCGCGATCGGCTTCTTCGTCTACGGACTGTTCGTACCGGCCGGCAACACGGTCTGGAAGCAGAAGGGCGCCATTCTCGTCGAGAAGGAGTCCGGTTCCCGATATGTCCTGGTCAACGGCCAGCTGATGCCGACGCCGAACCAGGCGTCCGCGATGTTGGTGCAGGGCGGCGGTTCGACGATCCACGTCATCAAGCGGAAGTCGCTGGCCGGGCTGCCCCGCGGCCCGCAGATCGGGATCAACGGGGCGCCCGACACAGTGCCGAGGCAGAACGAGCTGCTGCCGGCGCACTGGCTGCTGTGCCCGGCGTTGACGTCAGGCGGACTGCCGAGCATGAGCGTCACCCTCGATGCGTCGGGGGTGGGCGAGGCGCCAGGGGACCGCTACGCGCCGGTACGGTCGTCGGGCGGCGAGCTGTACGTCATCTGGAACAACGCCAAGCACCGCGTGCCCGACACCAGTTCCATGATCGCGCTCGGCCTCGCATCGACGAGGACGCCGGTGGTGCCGAGGCAGTGGCTGAGCCAGCTTCGGGACGGCCCCGCCCTCGTGGCCGCGGATGTTCCGGACGCGGGCACTGCTGGTCTGACGGTGGCGGGCCGCCAGCGGCAGATCGGCGACCTGTTCTTCCACGAGCCCGGCAACGGCACGCGGCAGCGCTATGTGTTGCTGCAGCAGGGCCTCGCACCTGTCTCGGCGACCGAGTACGAGCTGATGGCTGCCAGGTCCGACAAGTCCCCGGTGGAGATCGATGCGCGGTCGATTGTGACCGCGCCGGTCTCCACCGACCACACGTTCCTGCAGAGGGTGCCGGACCTGTCCGGTCTGCAGCCGCTGTCCGAGCACGCGGGCTCCGTGTGCCTGGCGCAGGTAGCGGCAGGCACTGAGGTCGTCACGGCGGCGGTGATCGTGCGCGGTGCCGAGCACTGGCAGCCGGTGACCCAGTCCGGCGCGATCGTGCCACCCAACCGCGGCCTTCTGGTGACTGAGGTGCCCGTCCGGGAGGGGCAGAAGACACCGAACGTCTACCTCATCAGCGACCGTGGCAAGCGGTACCTGATCCCCGACGGCGACGCGATGCAGGCGCTCGGGCTGGCCGGCGCGAATACGGCTTCGATGCACACCCAGGTGCTGTCCATGATTCCCGCGGGTCCGGTACTGAGCCGCTCCGCCGTGGTCATCGAACAGGGAGGATGAAAGCGATGGCGATACTCGCACAGAGTCGCGAGTCCGGCGGTTTGACCAGGCACACCATCGGCAACGCGCTGGTGGTCTACCCGAAGGGCCACCTGACAACGCAAGCGCGGCGGCTGGCCCTCACCGTCCCCGCTGATACCGAGAACGACCTCGTCGTGGTGGACCTGCCGGCCAGCCCACCCATCGCGATGTGGGAATCTGTCGCGCGGGTGTTGCCCAAACGCAGGCGCGGAGTCCGGCTGGTGATCGGTGGCCGGTCCAGGGAGACCGGCGCGCTCGCTGGTCACTGGCTTGCCGAACGGCTCAGACGCCCCGTGCTGGTGCCGGACGGCATGGTGGTCCAGGGTGCGGGTGGCTCTCTGTTCGTTCACTCCGGACATGACAGCGGCTGGGTGCGCTGCATGCCCGGCCGTGCGCCGGCGCGGGAGGCGAAGCGGTTCCCTCGTCCCAACTGGGATGAGGGGCTGGTCGCGGACACCTTCCCAACCAGCGCCCGTGGCCTGGCCGAGCCGCTGCCGAGCGGCGTGTGGATCCGGCCAATCGAGGAAGATCCGCCGCTGCGAGCGCACCGGATGCGGCTGATCGAGGTCGTGCCGTGCCAACCGGACTACGTCACGATCGTGCTGGGCAGGCCAGGGGGTATCCCGCTCGGCCAGGACGACATTGTGCTCGTGTGGCGAAACCTCCCCGAACGAGTGCGGGAATGTGTGCGCTTCATCCAGTACGGTCCGATGTCCGTACCCAAGGATCAGACGTTGGGCCAGCTGATCGCCGACACCCTGCAACGTGAAGTCGTCCTCTATCCCGGCCTTCCGATCGGTCCAGCCATCGCCCCGGAGATCTTCACGGTGCTGGGGGACGGCACCTTTGGCTGGCATTGCTATGCCAAGGAGATCGCATACCGGCCTCGCGCCTCGCAGGCCGCCCCCGCCGCCGTGCCCGCCGTCGTGTCGCACCGAGCGCCGATTCCCGGTGCGACGGAGATCTCGCCCGGCGTCTACAAGTACTCCGTCGACGCTGTGGTGGAGGTGGTCCAGTCCGGACTTTTGCTGCGCCCGCCGGCCGCTACTGGGAACCTCGACGCGATCCGGTCCATCCCGGTCGACCCGAGGACGCACCACCTGATGTTCGACGCGGCCACGGAGGCTGACCTGCGCCGCGTGGAGCACCTCGCGAGCGACCTCGCCCAGCGGCTCAGCGAGTCGGTGCGGCCGATGAACCGAGTGGTCAGCGCCGGTGATGTGCTGCGGATGCACGCCAAACAGTCGTCCAGCCACGCCGCGTCTGGAATCGCCGAGACCACCCTTTCCCCGGTACAGCTTGAGCAAACCGCTGTGGCCCCGGCGCCGCCGCCATCCGACGGTGCCGAGATCACCTCGGTGGTACGCCCGATCGAGATGCCCACCGATCAGCCGATCGCCCCCATCCCCCCGGTCGCAGGCCCGACCCGGAGCATGGCCGCCCCCAGCGACGCCGCGCAAGTGGGCGCCGACGGCACTGCCGAAGCCGCGGTGACCGAGGACCCGGCCGCCGAAGTCGAACCGGCCCCGCCCCCTGTCCCGGCCCCCGCGCCTGCCGTCGCCCGCTTGCAGGTCGCCCCCACCGCCGAGGCTGCCGCCCTTGTGCCCAAGCGCGGTATCGACGACGAGCGGGCCTGGCTACGCCGCACGCTGGCCGCGGAGTTCGGCACCAGGTCGACTGCGGTGGCCCGGGTGTTGTCCGAACATCCCGGCTTCCAGGGAGTGCTTTCGCGGTCGTCGACCGAGGTGCTCACCGACGCGGTCGCCGTACAGCTCTACCTCTCTGCTCGTGGCCAGGCTGTCGACGAGGCGCTGCGTACCGGCAGGGTGGGCGCGCACGTCCCGCTCGCCCGGTGTGTTGTGGCGGGGCTGAGGAGGGTGCCCTCCCCCCCGGGGGCCGCCGTCTTTGCCGCGGCACCGCCCCCTGTGCCCGGGGAGACCCATTCTGATCCCCGGCCGCCGACCCGAAGGGGGGTCCTGCCCGCCCGCGCCCCACCCCCGGACCGCTCACGCCCGGGGGGCACCCCGGGGGGGGGAGATGCCCGCCCCC
>OBLK01000401.1_pt1 | contig 9896 bp, 7 predicted proteins | sample 1518871 | NCBI WGS metagenome assembly OBLK01 (sample SAMEA2464837, study PRJEB22497) | soil metagenome | biome: Grassland; feature: Farmland; material: Clay | place: Australia | collected 2013-02-01 | depth 0.8 m
ACCTGTTGGCCGGGGCCGACCCGGACGGCCGGCGCACCGTCGTGCTCGGCGTCGGGCACCGGATGGCGCCGGCGCTCCAGGTCGCGGTCGGCCGGCTCGTCGCCAGGCTGCCCGGAGCCGGACCTCAGCGGCGGCTCACCGCGGTACCGGAAGGTCCCGACGGCCGGGACGGTCCGGCGGGCACCGTGCAGGTGCGGCTGCTGCGCACGGTGGCAGCCGAAGCGGCGTGGGTGGCCGACCAGCTGCGGCGCGCGCACCTCATGGACGGCGTGCCCTGGTCGGAGATGGCCGTTCTGGTCCGGTCGACGATCCGCTCGCTGCCCGCACTGCGGCGCGCGCTGCTGGCCGCCGGCGTGCCGGTCGCGGTGCCGCGCGAGGAGCTGCCGCTCATCCGCCAACCGGCGGTGTGGCCGTTCGTGGCGCTTCTGCGGGCCGCGGTGCTGCCGGAGTCGATCGACGAGGACGCGGCCGTGTCGCTGATCGCGTCACCGCTGGGCGGCGCCGATCCGCTGGCGCTGCGCCGGCTGCGCCGAGGGCTGCGCCGGATCGCGATCGCCGCCGGCGAGCAGCGCTCGTCTGGCGAGCTGCTGGTCGCGGCGCTGCGCGAGGCAGACCCGGTGCTCGCGCTCGACGACAACGCCGCCGGGCCGCTGCGCCGGCTGGTCGGGCTGATCGCGGCCGCCAGGACAGCGGTTGCCGCAGGCCGCGGTGTCGAAGAGGTGCTGTGGCGGATCTGGCAGGCCAGCCGGCTGGAGCGGCGGTGGTCCGCGCTCGCCGCGCGCGGTGGCAGCGCGGGCGCGCAGGCCGACCGCGACCTGGACGCCGTCCTCGGCCTGTTCGACGCCGCCGCGCACTACGCCGACCGGCTGCCTGGCGCCGGGGTCGCCGAGTTCGCCGGCTACCTGGCCGGCCAGCACATCCCCGGCGATTCGCTCGCGCCAAAGGCGCCGGCATCGGACGCGGTCGCGGTGCTCACCGCGCACGCCGCGGTCGGTCGCGAGTGGACGGTCGTCGCGGTGCCGGGCGTGCAGGAGGGCATCTGGCCGAACCTGCGGCTTCGCGGCAGCCTGCTGGGCGTCGAGCGGCTGGTCGACGTGCTGTCCGGGGTGGACGCCGACGAGGTGTCGGCGACCGCGCCGCTACTGGCCGAGGAGCGCCGGCTGCTGATCGTGGCTGCGAGCCGGGCAAGGCGAACGTTGCTGGTCAGCGCCGTGCAGGGCGAGGAGGAGCAGCCGTCGAGGTTCCTCGACGAGCTCGACCCTGCGCCCGACCTGGCCGACGCGAGGCCGATCCTGCGTCCGCCGCGTGGCCTGCAGCTGGCCGAGCTGGTCGGCGAGCTGCGGCGCGCGGTTTGCGACCCGGCGACGACGCCGACGCGGCGGCGGGCGGCTGCCGCGCAGCTGGCCAGGCTCGCCAGGGCCGGCGTGCCCGGCGCCGACCCGGACAGCTGGGCCGGGCTCGCGGCGCCGACCACCGAACGCCCGCTGCGCGACGACGACGAACCGGTGACGGTCTCGCCGTCGGCGGTCGAGCTGATCGCCACCTGCGGGCTGCGCTGGCTGCTCGAACGCCACGGCGGCCGCGACGCCGCCGAGCTGCCGGCCGTCACCGGCATGCTCGTGCATGCGCTCACCGAGGCGGTCGCCGCCGGCGCCGACGAGGACAGCGTGCAACGCTCCCTCGACCAGGCCTGGACCGCCGTCGAGGCCGGGGCGCCCTGGTTCTCCCGGCGCGAGCAGCGCCGCGTCCGCGACATGCTCGACACGTTCCGGGCCTGGCTGGTGGCCAGCCGCGACGAGCTCACCGGGCTCGCCGTCGAGTACAAGGTCGACGTGTCCCTGCCGCCCGAGGACGGCGAGGCACCGGTGCGGATCCGTGGCCGGGTCGACCGCGTCGAGCAGGACCAGCAGGGTCGGCCGGTCGTGATCGACGTCAAGACCGGCCGCACTCCGATCTCCGCCGAGGCCGCGACCCGCCACGCACAGCTCGCCGTCTACCAGCTCGCCGCCGCCCTCGGTGCCTTCGCCCGGCTCGGCGCCGCCCGCGAACCAGGGGGCGCCGCCCTGCTGTACCTGTCCAAGCTGGACCGCCGCGGCGGTCCGTCGGTTCGCACCCAACCGCCACTGGACGAGGCGGCCCGCGAGCAGTGGACCGGAACCGTGCGCGGCGCCGCCGGTGCCACCGCCGGCCCCGAGTTCACCGCCTCCGCCAATGCCGACTGCGACCGCTGCCCTGCCCGCACCTCCTGCCCGGTCACCGACTCCGGCCGTCAGATCACCGAGTGACCTGACGCAACCACTGCACATCGCAGACCACACAGCCGCACGCCGCCGCCCGCACAGATCGCGGCGTCCCACGGCCACCGCCGCGGAACGTGGGCGGCAACGAGCCGTTTAGGCGCGTCGGACCATGTGCCTGGCGAGCGGGCGCGGCTGATGTCGGAGGCGGTGAGCTGCGGCGGCTTTGGGTTGGTCATTTGGGGCAAGTTCCGCGCAGAACAGCCAGTGAACTGTCAGGCGCGGTAGCGGGCCATGGCGATGCGGCCGTCCACGGCTAGGACACCTTCGGCGCGCAGGCGGGCGAGCTGCTCGCGGGCGATGTGCGGGGCCGGCGTGCCGTTGGCGCGCAGGACGCGGTGCCAGGGGAGGTCGGCACCGTCCTCGGCCATGATCCGCCCGACCAGCCGCGCCGACCGGAGCCCGGCGCGCGCCGCCACATCGCCGTAGGCGAGTACGCGTCCCGGCGGGATCGCCGCGACGATCTCACGCACTCGCTCCACGGTCTCCTCGTCCACGCGCCCCATTGTCGACCCGAGCTCAGCGGCGTCGGCGGCCGGTCAAAGTGTCCGCAGGTCGGTCGAGGAGGCCGGCCGAACAGATCAGGTGCGGGCCTACAGCCCGGTGTCGGCGGCGGTGCGGTGCGGGAGGTGGCGGGGCTGCACGGTGGCCAGGCGCCCGGCCTGGAAGTCCTCGATGGCCTCGATGATCTCGGCGCGCGTGTTCATCACGAACGGCCCGTAGCGGGCGACCGGCTCGTTGATCGGCAGGCCGCCCAGCACCAGGATCTCCCAACCTGCGGCCGAGGCCAGCGGTTGCGACGGCGCGGCCTGCACCGTGATCGCGTCACCCGGGCCGAACAGCGCCAGCTCACCCTCGCTGAGCGGCCGTTGCGACGGCCCGACGGTGCCGCGGCCGCTCAGCACGTAGACCATGGCGTTGAACTCGGGCGACCACGGCAGGTCCAGCCGCGCGCCGGGGCTGACGGTGGCGTGCAGGTAGGTGATCGGCGTCCAGGTCACGCCGGGACCGGAGTGCCCGGCGAGCGAACCGGCGATCACCCGGACCAGGGCTCCGCCGTCGGCGCTGGAGAGCAGCGCGACATCGCGCGGGCCGATGTCCTGGTAACGCGGTGGTGTCCACTTCGCCGAGCGCGGCAGGTTGACCCAGAGTTGCACGCCGTGGAAGAGCCCGCCCTTGGTCACCAGTTCCTGGGTCGGGAGCTCGCTGTGCAGCACGCCGGCGCCGGCGGTCATCCACTGCGTCGCGCCGTCGGCGATCACACCGCCGCCCCCGGTGGAATCCTCGTGCTCGAAGGCGCCGTCGATGATGTACGTCACGGTCTCGAATCCGCGGTGCGGATGCCACGGAGCGCCCTTCGCCTCGCCCGGCGCGTACTCGACGGCGCCGAGGTGGTCCAGCAGCAGGAACGGGTCGGCCAGCGCCAGGTCGGCGCTCGGGAACGGCCGCCGTACCGCGAAACCCTCACCCTCGACGAAGCGCCCGGCGACGACGACTCGCCCAACCGGACGCCACGAGGTCGACTGCTCGTCCGGCGCCGCCAGGCGCGGCAAGGTCAGCGTGTCCGCGGTAACAGCTGGCATGACTCAATCACCTCTACCAGAGACAACTGCTTGAATACTCAAACAATTCCCGGCGCGGCGCGAGATCAAAGCATCAAGGCGCGGGATCGAGGCGCGGGATCAGCTGGGGAAGATGTCGCGGACGACGATGGTGGCGTGCCGCAGGCCGGCGAAGGACGACGCGGTCGAGTCGGGATGCAGGGCGTGCGCGGCGGCCCGGAACAGCAGCGCGTACAGCAGCGACTGCGGCCACTCCGCGAGCCCGGCCCAGCGCTCGACCAGGCCGGCGTCAGCGCCGCCCCAGGCCAGTGCGTCGACCACGACCACCGCCGCGGCCCACTCCGCAGGACGCCAGTACGGCGAGAAGTCGATCACGGCGGGGGCTGCGGAGCCGGCGAACAGGACGTTGCCGCACAAGTCGCCGTGCACGATCTGGGACCGCAGCGTCATCCGCCGCCCCCACCGCGCGAGCCCGTCGAACAGCGCCCCACCTTCCCCCCCGCGCCCGACCCGCGCCTCGCCCCAGGCCGCCCCGTCCGCCCCGGCGTACAGGTGCGTCCGGGTCGCCCCGAAACCCCGCCGCCGCCGCCTCCCGATTGCCTCGTGCAGGCGCAGCGAGACGGCGACGACCTCGTCGTGGCGCGGCTGCGGCCGCCCGGCGACGTGCCGCGCTGCCGTCCAGCCGCCGACGACCCAACGACCGTCGGAGGACCGCAGCGGCCTGGCCAGCCGGATCGCGGGGACCTCGAGCGCGTCCAGGGTCCGCGCGATCCAGGCGGCCTCGGCGGTGTCCTGGGCCGGCTTCAGCACGATCCGGTCGGCCCGCCAGGCCGGCCCGCTGCCGCCGGTGAGCGGCTGCAGTTCCTCGCGAGCCACGCCGAACGCCGCGCACACGTGCGGGGGCGGCGAGCGGTCCACGACCGAGCACCGTACCCCGCGGTCTGCCGGGCGGGCAGGCGATCTACGCAGGTCGCCTCGGCAGCGACCTCAGATCGACATCAGTAGGTGGGAAGCGACCTGTCGACGTCGCGCGCCCAGCCCATCACCCCGCTGCCGACATGGACGGCATCGGCGAAGCCGGCCTTGTGCAGCGCGGACAACGCTTCGGCCGAGCGCACGCCGGTCTTGCAGTACAGCACGATCGGCTTGTCCTGCGGCAGCTCGGCGAGCGCCTCGCCGGACATGATGCGGTCCTTGGGGATCAGCACCGAGTTGGGGATCTTGACGATCTCGAACTCGTGCGGCTCCCGCACGTCGACCAGCATGAACTGGCTCTCCTGGTCGAACTTGGCCTTGAGCTCGCTCGGGGTGATGGTCGCCCCGACCGCGGCGCGCGCGGCGTCGTCGGACACCACGCCGCAGAACGCCTCGTAGTCGATCAGCTCGTTCACCGGCTCCGCGGTCGGGTCCTTGCGGACGCGGATGGTCCGGTAGGTCATCTCCAGGGCGTCGTACACCATCAGCCGGCCGAGCAGCGGCTCCCCGATGCCGGTGATCAGCTTGATCGCCTCGGTCACCATGATCGAGCCGATCGACGCGCACAGGACGCCGAGCACGCCGCCCTCGGCGCAGGAGGGAACCATCCCCGGCGGCGGCGGCTCCGGGTACAGGTCGCGGTACTGCGGCCCGCGCTCGGCCCAGAACACGCTGACCTGGCCCTCGAACCGGAAGATCGATCCCCACACGTACGGCATGCCCAGCAGCACGCACGCGTCGTTGACCAGGTACCTGGTCGCGAAGTTGTCGGTGCCGTCGACGACCAGGTCGTAGCCGCGGAAGATGTCCAGCGCGTTCGAGCTGTCCAGCCGCACCTGGTGCAGGTTGACCTGGACGAACGGGTTGGCCTCGCGGATGGCGTCGCGCGCCGACTCGCTCTTGGGGCGGCCGATGTCGGACTGGCCGTGGATGATCTGGCGCTGCAGGTTGGACTCGTCGACGACGTCGAAGTCGATGATCCCCAGGGTGCCGACGCCGGCCGCGGCCAGGTACAGCAGCGCCGGGCTGCCGAGCCCGCCGGCCCCGACGACCAGGACCTTGGCGTTCTTGAGTCGCTTCTGGCCGGTCATACCGACGTCCGGGATGATCAAGTGCCGGCTGTACCGAGCGACCTCCTCCTTGGTCAGCCCGGCTGCCGGCTCGACAAGCGGTGGTAGCGGCATCAGCCCGTGCTCCTTCGGGACGCCTGGTCCTTCCGATTCTGTCCAACGCGACCGCGGTCGCGGTTCTTCCCGCCGGTCAGCCCGGGGTCGGATACGGCCACGGGTTGGGCACGCACACCTTGCCGTCGGCGGTGACGTTGTCCGAGCCGAGGGCGGCCAGGTAGTCGTTGGACACGCCCCAGGTCTGCTGCATCATGATCGGCGCCAGGCCACCCTGCTCGCCGCACGCCTTGTGGCCGAAGCCCAGCGCGTGCCCGACCTCGTGGTTGACCACGTACTGCTGGTAGGCGACGACGTTGCCCTGGAAGGCGACCGCGCCACGCTCCCAGCGTGCGGTGTTCAACACCACCCGCCCACCGCGCCAGCACGAGGCGTCGAACGGGATCCGGAAGCCGCACAGCTGCCTGGCGGTCTGCTGCGAGGCCAGCGTGATCCTGATGTCCGGCGCACCGCCGTCGACCCGTTGGAAGGCGTACTTGCCGGAGCCGACCCAGCTCTTGGGATTGGCCAGCGTGGTATCGACGATCTGCGCCAGGCCCTCCTGGCCGCCAGGGAGCACGACCCCGGTCTCGAGCTCGACGCTGTAGGTGAACAGCTCGCCGGTGCCGACCTGCGGCCCGCTGCCGGGCACGATGACCCAGGTGCCCGGGCCGGACTCGGTGAACGCGCCGCCGGCCGGCAGCTCGGCGGACACCTTGGCCTCGCTGAACTTCGGCGCGTCCGGGTTCGGCACGAGCGGGGTCGGCACCTCTGAGATCGCGGCCGCCGGCGGCGCCGTGATGTCGTCCGGTGCCGGCGGGTCGGTCAAACCCGTGACCGGCAGCGGCAACCGCCCGCCGTTGAAGAACGCCAGCGCGGTGAGCGCGGCCAGCACCGGAAGCGCGTACCCCCGCCAGCCGTAGTAGCGCAGGCCGCGCCGGTGCGGCGAGCCGGGCGGGCGCCGCCTGGCCCGGTGCTGGCCGGCGACCGGGTCCCACGAGGCGCACAGCGGCTGGCCGGAGGTGCGGCGGCCGTTTCGGTCGTACCGGGGATCGGGCGACTCGCCGCGGGGTGTCGCGGCTGGCCCAGCCCGGCGGCCGGCCGCGGGACCATGGCGCCCGTCGGGGCCCTGAACGCCGGTGGCCGACCGATCACGGTCGTCCCGCTCCGTCCAGGTCATCGCATCAGGGTAGCGACCCGGGCGCCCAGCAGGCTGGTCAGCAGGGTCACCACTGGTCGGCGGCGGCCGCGTCGAGCATCCCGAGCGTCGCTCTCGCCACCAGCTCCGGGCACTCCATCTGCGCGACGTGCCCGCATTGCGGCAGCACCAGCAGGCGGCTGTTGGGCAGCGCGGCGGCCGTGCGAGCCGCCTTGCGGACGCTCACCAGCTTGTCGTCGGTGCCCCAGATCACCAGCGTCGGTGTACCGATCCGGCCGGCCAGGTTCCACAGCGACGCCTGCCGCCTGGCCAGCCAGGCGCGTATCAGCCCGAGGGTGGAGCGGCCGAGCGCCACCCTCGCCCACGGCATGTGGCGGCGCTCGGTGAACTCGGCCTCGGCAGCGGCGATGCGCTGCGGCGGGAATAGGAGCGGGGTCGCGAAGGAACGCCTGACCAACCACGCGGCGCGCGCGCGGGCGCTCATCGCGGCGAGCGCGCGGAGGGCCCGGCCCCCCGACAGAGGCCGGGAAGTAAGAGGCAGTTGCGGGGCGGGGAAGAGGGCCGCACGGCGTCCACGGTACGGCACGGCCGGCGACACCAGGGTCAGCGAGCGCACCAGGTCCGGGCGGTCGGCGGCGATCATCATCGAGATCGCGCCACCCATCGAGTTGCCGAACAGGTGCACCGGCCCGCGCCCGATCCCGTCCAGGTAGCCGGTCACGGCCTCGGCGTGCGCGCGCAGGGTGTAGTCGTAGTCGCGCGGCGGCCGGCTGTGGCCGAACCCGGGCAGGTCGACCAGCAGGCCGTTCATCCTGATCGACAGCAGCCCAGCCAGGCCGGTCCAGTTGGTCGACGAACCGCCGAGCCCGTGGATGTACACCCCGGTCTCCGCGTCCTGCGCTGCCGGCCCCGGCACCTCGCGCACGTGCAGCCGCACCGGACCGGCGTCGGACTGGCTGCCCGGCCAGGCCGTCAGGTCGTGGTCGAGCGGCGGCAGATCGCCGTCGTAGCTAGGTAGCTCGCTCGGGGAGCGCGGCGGCCGGACCGAAGGCAGGCGGGTCTCGGGGGTGGTCGTCACCCCTCCAAGGATGCGGTATCAGGACGCGGACCGCTCGCGACCGCTTCGGCCCTTCGACACCCCCCCCTTCTTTGCGCCCTCCTTGGCATCGCTGTCCTTGCCGGTGCGCCCCTTCTTGGCCGCCTCGACCGATGCCTTGAGCGCCGCCACAAGGTCGACCACCGGAGCGGCCTCCGGCGGCGGCGGGGCCGGCTTCACCTCACCGCCGGAGGCCTTGGCCTCCACCAGCTCGGTGAGCGCGTCGCGGTAGGAGTCGCGGTACTCGGTCGGGTCGAAGTCGCCGGCCATCGTCTCGATCAGCGTCCGGGCGATCTCGTGCTCGGCCGGGGACGCCTCGCCGATGTCGTCGAGCGTGTCGAAGTCGGCCTCGCGGACCTCGTCGGGCCAGATCATCGTCTGCAGCACGAGCAGGTCGTCGCGCGGTCGCAGCACCGCCAGCGACTCGCGGTTGCGGATCGCCACCTTGACCAGGCCGACCCGGCCGGCCGAACGCAGCTCGTCGCGCAGCAGCACGTACGGCTTCGCGCCGGTCTTGTCCGGCTCCAGGTAGTACGGCTTGGAGTACGCCACCGGGTCGAGCTGCTCGGCCGGGACGAACGCCAGCAGCTCCACCGTCTTGGCCGTGGGCAGCGGCAGCTCCGCCAGGTCGGCGTCGCTGAGCATGACCATGTCACCGCTGTCCAGCTCGTAGCCCTTGGCCACGTCGGCGTAGGCGACCTCCTCCTCGCACGTCTGGCACACCCGCCGGTACCGGACCCGCCCGCCGTCGGCGGCGTGCACCTGGTGGAACGAGACGTCGCGATCCTCGGTGGCCGAGTACAGCTTCACCGGGATGTTGACCAGGCCGAACGAGACGGCGCCCTTCCAAATCGCCCGCACGTCCAGTGAGCATCGTCGGCCGGCACAGGAATGTCCAGCTACAGGCGGTAGACACGGCGGGCGTTGCCGGCGCAGATCATCGCCGCGAACCGCTCGGCGTCGGCGACCGACATCGCGCCGGCGCCGTGCCAGCCGCGCAGCACGGCGTCGAGGGCGTGGCCGAACTGGGCGGCGCCCACCAGATACAGCTCGGCCAGGCCGTACGCATCGGTGGAGAACATCAGCTTGCCGAACGGCGCCAGCTCGCAGAACTCGCCGAGCACGGCCGCGGCCCTGGCGCCGACGTGCGGGAGCGTCAACCCGACGTCGACGTACACCTGGCCGAACACGCTGGCCAGCCAGCCGGCCTCGCGGTGGTACGGGTAGCAGTGCAGCAGCACGATCGGCACGCCGGCCGCGTCGGCCTCGGCCGCTGCCAGCCAGGGTTGCAGCAGCGCCGGGTTCGCCAGCGGCAGCCGCAGATCACGATCCCCGAAACCGCAGTGCAACTGCACCGGCAGCCCGACGTCCAGGCCGCACCAGAGCACGAACCGCAGCAGCACCGGATCGGTCAGCCGCCGCCCGCCAGGACGCGGGCGCGCGCCAACGGCGAGCCACCGGGCGGCCGCCTCGGCCACCTCGCGGTCGGCGGGCCGGGTCGGGTCGACGTCGAATCCGTGCCGGTAGGCCAGCACCGACTTGACCGCCCCCCCCCAACCCCAGGGAGGGGGTTCCCGCCACGCCCCCCGGAACCCGCCGGCGGACGCCGGCGCCGCCCCCCCCGCGCCGGCCCAACACCCGCGC
>OBLK01000402.1_pt1 | contig 9894 bp, 6 predicted proteins | sample 1518871 | NCBI WGS metagenome assembly OBLK01 (sample SAMEA2464837, study PRJEB22497) | soil metagenome | biome: Grassland; feature: Farmland; material: Clay | place: Australia | collected 2013-02-01 | depth 0.8 m
AGCTCCTGGATGATCTTGCCGTTGCCGCGTACCGGCCCGTCCAGGCGCTGCAGGTTGCAGTTGATCACGAAGGTCAGGTTGTCCAGGCCCTCCTGCGCGGCGACGTGGATGGCGCCACGCGACTCCGGCTCGTCCATCTCGCCGTCGCCGAGGAACGCCCACACGTGCTGACCGGAGGTGTCCTTGATGCCGCGGTCGTGCAGGTAGCGGTTGAACCTGGCCTGGAAGATCGCGTTCAGCGGGCCGAGACCCATCGACACCGTCGGGAACTCCCAGAAGTCGGGCATCAGCCTCGGGTGCGGGTAGGAGGGCAGCCCGCCGCCAGGACCGGCGTGCGAGAGCTCCTGGCGGAAGCCGTCGAGCTGCTGCGCCGACAGCCGGCCCTCCACGAACGCCCGCGCGTAGATGCCGGGGGAGGCGTGACCCTGGATGTACACCTGGTCACCGCCGCCCGGGTGGTCCTTGCCGAGGAAGAACCAGTTGAACCCGACCTCGTACAGCGCGGCCGAGGATGCGTAGGTCGAGATGTGCCCGCCGACCGCGACGCCCTTTCGCTGCGCGCGGTGCACCATGACCGCGGCGTTCCACCTGATCCAACGCCGGTACCGGCGCTCGACCTCCTCGTCGCCGGGGAACCACGGCTCGTTCTCGGTCGGGATGCTGTTGACGTAGTCGGTAGACGTCAGCGACGGCACACCGACCCGCCGCTCACGCGCCCGCTCCAGCAGCCGCAGCATCAGGTATCGGGCGCGCTGCTGCCCGCCGGCTTCCAGCGCCGCGTCGAACGACTCCAGCCACTCGGTGGTCTCGTCCGGGTCGACGTCGGGCAGGTGCGCGGCGATGCCGTCGCGGATCACCCGCACCCTGGCCCCGCTCGGACGGCTCACGTTGGCCGTGGCGGCGCCGCGGATCGCTAGTGGGTCGCTCTGGCCAGCCACTGTTACTCCTCGCCTCTGAGTGCGTGTCCTGCACCCATCGTCTCACCGACCGCCCCGTCCTGGCTGGCCCAGGGCACCGCTCACCCGGCAGGTGAGACCTGTGAGACGGAGCCGCCGAGTCGGCGTGTCGCGGGGTTCAGTGTTGCGCTTGGCCACCGGCGCAGTGTTCGCTTGCGACAACACACCGGAACTGCAGAGGGAGGCACGTACGCCGTGGGCGCCGCCGCGGGAGACGCCGGGAGGAGCGTCGCGGAAAAGCTCGGGATCCAGCCGGGCATGGTGGTTCAGGAGCTCGGCTGGGACGAGGACGTCGACGACGACCTTCGCGCCGACGTCGAGGAGCAGTGTGGCAGTGAGCTGCTCGACGACGACGCCGACGAGGTGGTCGATGTCGTGCTGTTGTGGTGGCGCGACGGTGACGGTGACCTGGTCGACGCCCTGGTCGACGCCATCGGTCCGCTCGCCGACAACGGCGTCGTCTGGGTGCTGACGCCCAAGACCGGCCGTCCGGGCCACGTCGAACCGAGCGAAATCGCCGAGGCCGCGCCCACCGCTGGCCTCTCCCAGACCTCCAACATCAGCGTCGCCGAGGGCTGGCTCGGCGCTCGCTTGGTCGCTCCACGAACGGCCAAGTCCCGCCGCTGACCGCGCCCCGTACGCTGGACGGGCAAACCGTTCACTCGTCGAGGAGGTCGCCCATGTCGGTCGACGTTGGTAGCGAAGCCCCGGATTTCACCCTGAAGAACCAGGACAACCAGGACGTGAGCCTGTCCTCGTTCCGTGGCAAGCGCAACGTCCTGCTCGTCTTCTACCCATTCGCCTTCAGCGGCATCTGCACTGGTGAGCTGTGCCAGCTCCGCGACGACATCGGCGCCTACGAGGACGAGAACGTCACCACGCTGGCCATCTCCACCGACCCCTTCTTCAGCCTCAAGGCCTGGTCCAAGCAGGAGAAGTTCCCCTTCGACCTGCTCAGCGACTTCTGGCCGCACGGCGAGGCGTCCAAGCGCTACGGCGTCTTCAACGACCGCGCCGGCATGGCCGTCCGAGGGACGTTCCTAGTCGACGCCGCCGGTGTCGTCCGCTTCGCCGAGATCAACGAGCCAGGCCAGGCCCGCGACCAGACCGCCTGGAAGCAGGCCCTCACCGCCCTGCCCGCCTGACTTCCCTTCCGCGCGGCCGCTGTGCGGGCGGCCGCCCGGGGCGCGTAGCTCAGCGGGAGAGCACCCGCCTTACAAGCGGGAGGTCGCAGGTTCGAAACCTGCCGCGCCCACCGTGGCTGACCAGGCGTTATGCCCTCTGCCAGCGATCATGGAAGGGATCGCGTGGCATGGTTCGTGGCATGGCCGGTCGGTCGGCTTACAGTGGTCACATGGGGGATCTGGGGGGACCCCTCCTGGGCGGGTCCGCTCACGGGGGAATATCGAAGAGCATACGATCAGAGCCTCTACCGACCCGGTGCGGTTCAGTCAGTCGTTGCAGCCTCAGGTTTCCTCGAACGTGACCCAGGTCACGAGCAGCACATCAACACGTTCTTGATCGGCCAAGAGCAGGTACGTGACCAGTCCCCGGCCCTCCCCGTACACGAGTTGGAAGACGCCACCGGTCGGATTGGCCGGGTCGATCGGCTGGCCGCGTTCCGGGACGAGTTGCAGCACGTCGAACGCCTCGGAGAGTGCGACGAGCGCCTTCGCCGGCAGCGCACGAATCTGCTCCGCCGCAATCGGATCGATGTCCAGCCGGTATACCACTACTCCGCTGACCCCTGCCGAGCATGATCAGACATCGAGCTCGGCCCGCAGCTCTTCCCACGAAACACTGCCAGTCCTCGGTTGTCCGGCCTCCTGAATGTCGGCTGCGGCCGCCACCATCGCCCGGTACCTTTCGGGATCCCGCTCCGTCAGCAGTGCCGCTCGCCGCCACACCTGCAACACCTGACGCAGCTGATCCAACCGCAACGTCCGCCGAGCAGCCGTCAACGCCGCATCAAACGCCGCGTCGAACTCTCCCATCTGCTCCGCCAACAACGCACTCCGGATCTCCTCCGGCGAACCGAACCGAGCTGCCGCCTCCACATCGTCCACCCACTCCGGCGGCGGCTCCACCCCATCAGGTACGCCGCTGGGACGCGGCAACGGTGCGGCGGGAGAAGCCATACCGAACACAGTAACGCCGCGAGCTGGGGTCTGGACGCCGGAACACACGATCTGCTGGACATCGGCGCGCACTACCGGGAGACCGGGATCCTGTATTCGGCGCAGCATGGTCTACTCGTGGCTCGGCGAACACGGCCGCGCGCTCGACCACCACCGGCGAGCGCTCGACATCGCGCGGGCCGTCGGCCGCCGGTCCGAGGAGTGGCGGTGCTCAGGGCAACCTCGGCCTCGCCTACCACCAGCTCGGGCGCTACGCCGACGCCGTGCGTCTGCACCGGCAGGCCATCTCCATCGCCCGCGACGCCGGTCGCCGCCAGTCCATGGCCGAGGCCGTTGAGGGCCTCGGCTATACCCATCCAGCGCGGCCACCAGATGGAAGCTGCCAGGCAGCCGCCGGGCAAGGTCATCCAGCCGTGTGCGGGACCCCTCCGCCACCAGCCGAAGGGCCACGGCGAGGGCGGCCTCCCGGTCCGGTAGGACCGTGAAGGATCCCTCACCGTGGCCAAAACAGCCACCTGATTCAGGCATGGCTTCGTGAACCGCCGGTTTGCTCAGTTCTTGCTGAAGATCAACCTTCATGATTACGCCTCTCATCCGTGGATTTGTCGTTACGCGCCGAGTGCCGGAAGAGGCAGCCGCCGTTTGCCGAAACTCGGGTTTGGCGATCGCGCCTAGTGGGAACGCGCGGTCCCTGCATCTGACCGGCCGCTCGTACGTCTGTGGTTCAGGCGGCCGGTGGGGTGATCTCCCGGACTGACATCAGCCTGAGCCTGGACGTCGTGTTGTCCCAGCGGTAGGTAACCCACGGTCCGCCCCAGAACATGATCTGGGTCGCGCTGGGAGCCTGGCATTCCCCGCCGTTGCCACCCCAGCTGACCAGGTCGGGATGGTCCTCGACGACCCGCACCTGCTGCCAGTTGTTCCTCGGGTTGCCGGCCGAGTCGATGCCGTCCAGATCCAGCCAGAGTTCGAGGCGGATTCCGCGCTGGCCATTGCGCGTGAATTCGTATTTCACGTACTTCATACCGAGCCAACGCGAGCGGTTCGCGGTGTAGTCGATCCCACCCGGGACGCTGGTCCACGATTTGAAGTGGTAATTGACGTGCCATTGCTCCTTGGCGAATCGCACGTCGGCGTCGCGGTAGTGGTAGGAGCCCTTGTAGGCGCTGCCCATGCAGCCGTCGACCCAGCCGTCACCGGTGTGCCGGCCGCCGCCGGCGTACCAGGTCCAGTCCTGGTCAGACGCGTCGCCGGCCGGGGTGTCGAGCTTGACGTAACCGGTGAACTCGACGTTGTACCAATCGTTCGGCGAGCACATGTAGCCGCGCTGCAGCGCCAGACCGTGATCGGGCTGTCCCTCGCAGTTGGAGTCGACCGCCTCCACCGACATGCGGACCTGACCGGAATTGGTGAGCACGGTGTCCTTGCCCGACCCGGAGATGCTGGCACCATCCGGCCGGAAGCGGGCCTGCCAATCGCCGAACCCCATCGTCCAGGGTGCGGCCTTGCCGGTCCGGCTGGGATAGATCTGCCGAACGCCGTTCGGATCCGTTCCGACCGGGGGCGGAGCCGTCGTGGTGGTCGGCGTGGTGGTCGGCACGGTCGTCGGCGCGCCGGTCACGCCGAAGATCTTCACCTCTGTGACGGAGTTCCACGCGTTGTCGGTGTTGCCATGACCGACGATGCGGACGTACCTGCCGGTGGTGTCGGCGAAGTCGACGGGTTCAAAGCCGATGGCCGAACCGCTCGACTGGCCCGAGTGCACGGTCACCCACGAGGTGCCGGTCTGTGACACCTGCACGTCGAACCGGGCCTGCCGCTGGTCACCCTGATGCCACGCGATCCACGCGAAATGCACCGATCCCGAGCCGCCCAGGTCGAAGGAGATCCACTGCCCGTCGCCCTCGGCCGACCAGCGGGTCGCGAAGTCCCCGTCTCGGGTATTGGCCGGCCCGTTGCCGTCGTGCGAGCTTGCCGAGACCGCCGCCACCGGCAGGTCCTGCCCACCGCCGGGAGGCGCACTGCCCATGATCTCGACCTCGGTGATGGAGTTCCACGCGTTGTCGGTGTTGCCGTGCCCGACGATGCGGACATACCTGCCGGTGGTGTCGGCGAAGTCGACGGGTTCAAGGCCGCTGGTCGAACCGCTCGACTGGCCGGAGTGCACGGTCACCCACGAGGTGCCGGTCTGTGACACCTGCACGTCGAACCGGGTCTGCCGCTCGTCACCCCTGTACCACGCGATCCGCACCGAACCCAGGCTGTATGACTGGCTCAAATCGAACTGGATCCATTGCGGGTCGCCCTCGGCCGACCATCGAGTGCCGAAGTCGCCATCGACGGCATTCTGTGGGACGTTGCCGTCGTGGCTGCTGGCGGCAACCGCGGCGACCGCCAGCTTCGAATCCGCGGCCAGCCCCGACGGCAGCGCCGCCACCACGGCCGTCACCGCGCCCACCGCAAAGACCATTGCCGCCAGCGGGTACAACCTCGCCGTCAACCGCATGGCCACCGCACCTCCCCGCCCACCACCGGATCATCGAGAAGCCGCAAGGCATCACCACGCTATTACTCAGAGTGATCGACAGGCACCGCCAGTCGGTCGCTCTCGCCAATGACCTTTCACGGCGCGGACTGCGCGCGACCGGCACCTGGTGTCCGGCATCGGCTGGCTCGGCATCGATGTGGTCTTGCAGGTGCTCACGGTCACCGGATTCACCTCGACGACCCGGCCTGAGTTGCGCCGGCTCGGCTGCCAGCTCGCGCAGGGCTACCAGCGGCTGGGCATCAGGGCCAGGCTGCACCACCTGCGGCACAACAAGCCAGAAACGTGGCTGCCTGCTCAGGTTGCCCGGCTGCGACGAACTTCGCTGCGAAAACGTCCACCGCCGCGTTCGCCTCCACCCCATGCGTTCGCACTGCGCACATCACCAGGTGCTCCACCACGTGCTTGATACCGCCCGCCACGAACGACTCATCCCGCCGACCTACACCGAAGATCAGACCGGCCCGGAGGGGCGCCGAGCTCTCACGCCGCAGAGACGACTTGAGAAGCTCCTCAGCGCGAGATTGGCATCCCTTCGTTGATCACCTGTAGGCGTGCTGGACACTGTGACGATCCAAGATGTCCGCACAAGGAACAACCGATATGGTCCCGACTCGGCCGCCGACCGAGCAGCCGCCGCCAAACGATCTACCCTTCCCAACCGTCTTCGTCTCCTACGCACACGACTCGCACGATCACAAAGAACACGTCCGGAGGTTCTGCGACTTCCTCCGTGCGGAGGCCGGCGTGAACGCACGAATGGACGCGTACGACGACGACGGCCGGCGGGACTGGTCTCAATGGGCCCTCGAGCGGCTGTCTGAAGCCGACTTCATCATTGTCATCGCCTCGCCCGCCTACCGATCACGAGCCGACGGTCTGGCCCCTCCCACCGACGGGCGCGGGTCTCAGTTCGAGGCCGCATGGCTGCGAAACAAGATCACCGAGGACCGCAGACACTGGACACGGCGCATCCTGCCGGTCCTGCTGCCAGGGCACACACCAAACGAGATTCCACAATTCCTAAGTCCGTACTCGGCGACCTACTATCAATTCGACCGATTCACGATGGACGAGATCGCCGAACTGATGGTAGCGCTCACTGGGCAACCCCGGCATCCACCGCCACCGTTGAAGCCGTTCATCGGTGGCCCGGCCGTCCAGGTACCGGCAGCGCGTACACAGACGACCCATCCAGCCGCCAGGCATGCCTCGCCGTCACGGCCTCACCCGTTCAAAGGACGCCGGTATCGACAGCTCGTTGGTGCGGCAGCAGCAATGATGCTGTTCGGCGTCGTCAGCTTTGTGGTTGTCCAAGAACCCTCGACCATCCAGGAGCGTGACGCCGAGGCTCCAGCGTCCGGACAGGAGCCAACGACGGATCCCGCGTCGTCAGCATCAACGGATTTCCCTCCTGATTCGACGACCCCACAGCTACTCTGGCCTAAGCGCAGGGTAGATATCACCTTCGATATGGCGGCCAAGCCGCCGCAACGGGCATTCGACGTCGAGGGGTGGCGACAGGCCCGAATGGCGGCCGGTGATTTCACCGTCGGCTGCACGCCGGACGGCGATGAGCGAATTTGTCAGGCACCCTTGTCCTTGGTGATTATTGCCCATACTGGCACATTCGTGGGTGTTGCGGTAGCTAACGGTGACACGCCGATGGACGATCCTGGCCTGTGCGTTAGTAGCGTCTCCTATGGAGATGGGTACATACCTTTCGAGCAAGGGAAAGCGTACTGCGTAAAGACATCCGATCGCCTAATTGCTGTGAGCATCATTGACATACCACCACTCAGCGAAGCAATCACCGTTCCATTAGAGATAGTTGTGTGGAACCGGCCGTAGATCCAATCCGTGAGCCTACGATACAGGGGCCATTTGCGTGCTCATCGACCCGAATAGCAGGCGCGGAACTTTGCCTACGCGGCGCCCGTCGAGCCTTCAACGTGTGGTCGTTGCTGGCTGAGCTTGGCGCAGCAGCGCCGCGACCTCGGACAACGAGGTGACTTTCGAGGTCGGGACGCGACTTGCGGTCGGTGGTCGAGATGCCGATGCGGTTGAGCCAGACCGCGAACACCCCGGCCGCTCGCCCGGCGACGCCGCGTTCGCGGCGAGCCGGATCGCGTCGTGTTCTGCTGCCGCCCGCAGGGTGGCGATCCGCTGCCGCTCCAGCAGCGACAGGAACTGACTCGAGCGCGGCGTCTCGGCCAACCGGCCGGGGCGGCGACCCACCGTTGTCCGCCCGCCACGGATACCCCCGTCTTACGGCTGATCCCGACGGTCTGGCAAGCCTGGACGGTTTCCACCAGAGCTTGAACGCAGGTGCCGGAAAAAGGGGTCAGAATTCGGCTGTCGTTGACTGCGAAGTCGGGTTTGGGGCGCTGCGCGGTGCCCGGTTTGGCACTTCTACTCGTGCGGCACGGATGCTTCGTCACACGTTCGGATATTTGTGTCAGCGAGGCGGCGAGGGACTTGTACCGTTGCTACCGGCGGCAGTGGTTCGCTGGCAGTGGGGATCATTATGGGGTACGTCAACGCGGATCAAGCTGGTTGGACGGAGTTGCGGGTTCATGGAGTTTCCGGGACGCCGCCTGCCTCGATGTTGGAACATCCGCATGTCAGTCGGGTCGCCGGGGATGCGCAGGCAGGGTTCTACCGCCGGGTGTGGGAGGCCGAGGTGGTCTCGGCGGACACCGCCCAGTGTCGGTTGGAGGCGTATTCGTGGGGTGGGCTGACTTCGGGCGACAACAAGCGTGCGCTGTGGCTGTTGCTGCTGCCGTTCATGATGCTCAACGTTGCGTTCTACATGACGCCGTGGCGGCGGCCACCGGCCACGGCGAAGGAGGAGGTGGCAGCTGAGCGGCGGCTGGATCATTTCAGCCAGTCCGTTCAGCGCCTGTTTGCCCTGTCGTTCACCGGCACGTTGGTGCTGGCGGTGGTGTCGGTGGCGATGGATCTTGTCGGCTGGCAGTGTGGCGCGGGCTTGGACACCGCACCAGGCGGCTCGGTGTGCGCTGGCGGGGCAAGTTGGTTGAGCTGGCTTGGCTGGGGCTGGCTGAACACTCCGGGACGGCAGTTGGTAGTCGCGGCGCTGCTGCCGGTCGTGGTGCTCGGGGTGCTGTGGTGGCTGGCGCGGGCGACCTGGGCGAGCCTCGAATGCACCAGGGTGCCGCAGGCCGAGGGTGCCGAGCCGCAGGTTCAGACACCGCTGGAGGACCGGGCAATGTGGAATGGCGGTGCCCAGGTACGTCGGCTTCGGTCACTGCACGTCGCTGTTGGCGTTGCGCTGGTGGGCGTTTTCCTGGTCGTGCCGGTGCTGCCTGATCCGGGGCGTGGCTTCCGCGCGATCATCGACCGAGCCGCGTGGGACTCCGTGCCGGCGGCCTTGGGCAGCGTTGTGTTGTTGCTGCTGCTGCTCGTGCTCGCCGGCGTGGCGGTCGTGACTGGGCGACCGACGACCGGCAGCCGGGAGCGACCGCAGGGTGGCTCGGACTACGGCCAGTGGCAAGCCAAGCAGCGGGAGCGGTGGAGTTGGGATGGGTACCGTGCCTTGCCCTTGGCGGTGCTCGCCCTGACCGGCGTAGCCGGCCTGGCTGCCTGGATGGCCCCGGCCCGTGATCGGCCGGCCGGCGGGCTGCCGTGGCTGGTGGGTGTCGTCCACGGATGGTTCGTCGTTCAGGTCGTTCTCGTCTTGCTGCTGCTGCTGGCCTGCCTGCTACTCAAGCGGCGCGCCGCGAAGGCGAGCGCGGCCGCGGTGTCGGCCACGGCAACTGCGGACGGAGACGTCAACGTTCGCCCGGCGTGGAACGGGTTCGCGATGGTCGGTATCGCGGTGCTCGGCTGGCTGATTGCCGGCGGTTTCTCGGCCGGCCTGATCCTGCGGGTCGCTCAGACCCTCGGAACGCCGGTGATCAGCGGTCAGGAGGGCACCGCTCCGGCCGCGCTCGTCGTGCCGACGGGGTACTTCTGGGTCGCCGTTGCCGGGCTCACCGTGGGGGTGATCGCGCTCCTGCTGACCGTTGTCACATGGTGGCGACTGAACCGGCCGACGCCGGACGTGCTGTCCCGGGTCGACCGCACATACCCCGAACCCGACACCAAGGCCGACCCAGGCCGGCGTAGCAAGATCGCGCGGGGTTGGAGCCAGGCGCAGGGGCTCAGCGGCCAGGCGCAGCAGGCGTTCGGGATCCTCCTCGTGCTGACCGCCGTGGTGGTGGTGGCCGGCACCGTGGGCGTTCTGACCATCGGC
>OBLK01000403.1_pt1 | contig 9841 bp, 12 predicted proteins | sample 1518871 | NCBI WGS metagenome assembly OBLK01 (sample SAMEA2464837, study PRJEB22497) | soil metagenome | biome: Grassland; feature: Farmland; material: Clay | place: Australia | collected 2013-02-01 | depth 0.8 m
GCGGTGGCTTCCGCGGTGGCGGCCCTGGCCGTCCCGGCGGTGGCGGCGGCCGCGGCCGTGGCGGTGCGGGCCGCGCGTTCGGCCGTCCCGGTGGGGCCTCGCGCAAGGGGCGCAAGTCGAAGCGGCAGAAGCGCCAGGAGTTTGACAACATGCAGGCGCCCCCGGTCGGTGGCGTCCGGCTGCCGCGCGGCACCGGTGACGTCATCCGGCTGCCGAGGGGCGCGTCGCTCACCGACTTCGCCGAGAAGATCAACGCCAACCCGGCCTCGCTGGTGCAGGCGCTGTTCCATCTCGGCGAGATGGTGACCGCGACCCAGTCGGTGTCCGACGAGGTGCTCGAGCTGCTCGGCCAGGAGATGAACTACCAGGTCCAGGTCGTCAGCCCGGAGGACGAGGACCGCGAGCTGCTCGAGTCGTTCGCGATCAGCTACGGCGAGGACGCCGGCGGCGAGGACGACCTGGTCTCCCGGCCACCGGTCGTGACCGTCATGGGTCACGTCGACCACGGCAAGACGCGGCTGCTGGACACGATCCGCAAGACCAACGTCCACGAGGGCGAGGCTGGCGGTATCACCCAGCACATCGGCGCCTACCAGGTCGTCACCCAGCACGAAGGGTTCGACCGGCCGATCACCTTCATCGACACCCCGGGCCACGAGGCGTTCACCGCCATGCGTGCCCGTGGTGCGCAGGCCACCGACATCGCGGTGATCGTGGTCGCCGCCGATGACGGTGTCATGCCGCAGACGGTGGAGGCGATCAACCACGCGCAGGCCGCCGAGGTGCCGATCGTGGTCGCGGTGAACAAGATCGACAAGCCGGGCGCGAACCCGGACAAGATCCGCAGCCAGATGTCGGACTACGGCGTGGTGCCCGAGGAGTACGGCGGCGAGACGATGTTCGTCGACATCTCCGCCAAGCAGGGCATCAACATCGAGGGTCTGCTCGAGGCGATCCTGCTGACCGCGGACGCGGCGCTGGACCTGCGGGCCAACCCGGCCATGGAGGCCCAGGGCGTCGTGATCGAGTCGCACCTGGACCGCGGCCGCGGCCCGGTGGCGACCGTGCTGGTGCAGCGCGGCACGCTGCAGGTCGGCGACTCCGTGGTCGCCGGCGACGCGTACGGCCGCGTGCGGCGGATGGTCGACGAGTACGGCGACGACCTCGCCGAGGCGCTGCCGGCCCGTCCGGTGCAGGTGATCGGGTTCACCTCGGTGCCGGGCGCCGGTGACACCTTCCTCGTCGTCGACGAGGACCGGGTGGCCCGCCAGATCGCCGACCGGCGCCGGGCCCGCGAGCGCAACGCCGAACTGGCGTCGCGGCGCAAGCGGGTCAGCCTGGAGAGCCTGGAGGACGCCCTCAAGGAGACCAACCGCCTCAACCTGATCATCAAGGGCGACAACTCGGGTACCGTCGAGGCCCTCGAGGACGCGCTGGTCAAGCTCGACGTCGGCGACGAGGTCGAGCTGCGGGTCATCCACCGCGGCGTCGGCAGCATCACCGAGGGCGACATCAACCTCGCGATCGCCGACAACGTCATCGTGCTCGGGTTCAACGTCCGGGCCGAGGGCAAGGCCACCGAGCTGGCCAACCGCGAGGGCGTCGACATCCGCTACTACACGGTCATCTACCAGGCCATCGACGAGATCGAGCAGGCGCTCAAGGGCATGCTCAAGCCGATCTACGAGGAGGTCGAGCTCGGCCGGGCGGAGGTCCGCGAGGTGTTCAAGTCCTCCAAGGTCGGCACGATCGCCGGCTGCCTGGTGATGTCCGGCGAGATCCGGCGCAACACCAAGGCGAGGCTGCTGCGCGACGGCACGGTGGTCGCCGGGAACCTGTCGATCGGGACCCTGCGCCGGTTCAAGGACGACGTCACGGAGGTCCGCGAGGGCTTCGAGTGCGGCCTGACGCTCGGCAACTACAGCGACATCAAGGTCGACGACGTGATCGAGACCTACGAGATGCGCGAGAAGCCGCGCAGCTGATTCCGGACGCGGCAACCCGCCACCGCCGGCGGTCGATCTGACCCCAGCGGTGGCGGGTCCGCGTGATCCCCTTCAACCTGAACCCTGACATGTACGTAGGCGTGCTCGAACTCGACGTGCTGCTCGGCGACGTCGGTTCGCTCAAGCAGAAGCGATCGGCCGTGCGGCCGGTCGTCGCCGAGCTGCGCCGCCGGTTCGAGGTGGCGGCCGCCGAGGCCGGTCACCTCGACCTGCACCGGCGCGCCCTCATCGGCGTCAGCGCGGTCGCCGCCGACGCGCAGCACGTTCGCGACGTGCTCGCCGCGTGCGAGCGGCTGGTCGCCGGCCGCCCGGAGCTGGACCTGCTGTCCGCCCGCCACCGCCTGGTGGGACCGGACGACTGACCCACTGGACTTCGACCGAAGGAGGCAGCGTCGTGGCCGATCCGGCACGTGCACGCAGGCTGGCCAAGCGCATCGCCAAGATCGTGGCGTCCGCGCTCGAGCACCAGGTGAAGGACCCTCGCCTGACCATGGTCACCGTCACCGACGCCAAGCTCACCGCCGACCTGCGCGACGCCACCGTGTACTACACCGTGCTCGGCGACGAGTCCGAACAGGTCGCGGCCTCGGCCGCGCTGGCGAGCGCGAACGGTGTGTTGCGGTCCACGGTCGGCCAGCAGACCGGGGTGCGGTTCACCCCGACGCTGGCCTTCGTCCAGGACACCGTGTACGACAACGCCGCCCACCTGGACGAGCTGCTGGCCAAGGCACGCGCCGCCGACGCCGAGGTGGCCCGGCTTGCGGCAGGCGCCAAGCCGGCCGGTGACCCCGACCCGTACCGGGCGCCGCGGGACGTCGACAACGGTCATGAGAGCGGTCCTGACAACGGCAGATTCGATGGCAGTCTGGATGGCCGTCTCGAGGGTCGTCCCGACGGCGGCCTCGACGGTCGACTCGACGACGCGAGCGAGGCTAGCGGCGGTTCGGACCAGCGCTCGTGACGCCTTTCGGCCGTCTGGACCGGCACCGCGTCGATGCGGGACGCTGTCGATCGTGACCAGCAGGTATGCCGCGGCCGAGGCCGGCCGGCGAACCGAGTGGGGTGACTGCTGCGCGGACGGCTTCGCCGCCGCGGCCGCGCTGCTGCGAGCCGCCGACGACGTCACGCTGCTCGCGCACGTCAACCCGGATGCCGACGCCCTCGGCAGCGCGCTTGGCCTCGGGCTGGCCCTGCACGGGTGTGGCAAGACCGTGCGGGTCTCGTTCGGTGAGCCGTTGCACGCGCCGGAGTCGCTGGCCGCCCTCGACGTCGCCGGGCTGATCGTTCCGGCCAGCCAGGTGCCGCGGGCGCCGCGGCTGCTGGTCGCGCTCGACACCGGCAACCTCGCACGGCTCGGACCGCTCGGCGACCGGGTGGCCACCGCCGATGCGGGGCTGGTGAGCGACCACCACGTGTCGAACCCAAGGTTCGGCAAGCACCACCTGGGCGACGCCAAGGCCGAGGCGACCGCGGTGATCGTGCTGCGGCTGCTCGACGAGCTGGGCATTCCTCTGGACACCGACATCGCGCGCTGCCTGTACGCGGGGCTGGTGACCGACACCCGCTGCTTCCGGATAGCCAGGCCCGCCACCCACGCCTACGCCGCCAGGCTGCTCTCGGCTGGGGTCCGCGCCGAGATAGAGACCCGCACGCTCATGGACACCCACCCGTTCGGCTGGCTCGGCATGCTCGCCGACGTGCTCGGCCGGGCCGAGCTCGAGCCGCAGGCCGCCCGTGGGCTCGGGCTCGTGCACACCAGGGTGCTCGGCTCGGACGTGCACGGGATGCGCACCGAGGAGGTCGAAAGCGTCGTCGACCTGGTGCGCACCTCGGCCGAGGCCGAGGTCGCGGCCGTGCTCAAGGAGGTCGGCCAGGGCGAGTGGTCGGTGTCGCTGCGCGCCAAGCAGCGCCTCGACGTCGGGGCGGCGGCGACCGCGCTCGGCGGCGGCGGGCACCGGCTGGCGTCTGGGTTCACGGCAACCGGCCGCGCCGACGACGTGCTGGCCGCGCTTCGGACCGCGCTGGACACGGCCCCGCTGCTGGACCCTGGGCAGTATTGACGGGAGTGAGCCCGTCCAACGATGTGACCGCCGGCCGGCACGTGCCACCGGGGGCGGTGCTGCGGTTGGCCGCACCCGCACTGTTCGTGCTCGCCGCCGAGCCGGTCTACCTGCTGGTGGACACGGCCGTCGTGGGGCACCTGGGCGCCGTGCCGCTCGCCGCGCTGGCCGTCGGTGGCCTGCTGTTCGCTCTGGTGGCCGGCCAGATGGTGTTCCTGGCCTACGGGACGACGGCGCGCACCGCCAGGTTGCACGGCGCCGGCCGCCGGGCCGACGCGGTAGGCGAGGGCGTGCAGGCCACGTGGCTCGGCTTGGCGCTCGGCGTCCTCGTGCTCGGCGCCGGCCAGCTGAGCGCCGGCCCGGTGATCAGGTTGCTCGCCGGCCCGGGTCCGGTCGCCGACGCGGCGACGTCGTGGCTGCGGATCGCCCTGTTCGGGGCGCCGTTCGTGCTGATCACGCTGGCCGGCAACGGCTGGATGCGGGGCGTGCAGGACACCGTCCGGCCGCTGCGCTACGTCCTGGTCGGCAACGGCCTGTCGGCGCTCGCGTGCCCGGTCCTGGTCTACGGCCTCGGGCCGGTGCCGCAGCTCGGCCTGCCCGGTTCGGCGGCCGCCAACGTGCTGGCGCAGGTCGTCTCCGCCGCGCTGTTCTGCTGGGCCCTGGTCGCCGAGCGGGTGCCGCTTCGGCCGCGGCCGCTGGTCATCCGCTCGCAGCTGACCATCGGACGTGACCTGGTGCTGCGCAGTCTGGCGTTCCAGGCGTGCTTCCTGTCGGCCGCGTCGGTCGCGGCCAGGACGTCCGCGCCGGCGGCGGCGGCACACCAGGTCGTGCTGCAGCTGTGGTTCTTCATGGCGCTCGTGCTCGACTCGCTGGCGATCGCGGCGCAGTCGCTGGTCGGGGCCGCGCTCGGCTCGGGGGACGCCCGGCGGGCGCGCGGGGTGGCGGCCCAGGTCACCAGGTACGGGCTGGTTGCCGGGATGGCGTTCGGCGCCGCCTTCGCGGCCGTGACGCCGCTGCTGCCGCGGGCGTTCACCTCGGACCAGGCGGTGCTCGACCAGATCCCGCTGGCCTGGTGGGTGTTCGTCGCCATGCTGCCGATCGCCGGTGTCGTGTTCGCGCTCGACGGCGTGCTGCTCGGGGCCGGCGACGCGGCGTTCCTGCGCACCGCCACGCTGGTCAGCGCGGGCCTCGGGTTCCTGCCGCTGGTGTGGATCGCGTTCGCGCTCGGCTGGGGCCTGCTCGGCATCTGGCTGGCGCTGGCCGCCTTCGTCGTGCTGCGGCTCGCCTTCGTCCTGCCGCGGGCCCGGTCCGGCCGGTGGGCGGTGACCGGCGCTGTGATGGGCTAGGGGTGGGTCAGAGGTGGGTTAGGTTGGCCGCCGTGTCCCGCCGTGCCGGCATCACCATGAGCGACGCCGAGGTCGAGGCCTTCCTCGACGAGCAGCGCACGGTCATCTGCGCCAGCAACGGCCCCGACGGCTGGCCGCACCTCACGCCGCTGTGGTACGTCGTCCATGCCGGACGGGTTTGGGGCTGGACCTACGCCCGCTCGCAGAAGGTCCGCAACCTGGAGCGCGATCCGCGCGCCAGCCTGCAGGTCGAGGCCGGCGAAACGTACGCGGAGCTGCGCGGCCTGCTGCTGCGCACCGAGGCCGTCGTGCACCGAGACCACGCGGTCGTCGCCGGCGTTGGCGCGGACCTGGCGCGCCGCTACAGCGGCGTGCCAGACCTCGCCGCACCGGTGCTCGACCTCGTGGGACGCCAAGCCGCCAAGCGAGTCGCCCTGGAGTTCGTCGAGGTGGCCGCCCGAGCCAGCTGGGACCATCGCAAGCTCCCCGCCGGAAGCTACTGACCCGGCCCGCCTGCTCGTCGAGGTCGCCGCCTCAGACATGTCAAGAGGCGCCGAGGGTGATCCGGGCGTCGCGGCGCGGCGACCCGGGGTCGCCGGTGATCTCGGCGCCGAGGTGACCGAGCATGCCGAGAGCGGCCGCGTTGTCGGCGGTGGTGTCGGCGATCACCGAGTGTGCGCCGGCCAGGGCGGCCCCGGCCATCATCGCCCGCAGGGCGGCGGTGCCGAGGCCGCGGCCGCGCGCCGAGCGGGCCAGCCACATGCCGGCCTGGATGGCGCCGGGTTCGTCGGTGCGGCTCATCCGGATCATGCCGATGATCCGACCGCCGGTGAGGATGGCGAACATCGTGGTCCGGTGCGGGTCGTCCAGGCCGCCGTAGTGCGCGCGGTGAAAGGCTCGGAAGGCGTCCAGGTGCGCCGGTTCCCATTCGGTGGCGCCGTCGGCGTCGCGCATCACCTGCTGCGGTTGCGCACCGGCCATCGCGGCGGCCAGCAGCGGCTCCAGCAGGTCCTCGTCGATCACCCGAAGCTCGACCTCGCTCATCAGACGCGCTGGCCGATCAGGCGGTGTCCGAGGCTGCCTCGTAGAGCGGCAGCAGCTGTTCGTAGCGGGGCATGAACGGCGGCTTGGGCCGGCCGTCCAGGTGGGCCTGCAACAGCTCGAGCTCGGCGTGCCAGCCCGCGCCGTAGCCGGCCGGGTAGGCGTCGAAGAGCCGGTCGTGGTCGAGCACGAGCCGGGTGCCTCCGCCATCCGCCTCGGACAGCTCGACGCGCAGCCGGGACGCGCCCTCGTCGGTGTAGTCCCAGGTCAGCTCGAGCAGCCTCGGCGGCTCCCAGGCCTGCACGGTGCACGTCGCGGACTCGTCGTCGGTCATCCGCAGCCCGAACGTCGCGCCAGGGCCGGGCACGCCGTCCACCGGGGCGAGCCACTGGCCCATGACGGCTGGATCGGTCCAGGCCGCCCACACCCGGTCGAGGGTGGCCGCGATCGTGCGCTCGAGGTGGACGGTGCCGCGGCTGCGGGACACCGCGCCGAGCTGTTCGGCGGTCCGGGCTGTCATGGCTGCTCGCTTTCGATCAAGGCGCGCTCGAGGGCGGCCAGCTTGTCGTCCCAGAAGCGCTGCTGCCGGTCGATCCAGTGGCCGATCTCGGCCAGCCGGCGCGGGCGCACGCGGTAGATGCGTCGCTGGGCGTCCACCCGGCTGGCAACCAGCCCGGCCTCGCGCAGCAGGCGAAGATGCTTGGAGACGGCGGGCTGCGACACCCCGAACTCGCCGCGCACCCGCTCGACGAGCTCCCCGGCGGCCAGTTCGCCGTCGCCGAGGTGCTCGATCAGCCGGCGCCGGATCGGGTCGGCCACGGCCTGGAACGCGTCCACGAAGCAGTAATCTACTTCTCAGTTATATAACGCACAAGTGCTATACGTCTTGGAAGAATGCCCGGCGTGACCCGAGACCCCGTCCCGCCCGGCCTGCTGGTCGTCGACAAGCCGGCCGGCATGACCTCGCACGACGTGGTGGCCGGGGTGCGCCGCACGCTCGGCACCAGGCGCGTCGGGCACGCCGGCACGCTCGACCCGATGGCCACCGGCGTGCTCGTGCTCGGCGTCGAGCGGGCCACCAGGCTGCTGGGTCACCTCGCGCTCGGCGACAAGGCCTACCTCGCCACGATCCGGCTCGGGGCCTCGACCACGACCGACGACGCCGAGGGCGAGGTGACCGGCAGCGCCGACGCCGCCGCGGTGGCCGAACCGGCGATCCGGGCCGGGATCGCAGAACTCACGGGGGCCATCGAGCAGGTGCCCAGCGCCGTGAGTGCGGTCAAGATCGGCGGCGAGCGGGCCTACAAGCTGGTCAGGCGCGGCGAGCAGGTCGAACTGGCGGCGCGCCCGGTCACCGTGTCCCGGTTCGACCTGCTCGCGGTGCGCCGCGGGCCAGCGCGCACGGACCTCGACGTCGAGGTCGAGTGCTCGTCGGGCACCTACGTGCGGGCGCTGGCGCGCGACCTTGGCGCCGCGCTCGGCGTCGGCGGCCACCTGGTGGCGCTGCGGCGGACCAGAGTCGGGCCGTTCGGCATCGGCGACGCGGTGACGCTCGAGCAGCTGGCAGACCGGCCGCGGCCGTCGCTGGACCTGGACGCGGCCGTGGCGCTGGCGTTCGCCAGGCGCGACGTCGACGCCGGCACCGCGGCCGACCTTTCGCACGGCCGGGCGTTGCCGGCGGCCGGCCTCGACGGCACCTACGGCGTGTTCGACCACGAAGGGCATGCGGTCGGGCTGGTCGCCGAGCGGAGCGGGGCGGCTCGGCCGGTGCTGGTGCTGCGCCCGGCCGGCGGCACGTAGGCTCACCGACCGTGCTGCGCTGGCGTGGGCTGGATCCGGTCCCGGGTGGTTGGGGCCGCTGCGTGCTGACCGCGGGGGTGTTCGACGGCGTGCACCGCGGCCACCAGCGGTTGATCTCCGAGGCGGTGCGCCGGGCCCGGGAGCGCAACCTGCCGTGCGTGCTGCTCACGTTCGACCCGCACCCGGCGGAGGTCGTCCGGCCGGGCAGCCACCCGACCCAGCTGACCACGCTTCGCCGCCGCTCCGAGCTGGTCGAGCAGTTGGGCGTCGACGTGTTCTGCGTGCTGCCGTTCACGCCGGAGCTGTCCCGCACGCCGGCCGACGAGTTCGTCCACGAGGTGCTGGTCGAGCGGTTGCACGTGGCCGTCGTCGTGGTGGGCGAGAACTTCACGTTCGGGCAGAAGGCCGCCGGCGACGTGACACTGCTGCGCCGGCTCGGTGAGCGGTTCGGCTTCGTGGCCGAGGGGTTCAAGCTCGTCACGACCGACTCGCTGACGTTCTCCTCGACCTACATCAGGGCCTGCATCGACGCCGGCGACGTGACCGCGGCCGCCGAGGCGCTCGGCCGCCCGCACCGGCTCGAGGGGATCGTGATCCGGGGCGACCAGCGTGGGCGCCAGCTCGGCTACCCGACCGCCAACCTCTCCACTCCGCGCTACGCCGCCGTGCCGGCCGACGGCGTCTACGCCTGCTGGTTCGTGCACCGCGGCAAGCTGCTGCCGGCCGCGGTCTCGGTCGGCAGCAACCCGACGTTCTCCGGCCGCGAGCGGCGGGTGGAGGCGTACGTGCTCGACGTCGAGGCCGACTACTACGGCGAGAACGTCGGGCTGGACTTCGTGGCCAGGTTGCGCGAGATGGAGCGGTATCCCACCTCGGACGCGCTGCGCCGCCAGATCGACGACGACGTCGCCCGAACCAGGCAGGTGCTGGCCGACTGGGACTCCCGCGCCAGGTAGTGGGCCGAACCGGACCCTGGCAGTCCCACCGGCCCTGCCGGATCGGCCACACGAAAGGGGATGGCCTGGCAGGATGCAGCGCAGGATCCAATACCGGCACCGGTCCCACGAGGTCCGGACCGCCGGAGCGAGGAGAGGCGAGGGGTGGAAGACCAGAAGGTCGTCCAGCGCAACCTGACTTTGCAACGGGAGTGGTACGGCGAGCCCCTGGGTGACCGGGTCCGGCGGCTCGTGGTCGCGTTCGACGTGTCGCAGGCGCAGCTGGCCGAGGTGCTCGGGATCAGCCCGCCGATGCTCAGCCAGCTGATGAGCGGGCGCCGCGCCAAGATCGGGAACCCGGCGGTGCTGGCGCGCATGGTCATGCTGGAGCGCAGGGTGCTCACCCCGGACGTGGCTGCCGGTGACCCGAGGGCGATCCGGCGGGCGCTGGAGGAGGTGCGCGACTCGCGGCCCACGGTCACCCGAGGCACGATCCCAGTGGACGAGAACGATCCGGACGACACCGTGCTGCCGGCGCTGCGCCGGCTCGCCGGGCGGGACGAACTGATCGGGGCGGCCGAGATGATCAGTGGGCGGTTCCCCACGGTGGCCGGGCTGCTGCGCCGGGCCGCGGAGCAACGTTAGGGAGGTCG
>OBLK01000406.1_pt1 | contig 9768 bp, 10 predicted proteins | sample 1518871 | NCBI WGS metagenome assembly OBLK01 (sample SAMEA2464837, study PRJEB22497) | soil metagenome | biome: Grassland; feature: Farmland; material: Clay | place: Australia | collected 2013-02-01 | depth 0.8 m
GTGTGGCTGATTTGAAACCAGCCCAGTGTCAGTAGGAAGTCCAACCGCCATCTGCGACGACAATAGATCCGTTGACGTACGATGACTGATCTGACACCAAAAACAATGCAAGCCTTGCAATCTCTTTCGGATTGGCCGGGGCAGGCATAGCTGGAAATGTCTTCTGCATCACCTGGATTCCGACTTCAGATGGTTTCTCGGCTCCGTACCCTATATTCGTTTCCACAGCCCCCAGGGCCATTGCGTTGCATCTTATGCCCTCCGGGCCATAGAAGGCAGCTGTGTGTTTTGTAAGCCCAAGCAGTGCATGCTTTGAAGCGGTGTAGGCCGCACCTGCCCGCCCGCCATGCAGGCCTGCAATGGACCCTGTATTGAGAATGACCCCATGGCCCTGGTTCTGCATGTGCGGTATCACTTCCCTGATCGCCCTGAACGGTGCGTTAACGTTGATATCAAAGACTTTGCCCCATAATTCATCTGAGGTCTCAGCCGCTGCCTTGACGCCATCCATGATTCCTGCATTATTGCACAGGATGTTTATTCTCCCGTACGCCTTTACAGTGTCGTCTATCATCTTCTTTGTATTCTCCGGCTTCATGAGGTCCAGCGTCATGGAACGGACTCCCTCATCATCTGTATGCAATAAGGAGGCAGTTTCCTTGAGCCTTTCTCCGTCTATATCCACAATCACTACTTTTGCCCCTTCGGCATGGAATAGAATTGCCATCTCCCGTCCTATGCCGGAGCCAGCCCCAGTAATAACTGCAATCTTATCACTTAGAGTATCTCCCATAATATAATAGCGGGAACATCATTAATATTTTAAAATATAATCTGTTAGGCGTGTATTATTAGTATGAACAGCAGATGGTTATTTTAACGCAATGCCTGAATAAATTACATGAACATGATTCCATAGGCTTTATGCGGGGACATGTAAATGAGTGCTGGGAAACTTTCTGGAACTGTCAGAAAATACCCACTGCCATTTTTTGCCATAGCTGGCATAATAACGGGTTCCGTTCTGATCCTCTTAGATTTCCATCCGTTCCTTAGCAGGTACATATGGCTGTCGGTTCTCCTAGTCGGCGGTGTTCCGTTATCCTATAAGACCATCAGAAACCTTCTCCGCGGGAAATTCTCAGTCGATGTTGTGGCAATGATGGCCATTATCGCAGCGCTCGTGATGGACCAGGCATTTGCCGGCTCGATAATAGTCCTGATGCAGTCGGGCGGTGAATCACTCGAGAACTACGCCTTTTCGAGAGCAACCAGTGATACGAGGAAATTGCTTGAGAGAACGCCAAAAGTGGCGCACAGGAAATTGAACGGGACCGTGTTGGATATAGGGGCGGAGCAAGTGGCGATCAATGATGTCCTGATAGTTCGACAGGGTGACATGATACCAGTTGACGGTACCGTGACAAGTGGGTACTCTGAAGTCGATGAATCATCGATCACCGGCGAACCCATGCCGGTTGTAAAGGAGAGGGGCGACACGGTTATGAGCGGAACAATCAACATTTCACGCACTCTAGAGATAAGGGCTGACAGGACGAGCGGTGAAAGCGAGTACTCAAGAATAGTTGAGCTTGTCAAACAGGCTCAGCAGGACCGGGCACCCGTGCAGAGGATAGCAGACAGGTATGGTGCACTGCTGATTCCAGTCACTCTTTCTGTTGCATTTATCGGCTGGCTTATTACCGGAGAAACACTCACCATATTGTCTGTCCTGGTTGTCGCTACTCCTTGCCCCCTGATCCTTGCCACACCAATTGGCATGATGGGAGGACTTAACAAGGCAGCAGAAAAAGGAATTATAATCAAAGGAGGGACACCGCTTGAAGAGCTCGGAAGATGCGATACTGTCATATTCGACAAGACTGGAACACTGACTCACGGTAAACCTGTCATAAACAGGATAATGCCTATAGACAAATATCATGAGGTCGATCTTATCAGGATAATTGGTATAGCAGAGAGCTTTTCCTCACACCCCCTTGCGGTTGAGATAACTGATTATGCAAGGGAAAGGGTCGGTGACCTCCCCCTTCCTGAAAATTTTCTAGAATCCCCGGGAATGGGGACACAGGCGGAAGTGGACGGAGAAATAGTGCGTGTTGGCACTCTCACATACTGCATGGAGCTTGCACCCGATTATGGAAAACTATCGGTCATAGAGGACATAATGGCTGAGAACAGGGAGATGGTTGCAAGCTTCATTTCTGTTGGCCGCAGCCTTGCGGGGATGATCCTCTTTTCAGATTTGCTGAGGGGCGGGGTGAAAAACATGATCCTGGATCTGAAGAAAGCCGGAATAACTAAGACGGTTCTGCTTACAGGGGATAATGAGCAAAACGCCTTCAGGATCTCGCGCGAGGCCGGGATATCAGATTACAAGGCAGACCTGAAGCCTGAGGACAAGACCAATTATGTCAGAAGGTCCCTTGAAGATGGACTGTCGGTTGTTATGGTTGGTGACGGAATTAATGATGCTCCTGCGCTGGCATCTGCCACAGTGGGGATAGCCATGGGGGCAAAGGGGTCGGAGATCTCTTCTGAAACTGCCGACGTCATAATATCTGTGGACGACGTCCTGAAGGTTGGCGATGCCATAAAGATAGGAAGAAGAACTCTTGACATTGTGAAACAGAGTATATTCGCCGGGATGGGGTTAAGCATATTCTTCATGATTATTGCATCCGTTGGGTATATTGAGCCTGCAGTCGGAGCGGTAATTCAGGAAATAGTGGACGCAATTTCCATATTGAACGCGGTGAGAAGCAGGTTCTGAGGGCTCTAACTATCGCCTTTCAAGAAGGAGAACCACTGATTCGGCGTTATCTATATCCCCCGACTTCATCTTATTCCTTACCAGGACTCCCGGGTCGCTGTTATTAACGACAGTGACCAGGTTAACTTCGGGATTTTTCAGGATCCACCTCGATACGTTGGGGGTTACAAGGACCATACGTGAATCTATGGGGACAATCCACTTAAAAAAGACATTCTGGGGAACATCCCACCTGTACACAGGTGAAGCTGAAGAAGGATAGCCACTCCAGAATTCGTGAATATCGGGTGCTGAGCCAGCAGAATCAATCCGGGAAATCTTATCTGACGGGCCCAGGGCAAAAAAACTGTCAAAGCCTGAAGAAAACCCCCTGCATTCGATTGACCCATCCCTGGATGCAACTGAAAGTCCGGAGAAGGAAGAATAAACACCATCCATTGATTTGTTTCTGATATACCATTTAAGGTTGCCCCAGTCCAGTAATTCAAGCCACATCTTCCTGGACTCTGAGAGGAACTCCTTTACCAAATCAATGCTATTTTCCACAGGGTATTCGAAACCGATGAATGACCTCACCAGTGATTCAGCCCATTTCCCGGATAACGGCTGATCAGGATAGGCAGTTGCAAAGGCGTACCTGCCAACCTCACCGTCTCCCGAAAAAGATCCCCTGAATTGATCATCCTTGGAACCCAACCTTCCGGTTATGAAAAATTCCCCTTTTGGACCAGTCCCAGCCAATTATCCTCCCTGTGGTAGTGCTTCAAAACTATTAAAAATATCAAAATAGAAAGGCTAATAATGTGGGAATCAGATAAACACGGCTTCATGAAGAAAAAAAATTTCACGGGAAACCGCAGTTTTCAACGTGTCTAGACAAAAATTTCGCCTGCAGTCGATGTAAAGATTTTAATACGAAAAGGCTCTGATAGTCAATAAGTGACTCAACTAGTTATGGAAGAGTTGTGGAAGATATTTCCAGTTGGAGGTGTAAAGAGTTGTCAGTAGTTGTTGGTATAGACCTTGGTTATGGAGATACAAAAGTAATCAGTGTAAATGATGAGAGAATAAGCTTCCCTTCCCGGTGGGCAAAGCATGATGGAACATCGTGGGGGATTGGTGGGAATATTCCCATATTAAGTGTAGATGACGGCACAGACCATTTTGCATTTGGAGAAGATGCGAATGGGCCAAATGCAAGGGAGCCTCTGGGCGATGGAAGACTCGCAGACAATGCTTCACTCCCCCTTATCGGGGCAGCCCTTTGGGCAAGCGGTGCAGGAGCTGATGGATCTCCCACCCAGGTGGTTCTTGGAAGCGGGACTCCCCTGGGAACCTTTGACAAGGAACTGGCCGAATCCAGAAAGGCTCTCGAAGGCAGGAGCATCAAGATCACTTCACTGTCCGGGGAAGTCAGGCAGCTTTCCATAGACAGGCTTGTCATGAGGCCACAGGGAGTAGGAGCTGCACTCTATATGATAGAGAAAGGTCTAATGAAACAGCAGAAGGGCCTTGCAACAGTAATTGATGTGGGATCCAGAACAACTGATGTTCTTACATTGAACCTTTCTACCATGGAGCCTGTTCTCCAGATGTCGTTCAGCATAACAACCGGAGTCGGAGACTCAGTTTCAGAAATTGCAAAGGCCATCGCCAGGGAAACCGGGTTTGTTGTCCCGACTGATGTTGCACGCGAGTCGATATCGGAAAGCGTCATGTTCAAGCAGAGAGAAGTGGGTGGCCCGGAATTCGCTGCACCATTCCTTCAGGAACTTGCAGACAGGATCGTGGATAACATGAGGGCGAACCTGAGAAGTGAGCTTGACCGTGTCACTGCACTCATACCGGTTGGCGGGGGAGCGGCCCTTATTGGCGAAAAGCTCGAATCACTGGCTCCGGGTGCACTTATTAAAATTCCCGAAGAGGATCTTCCCTTTGCAAACGCCCTTGGCTACAAGGATGCAGCAAAGAGGGAAATAGGACAATAAGGCGAGGAAAATCCTTCTTTTTTATTTTCTTTTCGCCATCTAATATTATGAGTGGATGATGATAATTGGCAAATGAAAGCGTTTCGGAGAACAAAAATCAGGAACTGAAGTCACTGACCGTTGAGCTGTTCAGGGAGGACCTTGTCCTGATAGAACTTCTCAGGAGACCGAATGAGAGCACCCTGAGCGTTATCAGAAGGGCGCTGTACGACAATTTTGAATTTCAGATGCTTAAGAGAACGGTCAATTATCTCGAGAAGAAAGTTGAAGACATTGCCGGCCAGAAGAACAGCATGGAAGAAGAGGAGTTCGAGGAAATTCTAGAGAGGCAGAAAACCATTGAGAAAATAAGATCGGAGGTAAAGAGAGGAAACGCGAAAAATGCCCCCCTTTCCCCCGATGTTCCTGAGTTCCGTGGCGACAAGGAGAAGATGAAGCAGGCAATGGAAAGGAGATGGGCCATCAAGAGCCAGATCAGGAGGCCAGGTACATGATATTCATGGATAATGATCAGATGAAATATCCTGGAAGGGGGGCTGAATAAAATGTTGCTGTATCTTTACATAATCCCTACCCTGATACTTGTCGTATCATTCTTGATATACAACATATCCGGAAAAGGATTCAAGGACTACATTTCACGACTTGAAAGCAAGGTCAAGACTATCGAAAAACTCTCAAACATGGTATTCACCAAGAACATGCTTTCAATGTTCCTGAGGAACAGCTCTCTCAATACGCAGTTGTTCTTCAGTGAAAGGGAGATTGCGGAGGAAATGGGTGAAGAGACCAAACCGGACGATATGCCAATGATGTCCATGAAGGATATGGAAAAGCTCGAGTCGTCCCTCAAAAACGCATTGCAGCCAAGCAGAGACCTCGAGAGGGTCAAGCATGACTCATCAATGATCAGGAAACTCATGATAATCTACGGAGTAATGATAGCCATAACTGAATACGTCCTGGTTACTGCTACCCAGTTTGCATTCACCGACAGCATCATATTCCAGCTGGATGGTATTGTTTTCGGTATAACCATAATATTCTCGGCAGTGCTGCTTCTGATACTTGTGGACCTGTTCACTACTGCTCGCAAAATAAACAATGCCTTTGAAAATGTCGAGTATAACTACAGCAAACACCGCCAGTCCACACTCAGTGTTGAATAATTATCTTCCAGTTCCAACCTTTTTTTCGAACAATGGCTGCCAGCAATACTTTTTAAAATACCTGGATGCTGCTTGAGTTTGAAATAAATGTTAATCGGATATATTTATTAACCCTCATAAATTAATGCGATGTACCGTGAAAGCAAGAAAGATTGCCTCTATCGCAATTGCAGTAGTTGTTCTGGCAAGCGTTGCCTCTGTCATTGCATACTCTGACGTATGGCCCCCCCTGTATGTTGTGGAGTCAGAGAGCATGGAACATTCACAGAACTGGACCTATGGGACCATAAACACCGGGGACATTGTTTTCGCCAAGAATATCCACAACTCTACCGGAGATGTGGTAACTTATGTTCAGGGAAGAGATTCAGGCTACAGCACCTATGGCGAGTTTGGAAACGTTATACTCTACCATGACCCGAATGGCAGGATAATCATACACAGGGCCATGTTTTACCTGTCCTGGAACGGTTCAACTCCTATTGTCGCAGGTGATCATGGCCAAAGCTGGATCAAAATTACTTCAAACGCTGTGATCATCGATAATGTTGGCTTTACCCACAGAAATCTCATCGTCTACCTGAACCACTTTGTCGGCAAGGACGGCTACGTAACCGTAGGCGATTACAATCTTGCACACAGCCCCCTCTACAATTCCAGCCAGAATGCATACAGTGCTTCAGACCAGAACGTATTCGGCTTCAACCCGGTACAGCCCGATAAGGTCGTGGGAACCTCCTACGGTCAGATACCATGGGTCGGACTGATAAAGCTTAATATACTGAGATTCAGTGGCAGCTGGACCCAGTACAACGAGGTTCCAAACAACGCATACCTGTACCTGGGCATACTTATTGTGATTGTCATCGCGGCTTCTGTATTCCCTTATGACAGGTTGTTCAAAAAGGAAAAGAAGTAGCCGCTTCAAAATATTTTTCAATTTTTTGGAATAGTTTATATGCCGGCTTGGGGATATGATCAACGTTCGCTATGCAATTCGATCTTGCTGCATTGATCAGTTTTCTTCCACAGTTTGTAATAGGTGGAGTAGTTGCCATATATTTTTTCATAACATTCAGAAAGCTCAGCCCTGAAGAGGAAAAACTTGAATTCCTGCTTGCCCCTCCCGGTGGCCATGGTGATGGGCTGGAAAAAGACAGGATTGAGCATCAAGAGGGGGAACGGTCCACCCTGGATGGGTTAATGGAAAGTACTCTGCCTGAGAATTCAGAGAATTCTGTCCCAGATGCAGAACCAAGCATAGCAACAGCCCCTTTCTCAGATTTCGTCCACAATACGGGGGGTAAAGGAATTGTCGCGGACACTCAGCTCATACTCCTCACACTCGATTTGTGGATACTCGTATCTCTCCTGCTTTCCCCGGTCAAGAAACTAAACCTGCTGCTGCCTTCGCTTCCGTCGACAGTAACCTATTCCATATACGTTATTCTGGCTGCAGTCCTCGGCATAGCAGTACTGACGACAGTCGTGAGCAGGATAAGCGTAACCAAGAGATTGATGGCAATAATGCTCGTTTCAGCAGGAGCCTTAACGTTTGCTGCCTTCTATGCGCCCTCCATGTCATGGATCACCGGCATAAACGGCCTCATACACCTGGCGATTGTATATTCTGCCGTAGTAATAGTGTGCATGGCCGTCTACACCGTAGCAACTTACATGAAAAGGAAGCCTGCATTTTCAGCGTCTGCATACACGTCATTCGCCTCCTATGGGATTACCGCATTCATTCTGTTTTTCAATCTCTTCACAACAGCTTTTCAGTGAACTGGTTGCTTTTTCCATTTATTTTCAATCCAGCGGGAGCCCGGGCCGGCATTTCAACTTTACAGGTATATAAGATGTAGGAATTTCTTATTCCTACAAACTATTAGAAGATCTTATATGTATTTTTTATTCCACCCATTAAATATATTTCACCGCTCATAATGTAATCAGGCATTAAGCCAAAAATAGAGAGGTGAAAAGTACGAATAGAAAGATGACCCTGTTGTTACTCGCAACAGTTGCAGCAATTCTTCCCGCAGTTGCTGTAGCCGATGTGATGATAACAGGAAATGTAAGCATTGTTGGTACTCAGAACACACCCGTGTTTGAGATCCAACCAGGACCTAACTACCCCGCAGCCTACGCAGCCGGAGCCATTGCGTGGAACCCCATGCAGCCCGCATCAGTAGAACCCGGACAACTCGCACCAATGGCATCATTCGACCTTGAAGGCATAAACAACCAGACAACAGCACTCGCAAATGTTCTTGACCTGAACGTGACAATAGGCGCAGGAGTTACCGGAACACTGTATGTGAACTTCACTGGAAACTTCCCCGCTGGAGCAATGGTTTGGGTTACAAACAACACGGTTGATGTGCACTCACTCCCAGGTCTTCTCGGCGGACAGTCGATCAACAGCGCAAGCTTCCAGTTCAACGGGCCATTCCCCGGTGGAACAACAACATACTACATGAGCTTCTACCTGCCCCCTGGATCATATGCTGGAGCAACTGGTACCATAACTGGCACTTTCATAGCGCATTAAATAGTGGTGTCCTAAAAAACACCATTATTTTTGGTTAGGTGAAAAAAAATGAACAGAAAATTGACACTGTTATTGGTTGCAGCCATTGCAACACTGCTTCCAGCGGTAGCTGTGGCTGACGTAATGATAACAGGACAGATTTCACTAGAGAACAAACATCATCACACTGCGTTTGAATTCCAGCCTGGACCGAACTACGCCGCAGCCAACGCAACAAACTCCATAGGATGGATGCCTGATGTGCTTGGCGGAGAAATGGGAACACTGGACCTCCAGGGAAGTTACTACGTGCAGACCTCCATGATAAACGTGATTGACCTGAACATTACTATTAGTAATGCTTTAGCTCCATCGTCGTTCATGGGTTTGTACCTTAACGTGTCTTCATCAAACTTCCCGGTCGGAACTGAAATGGTCATCTCGACTTCCACGATTACCTTTGCAGTTCTTATAGGGACAGCCATAACACACTATGTCGGTACACCGATATCAGTTGATGGATCTTCACTTGCGACCGTAGTAGCTGTTGATCTCAGTGAGAACCCGCACCTGCTGATAACCAATTTCAGCCCGGCACAGACGTTCTACATTGGATTTGTTCTGCCACCTGGATACTATGCAGGATCTAGCGCACTGCTCACGGGCCAATTCGTGGCACTATCATGAGGGAACAAGGAGTGATATAAAATGAACAGAAGATTAACCCTGTTGTTAATTGCAGCAGTATCGGCCATCCTTCCAGCGGTAGCCGTAGCAGATGTGATGATAACAGGCCAGGTAGGAGTAAATGGAACCCATAACAATGCCGCATTCTGGCTTGCACCGGGATCCAACTTCCAGACAGCAGACGGATCTATCTCATGGAACCCATACACGGGAACGCATAACGCAATGGGCGATCTCCAGTTTGGCACAGTAAGCAACCAGTCGACCTTCATCATAAACGTGATGCAGATCAACTTCGCACCCACTCTTGGGTCTGGTATGTTTTACTTTAACTCAACCGTGAGTTCACCGTTCGTTACAGGATCATACATGTATTTCTCACTGGCCCCACTGAGCTTCAGCGACTTCAATTACCAGGGACTCCCTGGCGAGATACCCACAGTCGTGAACCCCGGTGTAACGGCGTTCTCTCTGACATCGGCTGACTCATACTCAGTCGCTGTCGACGGGAGCACAACGATTTACATTGGATTCTTCACGCCACCCTACGATGGTGCTGCGCTGAATGGTGAGATACTAGTATCCATGACATACATC
>OBLK01000407.1_pt1 | contig 9745 bp, 13 predicted proteins | sample 1518871 | NCBI WGS metagenome assembly OBLK01 (sample SAMEA2464837, study PRJEB22497) | soil metagenome | biome: Grassland; feature: Farmland; material: Clay | place: Australia | collected 2013-02-01 | depth 0.8 m
CTCGCCGTGTGCCAGCTGGCCGAGTTCCTCGCATCCGAGAGCGGCGAGAGTGCCGGGGACGAGAGGTACTGATCGTTCATGATCGGTCCGTACCGGCAGCTGTTCGCGATCAGACGGGCATCCACGTTCGTACTCGCCGGTTTTGTTGCCCGGCTGGCGCACGTGACCACCACCCTAGGCATCGTCTTCCTGGTGTCGGCCAGCACCGGGTCCTATAGCGCGGCTGGGTGGGTCGCGGCCGCCTATGCGTTCACCTACGCGGTGGTCAGCCCGTTTCTGAGCCGTCTCGCCGACCGGTATCGGCAACGGCCGGTGCTGCTAGGCGGCGCGGTGGTCAACACCGTGTTGCGCTGCCTGTTCCTCGGCGCCGTGCTTCTCCGGGTTCCGCCGTGGGGCCTGGCCGGCCTCGCCGTGCTGGTCGGCGGGACGATGCCGGCCGTCGGCGCGATGGTCCGGGCCCGCTGGCGCAACCTGGTACTGACGTCCGGACTTCTGAACACCGCGTTGTCCTTTGAGTCCGTTGTGGACGATCTGATCATGGTGATCGGGCCCGTCGCGATCGCGGCGGTAGTGCAATGGGTCGGTCCGGCGGGGGCCATGGGGCTGATCACCGTGTTCGGCGCGGTCGGCCAGTTCGTGCTGGCCGCCCAGCGCGCCACCGAACCATCCGTCGTCCGGACCGGACCACACCGACGCGCGACGGCGTTGCTCGCCGGCGGCTTGCCGTTGCTGGCCACGGTGTTCATCGGTGTCGGCGCGACCGAGAGCGTTATCACCATCGCCACGGTCGCGTTCACCGCCGAGCATCGCGCGCCGTTGCTCGCCGGTGGCATCCTCGCCGTATTCGGCCTGGGCAGTGTCGTCGCCGGCTTGTGGTACGGCACCAGAACCTGGAGGTCCAGCGCTGAACGCCGGCTCGCCGCGTCGCTGGGCATCTACACCATCGCGATGCTGGTTTTTCTCGTCACCAACAGCATCCCGATGCTGTTCACTGCCGCCGCCCTGGCCGGTCTGGCCAGCGCGCCGACCTTCACCAGCGGCTATTCGGTGGTCATCGGACGAGTGCCGGAGCACCTGCTCACCGAGGGAATCACCATCCTGACCAGCGCGACCGGCATCGGCATCGCGCTCGGCTCTGCCGTCGGCGGAAAAGTTCGTCGACTGGCACGGCTCACATGCCGCGTTCACGTTCGCGATCTGCTGTGTCGCCGCCGCAGTGGCCGGACTACTACTGATCAGAACGGAGGTTCGATCATGACGACCTGAATGATGCGGTGCCGTGGACCTTTGCCCAAGGCACCGCATCATCGTGTTCGAGTCACTTGGTCGGGACGGGGATGATGTTCGGCGGATCGTCCGTCCAGGCGGCTACGAGGATCTTGGTGGTTCCATAATGGTGGTCGATCGCGCTGAGCAGCGTCGACGTCCGGGGATCGATGATCACGGTCAGCTCACCCATGCCGGGAGGCACCTTGCCGTCGGGGAACCTGTCGGCGGGCGATCAGGTTGGAGGCGATCCCGTACAGCCACGGCCGTGCGTCCGCGTGCGCCGGGTCGCACTGGTCCCGGCGGGCGAACGCGACCAGGAAGGTCTCCGACGCCAAGTCGTCCCTCCGGCTCGGGCCGAGCCGGCGCGCGACGGAGCCGTGGGTCGCGCCGTAGGAGCGGGCGAACACCGGGGCGGAAGCCCTCGGGTTCTCGCACGGACCGCCCGATGATCGCGGCATCGGTCTCCGGCGTCGGGAACCGCGCCGCCGCGGTCATCCTGGGATCATTCCGGTCATAGTCTGCCTCTTTGCCGTAGAGAAACGCTGCACCCCTACTTCGCCGACCGGCCCGCCAGTGTTCACGGCGGCGTTCACGGCGCGGTTCGTGGGGTAAATGCGGTGTGCCGGGCGGGAGGCGCGCGTATGGTGGCGGGGCTTCGAGACACGGTTGACGGGAGGAGGTGCGCGCGATGTTCGGATGGAATGGCAGCGGGGCGCACCTGCCTGGTCCGGCCTGACGGCGGTACGGGTGCGGGAGCCCTGCGCGTTGAGAAGGGCTCTACCGGATGCGATTGGTAACTGGTGATCTTGACTTGTTCTGTGCCGGCGACGGCGGGGACCGCTGGCGCGAGCAGCTGACGAAGGCGATAGACGGCGGGCGGGTCCGACCCGAGTGGTGCTTCGCGCTCAGTGACGGGGGCCGGGACCGGGCGGCGGCGGTCTCGTACTGGGCGCCGCACGCGGGCGCCGACCCGGTGCTGGCCTGGCACCTCGATCCGGGCCGGGAACCCGGGTACGGCGCCGAGGTGCTGCGGCGCAGCGCGTCGACTCTTGGAGTGCGCAAGGTGCTGCACGACATCCGGCTGCCGAGCGGCTCGCGGCCGGACGATACGCCGGCGCACGAGGCGCTGACGGCAGGTGGGTTCGCGCTGGAGGTCGAGCGCCTCGAGCTGACCTGGCGGCCGGCGAACGGGCTGCCGCGCGACCCTGGGCGTCTGAGTTACCGGCCCGCGCGCGACCTCGGCGACGCGGCGATCATGGAGGCGCTGCGGCGAGTGGCGGTCGGTTCGCTCGACCACGACACCAGGACCGAACTGGAGGCCGGCCGGGCCGAGCAGGACGCGACGGAGGCGTTCGACCACGTGACGACGTGCGGCGGCGAGCCGCACTGGTTCGAGTTCGGCTACCTGGCAGGCAGGTCGGACGAACCGGTGGGGTTCGTGGTGCCGGCCAGGCAACCGACATGGGCGCAGATTGCCTACATCGGCGTCTTTCCGGAGTACCGCGGCAAGGGATACATCGACGACCTGCTGGCCAGGGGCACGTCGACGCTCGCCGCGGCGGGTGTCGACGAGGTGGCCGCCGGCACCGACACCGGCAACGCGCCGATGGCGGCCGCCTTCGCCAGGGCCGGCTACACCGTGACCGAGCGCATCTTCCGCTACTACTGGCGCGCTCCAGGCTGACCGTGACGTGGCGAGTTTGGAGCGGATGCGGTCGGCGTTGGGGTGGTCGAGCCGACGGCCGGCGTGGCCGAGTTATTTCGGAACGTCCGGAATATGGCGGCGCATGCGGATCTCCGGCAGTTGCACGCCGCCGGGACCTTGGTCGAGTTGCCGCGCACCGTCGGCGTCCCACCCGGTCCGCCGGTAGAAGGCGATAGCCCGGGCGTTGGTCTCCAGGACCCATAGGGCTGCGCTTCGGTAGCCCAACTCGGCGAGCGTACGCAGCGCCGCAGAATGTAGCGCGAGTCCAATGCCGCGGTTCCAATACTGCTGCCGCAGGTAGAGGGTGTAGAGCTGGCCCTGGTCGGCCGGGGCGGCGGGATCCAGGCTGGGCCCCACGCCGCTGAATCCCGCTAGGTCGCCGGACTCGACCTCGGCCAGCAGGACCGCGCTGCGAGCCAGCGGGTCGGCCAGGCGCGCGGCCCAGGTGCGTTGCCAGTCGATGACCGAAAGGCCGGCCAGCACGTCGTCAGGAAGGAGGCCGCGATAGGCGGCCTTCCAGGACGCGACTTGCACCGCGGCGATTGCCGCAGCGTCGGCGGGCATGGCCAGGCGGATCCGCGGTTTGCGCTGGCCAGCGAGGTCAGGCATGGGCGGTCGTCGGAGCGTCCGAGCCAGACCTGGGTTTGACCTGCGGGAGGAGTGGTTCGGCGGCAACGACCGTCGAGTGACGCGACCGAGGTCGGACGCCGGCCCGTCGAGCGGTTTCTCGGGTGGATGATCGAGACGCGATCGACCCGACGGCGCTGAACGGAACAGGGGCGTCGACCAGGCACGTCACGAACAGCGCAGCCCGCACCCGGCCAGGCTAGCCGCCGCACCGGCCGAAACGGCTCAATGCAGGCCACGACGCAACACCAGCGCGGCCAGGCTCAGGCACACCGCGTCGAACAGCAGCAGCGCGCCGACCGCCGCGGCGAGCAGCCCGGGTTGCCAGCCGGTGAGGACCAGCGAGCGCACTGCGTCGATCGCGTGCGTCATCGGGTTGAACGTGGCCAGGCTGCGCAGCCACGGCGGCATCAGCGCCAACGGCACCAGGGCGCTGCTGACGAACGTCAGCGGGAGCCCGACGAAACCGGTGATCGGGAAGAACTGGGCGTGGCTGCGCAGTGAGAACGCCAGCACCATCGACAGGGCGGTGACGCCGCAGCCGAACAGCGCCCCGATCGCCAGGCACGCGGCGATCCCGGCCAGGCCGCCGGCGTAGCGCACGCCCATCGCGTACGCGGCGGCCAGGATGATCAGGCTCTGCACGCCGGTGAGGGCCACGAGGTAGACGAACCGGCTGGTCACGATCGAGAGCCGGTGCACCGGTGCGGCGAACATCCGCATCAGCAGGCCGCTCTCGCGGTCGAACAGCAGCTCGACCCCGCCGTGCAGGCTGGCGTTGAAGATCGTCATGACCACCGCGCCGGCGGTCATGAAGCGAAGGTAGCTGCCTCCTGGCAGGTCGGCCGACTGCGCCATCCCGGCGAACAGGTGGCCGAACAGCAGCAGCCAGACCATCGGCTGCAGCAGCATCGCGGCGATCGCCAGTGGCTCCCGGCGCAGCCTGGCAAGCCAGCGGCCCAGCAGCGCCCGATGCTCGAACCAGACCTCGGTCACCATGCGTCCGCTCCCAGATTCTGCCCGGTCAGGGCCAGGAACACGTCCTCGAGGCCGGCCGCCGGCCCGTCGGCGCCGTACCGGAGCTTGAGCGCGGCCGGCGAGTCGACGTCACGGATGCGCCCGGCGTCGATCACGGCGACGCGGTCGCACAGCGCGTCGGCCTCGTCGAGGTAGTGCGTGGTGAGCACGACCGTGGTGCCGGCGTCGCGGACCTGCCGGACCAGGCGCCACAGCAGCCGCCGCGCGCCGACGTCCAGGCCAAGCGTCGGTTCGTCAAGGAACAGCACCGACGGCACGTGTACCAGGCCCATCGCGAGCTCCAACCGCCGGCGCATGCCGCCGGACAGGTCGCGCACCGGCCGGTCGGCGTGCGCCGTGAGCTCGACCTGGGCCAGCAGCTCGGCGGCGCGGCTGCGGCCGGCGGCCGATCGCAGGTGGTACAGCCCGGCCACGAAGCTCAGGTTCTCCCGCGCGGTGAGCAGCGGGTCGACCGCGCGTTCCTGCGGGACCCAGCCGACGGCGCGGCGCACCGCGACGGCGTCGGTGGTGACGTCGAGGCCGGCCACCCGAGCGCGGCCACCGGTGGGTCGCAGCAGCGTCAGCAGGATGCGCATGGCGGTGGTCTTGCCGGCGCCGTTGGGGCCGAGCAGTCCGAAGATCTCGCCGCGGCGCACGGTGAACGTCGCCCCGTCCAGCGCCGTGGTGGCGCCGAACCGGTGCACCAGGTCGACGGCCTCCACGGCCGGACCAGCCGAATCAGCGGTGTCAGCCATGGAGCTCGCGGTCGTGCTCGTTGATCTGCAGCAGCAGCCCTTCCGGGTCGCGCACGGTGAACGAGCGCCCGTAGGCCTCGTCGACCACGGCGCTCGCCGGTTCGTAGCCGGCCGCCCGCAGCCGGTCGACTACGGCCTCCAGCGGCTCGTCGCTGACGAACGCCAGTTCGACAGGTGTGTCCGCGTGCCCGTCGGCGTCGTCGACACGGTGCAGCGCGAGCGCGGCCGGCTCGACGCCGCGCAGTTCGTGCCACACCGACGGTCCGCGCCGCGGCGGCCGGCTGGTGAAGTCCACCGCCAGCCCGAGCGCCTGGTAGAAGCGCCGGGCGGCCTCGACGTCGCGGACGTACCGGATCGGCATCGGCCTCATGACGGGCGCTCCTGGTTCAGGGTCAGCAGGTACTGCCGAAGGGCCTGCTCGACAAAGCGGGACAGCGAGGTGCCCTCGTCCACGGCGGCGTGCTTGACGTCGCGGACCAGGTCCTTGGGCAGGTAGACGTTGAACTGTTGCTGGTCGGACACACCTAGGATGCTAGCAAGCTAATCCGCGTGCGCGAGTTCGGGCGCGACTGGCGCCCGGCCCGCGACCAGCAGCTCGGCCTCCTGCGCCGCCAGCTCCACGCCCTCCGCGACTGTCTGCAGCCGCAGCGTCCGGCCCAGGTCCAGCAGGCCGCGCACGACCGCGGGACCATTGCCTGCACCACGACCGTCAAGCGGCTTGAAAGTAGACGTCCTGCCGCTCCGTCGGCGCTTTCCTGATTGGCGGCTATGCAGACGGCGGCTGGCCGGGAGTCATTGTTGCCGCCGCGATCGAACCGTGAGCCAACCGTAGCCGGTGGGCGGCAGCTGGCAGGACCCTGACCAGGCAATTCAATGTCTCCTCAACATTTGTCCAATCCCGATCGCGCACCGTAGTCGGCGTACGGATAAACGGTCCGCCGGCAATTCCGCCGGCGGAGCGATACCGACCGGAGGGCATCGTGTTTCCAGCACAGAAACCTAGGATCCGAATCGGCGAAACGGCCAACCTCGACGGCGCTGTCCGTCCCGTCCGCCGCCATCGTCGCCTGCGGCTCCTGACCGTCGTGGCGTTGAGCGCGGTCGCCGCGCTCGGCGTCGCAGTTCCAGCCGGTGCCGACCCGTTCGGGCTCGACACGCCAACGTTCAACGAGCCGGGCGTCGGGGCGATCCCCGACAACTTCGACCACACCTACTGTTTCGACGGCCCCGGGTGGACGGCATCACATATGTCCGTTGTCCACACGCAGATGGTGAACCTCGACACGCAGACCAGCTACTTCGACACCTTCCCACCCCAGCCGCCCTGCTTCGAACAGACCGACCTCTGGTTCCAGGTAACCGTGCTTCCTGCGGGCACTCGGGGTGACTGGAGCTGCCGGTGGTGGGGCCTAGGCGCTGACGGCCTGGCCAATACCGGCGACGAGCGGTGCGCGAGCGCACTCATCCGAATGAGCTCAGACCCGGCCGTGCTGACCAGCGACCATCAGCGACGCAAGACAATCTGCCACGAGATCGGGCACTCGGTCGGCCTTGCCCACGGTACCGATACGACCACCTTCTGGGACGACTGCATGGTGTCCGGCGTGGTCCCCAACGGGATCATGTGGGAGCAGTACAACGCCCACCACATCGCTCACGCCAACTCCCGCACACCGCAGGCCTGACCCTGACCGGGTCCTGACACCGAGCAGGGAACACGACATGAGTACTACTGAGGTTCGCGGACGTTCGGGATCACGCCGGACGCTGACCACACGACTGGCGACACCGGCCCGAGGAGCTCTGCTGCCTCTGGTGCTCCTACTGCTCACCACGATGCCGGCGTGCGCCCGGACTGCTACGTCCGCGGCGCCGCCGGCACCCTCGGCAAGCGTGGCCACCGGCGAGTCCGGGCAGGATCGCTTCCTGCAGCTGTACCGCGGCTACCAGGCCGACTACGAACCAGCCAAGACGGTGGCGAACTTGGCCGAGATGTCCGAGGTGGTCGCCGTCGGGCGGTTGAAGGAGATCAGGGAAGGTCGGATCCAGGGGGTCGCTCGTGACGACCCCGGCCGATCCGAATACCTCATCTACGTCTTCGACGTCATCGAGAAGGTGAAGGGCACAGTGCCCGGCGACGTGGTCTATGTAGAGGCGATCAAGCCCAACCGCGAACCCGCCGCCAGTTTCGACGCCGCGGCACCGAAGGGAGCCGAAGCGCTGCTCTACCTCAGGTCGGCGTCCGCGCTGGCGCCGGCCGAGCCGTCCTTGGGGCCCGATGTCCCCGCCGGCACCCGCCTACAGTGGTTCACCACGCCACAGGGATTCCTGATCCACCTCGGCGGCCGGGTACTCGCCCCCCTGGACCAGATTGGCCAATCCCGGCCGATCTTCCAGGGCGGCGATCCCGACCCAACCCGACTTCGCAGCTGGCTGCCGAGCCCGTGACGCCGTCACGCCTTGACGAGCATGTCCTGACAACTTCGAGCTGAAGTTGCCGCGTGGCGGTCCCGCAGACGCCGGTGGTCGGTCGGGCGGATGGCCTCGACCCCTTGGGCTAGAAGGGATCGAGGCCATCGCGTTTCGGACGTAGGCGATCAGGCGACCCGCAGGCGTGGTCCGCCCCGGCCGGCCTCGGTTCAACGAATAGAGCCCGTTGCCCGATCCGGCAGGATCCCGCCGTCCTGCCGGATCGGGCGACGCCGTCACACCGATCGGACCGGGCGGACCGTCAGCCGACGAGAGCCAGCCGCCATTGCTGGTTGCCGCCACCGTGGCAGTCCCATTGATGGATGACCGCGCCGTTGTCCTGGGAGACGCCGGACACGTCGAGGCACTTGCCGGAATGTGCGGCGACGGCGGTGACGACTTGACCGTTGGCCGGTGCGGCGCTGAGCAGCCATTGCTGGTTGCCCCCGTAGTGGCAGTCCCACTGGTGGACGACGGCGCCGTTATCCAGCGAGACGCCGGACACGTCGGCGCAGCGGCCGGAGTGGGCGGCCACGACGAGGTACGCGTTACCGCCGAGCGGGGTCAGGGCCCATTGCTGGTTGCCTCCGCCGTGGCAGTCCCACTGGTGCAGAACCGCGCCGAGGTCCAGTGAGACGCCGGAGACGTCGAAGCACTTGCCGGAGTGCACGGCGGTCAGGGTCCACGTCGTGACGTTGAGCAGGAGGTTCGGGGATCCGGTCCCCGGCGAGCCGACGACGTCCCTGGTCGCCGAGTGGACCATGCGCTCGCGCACGTGCCACGGCGAGGCCCCCGGGCTGGTCGACAGGATGAGCGCCGCGGCGCCCGCGGCGTGCGGGGACGCCATGGACGTCCCGGAGAGCACGGCGGTGGCGGTGTCCGACGTGTGGTACGCCGACGGGATGCTGACGCCGGGCGCGAACAGGTCGACGCAGCCGCCGAAGTTGGAGAAGGACGCGCGGACGTCGTTGCTCTGGGTCGCGCCGAGGGTGATGGCGGTCGGCACCCTGGCCGGCGAGAAACCACACGCGTCGGCGTTGTTGTTGCCGGCGGCAACGGCGTAGGTGATGCCGGAGGCGATCGAGTTCGCCACCGCGGCGTCGACGGTGGCGTTCGCGCCGCCGCCGAGGCTCATGTTCGCCACCGCGGGCCGGATCGCGTTGGCGGTCACCCAGTCGATGCCCTCGACGACGTCGGTCCATGTGCCGGAGCCGGAGCAGCTGAGCACGCGGACGCCGACGATCCGCACGTCCTTGGCGACGCCGTAGGACGAGCCGCCGACGGTGCCGGCGACGTGAGTGCCGTGACCGTGGCAGTCGGTGGCGTCGTCGTCCTCGTCAACGGTGTCCCTGCCATGGAACGCCCGGCCACCGAACTCGGCGTGCGTGGTCCGCACCCCGGTGTCGATGATGTAGGCGTGCACCCCCGAGCCGGCGTTCGGGTAGGTGTACGAGCCGTCCAGCGGCAGGCCACGCTGGTCGATGCGGTCCAGGCCCCACGACGGCGGGTTGGGCTGCGTGCCGGCGATGCGAACGACCTGGTCGGCCTCGACCCAGGCGACTGACCGGTCGGCGGCGAGCCGCCTGGCGGCATCCTCGTCGAGCCCCTTCACCGAGAAGCCGCGCAGCGCGGCGGTGAACGTCGCGGTGACCGCGCCACCGTGCCGGTCGGTGAGGGCCTCCGCGGTGGCGTGCACGCCCTGCTGGCCGCCGGCGAGCACGACCAGGTAGGAACCGGGGATCGCATCGGGGCGGTCGGCGCCGAGAATCCGCCCTTCCGCCTGCGCCGGACTGACCAGTCCGGCGCCAATGACTACACCGAATGCCGCAATAGCGGCGAGCCTCGGGATCACGTTCATTCGTGCACTCCTGATCAAATGGAATTCGAATGACGGCAGGATGGG
>OBLK01000408.1_pt1 | contig 9738 bp, 10 predicted proteins | sample 1518871 | NCBI WGS metagenome assembly OBLK01 (sample SAMEA2464837, study PRJEB22497) | soil metagenome | biome: Grassland; feature: Farmland; material: Clay | place: Australia | collected 2013-02-01 | depth 0.8 m
GGCCGCCGAGCTGATCGGCGGCGCCGACCCGGTCGTCGGCTGGGGCTGCGCGTTCAGCATGTGGACGACCCGCCACGGCGGGCCGATCGGCACCTCGGCCACCGTGGCGCAGATCGACCTGGACGCCGACGCCATCGGCGCCAACCGGCCGGTCGACCTCGGCGTGGTCGGCGACGTCGCGCTGACCGCGGCCGCGGTACTCGATGCGCTCGCAGACCACCGGGCGGGCGGTTACCGCAGCGACGAGCTGCGGTCGCGGATCGAGCGCGAGATCCGCTGGCGGGACGTGCCGTACAGCGATACCAGCGACGGCACCCGGATCGACCCGCGAACGCTGTCGATCGCGCTGGACGACATGCTGCCGACGCAGCGCACCGTTGCGATCGACTCCGGCAACTTCATGGGCTACCCGAGCATGTACCTGTCGGTGCCCGACGACGACGGTTTCTGCTTCACGCAGGCCTTCCAGTCGATCGGCCTCGGGTTGGCCACCGGCATCGGCGCCGCGCTGGCCCGCCCGGACCGGCTGCCCGTCGCGGCGCTCGGCGACGGTGGGGCGCTCATGGGCGTCGCCGAGCTGGAGACCGTGGCGCGGCTGGGCATACCGATGGTGGTGGTCGTCTACGACGACGAGGCCTACGGCGCCGAGGTCCACCACTTCGGCCCCGACGGGCACTCGCTGGAGACGGTGGTCTTCCCGCCGACCGACATCGCCTCGATCGCGATCGGCTTCGGCTGGGACGCCGTCACCGTCCGCATCGCCGAGGACCTGGCCGCGCTCGCCCTGTGGCTCGAAGGCCCCCGCGAGCGACCGTTCCTGGTCGACGCCAAGATCGTCTCCGATCGCGGATCCTGGTGGCTGGAGGAAGCCTTCCGCGGTCACTGACCTGGCGGGTCGCACGCCCGCGCCAGCCGCCGCACGTGCTCGCGCAGCGCCGCTCGCAGCAGGCCCGGTTTACGGATCTCGAACGGCCACTCCAGCCCGGCCAGCAGCCAGGCCATGCCGTCGAGCCGCTCGCCGGTCGCCCGCAGCAGCGCGCCGCCGTCGACCTCGGTCAGCCGCGCCACCGACGGCGGGATCCGCCGCGCGGCCTCGGCAGGCGAAGTCTGCAGCCACACCTCGACCGGCCACCGGTACCGCACGCCGGCCAGCGACCGGGTGACGTGCTCGACCGGGTCGAACGCGGCCGGTTCGGCGAACGTGACGTCGAGCAGCCGCGCCGCGCCCACCCGGTCGACGCGGAACGTTCGCAGCTCGCCGCGCAGCTGGTCGTGCCCGGTGACGTACCAGCGCCCGGAGTGGAACACCAGGCCGTACGGGTCGAGGTCGCGGTCGGTGTGCTCCCCGCGCCAGGACCGGTAGGCCAGCCGGACCCGGCGGCGCTGCCTGGCGGCGTCGGCGAGGGTCAGCACGACGTCACCGGCCGGCGCGGCCGACCGCCGTTTCGCCACCGTGAAGTCCAGGGTCTGGGCGACCGCCTCGATGCGCTCGCGCAGCGCCGCCGGGAGCACCCGCTGGATCTTCGCGAGCGCGCTGTCGGCACCGGCGCCGGCGACGGTGAGCCCGAGCTGGCGGCCGGCGAGCAGCCCGAGCAGCACGGCCGTCGCCTCGTCGTCGGTGAGCATCAGCGGCGGCAGCTTGAACCCGGGCAGCAGCCGGTAGCCGCCGTAACGGCCACGCTCGGCCCGCACCGGGATGCCGAGGTCGACCAACCTGGTCGCGTACCGGCGAACGGTCCGCTCGTCGATCTCCAACCGCTGCGCCAGCACAGCGCCGGTCAGCCCGGGGTGCGCCTGCAACAACTCGAGCAGCGCCAGCACCCGGGTCGTCGGATGTGACACGGGTCACCTCGCGAATCCGGGCCGGATCTGTCCGCATTCGAGCCTAGCGTCGGTACCAGCCGAAAACGAGACGGCCGAAACGAGACGGCGAAAAGAAGACGGCCGAAAAGAAGACAGCCGAAAAGGAGACAGCCGAGATGGCAACTTTCGTCCTGGTTCCAGGGTTCTGGCTCGGTGGCTGGGCCTGGCAGCAGGTGGCGCGCGAGCTTCGGGCCGGCGGCCACGACGCCTACCCGGTGACGCTGACCGGGCTCGGCGACCGGGTGCACCTCGGCCGGCCGGACGTCGACCTGCAGACGCACGTCACCGACGTGGTGAACCTGATCGAGTTCGAGGACCTGCGCGACGTCGTGCTCGTCGGGCACAGCGGCGGCGGGCTGCCGGTGACCGGCGCCAGTGACCGCATCCCGCACCGGCTGGCCAAGGTCGTCTACGTCGACTCGGGCGAGCTGCCGGACGGGATGGCGCAGCTGGACATCAACCCGCCGCAGGCGCGGGCGGTCATCGAGGGCCAGATCGTCGACGGCGTGCACCCGATGCCGTCGTGGGAGCAGTTCGAGCGGTTCGGCACGAGCCTGGAGGGCCTGGACGGGGCGACCCGGGCCCGGCTGCGCGACCGGGCAGTGCCGCAGCCGGCCGGTTCGATGACCCAGCCGCTCGAGCTGTCCAACCCGCAGCGGCGCGACGTGCCGCGGGCGCTGATCGCGTGCAGCTTCCCGCTGGCGGCCGTGCGCGAGCTCGCCGGCAGCGGCGTGCCGGCGTTCGCCGCGCTCGCCGAGCCGGGCTGGGAGCTGGTCGAACTGCCGACCGGGCACTGGCCGATGTTCTCCCGGCCGGCCGACCTCGCCGCGACCCTGGCTGGCCTGGTCCGCAGTACTGGATAGAGCGGTACTGGATAGCACTGAACCTTCGGCCGGGCCGGCGGTTATGGTCGGACCTCGTGACCCCGGATACCGTGATCGGCCTGCTGGCCGAAACCGACCGGCTCCGCGTGTTCGCCGCCCTGGTACTGGGCGCCCGCACCGCCACAGACGTGTCCCGGGCCACCGGCCTGGACCAGCGCGAGGTCGGTCGGGCGCTGCGGCGGCTGGAGGGCGGTGGCCTCGTCGAGCTGGCTGACGACGAGTACCGCCCAGCGGTCGAGGTGTTCAAGGAGATCGCCAGGACCACCGCGGTGCCCGCGAAGACCGAGGAGCACGGCTACGCCGACCAGCGCGTCGAGACGGTGCTGCGCAGGTTCGTCCGGGACGGCCGGCTGACCGCGCTGCCGGCCCAGGCAGGGCGTCGCCAGATGATCTTCGAGCACATCGTGCGGTCGTTCGAGCCGGGGCGCAACTACAGCGAGGCCGAGGTGAACGCGATCCTGCGCGCGTGGACCGAGGGCGGTGCGTCCGACCACGTCACGCTGCGCCGGTACCTCGTCGACGCCGGGTTGCTATCCCGCGAGGCCGACAACTACTGGCGCAGCGGTGGCTGGGTCGACGTCCTCGAAGACGCAGACTGACCAGCACGTTCGAAACACGCTTTGACCACAGTGGACAGTCCGACCGGCCAAAGTGGACAAGCCGGCAACCTCGTGGCACCGTGGGGAAATGCCGGAACCGAGCGCTCTCAACGCCACGGCCGCCGCTCTGCTGGGCCTGCTGCACGACGGCCCGATGACAGGCGGTCAGCTCGTGACCGCCGCGGCCGAACGCTACGGCGCGTTCTTCTCGGTCACCAGGAGCCAGGTCTACCGCGAGCTGCCGGCGCTCGCCGACGCCGGGCTGCTGCGCCTGGGCAAGCAGGGCCCGCGGTCCAGCCAGCAGTACGCGATCACCGCGGCCGGCAAGCGCGCATTCAAGGCCTGGCTGATCACCGCGCCGGGGGCCGACCAGTTCCGCAGCCCGCTCATCTTGCGGCTGCTGCACTCCGCGACGCTCACCGTCCGGCAGCGCGAGACGCTCATGAACACCGCAAGGCAGGTCTACACCGCGCGGCTCGACGCGGCCAGGGCCGCGGCCCGGTCGGCGCCCGACGCCTACGCCAAGGCCGCGGCGGATTTCGGCGTCGCGCACGCCCGGGCGGCGCTCAAGCTGCTCGACGCGATCCCGAACGGCTGACTGACGTACCCTGCGGCGGTGAACCCCGACGTCGCCGCCGAGCTGAAGGACCTGTCGACCACGCTCACGAGCATCGAGAGCGTCATGGACGTCGATGCCATGCGCGCGGAGATCGCCGAGCTCGAGGCGCAGGCGTCTGATCCGGGGCTGTGGTCCGATGTCGAGAACGCCCAGCGCGTCACCAGCCGGCTCTCACACCGCCAGGGCGACCTGCGCCGCGTCGTGGAGTTGCGGCAGCGGCTGGACGACCTGTCCGTGCTGTACGAGCTCGCCGAGGAGGAGAGCGACGCCGGCAGCGTCGCCGAGGCCGACACCGACCGGGTACGGCTGGCCAGGGACGTCGCCGCGCTCGAGGTGCGCACGCTGCTCTCGGGCGAGTACGACGAGCGGGACGCCCTGATCACGATCCGTTCCGAGGCCGGTGGCGTGGATGCCGCCGACTGGGCCGAGATGCTCATGCGGATGTACCTGCGCTGGGCCGAGCGGCACGGCTACCCGACCGAGGTCTACGAGCGCTCGGACGCGGAGGAGGCCGGCATCAAGTCGGCCACGTTCCGGGTCAAGGCCCCGTTCGCCTACGGCACGCTCTCGGTCGAGCAGGGCACGCACCGGCTCGTGCGCATCTCCCCGTTCGACAACCAGGGCCGGCGCCAGACCTCGTTCGCAGGCGTCGAGGTTGTCCCGGTAGTCGAGCAGTCCGACCACGTCGAGATCGACGAGAAGGACCTGCGCATCGACGTCTACCGCTCCTCCGGGCCGGGCGGCCAGGGCGTCAACACCACCGACTCCGCCGTGCGCATCACGCACCTCCCGACCGGCATCGTCGTGTCCTGCCAGAACGAACGCTCCCAGCTGCAGAACAAGGCCACCGCGATGGCGGTGCTGCAGGCCAAGCTGCTCGAACGCCGCCGGCAGGAGGAGCAGGCCAAGATGGACGCGCTCAAGGGCGACTCGGCAGGCTCCTGGGGCAACCAGATGCGCTCCTACGTCTTGCACCCGTACCAGATGGTCAAGGACCTGCGCACCGACCACGAGGTCGGCAACCCGACCGCCGTCCTCGACGGCGACATCGACGACTTCCTCGAGGCCGGCGTCCGCCGGCGCCGCCAGCGCGCCTGAGCCGACCTCCGGAGTCGATCACGGGTCCGGCGAGATCGGCGCGGACGGTAGCTGAGTGGCGCCTAACGGTCATCGGCCGTCGGGCGCCGATCGCCGGCGGATACGCCCGCGTGCCGGACGGCGCGCGCCGTGGCGCGGTTGGCGCTTGGCCCTCGCGCGCGGCCCTAGCCGGGCTGAATCGATCCATGGGTCGTAACCAGGCGCTCAGGCTCGATGACGGGGGGTAGCGGGCCGGAGCGCGCCGGCTCCGCTTGCCGTGCGGCCGGAGCGGCTCAGAGTAGACTCGCCGCTCGTGATTCGGCTCGAAGGCGTGTCCAAGCTGTACAAGACGTCGACCCGTCCTGCCCTGGACCGGGTGTCTGTGCAGATCGACAAGGGCGAATTCGTGTTCTTGATCGGACCGTCCGGCTCGGGCAAGTCGACGTTCCTGCGGCTGCTGCTGCGGGAGGACGTGCCGTCCAGGGGCCGGGTCTTCGTGCACGACTGGAACGTCGCCAAGCTGCCCAGGCGCAAGGTGCCGCAGCTGCGCCAGCGGGTCGGCTGCGTGTTCCAGGACTTCCGTCTGCTGACCAACAAGACCGTGGCCGAGAACGTGGCGTTCGCGCTGGAGGTCATCGGCAAGCCGGCACACACGATCCGCAAGGTGGTGCCCGAGGTGCTGGAGCTGGTCGGGCTGGACGGCAAGTCCGACCGGATGCCGCACGAACTGTCCGGCGGTGAGCAGCAGCGGGTCGCGATCGCGCGGGCGTTCGTCAACCGGCCACTGCTGCTGCTGGCCGACGAGCCGACCGGAAACCTCGACCCCGACACCAGCCAGGACATCATGCTGCTGCTGGAGCGGATCAACCGCACCGGTACCACGGTGCTGATGGCCACCCACGACCACTCGATCGTCGACTCGATGCGCCGGCGCGTGGTCGAACTGCACCTCGGCCAGGTGATCCGCGACGAGGCCCGCGGCGTGTACGGCGTCGGCCGCTAGCCAGCCGCCCGCCGGCCAAACCGAGATACGGAGGACTCCGACCCCCGATGCGCGCAAGTTTCGTCTTCAGCGAGGTGGTCACAGGCCTGCGCCGGAACGTGACCATGACCATCGCTATGGTGCTCACCACGGCCATCTCGCTCGGCCTGCTCGGGGGCGGCCTGCTGATCGTCAGGCTGATCGACAAGACCAACAACATCTACTACGACCGGGTCGAGGTCGCGGTGTTCCTGACCGACGACCTGTCGACCAACGACTCGGGCTGCACCCAGCAGCCGTGCACGGACCTGCGGCGTGACCTGGAGTCGACGCCCGGCGTCGAGTCGGTCGTGCTGGAGAGCCGCGAGCAGGCGTTCGAGCGGTTCAAGCAGCTGTTCGCCTCGCAGCCGGAGATGATCCAACTGACCAGGCCGCAGGCGCTGCCGGCGTCGTTCCGGGTCAAGCTCGACGATCCGGAACGCTTCCCGGCCGTGCAGGCCGGGTTCAGCGGCCGGCCGGGCGTGCTCAACGTCAAGGACCAGGGCGAGTACATCGACCGCCTGTTCAGCATGCTCGGCGGCATCCGGAACCTGACGTTCCTGATAGCCCTGGTGCAGGCGCTCGCGGCCGTGCTGCTGATCTCCAACATGATCCAGATCTCGGCCTACACCAGGCGTACCGAGGTCGGCATCATGCGGCTGGTCGGCGCCACCAGGTGGTACACCCAGCTGCCGTTCCTGCTGGAGGCGGTGGTCGCCGGCATGGTCGGTGCGGCACTGGCGGTGATCGGCCTGGTCGCGGTGAAACTGGCGTTCCTGGACACCATCCTCAAGGACACGTTCGAGGCCAGCATACTGCCGAGACTCGGGATGCTCGACGTGCTGTGGGTGGCGCCGATCCTCGCGCTGGCCGCGATCGGCATCTCGGCCATCACCGGCTACCTGACGCTGCGGCTCTACGTGCGGCTGTAGCGCACGTGAAGGACCGTCGTTGAAAGAACAGGGCCGCAAGCTCATCACGTCGAACCGCAAGGCGCGGCACGACTACTCGGTGCTGGACACCTACGAGGCCGGCATCGTGCTGCACGGCACCGAGGTCAAGTCGCTGCGTGCCGGCAAGGTGTCGCTCGTCGACGCCTTCGCCACCGTCGACGACGGCGAGGTGTGGCTGCGCGGCCTGTACATCCCCGAGTACGAGCAGGGCACCTGGACCAACCACGAACCGCGGCGCGTGCGCAAGCTGCTGCTGCACCGTGACGAGATCGTCCGGTTGATCGGCAAGACGCGCGAGGGCGGGCTGACCCTGGTGCCGCTGGCGATGTACTTCTCCGACGGCAAGGTCAAGGTCGAGCTCGCCCTGGCGCGGGGCCGCCGCAGCTACGACAAGCGGCAGAACCTGGCCAGGCGGGACGCCGAGCGGGAGATCGAGCGGGCCGTCGGCCGGGCCCGCAAGGGCCGCCGGGATTGAGCCTGCCCCTGGTCGACGCCGATGTGCCTGCATGGCTCAGGCAGGCCGGCGTGCCCGGCATCGTGGACATCCACGTGCATTTCATGCCGCAACGGCTGCTCGACCGGATCTGGGCCTACTTCGACGAGGCCACCAGGCACTACGGCGTCGAGTGGCCCATCCGCTACCGGCTCGACGAGCGGGCCAGGCTCGACGTGCTTGGCTCGCTCGGCGTCGTCGCGTTCGCCCCGCTCGCCTACCCGCACAAGCCCGGCATGGCCGCCTCGCTGACCGAGTGGGCGGTCGACTTCGGCAGGCGGACGCCGGGCGCCGTGCCGACCGCGACGCTGTACCCCGAGCCGGCCGTGGCCGGATACGTCTCGGCGGCACTTGACGCCGGGGCGCGGTGTGTCAAGGCGCACGTGCAGGTCGGCGACTACGACCCGCGTGACCCGCTGCTCGACCCGGCGTGGGGCATGATCGCCGACGCCGGCGTGCCCGCCGTCGTGCACTGCGGGAACGGGCCGGTCGGCGGCCGGTTCACCGGGCTCGACGTGTTCGAGCAGGTGCTCCGGCGGCACCCGCGACTGGTCGTCGTGCTGGCCCACGCCGGCGCGCCGGACTACCTGGAAGCATTGCGCCTGGCGGTCCGGTACCCGCGGGTGTACCTGGACACCACGATGGTCGGGGTGCCGTTCGGCGGCGCCACCCCGGCCCTGCCGCCCGACTGGGCGGACCGGTTGGCCGATGCGGGCGACCGGATCGTCTTCGGCTCCGACTTCCCGAACATCCCCTACGACTACGCCGCCCAGGTCGCCGCGGTCGGCCGGTGGGCGCTCGACTCGGACCGCCTCGGCGCCGGATTTCTGTCCCGCGTCCTGCACCGGACCCCGGCGGCGCTGCTCGGCCTGCCGCTGTGATCGTGTTCGGCGCTGCGATCGTGCTGTGATCGCCCTCGTGCTGTCGCTGCTGGCCGCGCTCAGCTGGGGAGTGAGCGACTTCGTCGGTGGCCTCGCCGCCCGCCGGGCCACCGCGCTGGCCACAGTGCTGATCGCCTTCCCGCTCGGTGCGATCGGGTTCGTGCTGCTCGCGCCGCTGGCCGGCGGTTCGGTTTCGGCGGCAACGCTGTGGCTCAGCATCGCGTGCGGCGTGCTGTCGGCCTTCGGCGTGCTGTGGTTCTACGCCGCGCTGGCCGCCGGGCCGATGAGCGTCGTGTCACCGCTCACCGCGCTGCTCGTGGCCGGCCTGCCGCTGCTGGCCGGCCTGCTGCTCGGCGAGCGACCCGGTCCGGTCGCCCTCGCCGGCGCCGGGATCGCCGTCGTGGCCGTCGTGCTCGTCAGCTGGGAGGACCGCACGGCGCAGGTCGAAGGCGCCCGCCTGACCGCGCGGGCGCTTTGGCTCACGGTCGGCGCCGGCGCCGCCTACGCCGGCTACTTCGTCGTCCTCGACCGGGTGCCGGCCGACTCCGGGCTCTGGCCACTCGTCGTGTCCCGCGCCGTCGGCAGCGTGCTCGTCGTGGTCGCCTACCTGGCTGGCCGCCGGTTGCACCTGCTGACCGGGGTCCCGGCCCGGCTCGCCATCGCCGCCGGTGTGCTCGACGTCGTCGCCAACGTCGCCTTCCTCTACGCCCTGCGCGCCGGCCTGTTGACGCTGGTCAGCGTGCTCACCGCGCTCTACCCGGCGGCCACCGTGCTGCTCGCCCGCCTGGTGCTGGGCGAGCGGACCAGCCTCGTGCAGCGCCTGGGCCTGGGTCTCGCCGTCGTAGCCGTCGCGCTCATCGCCACCGGCAGCTAGGAATACTTGGTGGCGGCGCCGCGTTATCCTTAAGGTTCAACCCGAAGGGGGTGAACGGTTTCGACTCCGGACGTCGAGTCAGGGGAAGCGTGCCGGTGCAGGCGGAAGACCACCGTAAGCGTCGCCGCACCAAAAATAAGCGCCGACAACAGTCGCGCTGGGTTCGCACTCGCCGCTTAGGCCAGTAGCTAACCCTGTCGGACCGGGGGTGCCTCCGCCCCGGAATCCGGCATCAGTTAGGAGGCTCACCGCCAGCCCCGGTCGCGGGGGCTGACGGGACATCTCACAGCGACTGGGCCTGTCACACCGGCTAGTCCGTGAGACCGGTGAGGGCCGAGTAGAGGCATAGCGGACTGCGCACGGAGAAGCCCTGGCAAGGCGGCGGAGGACCCGGGTTCGATTCCCGGCACCTCCACGCGAACCAACGTGGGCGCCTTCGCGATGCCACCCGGCACAGCGGAGGCGCCCACGTTT
>OBLK01000409.1_pt1 | contig 9735 bp, 7 predicted proteins | sample 1518871 | NCBI WGS metagenome assembly OBLK01 (sample SAMEA2464837, study PRJEB22497) | soil metagenome | biome: Grassland; feature: Farmland; material: Clay | place: Australia | collected 2013-02-01 | depth 0.8 m
CTCGTCGTGTCCTGCTTCCACGCGGGTTTCGGAAACGTCACCGCGTCCGCACCCCAGTCCGCCTGCAGCAGCGCCACCCCGGCCAGCGCCAGGCCGACCGTGACCAGCACCTGCTCGATCGGCCGCGCGTACAGCGGGCGGATCAGCAGCAGTCCGACCGCGACCGCCACCACCGTGCCGGCCAGCATCCCGATCCCGACCGCCAGCAGGAATCCGAGACCGTCCGGCCCCGCTCCCGGCACGTGCCCAGCCGCCCACCACGTGCCGTACGCGCCGACCGACAGGAACACGCCGTGCGCGAAGTTCAGCACGTCGGCCAACCCGAAGATCAGCGACAACCCGGCCGCGATCAGGAAGTACAGCGCCCCGAGCCCCAACCCGGTCAACGTCAACAGCACGACGGTGCTCATCTGCTCAGCTCCCTCGTCGCGCTGGGCTCCTTCGTCCCGACCCCGAGCAGGTCGCGGACCAGTCCGGCGTCGGACAGCAGCGCCCGGGCCTGCGAGGTGTGCACGACCCGGCCCTGGTCGATCACCACGACCTGCCCGGCGATCCGCCTGACCAACCCGAGGTTCTGCTCGACCAGCAGGATCGGCACGGTCGCGGCGACCCGCTCGAGCACCTCGGCGACCTCGGTGACGATGCGCGGCGCCAGGCCCTTGGTCGGCTCGTCGACCAGCAGCATGCGGTTGTCGTTGAGCAGCGCCCGGCCGATCGCCAGCATCTGCTGCTGACCGCCGGAGAGCGTGCCGGCCGCCTGCGCCGAGCGCTTGCGCAGCTCGGGGAACAGCTCGAACACCAGCTCGTAGCGCCAGGTCGCGCCGCGCCGCTGCGCCAGCCGCAGGTTCTGCGCGACCGTGAGCGTGCTGAACACCCCGCGGTCCTCCGGCGCGTAACCCAGGCCACGCCGCACGATCGCGTGCGTCGGCAGGCCGACCAGCTCGACGCCGTCGAACCGCACCGAACCGGTCCGCGGCACCAGGCCGAGGATCGCCTTGATCGTGGTCGTCTTGCCCGCGCCGTTGGGGCCGAGCAGCGCCGTCCCCCCGCCGGCCGGCACGCTCAGGTCGAGGCCCTGCAGGATGTGCGCCCCCGCGATCCGCACGTGCAGATCGCTCACCGCCAGCAGCGCCCCCACCGCGCTCACCCCGGCGCCGGTCACAGCGGTTCTCCGAGGTAGGCGTCCTGCACCGTGGGATCGGCCATGACCTGCTCCGGGCTGCCGAGGGCGAGCAGCGCCCCGTGGTGCATGACGGCGACCCGGTCGGCCAGGCCGAGCAGCACCTCCATGTGGTGCTCGACCATCAGCACGGTGCGGCCCTCCTCGCGGTGGATCGACCGGACGACGTCGGTCAACGCCGGCACGTCGCCGGCGCTGACGCCGGCCATCGGTTCGTCGAGCAGGATCAGCTTCGGGTCGGCGGCGAGCAGGATCGCCAGTTCGAGCTTTCGCTTGTCGCCGTGCGAGAGCCGCCCGGCCGGTTCGTCGCGGCGGTGCGCGAGCCCGACCCTGGCCAGCGCCTGGTCCGCCGCCGGCTGCGGGCCGGCACGCCGCCACAGCCGCAGGCAGCTCCCGCGGGCCGCGGCGGCAGCCAGCCGGACGTTCTCCCCGACCGGCAGCGCGGCGAACACGCTGGACGACTGGAACGTCCGGCCGAGCCCGAGCCGCGCCCTGCGGTGCGCCGACGCGCCGGTGACGTCCACCCCGGCCAGCTCGACGCGGCCGCTGGTCGCCGGCGTCAACCCGGAGATCAGGTTGAACAGCGACGTCTTGCCGGCGCCGTTGGGTCCGATCACCGCGACGAACTCGCCGGGCCGGACGTCGAGGTCGATGCCGTCGACGATGCGCGCACCGCCGACGGTCCAGCTCAGCCCGGCCACGCGAAGCACCGGGGCCGGGCCGCTCGCGACGGTCCCGACCCCGGTGCGCTCGGTCAGTCCGGTCACTTCCGGGCCGCGACCGGCGGGGCGACGTCGTCGGCGCCGAGCGTCTCGACGACGGAGGCGCTAGGGCTGGCGCCCTCGCTCAGCTTGGCCTGGAACATCGGCTGCAGCAGCGCGTGGTCCTCGGCGCGGACGGTCAGCTTGCCTTTCACCCCGTCGAACGACCAACCCTCGAGCGCCCCGACCATCTGGTCGACCTCGTTGCCGGCCTCGGCGGCGTGCAGGATCATCTGCGCCGCGGTGAACCCGTCCACGGTGAACAGGCCTACCTCACCGCCGGCCTTGCTCACCGCGTCGGTCATGGACTTCTCCAGCTCGGTACCGGCGGCGCCGCCGAAGTAGTGCGCCAGGAAGTTCACCTTGCCGGCGACCGGGCCGTAGGCCGGCCACGTCGCGGCGATGTCCAGCCCGGTGACGACCGTGGTCGAGTCGAACACGCCCTGCTGGCCGAGTGCGGTCCACATCGCCTGCGCGGTCGTGCCGGCCCAGGCCACGAACAGCAGGTCGGGTGCGGCGGAGCGGGCCTGCACGGCGAACGGCGTGATGTCGGTGGCGCTCGGCGGCACGAGCAGCTGCTCGACGGTCGCGCCCTGGCCACCCAGCACGGACTTGACCGCGGCCACGTTGGCCTGGCCGAACGCGCTGTCCTGGGCCAGCACCAGCACCTTCTTGCCCTGGACGTCGCCGACGAAGGCGGCCGCGGTGCGGATGTCCTGCCAGGTCTGCCGGCCGGAGCGGAACGTGTACTTGCCGGCGCCGGTGACCGCGTCGGTGGCTGCCGGACCGCTGACGAACAGCACCTTGTTCTGCTCGGCCAGCGGCGCCACCTGCAACGCCACCCCGGACGCCGTGGACCCGGCGATGATCTTGACGCCCTTGCCGATGAGGTCCTTGGCCGCGGACACCGCCTTGGCCGGGTCGCCGGCGTCGTCGACCTCGGTCACCTCGACCGGACGCTCGCCGATCTTGCCGGTGCCGCCGGTCAGGTGCTCGATCCCGGCGTTGAAGCCCTGCAGGTACTGCTCGCCGTAGGAGGCCAGCGCCCCGGACTTCGAGTACACGAGCCCGACCTTGATCGGGCTGGTGTCGGTGTTCGCGCCGCTGCCTCCGGTGGCGGCCTCCTGCGGGCTACCGCACGCCGACATCGACAACACCGCGGCGACGGCGGCCGCCACCATTATCTGCGTGCGCACGGCGCGCTCCTCTCCGTAGAGCTAGAACGCCACCCTAGGCACCGCGAAGTGGCCGCCCCACGTGCTCAACCGCCACAACGGGCTGGCGCGCCATGTACCTATCCACCACTGCTGGACGTGTTGCCGCGCAACACTTCGAGGCCGTGCCGGCACGGGGCAGGCGATGGGCCGGGCAGGCTGCGTGGCAGCCGCCCGGCCCGCGTGAACTCACAGGGTCGGGGCCTTGTAGACAAGCCGGTTCGGCGTGCCGGCCGGAACGGCGATCAGCACGTTGGCTCGGGCCGGACGTCCGTTCGCCGGCCACCGCCACGGCATCGACCCCGTCGCGCAACGTCACGATGTAGTGCCCGGGGACCGCCCGGCCGGCCGGGACCCGCGCGACCGGCACGCCGCCATCGTCGTCGGTGGCGTCGGCACTCGAGGCGGCCGCACCAGGCGGCGCCGCGGCAGCGCCAGGCGGGGCCGCGGCAGCGGCGCCCATTCCAGGCGCCACAGCAAGACATAACGCCCCGGCCGCGACGGCGACCAGGGCACGGGAGAGCAGGTGTCGTCTCATGGCCGCCACGCTGCCGGCCGGGCGTGGTCGCCCACATCGGGGAAATCCGTCACCCGACCGCCGGCATCCCTCAGCCTTGCCAGCCGCGGCCCGGTAACGGAACATAATCGGTTGATTACTCATCGGAGGCGGCCATGGCGAACTCGGCGACCCGCGCACTTGGCCTGGCGGCCGCGGCGGTACTGGTACTCACCGTCCTGGGGGCGCCGACCGAGGCGCGAGCCGCCGTGACCGGGGCCGGCGGCCAGTTCGTGGCCAAGCTCTACACCGAGGCGTTGGGCCGCGCGCCGGACGCCTCGGGCTGGTCCAGCGCCATGCAGGCGATCCAGGCCACCGACTGCGCCCCGGCCTACCTGCGTGACCTCGCCCGCGGCGTGTACACGTCGGCCGAGTTCGACGGCATCGGCTACGACAGCGCGTCCAAGGTGCTGGCGCTGTACCGCGGGGTGCTCAACCGCGAGCCGGACGGCGGCGGCTTCACCAACTACTACAACCAGCTCAACGCCAACCCTGGGCTGTGGCCGGCCGTGGTCGACGGCTTCGTCTTCAGCTCCGAGTTCGCCAACCTGCGCCCCGCGATCTGCGGCGGCGGTTCGTACGGGTTCGGCGCCAGCGGTGTGCTGGACCTCCCCACCGGTGGCGGCGGGTTCCCGGGCGGCTCGGCCGCCGCACTGCAGGCCGCGCTCAATGCCACGCCGCCAGGCGGCACCGTCACGCTCGCCGAGCGCGCCGTCGTCCGGGTCGACCAGCCGATCACGATCCCGCCCGGCGTCTCGCTGACCACCTCGGGCGCGCCGGCGCCAAGGGCGTACGCGCGGATGGGCCGCCTGGTGCGCATGAACGCGTTCGGCGACGCCATGCTCAAGCTGTCCTCCGGCAGCCAGCTGCGCGGCGTCTGGGTCGACGGGCGGCGCAGCGCCGTCGGCTTCAACCAGCCCGCCATGAACGTCCAGACCTTCGGCGGCGACAACGTCGTCGTCGACACCAACCGCTTCTCCGAGCCGGCCGGCTGGACCAACTTCCAGGCGCTCGGCACGTTCGAGGGATTCCGCTGCGGCTCCGAGTGGGTCCGCTGGAACCTGATCACCGCCTACGTCCCGTCGCACGCCGGCGGCTGGACCGACGGCCTGTCCATCGCCTGCGAGAACACGGTCGTCGAGGCAAACCACATCCTCGACGCCACCGACGTCAGCATCGTCGTCTTCCGTGCCTATCCGGCCGTGCAGCGCTCGGTCGTGCGGTGGAACACCGCGCTGAACGCCGGCAACTCCGCCTACGGCGGCTACGTCGCCGACGGCCTCACCGGCGTCGGCGCCGTCCAGAGCTTCGCCGGCACCGCGTTCGACGGCAACGTCATCTGGGCCAACCTGTCCCAGCACGTCGACATCGTCTTGTCGGTCGGTACCCGCGCGTGGTTCGGCAACGCGTCGTCGATCGGCAGCGGCGCGATGTTCGTCAACAACACCACCGCCGGCCAGGTCACCCGCACCAACACCGGCATCGCCGTCAGCGGCATGCTCAACGCCCACGTCCAGGCCAACACCCTCTCGACGGCGCTCACCAACACGATCGCCTGCCCCGACGGAAACGTCCTGGCCAGCGTCTCCGCCGGCTGGGCTTCCGGCAGCATCCAGCCCTACCAGGACGTCCCGGTCAACGGCTGCATGGGGCACTGACCGCTCGGCCGGCGCAGGTTCGTCCCGAGCAAGACGTGAGTCAGACGGGCCCGACCCGGGTAGTCCGAGGCGTGGGAAGCGAATCCGATAGGCACCCGGTCACCCGGCGAACCCCCGCCGGGCTGCTGCGTGCCGGACTGATCTGCGGCAGCGTCCTGCTGGTCGCGGCCGTCGTGGTGGGAGTCGCCTGGTTGCTGGCCCGGCTGGCGCCGGTGACGCTGGCCGTGGTCGCGGCACTGCTGCTCTGCGCCCTGCTCACCCCGGTCGTCGACCTTCTGGACCGCTCGCGCCTGCCGAGGGGCCTGGCCGCCCTGGCCGGGGTTCTCGGCCTGCTCGCCGTCCTCGTCGCGCCGCTGGTCCTGGTCGGGCAGCAGATCGCCGGCCAGTTCGGCGACCTCGGTGGCCGCCTCGACGAGGGCATCGCCCAGATCCGGGGCTGGCTCACCAACGGTCCACTGCCGATCTCCGAGCAGCAGCTCGACCAGACCTGGCAGCAAGCACGCGACGCCGCCGCCAAGGCCATGCCCAGCCCGGCCAGCGGCGCGGCGCTCGCCGCCGAGGTCATCGGCGCCGCACTGCTCACCATCGTGCTGCTGTTCTTCCTGCTCAAGGACGGCCACCAGATGTGGGCATGGCTGCTCGACCGGCTCCCCGACCGCTGGCGGCACCGCACCGACGCCGCCGGCAGCGCCGGCTGGCACGCCCTCGCCGGCTACGTGCGCGGCACCATCATCGTCGCCTCGGTCGACGCCATCGGCATCGGCGCCGCCCTGCTCATCGTCGGCGTGCCGCTCGCTCTGCCGCTGACCCTGCTGACCTTCGTCGCCGCCTTCGTCCCCATCATCGGCGCCACCGTCGCCGGTGCGGCCGCCGTCCTCGTCGCCCTCGTCGCCAACGGCCCGACCGAGGCCTTGATCATCCTGGCGGCCGTGATCATCGTCCAGCAGACCGAGGGCAACCTGCTCGAACCCCTCGTCATGGGCCGCGCGGTCCGCCTGCACCCCGCGGTCATCCTCGTCGCCGTCTCCGCCGGCACCGTCCTCGCCGGCGTAGCCGGAGCCATCGTCGCCGTCCCGCTGGTCGCCGTCACCTACCGCGTCGTCACCACCCTCAACCGCACGGGCCCCAAGACCGAGACCGACGGCGAACCCGAGCCCGACCACGAACCCAGCGACGAAGCCGAGCCCGACGACGAACCCGAGTCAGACCGCCCCAGCCGAGCCCACCGCCACGAGGAGCACGCCGCTGCCAGCGCGAGCTCCGACGGCCGCCAACCGGGCTGACTTCCTCGCAGGCGCCGAACCGCTTACCGGGCGTCACCCCGCACGGGTGAGGACCCGTCCGCCGCGAACTCCCAGGCTTGTCTGCGAAATGCCGCCGTCCGGTCCATGAGACGTCGGAGCTGCAGCGGTCCAAGGAGGGTGCGTTGTACCCCAGGCGCGTGGCTGGCTTGCTTTGGGTTGTGCTGGTAGCAGGGTCGGTGGTCCTCACCGCCTGCACAGACGGCGGCGGCCCGATCTCGACGCGGCCCGGCACAGTGGTGCCGACACTCTCGGCGACCGTGCCGACGAGGACCTCGGAGGCGCAGGCGCCCGCCTCGCCGACGACACGGCCCCCGCCCACGCCCCCGACGCGATCGGAGGCCGCGACCCCCACGCCGACCCCGACTGCGCCCGCCCCGACGACGCCAGCCGAGACCAGAACGACCGAGCCCCCGACGACCACGCGCACGGCCGCACCGCCCACGCAGACCTCGGCGCCCGCACCGACCCAGGCGCAGACGCCAACCCCCGCCGCGACGTCGACCCCGGTTGCGGCCCCCGTGTCCTCCTCCTCGTCGATCTCACCGTGGGTGTGGTGGCTGCTCGGCCTGCTGGTTGCGGGCGCCGTCATCGCGCTCGTCGTGCTCGGTCTTCGACGCCGGGGAGCCAGGAAGGAATGGGACGCGCGGCTCACCGCCGTGCACGCGGAATCGACGTGGCTGGCGCATCAACTGGTACCGAGCGCGCTGAGCGCCCAGAGCGCCGCCGCGCGGCGGGACATGTGGACCGCCTCCCGGCCGCGCGTGGACGCTCTCGAATGGAACCTGAGCGAGCTCGTCGAGTCGGCCCCCACGGACCAGTCGGCCGGTGTCAACCGGCTGCGGGACTCGGTGGCCGCCGTCCGCTCCTCGATGGACGCCCACGCCGCCACGGGCGACGCAGAGAGCCTCGGCGCCGCACGGCAAGCGCAGCGGCAACTCGAGGAGGCCCTGCGCGTGGTCCAGCCGCCTCCTGCACCCGATGCCATGTGATCGCGGCTGATCAGGGGCAGCCGCCGTCGGCCAGGACGTAGTAGTTCGGCGCGGTGCGGGCCAGCGTGTGCGTGGTCCACGTGTTGTACAGGCCCATCGCCTGGTTGGAGCCGAGGGCGTAGACGTAGCCGAGGGACTGGTAGGCCCGGCCGGCGGCGACGTGGGCGTAGTTGCTGGACGTGAAGCACTCCACCGGCGCCGGTGGCGGTGTGGACGTCGTGGTCGGCGGCGGGGTGCCGTTGGCGATGCCCCAGAACTGGCCCATGTGGTACGCGGAGCAGATGTTGACGTCGATGATGTAGCTGTCGCCGGTCGAGCCGCACTGGCTGGCCGACGTGCCGGGATCGATCGGCTGGCCGTGGCCCATGCCGGTGATCTCGAAGGTCTCGACGACGGCACGCCCTGATCCGTTGCGGTAGACCCGGTGCGGGTAGCCGGCGACGGTGTCGGAGACGTCCGGGGTCTGGTCGGTGCCGTGCACGTTGGTCCACTGGTCGACCAGCTCGGTCATGTTTGCCCTGACCACGGTGTAGTCCGAGGCGCCGTGCCAGACGCTGAGCACGGGCCACGGCCCGCTGTGGCCGGAGGCGGCGCGCACCTTGTCGCCCCACTGCGACGGCGTGAGGTTCGAACCGGTGAACATGCAGGTGAAGCCGGCCGACTGGCTCTCGGCGCAGCGGTACGGGATGCCCGCCGCGATGCCGCCGCCGGCGAACACGTCCGGGTAGGTCGCCATCATGACGGCGGTCATCGCCCCGCCGGCCGAGAGGCCCGTCACGTACACCCGGTTCGCAGCCGAGCCGTAGTTGGACTTGGCCCAGTCGACCATCTGCTTGATCGACAGCGCCTCGCCCTGGCCGCGGGTGATGTCGCCTGGCACGAACCAGTTGAAGCAGCGCGACGAGTTGTTGCCGCTCTGCTGCTGCGGCACGACGAGCGCGATTCCCCAGCGGTCGGCCAGGGTCGTCCAGCCGGTGTTGTTGGCGTACACCGAGGCGGTCTGGCCGCAGCCGTGCATGGCGACCACGACCGGCCGTCCGGACGGCAGCCCGGCCGGCGCGTAGGTGAACATCTGCAGATTGCCTGGGTTCGAGCCGAAGCCGGTGATCTGGCGCAACGTCGCCGCGTCGGCCGGCCGCACGGCCACCAGCGCGGCGATCGTCACCACGGCAATCGAGAGGGCGATGGACCAGCACAACAAGGCAGAACGGATTCGCACGGTGCGACCTCCTCCGGGCAACGGTGACCTGGATCACACAGTTGCCCGGAGCGTACGGGCGCCTACGGACCGCGATAATGGCTGCTCGCACCAGAATCGTTCGGCCGCGACTGGCGCCAGCCACCACACGCGTCAGTGGGCGCTCCAGCCGCCGTCCATCACGATCGACGATCCGGTGATGAACGAGGCCGCGTCCGAACACAGGTAGCCGACGAGCTGCGCCACCTCGTCCGGCTCGATCAACCGCTTGATCGCCGTGCGGGCCAGCAGCACCTCGTCGACCACCTCGTCCTCGGCGATGTTGTGCGCTGCGGCCTGCGCGGCGATCTGCTGCTCGACCAGCGGCGTACGCACATAGCCCGGGTTCACGCAGTTGGACGTCACGCCGTGCGGTGCACCCTCCAGGGCGATCACCTTCGACAACCCTTCGAGCGCGTGCTTGGCGGTGACGTACGCGGCCTTGAACGGAGACGCGCGCAGCCCGTGCACCGACGAGATGTTGACCACGCGCCCCCAGCCGCGCGCGTACATCCCCGGCAGCGACGCCCGGACGAGCCGGAACGGCGCCTCGACCATGAGCCGCATGATCTGCGCGAAGGCCTCGGGCGGGAACTGCTCGATCGGCGCGACGTGCTGGCGCCCGGCGTTGTTGACGATCACGTCGGCCCGGACGTCGAGGCGGTCGATCGAGTCCGGCTCGGACAGGTCGGCCTGGCGGACCTGGCCGCCGAACTCGGCCGCGACGCCTTCGGCCGCCGGCCCGTCCAGGTCGACGATCACCACGTCGGCACCGGCTGCGGCCAGCCATCGCGCGCACGCCCGCCCGATTCCGCTCGCACCCCCCGTCACCAGGG
>OBLK01000410.1_pt1 | contig 9731 bp, 9 predicted proteins | sample 1518871 | NCBI WGS metagenome assembly OBLK01 (sample SAMEA2464837, study PRJEB22497) | soil metagenome | biome: Grassland; feature: Farmland; material: Clay | place: Australia | collected 2013-02-01 | depth 0.8 m
CGGCCGCGGCGGGCAACGGCGCGGCCGCGGGTGACGCCTGGGTGGGGGTACGGGCCCGGGGCGGGGCAACGGGGGCCCGGGGCCGCCAGCGGGTTGCCCCGGCCCGGCGCCCCAACCCGGCCCCCACGCGGCGCCCGGGCCAGCCGCGGCAGGTGGGCCCCCGCGGCCAGCACCAGCCCGATGGCGAGCGTCACCGGCGTTGCTCCGCGGGTTCCCGCCGGCGAACCGCCGCGACCAGCCCGACCAACGCCAGCAACACCGGCAGGCCCGCCGGCAACAGCGGCGTAGTGGCCAGTGCCACGGCCGCGCCCAGCAGCGCCACGGCGCCCGCCCGGCCGCCCGCTCTGCCACCCGCTCGGCCACCCGCTCGGCCACCCGCTCGGCCACCCGCTCGGTCGCCCTGTGCGTCGCGCAGCGACGGCATCAGCAACGCCAGCAGGCCAGCCGGGAACGCCGCATCCAACCCGAGCACCGCCGGGTCGCCGACCGCCTGCCCGGCCAGCGCGCCGAGCACCGAGCCGACGTTCCAGGCCAGGAACAGCGCCACCCCGCACGCCCAGTACGCCGCCCGGCGCCGCGCCTGGTCGCGCTGGGCGAGCGCGAACGCCACGGACTCGTCGATGAGCAGGTGACTGCCGACCAGCCGGGACGCCCACCGGTCGCCGAGCACGTCGGCCACCGCCATCCCGAACGGCAGGTGCCGCACGTTCAGCAGCAACGCCGCCGCCAGCGCCGCCGCCGCGCTGCCGCCCGAGGCGAGCACCCCGATCGCCATGAACTGGGCGCCGCCCGCGAACACCAGCGTCGACATCGCCATCACCAGGCCGACCGATACCCCGGAGGCCACCGCGATCGCACCGAACGAAGCGCCAACCACCACGACCGCTGCCGCCACCGCGCCGACGTCCCTCAGCAGACCACGATCAAGTGTTCGCCATGTCGAACGCATCGTCTTCCATGGTGAACAGCTACGCTTCGTTCGTCAAGTCGAACGATCGACCCGACAAGACGAACACGGAGCGACCTGAGCCATGCCACCCAAGGCCCGCCAGTCCGCGCCGCTGACCAGCATCGCGGCCGCCCTGCGCCGCGAGCGCGAGCGCGCCGGTCTCTCCCTGACCGAGCTGGCCAAGCGCGCCGGGATCGCCAAGTCCACGCTCTCCCAGCTCGAGTCCGCCACCGGCAACCCCAGCGTCGAGACCCTCTGGGCCCTGGGCGTCGCGCTCGGCGTCCCGTTCAGCCGCCTCGTGCAACCCGAGGTTCCCCAGGTCCGGATCGTCCGCGCCGGCCAGGGCCCCGTCGTCCTGTCCGAACAGGCCCGGTTCGCCGGCACCATGCTCTCGGCCTGCCCGCCAGGCGCCCGCCGTGACATCTACACCGTCGCGCTCGAACCCGGCCGGCCCCGCCTCGCCGAACCCCACATCCCCGGCAGCATGGAACACATCATCATCGCCACCGGCCGCGTACGCACCGGCCCCGTCGACAACCCCATCGAGCTCGACCCGGGCGACTACGCCGCCTTCCCCGGCGACGTCCCCCACCTCTACGAAGCCCTCGAACCCGCCACGACCGCCGTCCCCGTCATGGAACACATCTAGCCAGAATCCGGTTCGCTGGCGTTGTCGCTGAAGGACTACGTCGAGCCTGAGCTGGCCGCGATCGCGGCTGCCGACGGCCCGACCATGGCACAGCTCATCGGGAGTCACCAGCCGCGGGTGGCGAGGCGTTGGGTGTCGGGGAGGTCGGCGAGGTTGATGCCGACCATGGCCTCGCCGAGGCCGCGGGAGACCTTGGCGACCATCTCGGGGTCGTCGTGGAAGGTGGTGGCCTTGACGATGGCCTCGGCGCGCTTGGCGGGGTCGCCGGACTTGAAGATGCCGGAACCGACGAAGACGCCCTCGGCGCCGAGTTGCATCATCATGGCCGCGTCAGCCGGGGTGGCGATGCCACCGGCGGTGAACAGGACGACGGGCAGCTTGCCGGCCTGGGCGACCTCGCGGACCAGCTCGACCGGGGCGCGCAGCTCCTTGGCCGCGGCGTATAGCTCGTCGGCGTCCATGGTGGACAGGCGGCGTAGCTCGGAGCGGATGGCGCGCATGTGCCTGGTGGCCTCGACGACGTTGCCGGTGCCGGCCTCGCCCTTGGAGCGGATCATGGCGGCGCCCTCGGCGATGCGGCGCAGGGCCTCACCGAGGTTGGTGGCGCCGCATACGAACGGGACGGTGAAGGCCCACTTGTCGATGTGGTTGGCCTCGTCGGCGGGGGTGAGCACCTCGGACTCGTCGACGTAGTCGACCCCGATCGCCTGCAGCACCTGCGCCTCGACGAAGTGGCCGATGCGGGCCTTGGCCATGACCGGGATGGACACCGCGCCGATGATCGACTCGATCATGTCGGGGTCGCTCATCCGGGCCACGCCGCCCTGCGCGCGGATGTCGGCGGGAACCCGCTCCAGCGCCATGACCGCTACCGCTCCTGCGTCCTCGGCAATTTTCGCCTGTTCGGCGGTGACCACGTCCATGATCACCCCGCCCTTGAGCATCTCGGCCATGCCGCGCTTGACCCGAGCGGTGCCGGTGAGCGGGGTGAGGGCAGGGGATTGCGGGGTACTCACGGTTGGCCTACCTCGACTTGACTTGGCTGGGTGTTCCGGCGGTCCAATCCTACGTCGCCGAACTGGCTGTCAAGGCTTTCGTGACCGTGATCGCAAGCTGCGAGAACCACCGCCCCGGTCTTGTTCTACGACCGCGTACGGTGTGAGATCGGGCACACGCTGAATGTTCATGCGGTTTTACCGAACCCAGGTTGGAGGTGTTGCAGCGATGGGGGTGAAGGGCACCGATGCCGGCCAGGGTGGCGAAGCAGTCGCGGTCGATGATCCCGCCAAGGTTCGCAACGTGGTGCTGGTCGGCCCGTCCGGAGGCGGCAAGACCACGCTGGTGGAGGCCTTGCTGGCCGCCACCGGCGTGATCAGTAGAGCCGGTTCGGTCACCGAGGGCACCACGGTCTGCGATCACGACCCTGCCGCCGTCCGCCAGCAGCGATCGGTTGCTCTGGCGGTCGCGCCACTCGTGCACGACGGCATCAAGATCAACCTTATCGACACTCCCGGCTACGCCGACTTCGTCGGGGAACTGCGGGCCGGCCTTCGGGCCGCCGACGGGGCCCTGTTCGTGATCAGTGCAGCCGACGGTGTCGATGCCGCGACCGCGGCGCTCTGGGAAGAGTGCGCGGCGGTCGGGGTGCCGAGGGCCGTCGTGGTGGCCAGGCTCGACCACCAGCGCGCCGAGATCGAAGCCTCGACCAACGCGTGCCGTGACCAGTTCGGCTCCGGGGTACTGCCGCTGTACCTCCCGGTGACCGGCGACGGTGGCGTCACCGGACTGATCGGCCTGCTGTCAGGGCGGCTGTTCGACTACTCGGGCGGCTACCCGCCCAAGCCGGGCGACCCGGACCCGTCCGACGCCGACCAGATCGAACTCGCGCGCAACGAGCTGATCGAAGGGATCATCGAGCAGAGCGAGGACGAGTCGCTCATGGAGCGGTACCTCGGTGGCGAGGACATCGAGCCCGCCACGCTGATCGAGGACCTGGAGAAGGCGGTCGCCGCCGGATCGTTCCACCCGGTGCTGCCGGTGAGCTCGCTGACCGGGGTCGGCCTAGCCGAACTGCTGGAGCTGCTGACCAAGGGCTTCCCGTCGCCACTCGAGCACAAGGCACCCCAGGCGATCAAACTAGGCGCCGGGCCGATCGAGCTTTCGGTCGACCCGTCCGGCCCGCTGGCCGGCGAGGTCGTCCGGACCACGGTCGACGCGTACGTGGGTCGGGTATCGCTGGTGCGGGTGTTCTCCGGGACGCTGCGCCCGGAGGGCTCGGTGCACGTGTCCGGCCACGGCATGGCCGCGCGCGGCCACGACGACCACGACGCCGACGAGCGCGTCGCGCACGTGTACTCCCCGCTCGGGGTGAACCTGCGCGAGGTGCCGTACTGCATCGCCGGCGACATCTGCGGGCTGACCAAGCTCACCTCGGCCGAGACCGGGGACACCATCTCAGCGACCGACAACGCGCTGCTGGTGGAGCCGTGGGACATGCCGGAGCCGCTGCTGCCGGTGGCCGTGGTCGCCAAGACCCGAAGCGACGAGGACGCGCTGAGCCGCAACCTGTCGAGGCTGGTCGCCGGGGACCCGACGCTGCGCCTGGAACGCAACGCCGAGACCAAGCAGCTCGTGCTGTGGTGCATGGGCGAGGCGCACGCCGACGTCGTGCTGGCCAGGCTACGGGCCGGCGGCGCCGACGTGGAGACCGAGCCGGTGCAGATCGCGCTGCGGGAGACCTTCGCCGGGTCGATCAAGGCCAAGGGCCGGCACGTCAAGCAGTCCGGCGGGCACGGCCAGTACGCCATCTGCGACATCGAGGTCGAGCCGCTGCCGCGCGGCTCCGGGTTCGAGTTCGTCGACCAGATCGTCGGCGGCGCGATCCCGCACAACTTCATTCCCAGCGTGGAGAAGGGTGTGCGGGCTCAGATGGAGCGTGGCTTCGAGCGCGGCTACCCGGTGGTCGACATCCGGGTGCGGTTGGTCGACGGCAAGGCGCACAGCGTCGACTCCTCGGACGCGGCGTTCCAGACCGCCGGCGCGCTCGCCCTGCGCGAGGCCGCGTCGTCAGGGCGCACGTCACTGCTGGAACCGCTCGACGAGGTGCGGGTCCGGGTCAACGACGACTACCTGGGCAACGTGCTTGGCGACCTGTCCGGGCGCCGCGGCCGGGTGCTCGGCACCGAGCCGGACTCCGGTGGGCGGACCGTGGTGCAGGCCGAGGTCCCGGCGTCGGAGCTGCTGCGGTACGCGGTCGACTTGCGCTCCATCACGTCGGGCAACGCCACGTTCACCCGCAGGTTCGCCCGTTACGAGCCGGTGCCGGAGGCGCTGGTCGCCGCCACGACCGGCAAGAGCTAGCGGTTTCGACCGGATGGCACGTATGTCCCAATAGGTTGGACCGACGTGCCATCCGGTCGGAACGCGGCGGCGGTCAGCGCACGGGGACGGTCTGGCCGTTCCAGCCGTTGGTGATGCCCGGCAGCAGCTCGGCGAGCTGGGCCGGGTAGACCACGGCGGCGGTCTCCCGTAGCTCGTCCGCGCTCCACCACCGGTGGCCGACCACGGTGCGCTGCTCGAGGGCGTTGAAGCCGGACGTGTCGACTTCGAGGCCGGAGGCCCTGGCCACGAAGAACAGCTCGATCGACCGGTACGGCTGGCCCTCGAAGCTGAGCAGCACGTCGCGCTGCCACACCGGACCGGTCAGCTGGTCGGCCGACAGGCGCAGCCCGGTCTCCTCGGCCAGCTCCCGGATCGCTGCCTCCTCGGGCTGTTCGCTGGCGTCGATCCCGCCGCCGACGGTGAACCAGAACCGCTCCTGCGGTCGAGCCGGGTCGATGCCCTCGAACAGCAGCACGCGGTCGGTGTCATCGAGCAGGACGACCCGGGCTGCTCGCCGCGGTACCGGCTCGGCCGGCGGTTTCTGGCTGTGGCCGGGCTCGGTGATCTCGAAGTAGCGCGGCGCCGGCGCGGCGCCGGCCAGCGCGAACCAGCGCGCGAGTCGGGTGCCGCGAAGCGCAAGGGCGTCGCGAACGGCGTCGTTGTGCACCCGCCGGGCGATCACCACCCGCTCCTGGACCTCGGCCAGCTCGGCGGCCGCCTCGGCCGGCAACGTGTCGGGATCCAGGCAGGCGAGCAGCGCCGTCAGCTCGTTCTCGGCCGACTCACGCTCGTCTGCCGCGGCGTGCCGGGCCCGACCAGCGCTGTCCCGCAGCGACCGCCCCTGCTCGGCCGGGAGCGCGCCGGCCAGCCCAGCGGCGACCTCGCCGCGCCGGTCGAGCGCCGAGCGCAGGGCGGATGCGGCGCCCTCGGCCCTGGCGTGCAGGCGGTCGAGGCGGTTGGCCCGCAGCAGCGCGAGTGAGCCGACCAGCAGCACGAGCGCCAGCAGCACCCACAGCACGGTGACGAGCACCGCTTACACCCCCAGGTGCGCCGGAACATCCTCGGTGCTGACCCGGCGCGGGTCAGCGGCGATCGCGGCCTGGTACATATGCAACACGGCCTTCGCGACGTGCGCCCAATCGTAGGCGGCCACGGCGGACGTGCCGGCCTTCGACAGTTCGGCGCGGCGGCGCGGGTCGTCGAGCAGGGAGGCCAACGCCCCGGCCAGCCCGGCCGGGTCGCCTACCGGCGCCAGCGCCCCGGCCCGTCCGTTCTCGAGCACCCGGCGGAACGCATCCAGGTCGCTGGCCAGCACGGGCGTCCCTGCGGCCATCGCCTCGGTCAGGATGATCCCGAAGCTCTCCCCGCCGGTGTTCGGCGCGCAGTACACGTCGACGCTGCGCAACGCCCGGGCCTTGGTCTCGTCGTCGACCCGGCCGAGCAGTTCGATCCGCTGGACCAGCGCCGGGCCGGCGGCGGCCCGCAGCGCGTCGGCATCGCCGGGGCCGACCACCAGCAGCCGCAGGTCGGGCCGCTGCGGCGCGAGCACCCGCATGGCCTCGATCAGCACGCCCATGCCCTTGCGCGGCTCGTCGTAGCGGCCGACGAACCCGACCGTGCCGCCGGCTCGTGGGTAACCGGGCAACGGGCGGGCCCGGGCATAGAACGCGACGTCGACGCCGTTCGGGATCTCCAGCGCGTCGCCTCCGAGGTGCTCGACCTGCAATCGCCTGGCGAGCGCGGAGACCGCGATCCGCCCGGTGATCTTCTCCAGGAACGGCTGCAGCACCGTGCCGAAGGTGTTGAGCACCCTCGACCGCGGGTTGCTGGCGTGGAACGTCGCCACGATCGGGCCGTCGGCCAGCATCAGGGCGATCATCGACACGCTCGGCACTACCGGCTCGTGCAGGTGCAGCACGTCGAAGTCGTGCTCGCGGATCCAACGGCGGACCCGGGCGAACGTGACCGGACCGAACGCCAGCCTGGCAACCGAGCCGTTGTACGGGACCCTGACCGACCGGCCGGACGGCGTGAAGTCCGGCTCGATCGTGTCGATGTCGGCAGGCGCCAGCACGTCGACCTGATGGCCCATCCGCCGCAGCACCCTGGCCAGGTCGGTCACGTGGGCCTGGACGCCGCCCGGCATGTCGAACGAGTACGGGCACACGATCCCGATCTTCATCGGACCGCCCGGCGGTCGGCTGGCCAGAGCCGCTGCAACATGTGCCAGTCCTCGGGGTGCTCGGCGATGTCGGCGGCGAACGCGTCGGCCATCGCCTGGGTCGTCCCCGACACGTCCGTGATGCTCACCGGCGGGTGAACCCGGAACCCCCAACCGCCGTCGGTGAACCAGCAACCAACCGGCAGCAGCGCGGCACCGGTGTTTCGGGCGAGCCTCGCCGGACCAGCCGGCATCTTGGCCTGCTCACCGAAGAACGTGACGTGGACCCCGGCCGGCGTCAGGTCGCGATCGGCGACCAGACACACCACCCTGTTGTCACGCAGACGCCTTGTCAACACCGAGAATGGTGGCTCCGATCCCCCGGCCGGCGGAACGATCCCGAAGCCGAGCGACTCTCGGTAAGCGACGAACCGCCGGTAGAGCGACTCCGGTCGCAACCGCTCGGCGACTGTTGCGAACCGTCCCGAGTGGCCGACCAGGAACACCCCGGCGATGTCCCAGTTGCCGCTGTGCGGCAGCGCCACGATCGCGCCGTTGCCCTCGGCGAGGGCCTTGTCCAGGTGGTCGAGGCCCTCGATGTGCTCGCCGAGCGTCTCCTGGATGTGCCGGTGGTCCATCGACGGGAGCCGGAAGGCCTCGCACCAGTACCTGGCGTAGGAACGCAGGCTCCGGCGGACGAGATCGTCGAGGTCCGCCTCGCTCGCGTCCGGGACCACCCGGCGCAGGTTGCGCCGAAGCTGGCGCACTCCCGGCCCGCCGCGCCTGGCGGCCAGGTCGGCGCCGCGCCGGAACCCGGCGTGCGCCACCCAGCCCGGCACCGTGCGGACCAGCCGCCAGCCGGCCGCGTAGCCGGTGTCCTGCAGCCACCCCCGAACGCTCACGCCGCTCCCACCTGGCGCGCCGACCGGTACAGGGCGACGAACCGCTGCACCAGGGTCACCAGCGACAGCGCCGCCAGCAGCCACAGCGCCAGGTCGAGCGCGAGCGGGACACCGAGCCCGTGCAGCCCCGCGCCGACCAGCGCGATGATCCAACGCTCCGGCCGCTCCACGAGCCCGCCGTCGGCGCGCAGCCCCGCAGCCTCGGCGCGGGCCTTGATGTAGGAGATCACCTGGGCGCACACCAGGCAGAACAGCGCGGCGGCCGCGAGCGGCTCGTTGTCGCCGACACCGAAGCACCACCAGGTCAGCGCTGCGAAGAGTGCGCCGTCGGCGATCCGGTCGCACGTCGAGTCGAGCACTGCGCCGACCCGGCTGCCGCCGCCGGCGGCCCTGGCCACCGCGCCGTCCAGCATGTCGAACATCACGAACGCCCAGACCACGAGCGTGCCTGCGAACAGGTACCCGAGCGGGAACAGCACGAGGGCGCCGACCGAGGCGCCGACCGTCCCGACGATGGTCACGATGTCGGCGGACACCCCGTGGCGGACCAGCCACGAGCCGATGGGGTCGGTGACCCTGTTGATCGAGTCACGGGCGAAGATGTTGAGCATCGCGTTGGCGACTCTCTCTGTTGTATGGGCGGACGGCCCGAAGCCTATCCGCGCCGGTCCTCGACCGGATCAGGGATCATCCCGGAGGCGGCGTCGGAGAGCGTGTCCCTGGCGCACGCCCCCAGGAGCCGGTGGCCGTACTCGCCGGCGATCGACAGCGCCTCCGCGGCGTACTTGGCCCTAACCGGGTCGGCTGGGTTCGTGGGCGGCTGCTCGTAGCCGGCGACGGCCGCGTCGCGGTCGGTCTGGAGGCTGGCCAGCACCATCAGCACCTGCGCCGCGATCCGTGCCTGCCTGGCGGTCTGCGTTGGGCCCCAGTCATGATCGGCAGTAGTGATACGCCAGGATTCATTTCGGGGCGGGAAGTGAATCCTGGGCTATCACTACTGGTGATCTTTCACGTTGGGCGGACGTCGGGGCGAGGTCGACGCATTCCGAACTCGATCAGAGGCGATCGGCCGGCGACGCGTTCGCGCTAGGCGGTGCAGTCGCACGAGATCGCGACCCGGTCAGTCCAGTTGTTGCCAGGCCTCGGCGAGCTGCTCACGGGACTCCGCGAGCAGCTGCGGGATGACCTTGATCATGCCGATCACGGCGATGAAGTTGGAGTCGCCGCCCCAGCGGGGCACGACGTGCTGGTGCAGGTGGTCGGCGAGCGAGCCACCGGCGACGGCGCCGAGGTTGAGCCCGACGTTGAAGCCGTGCGGGGCGGCGATCTTCTTCATGGCGCGCACGGCGCGCTGGGTGAAGGCCGTGAGCTCGGCGGCCTCGTCGACGGTGAGGTCCTCGAGCTCGGCGACGTGGCGGTAGGGCACGACCATCAGGTGGCCGGGGTTGTACGGGTGCAGGTTGAGCACGGCGTAGACGGTGATGCCGCGCGCCACCATCAACCCTTCTTCGTCGGGCAGCGTCGGGATGTGGCAGAACGGGCACTCGTCGTCGGCGTCCTGCCCGGTGCCGGGGCCGCCCTTGATGTAGGCCAGGCGGTGTGGGGTCCACAGCCGCCGGAACCGGTCCGGCACGCCGACGCCCTGCTGGTCGACCAGTTCGGGGCCCGCCCGCTCCGGGTCGACCGGTT
>OBLK01000411.1_pt1 | contig 9708 bp, 8 predicted proteins | sample 1518871 | NCBI WGS metagenome assembly OBLK01 (sample SAMEA2464837, study PRJEB22497) | soil metagenome | biome: Grassland; feature: Farmland; material: Clay | place: Australia | collected 2013-02-01 | depth 0.8 m
CGGGGGTGCTGTTCCGAGACCTGACGCCGGTGCTGGCCGACGCGCGCGCCTACCGCACGGTGATCGACGAGCTGGCCGGGTTGGCGCCCGACCTCGACGTCGTGGTCGGCATCGAGGCCAGGGGGTTCGTACTCGGCGGGGCCGTCGCGCGGGCGCTGGGCACCGGAGTGGTCGGCGTGCGCAAGCCGGGCAAGCTGCCGGTGGTGGCGCAGCGGGCCGAGTACGCCCTTGAGTACGGCACCGCGACCCTCGAGCTGCCGGAGGGCGTCCTGGAGGCCGGCAGCAAGGTGTTCGTGATCGACGACGTGCTCGCCACCGGCGGCACCCTGACCGCGGCCTGCGAGCTCGTCGAGCGCTCCGGGGCCTCGGTCGCCGGCCTGGGCATCGTGGTGGAGCTTGCCGCCCTGAACGGCCGGGCCAAGCTGGCCGGCCGACCGCTCTCGGCGCTGCTGACCCTGTAGCTGCCCGGTAGCCACCGGTAGTGGGGCTTCTGCCGGCCCGTCGGCGGGGCTGGCGTGACGGAGCAGGGGTTATTCTCGGAAAGACCCAAGCCCGTCCAGCCGGAGCGTTCGTGACTCAGGAGACGCACCCCATCACCGACGAGGCGAGCCAGACGCAGATGCCGCGGCCGCCGTCGGCGACCAGGCGCGTCCGGGCCAGGATCGCCCGCCGGATCACGGCGCAGCGTCCGGCCGCGGTCAAGCAGGTGCTCGAGCCCCTGGCCGCGGTGCACCGCGAACTGCACCCCAAGGCCGACCTCGGGCTGCTGCAGCGGGCCTACGACGTCGCCGAGGAGAAGCACCGCGGGCAGCGGCGGATGTCCGGCGACCCGTACATCACGCACCCGCTGGCGACGTCGACGATCCTGGCCGAGCTGGGCATGGACACCACCACGCTGGTCGCGGCGCTGCTGCACGACACGATCGAGGACACCGACTACTCGCTGGCCAGGCTCGAGGCCGACTTCGGAGAGGAGGTCGCGCACCTGGTCGACGGCGTGACCAAGCTCGACAAGGTCAAGCTGGGCGCCGCCGCGGAGGCCGAGACGATCCGCAAGATGGTCGTAGCGATGGCCCGCGACCCGCGGGTGCTGGTGATCAAGCTTGCCGACCGGCTGCACAACATGCGCACGATGCGCTTCCTGCCACCGGAGAAGCAGGCCCGCAAGGCGCGGGAGACGCTCGAGGTGTTCGCCCCGCTCGCGCACCGGCTCGGGATGGCGACGGTCAAGTGGGAGCTCGAGGACCTCGCGTTCGCGATCCTGCACCCCAAGAAGTACGACGAGATCGTCCGGCTGGTCGCCAACCGGGCGCCGTCCCGCGACGTCTACCTGCGCACCGTGACCGAGCAGCTTGACGGCCAGCTCACCGACGCCAGCATCGACGCCGCGGTCGAGAGCCGGCCCAAGCACTACTACTCGATCTACCAGAAGATGATCGTCAGGGGCCGCGAGTTCGACGAGATCCACGACCTGGTCGGGGTTCGCATCCTGGTCGACGACGTGCGCGACTGCTACGCCGCCATGGGCGTCGTGCACGCCCTGTGGCAGCCGATGCCGGGGCGGTTCAAGGACTACGTGGCGCAGCCGCGGTTCGGCGTCTACCAGTCGCTGCACACCACGGTCATCGGGCCCGACGGCAAGCCGCTCGAGGTGCAGATCCGCACCCGCGACATGCACCGCACCGCCGAGTACGGCATCGCCGCGCACTGGCGCTACAAGGAGACCAACGGCACCCACAACGGCCGCAGCGTCGACATCGACGAGATGGCCTGGATGCGCCAGCTGCTGTACTGGCAGCGCGAGGCCGCCGACCCTGGCGAGTTCCTCGAGTCGCTGCGCTACGACCTGGCCGCCCGCGAGATCTTCGTGTTCACCCCGCAGGGCGACGTGATCACACTCACGATCGGCTCGACGCCGGTCGACTTCGCCTACGCCGTGCACACCGAGGTCGGCAACCGCTGCATCGGCGCCCGGGTCAACGGTCGCCTGGTGGCGCTCGAGCGCAAGCTGGAGAACGGCGAGGTCATCGAGATCTTCACCTCGAAGGCCGAGGGCGCCGGGCCGTCACGGGACTGGCTGTCGTTCGTCGCGTCGCCGCGGGCCAAGTCGAAGATCAAGCAGTGGTTCGCCAAGGAGCGCCGCGAGGAGGCCATCGAGGGCGGCAAGGACGCGATCGCCAAGGAGGTCCGCCGGGTCGGCCTGCCGCTGCAGCGGCTGGTCTCGGCGGACTCGATGGCCGCGCTCGCCCACGAGCTGCGCTACGGCGACCTGTCCTCGCTGTACGCCGCGGTGGGGGAGAACCACGTCTCCGCCAGGCACGTCGTGCAGCGGCTGATGGCCCTGCTCGGCGGCGTGGAGGACGCGGAGGAGGAGCTGGCCGAGCGGGCCACCCCGTCCACCGTGCAGCGCCGCCGCGGCGCGGCCGAGACCGGCGTCGTGGTCCGCGAGGCCGGCGACGTCTACGCCAAGCTGGCCCGCTGCTGCACCCCGGTACCCGGCGACAACATCCTCGGCTTCGTCACCAGGGGCGGCTCGGTGAGCGTGCACCGCACCGACTGCACCAACGCCGACGACCTGCGCGCGACGCCCGAGCGCCTGGTCGACGTGGAGTGGGCGCCGTCGGCGTCGTCGGTGTTCCTGGTGGCGATCCAGGTCGAGGCACTCGACCGGCACCGGCTGCTCTCCGACGTCACCAAGGTGCTCGCCGACGAGCGGGTCAACATCCTCTCCGCGTCGGTCACCACGTCACGAGACCGGGTCGCGGTGAGCCGGTTCTCCTTCGAGATGGGCGACCCGAAGCACCTCGGCCACGTGCTCAAGGCCGTACGTGCCGTCGAGGGCGTCTACGACGTCTACCGCACGACCTCGGCGTCCTGACCTGGCCGGTCAAACCGCGTCTACTTGGCCACCGTGACCGAGGTGATCGTGGTCGGCAGCTTCGGCTTGCCGCCACCCGGCGAGGGCTCGAGCGAACCGTCGTCGCCGGCCGCACCGATCTTGTCCAGCACCGCCAGCCCGGCCTCGTCGATCGTGCCGAACACGGTGTAGTCGGGCGAGAGGAACGTCGAGCCGAACACCAGGAAGAACTGGCTGCTGCCGGAGTTGGGCGCCCCGGTGTTGGCCATGGCGATCACGCCGCGCGGGTAGACCGACGCGCCGCTGCCGTCTGGCGCCGGCTGCAGGTCGGTCGGCTTCTCGTCGGGGACGGTGTAGCCGGGGCCGCCGTTGGAGTCGGGGCCCTGGCCGCCGCACTGCAGGACCTTGAAGTTGTCCTTCATCACCATCCGGTGGCACGCCGAGCCGTCGTAGAACTTCGACTCGGACAGGTGCACGGCGCTCTGCACGGTGCATGGCGCCTTGGCCTGGTCCAGCACCAGCGGGATGTCGCCCTGGTCGGTCTTGAACGTGATCCCGACCGTGCCTTCCTTGGGCGTCGGGTCCGGGTCGGCCGGCGGGTCGACCGGCTTGGCCGGCGGGTCGTCCGGGGGGATCGTGTACTTGCACGGGCCGTCGGTGGTCTCGGCGGCCGGCGTCGACTCGGTCGTGGTGGCGTCGGACGGCTGGGCGGCCGGGTCGGCGTCGTCGTCGGAGGCGAGCCAGTAGATGCCGGCCACCGCGAGTAGCACCACGACGACGGTGCCGACGACGGCGAATATCCGTCGCCGCCTTGCCCTGGCGGCGCGGTTGGCGAGCTGCCGCTCCAGCTTGCGCTTCGCGGCTTGACGACGCTGCTCGTTGGTCGGCACCGGTTAATCCTCCGCGGTCCTGGGTACGGTGAACGCCGGCGGCAGTCTAGGGGCTGCGTTGTGAGCGCAATGTGGGTACCGCCCGTCTGTCTGCCCGCAACCAGGCGGTTCCGGCACGCACTAGGCTGGATGGGTCAGTCCAGGGTGGGGGTCGGAGGTCCTTCGCGTGCTCGTCGACGGATTCCCAGCCGGCTCGTTCGCGGCCAACTGCTTCGTGGTGGCGGCCGGCGCCGGCGAGCCGTGCATCGTGATCGACCCAGGTCAGGACGTCGAGGAACAGCTCGAGCAGCGGCTGCGCAAGCACCGGCTCAGCCCGGTCGCGGTGCTGCTCACGCACGGCCATGTCGACCACACGTTCTCGGTGGCGCCGGTGTGCGACGGCAACGACATCCCGGCCTGGATCCACCCGGCGGACCGCTACATGCTGGCCGACCCGCTGCGCGGCATCAGCCCGGCCGCGCTCGGGCTGTTCGGCGGGCGCTTGACGATGCGCGAGCCGCGCGAGGTGCGGGAGCTCTCCGACGGATCCGATCTGGAGATCGCCGGTTTGCGGCTGACCGTCGACCACACGCCCGGCCATACCGAGGGGTCGGTGGTGTTCAGGCTCGACTCCGGACCGGGCGGTGACGCCGAAACAGGTACCGGTCAGGAGCAGGCCCGGATACTGTTCGCCGGCGACACGCTCTTCGCCGGGTCGATCGGCCGCACCGACCTGCCCGGCGGCGACTACCAGCAGATCATGGAGTCGCTGCGCACGAAGCTGCTGCCGCTGGCCGACGACACCATCGTGCTGCCCGGGCACGGACCGGCGACGACGATCGGTCGCGAGCGTGCCACCAACCCGTTCCTGCAGGGACTGACCGGCAGCGCTGACCCCGATCCCTCGCTGCCTCGACGAAAAGGCTTGTGACGAACCTGCGATGGCCACCTTCACCGCGCCGAAGGGCACCTTCGACATCCTGCCGCCGGACTCCGCGGTCTTCCTGACCACGCGCGAGGCCTTGGCGGCCCCCGTGCGACACGCCGGCTACGGCTACATCGAGACGCCGGTGTTCGAGGACACGGCCCTGTTCACCCGGGGCGTCGGCGAGTCGACCGACATCGTGACCAAGGAGATGTACACCTTCGACGACAAGGGCGGCCGCTCGCTGACGCTGCGTCCCGAGGGCACCGCAGGCGTCATGCGGGCGTTCGTCGAGCACCGGATGCACGCCGGTCAGCTCCCGGCGAAGCTGTACTACTGGGGTCCGAACTTCCGCTACGAGCGGCCGCAGGCCGGCCGCTACCGGCACTTCACGCAGGTCGGCGCCGAGGCCATCGGGGTCGACGACCCGCTGCTGGACGCTGAGCTGATCAGCCTGGCCGACCAGGCGTTCCGGGCGGCCGGGCTGGTCAACCACCGGCTGCTGCTGAACTCGCTGGGCGACGCGGAGTCCAGGCCACGGCACCGCGAGGCGCTGGTGGCGTTCCTGGACAGCCTCGACCTCGACGAGGACACCAGGCGCCGGGCGCAGGTCAACCCGCTGCGGGTGCTCGACGACAAGCGGCCCGAGCTGCAGGAGGCGCTGGCGCAGGCGCCGGTCTCGGTGGACTTCCTGTCCGACGAGTCCCGTGCGCACTACGACGCCGTCCGCCAGTCGCTGACCGACCTCGGCGTCGCGTGGACCGAGGCGCCGCGGCTGGTCCGGGGCCTGGACTACTACACGAAGACCACGTTCGAGTTCGTGCACGACGCCCTCGGCTCGCAGTCTGCGGTCGGCGGCGGCGGTCGCTACGACGGCCTGTCGGAGCGGATCGGCGGCCCGGCCCTGACCGGCGTCGGCTGGGCGCTCGGGGTCGACCGGGTGCTGCTGGCGCTCAAGGCCGACAACCCGTCGCGGTGGGACTGGCTGGTGACCGCTGCCGGCCTCGACCTGTTCGTGGTGCCGATCGGTGACGCCGCGCGCCGGCGGGCCGTGGTGATCGCGCGCGACCTGCGCGACGGTGGCCTGCGGGTGGACGTCGCGTGGGGCGGCCGGGGGCTCAAGGGCTCGATGAAGGCCGCCGACCGCTCGGGGGCGCGGTTCGCGCTCGTGCTCGGCGACCGCGACCTGGCGGCCGGCACCGGCCAGCTCAAGGAGCTGGTCACCGGCACCCAGCGCACCGTCCCGCTGGCCGTGCCAGACCTGGTCGCAGCGGTGCGGGACTGATGGCCGAGCGGGTGGACCTGGACCTGCTGCCGCCGAGCATCGTGCGCCGGCGGGCCCGCAGCGTGATGCTGATGGCGTTCGTGCTGGCTGCGGCGGCCGGCGGTGTGGTCGGGCTGGCCGGGGGCCGGGTCGCCGGGCTGATCGCCGCGGCGGTGGTCGGCGTGCCGCTGCTTCTGCTTGCGCTCAGCGAGGCCCGCCGGCGGACGTGGCTCGAGACCTCGGTGGTCACCGTGCGGGCGCTCGGCTCGCGCCGGGTCGACATCGCCAACGCCGACCGGCGCGACCTGATGGTGTCCGACGTCCGGGGCCAGTGCACCGTGAGCCTGCTGCTGGCCGAGCGGCGCGGCAAGACGGTGACGGTCCCGCTGGCGATCTACGCGCCGGCCGGGGGCGTTGAACTGGGTGTGCTGGGACTTCGGCGGCTGGCCGACGCGCTGGCCGAGGTCGCCGACCAGGACGCCCGGATGCTCTCGGCGCTACTGATCGCGCAGCTGCGCTCGGAGGCGCGCGGTGACTCGGCGATCGAGCGGCCGCTGCGGCTGGCCGCCGGGCTGGCACCGGCGGGACGGCTGCTCCGCAAGATCAACCATGGCCGGCTGGCCGCGCTGGTGTCCGAGCTCGGCTGAACCGTGCGCCACCGTGCGCCACCGTGCGCCACCCGTGCGCCCCGGCCGAGTTCGGCGCGCTGTCGGTGGTCGGTGGGAAACTGGGGGACATGTACCGGGAGAGGCCGTCTCGGCTCCCCGGCGCCGTCGTGTGGTGGGGCACGGACGTGCCGGTCGGCGGCGTGCAGCGGATCCTGCCGGACGGATGCATGGACCTGCTGTGGGCCGACGGCGTCCTGCTCGTGGCCGGCCCGGACACCGCGGCACACCTGTCGACCGTGCGACCCGGTACCGGGTTCGTCGGGCTGCGGCTCGCGCCGGGCGCCGGGCCGGCGGTGCTCGGCGCGCCGGCCGATGAGCTGCTGGACAGCCGGGTCCCGCTGGAGGACCTGTGGCCGGCGGCCCGCGTTCGGCGGCTGGCCGGCCTGCTGGACGGTGCTGCCGGCCCGGCCGACCGCGGCGCCGCGCTCGAGCGCATCGCCGGCGAGGCCGCCCGCCCGGAACCTGTGACCGCCAGGATCGTGGCCGGCGTGCGCGCGGGGGCGCCGGTCGCCTCGATCGCCGGCACGGTCGGCCTGAGCGAGCGGCAGCTGCACCGGCGGTGCGTCGCGGCCTTCGGGTACGGCGCCAAGACGCTGGCCCGGATCCTGCGGATGAACCGCGCGGTGGCGGCCGCGCACGCCGGCGTGCCGGCGGCCACCGTCGCAGCCTCCTGCGGCTACGCCGACCAGGCCCACCTGGCCAGGGAGGTCAAGCAGCTGGCCGGCGTGCCGCTCGGCGCCTTGGTTCCCTAGCGGGGCAGTCGCTAGCGGGGGAGCGCCGCGAACAGGTCGACGCCGTTGCCGTCCGGATCGTGGACCAGGGCATAGCGCTGGCCCCAGAAGGCGTCCCATGGCTCGCGGCGGCCTTCGTAGCCGGCCTGCACGAGGTCGGCGTACACCCGGTCGACCTCGGCCGGATCGGCACATTCGAACGCCAGCGAGATCCGCGCGGAACCCTGCGGGGGCGTCCAGTCCGGGTCCAGCGAGCGCACGAGGTCGACCGGGTCCCACAGCAGCCGGATCCCGCCGGGGAGCGTGTACTCGACGTGCTGCTCCGAGTCGGCCTCGGCCGGGATGTCCAGGCCGAGCCGCCGGTAGAAGGCCAGCGACTTGCCGAGGTCGGTCGCGATGATGCCGAGCGCGTTCAACGTAGGAGACATGCCGATCAACGTAGCGCGCCGCAGGAACGCGGTCTTGAACGAATCGGACACTTGACGATGCCTCGAACACGTGTTCGACTCGTGAGGTGAGATGGGAGCAGCAACGCGTCGGCGCTGATCAGCAGCTCGCTCTGCCCGGCATGCCCGGCCTGCTGCGAAGCGTGCGGACGCCCGAGTTCGCCGGCATGGTGTTCCACGAGGTCGCCGCCAGGTCGGTGCTCAACCGGGTGACCTCGTCGCCGCTGCCATTCAGCTGGACGGTCAATCCCTATCGCGGGTGCAGCCACGCCTGCACGTACTGCTTCGCCCGCAAGAGCCACACCTACCTCGACCTTGACTCCGGGCAGGACTTCGACACCCAGGTCGTGGTCAAGGTCAACGCGCCCGAGGTGCTCGCCCGCGAGCTGCACTCGCCGAAGTGGACCCACGAGCACGTCGCCATGGGCACCAACACCGACCCGTACCAGCGCGCCGAAGGCCGGTACCGGCTGATGCCCGGCATCATCGACGCCCTGACCAGCAGCAAGACTCCGTTCTCCGTGCTCACGAAGGGCACCCTGCTGGCCCGCGACCTGCCGCTGCTGACCGCGGCCGCCGACCGGGTCGACGTCGGCGTGGCGGTGTCGATCGCCATGATCGACAGTGAGCTGTCCGCGTCGGTCGAGCCGGGTACGCCTAGCCCGAGGGCGCGCATCGAGCTGGTCCGCAAGATCACCGATGCCGGGCTGCGGTGCGGCGTGATGGTCGCGCCGGTGCTGCCCGGCCTGACCGACTCGGTCGAGCAGCTCGACACCCTGCTCGGCGAGCTCGCCGCGGCCGGGGCGGCCGGCGTCACCACGCTGGCCCTGCACCTGCGCCCCGGCGCCCGCGAGTGGTACCTGGCCTGGCTGGCCCGCGAGCACCCCGACCTCATGCCGCGCTACGCCGCCCTGTACGCGCGCGGCTCCAATGCCGACCGCTCCTACCGCAGCTGGCTGGCCCGCCGCGTCGGCCCGCTGGTCCGCAGGCACGGCCTCGACCGCCGCAACGGCGCCAGCTCCGCCGGCCACCGCCCGGACCCCACCTCCGAGTCCCGCCGCCCGGCGCCTCCCGAACACCCCACGCTCCTGTAGAACCGGCACCGGCGCGCAGGGCGCCCGACTCCTGTGTTGGATCGCGGGCCGCCCACGATCCCGTTGAGGCGAGGCGCGCCGGAGCCGGCCGGCGGGCAACCCGGTCGCCGGGGGTGCAGAGCTCGGGGAAGAATGGCTGGAACAGCCACGACCCGAGAGGAGATCCGTTCATCGTGATGCGCAGCCACGGTGCCGGCGAGCTTCGAGCCGGCCACGCCGAGCAGACCGTGACCCTTGCCGGCTGGGTGGCGCGCCGACGCGATCACGGTGGCGTGATCTTCATCGACCTTCGGGACCGTTCGGGGATCGTGCAGGTCGTGTTCCGCGAGGGTGAGATGGCACAGCGGGCGCACCGGCTGCGCGCGGAGTTCTGCGTGCAGGTGACCGGTGTGGTCCGGCCTAGGCCGCCCGGCAACGAGAACACGGAGATCCCGACCGGCGCGATCGAGGTGACCGCCGACGAACTCGGGGTGCTGTCGGAGTCGGCGCCGCTGCCGTTCCCGCTCGACGAGCACGTCGAGGCCGGCGAGGAGATCCGGCTCCAGCACCGCTACCTGGATCTGAGGCGCTCCGGCCCGGCCAGGGCGATACGGCTGCGCAGCGAGGTGAACCGGGTGGCCCGGGCGGTGTTGCACGAGCGTGATTTCGTCGAGGTGGAGACGCCGACGCTGACCCGGTCGACGCCAGAGGGCGCGCGCGACTTCCTGGTGCCGGCCCGCCTGCAGCCAGGCAGCTGGTACGCGCTGCCGCAGTCGCCACAGCTGTTCAAGCAGTTGCTGATGGTCGGCGGCATCGAGCGGTACTACCAGATCGCCCGCTGCTACCGGGACGAGGACTTCCGGGCCGATCGCCAG
>OBLK01000412.1_pt1 | contig 9695 bp, 7 predicted proteins | sample 1518871 | NCBI WGS metagenome assembly OBLK01 (sample SAMEA2464837, study PRJEB22497) | soil metagenome | biome: Grassland; feature: Farmland; material: Clay | place: Australia | collected 2013-02-01 | depth 0.8 m
GGAAGAGGGTGCGGCTAACCGCCGAGCCCGGTATCTGGTCGAACAGATGCGAAGCAATTTCGACGATGCCGAGGTTCAAGGATGGCAACCGTTGGAAGGCACGTACGGCCTTCCTGATCGAGATGACGAACACGTAGTAGCGGCGGCCGTCGTGGCGGGCGCTGGCGCCATCATCACCCATAATGGGAGAGATTTTCCACAGGAGACTATCCCCGCCGGGATCCAGGTACTGCCACCACAAGAGTTCGCCGCCAACACTGTCGCGCTTGACCCAATACGGGCCAAGGCGGCAATCACCGCCATTGTCGAGCGTTCTGGCCGCCACGGCCCACACCTGACTGAAGGTGAGGTTCTCGCCCTCCTAGTCACGCGCTACGGCATGGACCGTGCAGTAGAACTAATACGGGAACGTGACTGGCCATGCATACAGTGACAGGTGTGGCCGGAGTGACCTGCTCATCGGGACTCCCCGTCTGCGAACTCGGGTGGCGCCGAACGTCCGGTCATGGCTCCCCTCTGTGTCACCTGGCAGATACCACCAGCACAAGCGTTCCTCATCGGCGTCGCGGCTCAACTCGAAGCTACCCCCAGCGTTCGCATCGGCTTGGCCACCACCACCATCCTGCTCATCGGTGATATCAGCCTGTTCTTACAGTTCAAAGTAGGCCTCTACACGATCCTGGACACCTACCTGCTGGATCGATTCGAGGAAAGCCTGCTCACCGGCGACGACGCACGATACCGCCTACATCACAGCCAGGACTCCGCTTATCGAGAGGCCAGCTTCCAGTGCCCGCCCGACCACCCAGCGAACAGCCCAGGTACCCGCTGGTACTGGCTCCTCTCGGCACCCCTGCGACTGCTGCCTCTCACCATGGCCTGGGGCGGGCGGGCTACAGCTGCTGATCACGATAGTCGGCGCATCCGTACCGGTGCTCCCGCTGATCGTCGGTGTTCAGGTGACGTAGGTACGACGACACTGACACATCCGCACTCACATGCCGCAGGCCGCGCCGCCAAGGAGGCCGGCCGTTGTCGCGCCGGTCGGGTCGGCCGAGCCGGCACACCACCCCCGAATACGGCGGTTGCTTGACAATGGGGACGCGGCTCCGTATCTGCTGGCTCCTGGCCGCCTCCTCAAAGTGGAAGTCGCCTGAGACGGAGAGGTGATGGCTGTGGTCCTTCACCCGGTGATCGGGCGGCGGCCGTGAGTGCGCCGCCGGACCTGCTGAAGAACTGGTCACCGTCGGCGGTCAGGGCGGTGCGGCTGGCTGAGCTGGCCTCGGCGCATCGCCGGAGCTCCCGGTCGCCGGAGCTCTCCGTTGAGCCGCCCGACGTGCTGGTCGGTGTCCTCCTCGCCCATCCAGACGTGGACGGGGAGCTCCGCGTCCTGCTGACCCACTTCGGCCTTACGGCCCGGGACGTCCTGCCCCAGGACTACCCGCAGCTGTCCGAAGCGGACCTTCGCGCTGCCGCCGCCATGGTTCCGGCGTCCACGCCGCCGCTGTCCGAGGAGAGCGTCCGCGTCGCCGAGCTGGCGCGGTCCTCGGCGCGCAAGGACGTCCATCTCGCCGACCTGCTCGGCGCGTTGCTCGCTTTCTCCGGGCAGGCGTTGTCCGCATCGCTGCGTTCGGCGTTCTCCGGGGTCGGGCTCGAGTTCGAGGCGGTGGCGGAGTCGTATCGGCGTTTCCTCGCGGGCAGGTCCGCGAGTCGTCCCGAGATGGTGGGCCGCGACCTGCGGGACTGGTTGGTCCGGGAGTACCCGCGTCGGCCGGTCGAGGTTGCACGGTACGCGTCGGACCAGCCGGACGGCGAGCAGGACCTGATCGGGATCGGCCGGGAAGCCGACGCCTTCGCGTATCTGATCGCATCCCGGGAACTGCGGCCGCCGCTGGCGGTGGGCCTGTTCGGCGACTGGGGCAGCGGCAAGAGCTTCCTCATGCGGTCGATCCAGCGCCGGATCGCCAAGCTAGGCGAGCTGGTGGCTCCCGAGCGGCAGGCCGACGCCCCGGTGTGGCGGACGGTGAGCCAGATCGAGTTCAACGCCTGGGAGTACGTGCAGGGCAACCTCTGGGCGGGCCTGCTAGAACGCATCTTCCGCGAGCTCGGCTCCATGCCGCAGGAGACGTCGCTGGTCAGGGCGCGGCGGGCGCCGATCGAGGCCGAGCAGGCGAGCACTCGGGAACAGGTCGAGAAGCTGGACGACAGCGTACGAGGGCTCCAGCAGCAGGTGGAGACAAAGGAGCGGGCCGTGGAGCGGGCGGAGGAGGCCGTCGCCACCGCAGCGGACGCCTTGCGCCGGCGCAACGTCGAGGACGAGACGGCCAAGAAGGCGGCACTGGACGCGCTCACCCGGTTGTGGGGCACGACGCCGGCGGGCGACCAGGACCTGATAGCGGCGCTCGAGGACTCCAGGACTCAGCTGCTGCGCGGGCGGGCCGTGCTCGCCCCGTACGCGCGCAATCCCCGCAATCTCCTGCTGCTGACCCTCGGCGTGGCGCTCGTGCCGGCCATGGCGCTGGTGCTGGCGGCGCTCCAGGCACCGCCGGTCGTCTCGCTGCTCGGTGGGCTGGCGACGCTGGTCCCGGTTCTCGGCGGCGCACTGCGCTCCGGGACGGCCTGGGTCCACGATCGGCTCACCGAGATCGAGACTGCCGAGGCCGCCATCCGCGCCGTGGCCGCCAAGCCGCTCCGGGAGGCCGAGCAGCAGGCGGCCCGGACCCGGGCCGACCTGGAGACCGCGCGGCGGGCTCTTCAGGAGGAGACCGAGCGGTGGCGCGAGGTCGTCGCCTCCGAGAGCGCCCTGTCCCGGCAGCTGGCCGAGCTCACCCCGGAACGAGTTCTAATCGATTTCGCCGACGAGCGCAGCCTCGACTACCGGCGGCGGCTGGGGCTGCTGGCCACGGTCCGCAAGGACCTGCGGACGCTGGAGGAGGAGATCCAGAAGAACAACGACCGCCGCCTCGCGGCGGCCGACGGAGCCCCGGTCGACGACAAGACGCCCAGCCGGGTGGTCCTCTACATCGACGACCTCGACCGGTGCCCCCCGTCCAAAGTGGTCGAGGTGCTCGAAGCCGTCCACCTGCTTCTAGCGTTCCGGATGTTCGTCGTCGTCGTCGCCGTCGACACGCGCTGGCTCAGCTCGGCGCTCATCCAGCAGCTGTCCGCGCTCCACGAAGCCGGGGACCATCGGCACCCGACGGCCCAGGACTACCTGGAGAAGATCTTCCAGGTGCCCTTCTGGGTGCAGCCGCTGTCGGACGGCGCCCAGGTGCAGCTCGTCCGCGGCCTGGTCGCGCCGTCGGTGCGGCACCGGCTCGCCGGCGGTGCCGACGGCACCGACCCGTCCGGTCCCCACTTCGCCGTCGGGGACGTGGCCGAGGTGCTGGAACACCAGCTGGCCCGGCGCGGCGCCGAGCTCAGACTGGAATCCGGTCCGCTCGCGCTGAGCACGGACGACCTGACGCTCGCCGAGAAGCTGGCTCCCCTTCTCGGCGACACACCACGCCGGGTCAAGAGGTTCGTCAACATGTGCCAGCTGCTGCTGGCGATGCCGCCCACCCTTGCCGAGACCGGCCCCCACCCCACCAACCGTGCCGCCGTCTGCTTCCTGGCTGCGCTCAACGAAGGCCTGCCCACCGTCGCCGATGCGGTCTTCCGGGCCGCCGCCGGCGGCGCGTCGGGCACGCTGTGGACCGCCCTCGACGGGTGGCCGGACGTCTGCGACGAGGAGCGCGACCGGCTGCGGAAGTGGCTGCAGGAGCACACGACCTGGCAGGCGGCGCCGTTGACGGCTTTCAACGTGCGCCTCGACCTCGTACGGCGCCTGCGCTTCAATGCACCGGCCCGGCTCACGCTAGCCATGTCCGCACAAGCCTGAGTGGTCCCACGAACGGTTGGTCGCCGTGCCGGTGACCGACCAGGACCGGGCGAAGGCGTTCTACGTCGAAACCCTCGGGTTCACTATCAAGTTCGACTACGTGATGGACCCCAGGACGCCGGGACCGCCTGACCCGGCCCCGACATCGCCCTGGTCACCTGGTTCCGCGACACCAGTCCGCCCGGATCGGCGAAGCTGTCCATCGCCTGTGACGATGTCGATACCACCTACGCCGCGCTCACCGCTCGTGGCGTCCGACCCAACAACGACATCAGGACGCCCCATGGGGCGCTGGTTCGGCATCGACGACCTCGATGGCAACAACTGGCTCATCGTCGAGACACGCTGACCGACCCCACCATCCGTCGGCGACAGACGAAACGTCCTGGCCGACGACGCCCACCCGGAGCCAGTGTGGCCGGGATCCGACGGCCGGGTACTTGCAGATCCTGCGCGCGTCATGACGCCATTGCGGTCGGCAATCCGGTAAGTGTCATCGTTGACCGGAGGTGTCACGATCGAGATGATCACTGCATGAGCAACGGTGGGCGGGCGCCAGGCCTGCTCGTGAGCGCCGTAATCCACTTTGCCGCCGAGGCGGTGGCGATCTGGGTCGCGACGGCGCTGGTCGCTGGTATCCACGTCTACGGTGGAGTCGGAACGTACTTGTGGATCGCCCTGCTGTTCGGCGTCGTGAATGCGGTCATCGGCACGATCCTGCGGCTCCTGACGCTCCCACTGATCATCCTGACCCTGGGGTTGATGTCCTTCGTCATCACGGTGGCGATGCTGAGCCTCACCGCCGCGTTGAGCTCCAAACTTGATATCGACGGTTTCTGGCCGGCCGTCGGCGCCGCGCTGATCGTTGCCGTGGTGTCTGCTGTCATTGAGGGCATCAGCCGGCGGGCGCTCACGAGGTGAACTCGCGTCGACCCTGCCCCAGGCGTCCCTGAGCCGGTCACCCCGAGAATGCAGCGGCGAAGACTCGGGCGGCATCGGCTTGCGCGGCCAGTACTGCTCCTAGACCTATGGCTCCAGATGCGTGGCAAGGAAGCCGAGCGTGTGCTGCCACGCTTCCTCGGCCGCCGCCTTGTCATACAGCGAGGGTGTGTCCCAGTTGGAGAAGGCGTGTCCGGCGTCGTACCGGCGAAGCTGCATGTTCGGCCGGCCGGTGACCGCGTCGGCGACGGCGTCGACTCGCTCCGTGGGGATGTAGGGATCCTGGTCCCCGAAGTGGAACAGGATCGGGCACTGGATGGAGCCGAGTTGGTCGAGCATGTCGGGCACGCCGGAGCCGAAGTAGGAGACCACGGCGTCCGGTCCGCGGCCGGCGACCCGGGCCGTCGCGGCGAACAGGTAGGCCAGCGTGCCGCCGAAGCAGAAGCCGACGCCGCCGACCTTGCCCGTGCACTGCGGCATAGACAGGGCGTGCGCGAAGGTGGCCGTGAGGTCAGCCGCACCGGCCGCCGGGTCGAAGCGCTGCGCCATCGCCGCGCCCTCCGGGATGGACGACTCGTCGTTGCGCTCGTACCGCGGCTGCAGGCGCCAGAACATGTCCGGCACGAGCACCAGGTAGCCGTGCCCGGCCAGCCGCCGCGCCAGGCCGCGCATGTTGTCGTTGATGCCGAAGATCTCCTGCAACAGCAGCACCGCCGGCCCGCTACCGGTATCCGGCACCGCGCAGAACGCCTCGAAGCCGCCCCCGTCCCGCGCGGTGATCCGCTCGTCGTGCATCGCTACCACTGGTGCTCCTCCCGGCTCGCCGGCCACCGCAGGAGTCTTGTCCCTGCGTGGCTGCGTGCTCAACTGCCCCACCACTCGCTGGCGGTCACACAGCCGTAGGGGGCATTTACCTGCCGCACCAACGCCCGCTCGTGCCGCGTCGGGTGCGACTTCTAGGGGATCTTGGTCGCGGTCTTCGGTCGGTGAGTGATCGTGGCGTTGGTGTCGGACTGAGTGGCCCGCGCAGGACGGTCATTGCGGCGATCGCACGTCCTGCGTCGGGCGGCGTGCGCGTAGGTCTGGCACTTGGCCTTGAGGTCGGTCATGTAGTGGGCGCGCTGTGGGACGGATCAGTGTGGACCGGCGGTACGTTCGGTGTCGCTTCGCAGGATGCAGAACTCGTTGCCTTCGGGATCGGCGAGCACCACCCAGCCAGGTCCGTCCGGCCGGCGTAGGTCGTGCACGACCGTTGCACCAAGTTCCAGCAGGCGGGCGAGCTCCTCGTCGCGGGGGACGTCCGGGTTCTCCGGATCATGAGCGAAGCCGAGCACCTGGCTCCAGAACACCGACTGCGCATACGCATCGGTGGCGTCGAACGTCGTATGGGAGATGAGCGCTGTCACCGCGCAATCATCTCGCGGCGCCGCCGCTCGTCGGACCGGGACAGCTATGCGCACGCTCAACATCCGCACACGCCGGCCCACGCGGCGCACTACGGGACGAGAATGGCTCGGCCGCGGACCCGGCCGGCGTCGAGGTCGGCGAGCGCGTCCAGCGCGTCGGCCAGTGGGTAGGTCCTGGTGTGCAGGGTGACCTTGCCGGCCTGCGCGAGCACCATCAGCTCGGCCAGGTCGTTGTAGGTGCCGACGAGGTTGCCGACGACGTTGCGCTCGGTGGAGATCACGTCGATCGTCGGGATGTCCAAGTTGGATCCGTAGCCGATGATGAAGTGGCTGCCATTGCGCCTGGTCATGGCGAAGCCGTCGTGCTGAGCGCCCTGCTCGGCGACGAAGTCCAGCACGACCTCGGCCCCCTGGCCGTCGGTCAGCTGCAGCACTGAGTCGACGTGGTTGCCGTCGGCGACGACGGTGTGGTGGGCGCCGAGCTGTTCGGCGAGCTTGAGCGCGTCCGCGTTGCGGTCCACGACGATGATCCTTGTTGCGGTGAGCGCGTCGAGGCACTGGATGCCGATGTGGCCGAGCCCGCCGGCACCGATCACCACGCACGTGGTGCCCGGGTAGAGCAGTGGGATGGCCTTGCGCACGGCGTGGTAGGCGGTGATGCCGGCGTCGGCGAGGGCGGCGACGTCCTGCGGCCGGGTGGACGGATCGAGCTTCACGCAGGCGCGGGCCGAGGTGAGCAGGTATTCGGCCATACCGCCTTCGCTGTCGATCCCGGGGAAGGAGCTGTCGCTGCAGTGCATGTCCTGGCCCGCCCGGCATGCTCGGCACAGCCCGCAGGTCGGGGTGGGGTGCAGGATCACCGTGTCGTCGACCGTCACGTTGGTCACCGCGGAGCCGACCTCGGCGACCCAGCCGGCGTTCTCGTGGCCGAGCGTGTACGGCAGCGTCACGCCGCTGCGGCTGGCCCACTGCTCCTCGATGATGTGCAGGTCGGTGCGGCAGACGCCGGCCCCGCCGACCTTGACGATCACGTCGAGCGGGCCGCGGATCGCCGGCTCCGGCACCTCCTCGACCACCGGCTGGGCGTGGTAGCTGTGCAGTCGGACGGCCTTCATCACTCCTCCTGGAGTCCCGTGGTCTCGGGGTAGCGCACCCGCAGCAGCCCGCGGCACACCGCGGCGTTGGCGTCGATGCTTACCCTGGTCAGCCGGATCCGGCGCAGCTGCAGCGGCACCGCGTCGGCGGCCACCGCCGCGCCGGTGCCAGGGTCGACCAGCAGCGGCGAGTCATCCCCGGCCGGCAGCCCGAGCTCGCGACGGCGGGCCCGCAGCCGCTCGCGTTCGGCCGTCGCCGGTGCGTCGCCCAGGGTGAGACCGGCCAGGTCGGTGACGGTTCGGCCGGCGGCGAGCATCGGTCGGCACACCCGGTCGGTGCCGGCCAGCACCGCCTTGCGTAGGAAATCGGTGCGCAGCTCGTCCAGCTCCGACTGGGCCTGACCGCGGAAGGAGGCGACGAAGCCGGACCGGGCGGCTACCCCCTGGTTGATCGCATCCGCAGCGAAGTGATCGACCAGCTCGACCTCGACGGCCTGCACGCCGGACGTGGCGGCGACCGCGTCGTACGCGTCGGCCACCATCAGGTAGGCGAAGTTCGGCGCGCAGAAGTACGTCGGCAGCCGCAGTCGGACGGATACGTCGCCGGCTGGGGACACCCGGCAGCCGGCCACGAATCCGAGGTCGGTGACCGGCTCGTCCAGCTCGGGATCGCGGACCTGGTCGAGCGCCGAGTGGACGGCGGCCTCGAGCGCAGCGGTGCGGGCGTCGTTCGGGGTGGTGGATACCGTCATGCCGGCGCCGACTCGGTCAGCTGTGCGGTGTCCTGCGGGGCCGGCGCGAGATCGAGTCCGGCCGGCACGTCGAGGTCGTAGAGCCGGGCCGCGTTCAGGCCGAGAATCTTCTTCTTGGCGGTCACCGTCAACGGCGCGTAGTCGCCGAACTCCGCGTCCTCGGGCATGTTCCAGTCCACGAAGCCCTCGACCTGCCAGCGCGGTTCCCAGATCGCGTAGTCCGCGCCGAAGATCAGCTTGTCCTCGCCGAGCCAGAACATCAGCTCGCCCATCACCTTGGCGAAGAACCGGGGCCGGGCGTGCATCAACCCGCCGACCACTACGGCCAGCCCGGCGTACACGTTCGGCTCCTGTGTCGCCATGAAGCAGAAGTCCTCGATCCGCGGCAGGCCCACGTGCTCGACGATGAAGTTCAGCTCGGCGAAGTTCGTCGCCGCGAAGTCCACGTCGGAGACATCGAAGGCGTCCTTGTCCAGCGGCCAGATCGTCGGGCCCTTGTGCACGGGGATGTTGCGTATCCCGAGCTCCTGGCACTTCTCCAGGTAGCGCGCGGCCTCAGGGCTCTTCAGGCTCCAGCCGCGCGAGTCGCCCTGCCACTCGGCGGTGTAGAGCTTGACCCCCTTGCAGCCGTACCTGGCGACGTTGTTCTCCAACTCGCGCAGGCCCTCGTCACCGTCTCGCGGATCCCAACGGGTGTTCACGACGAACCTGCCGGGATACTTCGCGGCAAGTGCCGCGTTGGTCTCGGTGGTGTTGAAGCCATTGACGTACCACTCCTTGAGGTACGTCGGCTGGAAGATCGCCACGTCCACGTGCCCGGCCTCGAACACGTCACGCATCATGCGTTCTTCGGAGTACTTCAGGAACTCCTCCAGCGGCCACTGCGTCTCGGCCGGGCCGAGGCCGTGGTAGGCATGGAAGCACTCGATCCAGCCCTTCGCGAACCTCTCCCTGCCCGACACCCAGTTGGCCGGGCTCGCGTCCCAGAAGTGGGTGTGCCCGTCGACAACGAAGTAGGTCTCGCCATCCTTCTCGTACACGTTGGGCTCCTCTCCGGTCCAGCTGGTCAGTCGCCCGCAGGTCGAACCCCGAGCACCAGCGGCAGCGCGACGAATCGCCCGAGGTCATCCCAGGTGGACCATACGCCTGAAGTGCCTGGATACGGACCTACTCCAACACCACGACCCGTGCCCGGCCAGGGGATCGCCAACCAGCGGTAGCGGCCGGCACTCGACACGAGGAGCAGCCAAGACGAAGCTCGAATTCTGGCGTGCGCGCCAACAGATCGGGCCGCACCCACCCTCGCGGTCATGGTTCCATCGTGCCGAACACACCAGAGTCGCCGCCGGCCTCAATGCTTCACCGCGTGCCCGCGGTCGGCTGTCGGCGGCAGGCGAGCACCTCGACCCGGCGGTCTATGTACGCCCCCTCGGCCGCAGTGGCGCCATCACCTGACGTCCACTGTGGACACAACGGGCACAGTCTTGTTCCGTGACTGTTCCGTTCCCAAGTTCAGCCGCTGTTTACGCTGGTCAGGCGTGTCAAGCTAGGGCGGTTTCCCTGGCGCGGAGGTCCTTGCGCAGGATCTTGCCGGAGGCCGACTTGGGGATGGCTTCGACGAACT
>OBLK01000413.1_pt1 | contig 9693 bp, 10 predicted proteins | sample 1518871 | NCBI WGS metagenome assembly OBLK01 (sample SAMEA2464837, study PRJEB22497) | soil metagenome | biome: Grassland; feature: Farmland; material: Clay | place: Australia | collected 2013-02-01 | depth 0.8 m
CCCAGTCGGGTCGAGAGCACGCAGCGGGGGCGGGGCGCCCCACCCCGCCCCGCGCCCCCCCGGCCGTGCGCCGTCCGCGCCCCCCGGGCCGCCGCGGCACCGGGGGGCGGCCGGGCCCCGGGCCCCCGGCCGCCCCGCGGCCGGTTCCCCCCCTTCCGCTCCCCCTCCCCGCCGCACGATCTGATCGCCAGGGCCGTCCACGTCGACCGTGAACGCCTCCCCCCGCAGATCCACAGCGCCGAGCCCATCGCCGTTCCCGGCCAGGAGCTGCGGCTACCACCCGCGGGCAACGTCACCAGCCGCTATGCCCTGCTTACCGCCGTTGCCGACACCCACGACCGCTGCCTGGCCGCCCTCGACGCCGCCGCGCCCGCCGTCCGCCTCGAAGCGCTTCGGGCCTTGCCAAGCTGATCGATGCCGGCGGGCTCAGTTCATCCGGCCGCGCAGGGTGTCCACGCCGTCGCCGGACAGGTCCTCCAGCACTGCGGAGCGGCCGGTCAGGGCGAGCAGCAACGACAGCATCGGTCCGCGGACCTCCGGGCCGCTGCCGGTCGACCACTCGGCGTCGGTGGCGGTCAGGGTCAGCCCGGCGATCCGGTTCTTGGCGCCGATGAGCAGGTTGGAGCCCTTGTAGAAGTCGGCGACCCGGACCAGCGCGTCCCTCGGGTAGTTGCGGGTGATGCCAAGCGGGCGGCGGATGTCCTCGCCGTGCACGATCGCCTCGCCGAGCCAGCTGTCGGTCGGCCCGGGCGGCCCGGACGTGCGGTCGAGCACCCGCCTGAACTCGGCGAGCTGCTCCTGCGGGCTGCCCCCGGTCTCGGCCGCGATCGCGCGGTTGGCCATGGTGCCGAACCGGAAACCGGAACCGGCGAACTTCACGAAGAACGACGCCGGCGTCATCTTCGCCGTCGCCATCAGGTGCCCGAGCACGTCGCGGACGGTCCAACCGGGGCACAGCGACGGCGTGGCCCACTTGTCGGCTGGCAGCGAAGCCAGGTCGTCGGCCAGCGCGGCCCGCTCGGCGTGGATCCTCGGCCAGATGCCTTTTGCGGCCATCGTCGCCCTCCTTGTCGGTGCAGCGCATTCTCTCCGGCACCCCGTCGCGGCCCTGCGGCGGCCCGCCCTCTTGCCCAGCGGCCTATTCGCCCACCGGTCAGCTACGCCGTGGCCCGGAACTGCTCCCACCGCTCGTCGTGTCCGGCTACGTCGTCCGCAGCGAAGTACCTCTCCCGGACGCGGAGGCGCGCACGACTGGGAGGACCTCGTGCGCGAGGCGCTCGACCTGCTCGACGCCGACGACATCGCCGCGCTGGCCCGAATCGCCGACAAGGTCGACGCCCACCTCGCCGAGGTCACCGCCCCCACTCCAGCTCGGCGCCCCGCCTCCCCGGCCGGCGTAACGAGCCGGGACTAGCCGGGACCTCAGCTGCAGCCGGTCGACCCGGCGCGCCGGCCGCCATGATCGCCAGTAGTGCTACGCCACGATTCACCTCGGAGCCGGAGGTGAAACCTGGGCTATCACTACTGGCGATCTTCAGCCTTGACTGACGTCCTCACGCCAGCCGGCACCTGTTACGCCGTGCGCTCGGCCACCGATGCAAGGGCGGGATCAAGGCTGAGGCCGGGAAGGTGCGAGCACACAGATGCGACCTGACGAGGATGTGCTTCGGGAGTTGAACACCAGGATCGGGGTCGCGGAGACCGAAGGCGATCGAGAGTTCCTGGCGGAGGTGATCGGCCCGGTACTGGCGTTCCGGCGTGCCAACGGCGTGCTGGTGGATCGGGCGAGCTTCCTGGACGGGGTCAAGCCGAGCGCCCGCCGGGAGACCGAGGTCACGTCGGTCACGCTGCACGGCACGGCGCGGGCGCTGGTGACCTGCACGGTGACGCTGGTCGACGGTGAGCAGCGGCGGGAGTTCGACAACGTGCGGCTGTTCGTCCGGGCCGACGGCGGCCAGTGGCGGCTGATCGCCTGGGCGAACGAGCCGGTCGAGGCCTGACGCGTGGGCCGGCCCTGCCGCGCTGGATGGGGCAGCACGGCAGGGCCGGTGAACGGACGACTTACGGGACGATCAGGGTTCCGAGGATCGGTGCCCGGAACTGGTTGTCCTCCCAGGCGATGTAGAGCGCGCCGACCCCCCATCGTGTTCCGCTGAAAATGGTCGTGTCGAGCACCGATTGCTCATGCGGCACGACGCAGTTGCTGCCAGCCGGCGCGGACCACACGAAAAACGTCGTGTTCGCGTCCAGGTTCAGGTACTGGAAGCGAATCCGGGTGCCCGGCGCGACGATCCCGGTGTGGAAGAGAGGCTCACCGGCATGCACCGTGAGCGTCCGCCCCGGCAGATCCGAGTGGAGAATCCCGTAGGTGAACGACTTCACCCAGGCCTGCGAATGCTGGCCGCACGTGACCTGCGGGGCGATTGCCCCCTTGTCCGCCGCTATCGCGGTGCCGGCGGGCATGAGCACCAGGACCATCGTCGCCAACGCGACGGTCGCGGCCAACCTGCGGAGACGTCGAAGCGGGCGGCTGCGTCGCCCCGTCACCGGGGGCGGCACACCGTGACGAGCGGATCGAGCAGAGAACACGGCAAAGCTCCTTCCAGGACTGTCGAACTCGGTAATTGCGCCGGCCTGAAGTCGGCCGGATTCCGGCGACCTTGGGGGAGAGGAACAGTGGCGGGTGGGCTTTTGCTCGAAGCTAGGGAAATCCAGTCCGACTGTCAATGAGTAACGCCGGATACCAATTGAGTAATGCGATTACTCAAGCCATCTGTCAATTGGCCGTCTACGATGCCGGCGGTCCATTTGCGGCGGTCCATTTGCGGCGGTACGCCCGGTTGCGCGTTCGGCACCGTGGCGGCGAGGGGCGTGGTCGATCCGCATCGAAAATCTTGTGTACCACCACGGCTCGCGCTGGTTAGGTCGTGGCGTGAGCGGATTCAGGGACCCGGCGTTCTTCGGTGATCGCTACGCGCACGAGTACGACGAGCGGACCGATCTCGACCCGGCGCCGGCAGTGGAGTTCCTGGCCGGCCTGGTGCCCGACGGTGGTCGGGTCCTGGAGCTCGCTATCGGCACGGGCCGGGTCGCGATACCGCTGGCCGAGCGCGGCATCGCCGTCGAGGGCGTCGAGGGTTCGGCGGCGATGGTGGAGCAGATGCGTGCCAAGCCCGGTGGACGGTCGATCCCCGCGATCATCGGTGACATGGCCGAGGTGGCGCCGCCAGGTCGACTGCTTCCGTACTGTCGCCAACGCCCTCGAGCCGGGCGGGCTGTTCGTCATCGAGTGCTTCATCCAGGACCTGACCGACTTCGACCGCGGCCAGCGGGTGGCCACCCGCGTCCTGACCGAGGATTCGGCGAGCATGGAGTTCCTGCTGCACGACCCGGTCGAGCAGGCGGTCACGTATCAGCGGGTGACCTTCGACGCGCGTGGCACGACGCTGCGGCCACTGCGGTTGCGGTACTGCTGGCCCAGCGAGCTCGACCTCATGGCGCAACTGGCCGGCATGAGGCTTCAGCACCGCTACCACGACTGGTACCGCGGTCCCTTCACCGCCGCCAGCCAGCAGCATGTCTCGGTCTACCAGCGGATCTGAAGCGCCTACTTGGCCGGCAACGAACGGGCGTAGTCGACGCCGTGACCGACCCAGCGGCGCAGCTCGTCGTCGGTCTCGACGGCTGCGGCGTCGACCCGAAGCCAGCCGTTCATGGCCCGTCCGCGCATCTCGAAGCGGCGCACGTGCGGCTCGCAGACCATCGACTCGGTCTGCGCCGGATCGACCCGCAACAACAGGCCGCCCTGACTGCTCGCGCCGACGGCCATGTTGCCCCGGACCAGGAACGCGAGCCCGCCGAACATGCGCTGCTCGGTCAGACCGGGTTCGGCCTGCATGACGGCCCGGATCCGCTCGGCCAACTCGACGTCATAGGCCACCGGCAAAGTCTCTCAACCACCAAACCGTCAGTCCTTGCCGGCCGCCCACGCGATCGCCGCGTCACGCTCGGCAAGCGGGAAGACTTTCAGCTCGCCAGGCGACATCCAGCCGAACATCGCCGCGACGCGCTTCATCCAGTCGACGTCGGTGACGAGCGCGATCCGCTCCCAGTGGGTGAGGTGCCCGACACCCATCTTGAGGTCTTCCCACATCGCGTCGCCCGATATCCCGTCGAAGCGCTCGAACACGAGCACGATGCGGACCTTCTCGCTTCGTTGGGTCACCCCTTCGATCGCCGGGATGAGCACCATTCGGTAGTCATCGGCGTGCAGCTCACCGTCTGCCTCGAACCCGAGCACGCCCGCCGGCAGCCCGGTCATCGGCTTGAGCACGGTGCTCTCCTCTCCGACTGCGCGTTCCCGCCTCGCTACGTCGCGTCCATATCAGCGACCGGCGCCACGGCCTGGCATCATCCGCGCCAGGTGAGATGTCACCGCTGCGGCGGGCCCTACTTGCCGCGGCCGGCGAAGAGTTCCTGGACCTTGGTTCGCAGTCCGGTCCTGGTCAGCTGCCAGCCGTCCGGGTCGCCGCGCAGCACCGCCTCGACCATCGACTTGATCTGCTCGTACGTGGCGTGCGGCGGGATCGGTGGCACGTTCGGGTCGCAGCGCACGTCGAGCACCGTGGGCACATCGGCCGACAAGGCACGGTCCCAGGCCGGACCGAGCGCATCCGGGTCGTCGACCGTGATGCCGTCCAGGCCGACCGCCCGGGCCAGGTCGGCGTAGGACACGTCGGGCAGAGTCTGGGACGGCTCGAAGGTCGGCGACCCGCCGAGCGCGCGCAGCTCCCAGGTGACCTGGTTGAGGTCGTTGTTGTGCAGCACGCACACCACACACCGCTGGTCGTCCCACAGCTCGCGGTAGCGCGCGATGGTGATCAGTTCGGTGAGGCCGTTCATCTGCATGGCGCCGTCGCCGGCGAGCGCGACGACCGGCCGTGCGGGGTCGGCGAACTTGGCGCCGATCGCGTACGGCACCGCACTGCCCATGGTGGCGAGCGTGCCCGACAGCGAGCCACGCATCCGGCCGTGGAAGCGCAGCAGCCTGGCGTACCAGTTGGCCACGCTGCCGGCGTCGGCGGTGACGATCGCGTCGTCGGGCAGGCGTGCGGACAGCTCGGAGAAGATGCGCATCGGGTTCACCGGGTCCGCCGGCAGCGCAGCCTGCCGCTGCAACGTCTCCCACCAGCGCTCGACGTTGCCCTCGATCTCGTCCCGCCAGCCGTCCCGCCCGCTGCCCTGTTTGGGTCGCAGCAGCGGCAGCAAGGCGCGCAGCGTGTGCTCGGCGTCGCCGACCAGGTTCACCTCGGTCGGGTAGCGCAGGCCGATGTTGCGCGCGTCGAGGTCGATCTGCACCGCCCTGGCAGCGCCGAACTCCGGCAGGAACTGGCTGTACGGGAAGCTCGACCCGATGATCACCAGCGTGTCGCAGTCACGCATCAGCTCGTAGCTGGGGCGGGTGCCGAGCAGGCCGATCGACCCGGTCACGAACGGCAGGTCGTCAGGTAGCACGTCCTTGCCGAGCAGCGCCTTGGCCACCCCGGCCCCGGTCAGCTCGGCCAGCTCCAGGACCTGGCCGGCTGCGTCCCTCGCGCCCTGGCCGACGAGCAGGGCGACCCGCTCACCGGCATTGATCACCTCGGCGGCCCGGAGCAGCTCGGTTTCGGCCGGCACCACCATGCTGGTCGGCAACGGTGCCGGCGGGCTGGACGGAACGTGGCGGAACTTGTGCTCGGGCGGCGAGTAGTCCTCGTCCTGCACGTCGGCCGGGATGATCACCGCGGTCGGTGCGCGCTGCGACAGCGCGACCTTGATCGCCCGGTCGATCGCGTTCGGCAGCTGCTCGGGAACGTTGACCTCGACCAGGTACTCGCTGGCGACGTCCTTGAACAGGGCCTGCAGGTCGACCTCCTGCTGGTAGCTGCCACCCATCGCGGTCCGGTCGGTCTGGCCGACGATCGCCACCACCGGGACATGGTCGAGCTTGGCGTCATAGAGGCCGTTGAGCAGGTGGATCGCGCCCGGCCCCGAGGTGGCCAGACAGACGCCCACCTCACCGCTGAACTTGGCGTAGCCGACGGCCGCCAGCGCAGCCATCTCCTCGTGCCGCGCCTGCACGAACCGCGGCTCGTTCCCGGCTCTGCCGAACGCGGTCAGGATGCCGTTGATGCCGTCGCCCGGATACCCGAACACCTGCCGCACCCGCCACTCCCGCAGCCGCTGCAGCAGCTGGTCACCGACCGTTCCGTTACCGCTCATGCCACCGGCATAGCCCCGATCGGCGCAGGTAAACCTCAGTGGCCGGCCAGGACGACGCTCAGGTCAGGAGCCCGAACGTGATGGCGGCAAGCGCGATGCCGGCGGCCGTGCCGGCCAGCACCTGGGCCGCGGTGTGGTGGCGCAGCGCGATCCTCGACCAGCCGGTCAGCGCGACCAGGAGCGCGCCGGCCAGCAGCACCGGCCCGAACGTCATGACCAGGATGGTGACCGAGCTCGCCGCGACCGCCCCATGCACCGACAGCTTCCAATACTGGTTGGCGACGGTGACGCCAAGCCCGACGACGAACCCGACCACCACCAGCGCGGTGAGCTGGTCGGGTGCGCCGGTGGCGACCAGCACGAACAGCCCGACCGCCACCGAGACGAGCCCGAGCAGCAGCGGCGTGCGGCGCTGCTCGCGCCGGCCGATGTGGTGGTCGGTCAGGTGGCCGCGGCGCACGCCGAACCAGACCACGGCATAGGGGATCACCGCGGAGAACAACGTCGCGAGCGCGCCCCAGGCCAGGCCGGCCGCCCAGCCCGCGGCGTGCACCGCGACGACCACCGGCAGGACGGCGGCCCAGATCGCCGGCGCGAGCACCTCCGTGACGGCGCGGGCCAGCCGCTGGGCAGCAGCCGGAGCTGCGGCACCGGAGGCATCGGGGGCATCGGAGGCACCGGGGCCTCCGGAGGCGACGGCCATGGCGCCCATGGTCCACCGGACCTGGTCCGGCGGCGAAGGCCAGGTCTCAGTGAACCGGTCCGGCCGAAGTTTCGTACCTCCGCCCGCCGCCAAGTGGGTTTGTGATCGCCGAATCAGGGTCGGGTCACGGCGTGCGGCCGCCGAGCTTTTCCATGACCAGCTTGGTCACGGCGTCCTTGGCCATCCCGAAGATCTTCTCGCTGCCCTGCTCGAGCCAGGTCTTGCTGTCGGGCCAGCCAATGTCCCCGCCGACCGTCCGGTCGAAGAAGATCAGGACACCGGGCACGCTGGACGATCCGGCCTTGGCGTTGTGGATGGCGACCCGGTCACCGGTCTTGACCGGCTTGCCGGCGACGCCGCCGAGGATGCGCCACTCGAACGCCGGGTTGGACTTCCACGCGAGGTTGATGCCCCAGGTGCGGCTCTCGTACTTCAGGTACGACGGGTCCTTGCCGTTTCCCAGGGCGATGGTCTCGCCGTAGGTGACCGGCCCGTCCTTGCCGTCCTTCCTGGTGAAGAACCAGCGGGAGACCCGCTTGGCGGTGGCCGGCGACTCGTCGTCGGTCCAGCCGAGGTTGATGCCCCAGGTCTGCTTCTCCCACTGCAGGTACCGGTGCAGCCGCCGGTTGTAGAGGCATACGTTGTGCGCGGAGCCTTCCCGGAACGCGTCCTGCGAGGTCAGCGTCCGGCCTGCGTCGGGTCCGAAGACCCACTGCTTGTACCGCTCGACCAGCTTGTCGATGGCGGCTTCGTTGGCAACTTCCGTGGTGGTGCTCGTCATATCCCCTCCCGGGATTCGATGTCCGCACGAAGGCGCGGTCACCCGGGAGGCGGGACACGACCGGTGTCCCGATGGGACGTCAGGCGCGGACCCGCCACGCGATCGGCTGGCCCGGGTCGCTGGCGTACCGGCACGAGTGCCCGGTGCGGATCCGGACGTGCAGCGCGTGGCCGAGCACGGGGTCGGCGCCGCTGAGCCGCGCGATGGCCCGGTGGATGGCCTTGGAGACCCGCATCCGGGAGCGCTCGGCGTCGTCGCTGAGCCGGCGCGGGCGGCCGCCGAGGCCCACGTCGCGCCGCAGGGTGTCCACGATGAAGGCGCGTTCGTCGGCGGCGCGGCGGGCCCGCTCGACGTCGCCGGTCAGATCGGCGGCGTCGAGCTCGCCGTCGAGCTCGTCGAGCCGCCGCCGGTAGGCCCGCAGGGCCCGGTCGTCGAGAGTCCGCTCGCCGCGCGAGGACCTGGCGGCGGTGGGCACCCCGGCCACGGCGGCGCTCAGGTCGACGGCGGCGATGTCGGTGTCCGGCCTGGCCACGAGCTCGGCGAGGTACCGCATGCCCACCAGGTGATCGATCGTCGTCGCCCGACCGTCGATCGCCACGTACCACGAGCCCCGCCGCCGCTCCAGGACGCCCCGGACAGGTTCGGGGCGCCTCGACGGCCCGCCCCGCCCGTCCCGCCCGTCCAGCGCCGCCGCGGCGGCCTTCCAACCAGCGAGCCGCCCGGACAGCCCGAGCTCGGTGCCCAGATCGATCGCACCGGCGTAGAGCTCGCCGGCCGCCTCGAGGTCACCCGGCCCGCCGCGCCGGACGAGCGTCGCGGCAAGCTGCGCGCGAGTGACCGCGTCGAAGGGCCGGTTCCCGAGCCGGCGGTTGGCGCGCAGCGCGCGGTGGAACCAGGTGACTGCCTCGTCGAGCCGCCCGGCGGCAGCGCACGCCGCGCCGACCACCCGCTCGCCCGGACCGAGGCACACGACCGCAAGGGACGGCATGACCGGCAGGTGCGCGAACGGGGCGAACCGATCGGCGAGCTGGCCGGCGAGCCCGCCGTCGCCAAGCTCGGCAGCCGCCTCCACCAGGACCGACACCGTCGCGTTCCACGTGCTGAACGCCGGGATCGCGTCGAGGCCGTCGGCGAGCAGCGCGTCGAGCATGGCGCGGGCGGCGGCCCGGTCCGACCGCAGGGCCGTGCCGTAGGCCAGCAGCGCGGGGTAGATCCTGTCCCGGCGGCGCAGGGTCGCCGAGTCGATGACGGAGGCGATGATCTCGACGAGCTCGCCGAGCCGGCCCTGCACCCAGCGGATCGCGAGCAGGTGTGCGCCGTAGTACGCCAGCGCGTCCGCGTCGCCGACGGCGAGCCCGAGTCGAAGCGCCTCCTCGGCCGCCTTCTCGGCGCCGGCCAGGTCGCCGCGGCGGAACGTCCGCATGACCTCGAGCACCGCGACGATGTACCCGACGGACTGGCAGCCCAGCGCGCTCGCCCGCTCGCGGAGGTCGACGAATGCCTGGTCGGCACGCCCGTCGCCGGCCAGGTACAGGTCGACCGTCCGCCAGCACTGGCCGAACAGCGCGTAGATCGTCCCGTCGGTCTGGGCGGCCGTGTCGAGCAGCTCGTCGGCGACCGCCAACCGGTCCGCCGATCGGCTCGGCAGCAGCAGCGTGTGGTGGTACAGCGACAACGCCTCGGCGGGCGCGGCCGGGTCGCGGAGCGCCCGGACGTTGTCGACGGCCGCCGCCACGTCAGCCAGCGGCGCCCCGCCGTACGCCTGCTCGGCGGCGAGCCGGACCCGCAACCGTGCCGCGAGCAGTTCCTCGTCCGCCGGGAGCGCCGCCAGCGCACGCCGGCACAGCGCGAGCATCCGACGCCGCGACAGCTCGTCGCGCTGCTCGTCGACCCACGCGCCGCCCAACCCGAGCGCCGCCCGGGCGAGCAGCCGCGGGTCGCCGGGGTA
>OBLK01000414.1_pt1 | contig 9690 bp, 10 predicted proteins | sample 1518871 | NCBI WGS metagenome assembly OBLK01 (sample SAMEA2464837, study PRJEB22497) | soil metagenome | biome: Grassland; feature: Farmland; material: Clay | place: Australia | collected 2013-02-01 | depth 0.8 m
GCGGGGCGCTGGGGGGGGGTCGTTGGTCGGGGCGAGGGCGGGGGAGTGGGCGAGGGCGGACCGCGGGGCGTGGGCGGTGGCCGCGGGCGGCTGGTGGGGGTTGAGGCGAGGGGTCGCGGCCGGGGGACCCGCCGGGGGTCCCGACGGGCCTGCGATCGCCAGGAGCACGGAGTCGGCCGAGCAGCTCGCCGAGATCGCCGAGCACGACCGGCGGTTCGCCGCACAGGCCGCCGCCGCCCTCGCGTGGACGTCAGTCCTGGCCGGCGCCGCCGACCAGCAGGGCGTCGCCCGCGCCGCGCAGGCACTGGCCGGCGCCGGCCGCCCGTGGGAGGCGGCGACGCTGTGCGGCACGGCGGCCGGCCGGCTCACCGACCAGGCCATGGCCAGGGACCTGCTCGGCGCCGGGCGCAGCTACCGCGCGATGATCACGACGGCGGACCGCGCGGCCGGCCGTGGGCTGTCCGAACGGGAACGCGCGGTCGGCGGGCTGCTGCTGGACGGCCTGACCCACAAGGAGATCGGGGCGCGGCTGTACATCTCGCCGAAGACCGTGGAGCAGCACGTGGCCAGGCTGCGGCAGAAGCTCCTCGCCTCCAGCCGCGGCGAGCTGGTGGCTGCGCTGCGCGCGCGGCTGGCGCCTACTGGCTGATCAACAGTTTCGGTCCGCCGGCGCCAGGGTCGCCGTCGTCGGGTTCGAGGGTGACACCCATCTTCGGGTACTGCGCAGGGTCGGCCGCGGACACCCACACCACGTCGGCCGTCCCGTCGGCGCCGACGGTGAACGTGCCGACCGAGACCCGGCTCGGCGCCTCCGGCGTGTCCGAGGGCCCGACCAGCCAGCACTCGTAGAACGTGCCGGCCTCGTTCGCCGGCAGCCCGGACACCTTCAGCCGCACCTCGCGACCGCCGTCCACCTGGCGGACGACGGCCTCGCCGTGACCCGGCGCACCCTCGAACCCGACCAGCGCGACGGTGGTCGTCGGGCCGCCACGGTCCTGGCCGAGCAGCACGACGCCGACCCCGACCGCCGCCACCACGAGCAGCGCCGCCGCGGCGGCACCGACCCAACGCACCGCCCGCGAGCGGCGCCGCCGCATCGGCGTCACCACCGACCCCGCCGAGCCGGCCGGCCCGGCAGGATCACCCGGCCGGTCAGGTTCACCCGGCCGGCCAGGCCCGACCGCTCGGTCAGGCTCAACCGCTCCGTCAGGCTCAACCGCTCGGTCAGGCTCAACCGCTCCGTCAGGCTCAACCGGTCCGTCGGGCTGGATCGGCCCGCCAGAATCAGCGGGGCCGCCTGGTTGGACCGGTCCGGAGGACCAGACCGGCCCGGCCGGCCAGGCCGGTGCGGACGGCGCCGCAGGGGGCGCTGCCTGGGCGGCGATCGCCTGCATGGTCCGCTGTCGCAGCTGGGCCGGCGGTCGCGGCGCGGTCCGGACCAGCAGCGACGGCAGCGACCCGAGCTCGGCCACCTCGGCGCTGCACTGCGCGCAGCCACGCAGGTGCACCTCGAACGCGAGCGTCTCCTCCGGGCTGAGCGTGCCGAGCACGTAGCCCGCGACGTCGACGTGCGGCAGGTACTGCGGTGTGCGGTCGTCAGCCATCGACACCACGCTCCAGCAGCGCGAGCTTGAGGGCCCGCAGCGCGTAGTAGCTGCGGGTCTTGACGGTGCCGAGCGGGATGCCCAGCACCGCGGCGATGTCCGCCTGGGTCAGGTCACCGTGGTAGGACAGCTCGAGCACCTCGCGGTGTTGCGGCGACAGCGTCGCCATGGCCTCACTCACCGCCACCGACGTGAGCACGGCGTCGACCTGGTCGCCCGGCGCGGGGGCGTCCGGGGGCTCCGGGTCGAACGGCCGCGACGATGGCCGGCGCCACAGGTCGATCGCGATCCGCCTGGCCATGGTGAGCACGTACGCCGTGACGCTGCCGCGCCCCGGGTCGAAGCTGCCGGCGGTGCGCCACAACCGGACGAAGGTCTCCTGCACCAGCTCCTCGGCGAGCTGGCGGTCGCCGAGCAAGCGCACACCGAACCCGTAGATGCGCCCCGAGTACCGCTGGTAGAGCTGATCGATCGCGTCGGGCGGATGGCCGCTGACCACGCCCATGAGCAGCCGCGCGTCCGCCGAGTCGACAGCAGCGCCGGTGTCGGCGGCAGCGTCGGCAGCTGCTTCCTGGCCTGCCACGCCGCCCATCTTCGCAGCACCCGCAGAAGCGAACCCATCTGCCGCACCTCCTGGTGCCGAATACGGGGCGGTCCAGCCGTTTGGTTCAAAAGACCCATGAACCGCGACGGCTCGACGCCCCGTAGTCCCGTTCGAACCAGTCGACGGAGAGGAGGCGGCCATGCAACCGACACCTGCACTGACCCGAAGGGCCATCGCGATCCTCCGTGCGGTCGCCGCCAACCGGGCCGAGCTGACCCTGCGTTGCGGCCCCAACCTGCGCATCGACGGCCTTCCCTGCTGCGACCAGCTCACCGCGCGGGCGCTGGCCACCGCCGGCCTGGTCCGGCCGGCCCGCCCGCACCCGCCAGGCAGCTGGGTGCGCGCCGAGCTCACCCCGCAGGGCTGGGACGGCCTGCGCGCGGCCGCCTAGCCGGACCTCAACACGACCTCAGCAGGACCTCCAGCAGGACCTCCAGCAGGACCTCAGCGGACACGGTCGCGCTGGTAGAGCTTCCTGGCCCACAGGTAGCCGGCCAGTGCGATGGCCACGCACCAGGCGCCGGCCAGCACGGCGCTGCTGCCGATCGCGGTGCCGAGCAAGAGGCCGCGGATCGTCTCCATAACCGGCGTGAACGGCTGGTACTCGGCGAACAAGCGCACCGGATCCGGCATCGACTCCGTCGGCACGAAGCCACTGCCCAGGAACGGCAGCAGCACCAGCGGCATCGGCGCGTTGCTGGCGGTCTCCGGGCTCTTGGCGAACAGGCCGAGCGCGACCGACAACCAGGTCACCGCGAAGGTGATCATGGCGAGGACGCCGGCCGCAGCCAGCCACTCGGCGGCGGTGGCGTTCGGCCGGAACCCCACGAGCAGGGCCACCCCGATCACCACGGCCACACCGATCATGACCTGGATCATGCTGCCGGCGACGTGCCCGGCCAGCACCGACGGCCGGAAGATCGCCATCGTGCGGAATCGGGCGATGATGCCCTCGGTCATGTCCATCGCGACCGACAGCGCCGTGCCCTGGGCGTAGCCGGTCACGGTGAGCAGCAGGATGCCCGGGACGATGTAGTTGGCGTAGTCGGCACGGCCGCCGGTGCCGCTGGAGCCGCCGTCGAGACCGGCGCCCATGGTGCCGCCGAACACGTAGACGAACAGCAGCATGAGGACGACCGGCAGGCCGACCAGCATCCCGGTCAGGGACGGGTACCGCCGCATCCGCCGCAGGTTGCGGCGCAGCATCGTCGCGGTGTCGCGCACCGTGTGGATCACGGGTCGAGCCGCGACAGGGCGCACGGTTTGGATCGAGGTCGTGGTCATCGAGGTCGTGGTCACCGAGTAGCTCCTTCTGGCCGGACCTGGCCGGTGAGGGCGAGGAAGACGTCGTCGAGGTCGGGCAGGTGCACCGACAGGTGGTCGACCTCGACGGCCTCCCGGTCGAGCCGGTCGAGCAGCCCGCGCAGCGACCGGACGCCGCCGTCGCTCGGCACATCGAGGGTCAGCGCGTCGTCGTCGCGGGAACCGTGGTCGAGCACCCTGGCCGCGGCGTGCAGCCGCTGCGGGTCGGCGAACCGCAACCGGACGTGGCCGCCGGGGACCCGCCGCTTGAGGTCGGTCGGGGTGCCCTCGGCGATCAGCCGGCCGCGGTCCAACAGCGCCACCCGGCCGGCGAGCTGGTCGGCCTCCTCCAGGTACTGGGTGGTGAGCAGGACCGTGACGCCGCCGCCGACCAGCTCTTGGATGATCTGCCACATGGTGCGCCGGCTGCGCGGATCGAGCCCGGACGTCGGCTCGTCGAGGAAGATGACCCGCGGGCTGCCGACCAGGGTCATCGCCAGGTCGAGGCGGCGCAGCATGCCGCCGGAGTAGGTCGCTGCCGGCCGGCGGGCCGCGTCGACCAGGTCGAACTGCTCGAGCAGCTGGGCGACAAGGCGCCGCCCCGCTCCCCGGTCGAGGTGGTGCAGGTCGGCCATCAGGCGCAGGGTCTCCTCGCCGGTCAGCAGGGGGGCGACCGCCGAGAACTGCCCGGGGACGCCGATCGCCGCGCGCACGGCGTCGGGCTCGGCTGTGAGGTCGTGGCCGGCGACGCTGGCCGCACCGCTGTCGGCGCGGATCAGCGTGGACAGGATGTTCACCACCGTCGTCTTGCCGGCGCCGTTGGGGCCGAGCAGCGCGAAGACGCTGCCCTCCGCGATGTCCAGGTCGACTCCGTCGAGCACGACCGTGTCGCCGTACGACTTGCGCAGCGCCCGCGTAGTGATCGCCGATCCGGCTCCGTTGGTTGGCATGGGGGTTCCCTCTCCTCGTCGGGGCTGTTCAGCCGGTCGCGCGGCGGACGACGATGTCGCCGTTGGCCGTGCGGGCGCGGATCTCGACGGTGTAGGCGGTGTCGCCGGGACCGTCCGCGGCGTCGAGCTGGTTGCGCACGTTGCCGTAGGCGGACCTGACGTCGAGCCAGGCGGCGGTGCCCGGGTGGATGCCGATCTCGATCTCGCCGGAGGAGGTGTGCACCTCCACGGCGCCGCGGACGACCTCACCGATGCGCACGTCGCCCAAGGCGGTCCGGCCGACGACGCCGGCGCCGGCGCGGTCGACGGCGATGTTGCCGTTGGCGGAGCTGACGCGGGCTTCGCCGCCGACGTCGCCGACCCAGGTGTCGCCGTTGAGGTTCTTGATGGCGGCGGTGCCCCCGACCGCGCCGACCCGGAGCTCGCCGGCGCCGGTGACGTAGGCCCGACCGGTCACCTGGTCGACGTTGACCCGGCCGTGGGACGTGCTCAGCAACACCGCGCCGGCCGCATGGACGCTGATGTCGCCCATGGAGGTCTTGAACCTGCAGTCGCCGACCCGGCCCTCGCACACCAGGTCACCCATGGACGTGTGCGCCCGGACGTCCGACCCGGCGGGCAGCGCGGCGGTCACGTCGACCGTGGCGGTCTTGCGGCTGAAGTAGGCCTGCAGCGGCTTCGGCGTCTTCACGGTGAGCCGGCCGTCGGCGTACTCGACTCTGGTCTGCTCGGCGGCCTTCACGTCCAGCTCGTTGGAGCGGTCTCGGGGGCGTACCTCGACGACGGTGTCCACGCGCTCGCCGGCGGCGACCCGGACGTCGCCCATCAGCAGCTCGATGACGGCGGTGATCGGTTGTGGGGTGTCGAACGTCGGCACGGTGGGACTTCCTTCCGCTATGTGCGCCATGTGAGCTGTGTCAGCGGACCCAGCCGGTGAAGGACTGCCCACCGCTGGGGCTGCGCCGTTCGGTGCGCGGCGCGGCGGTGGCGAGCAGGTCGGACAGGGCCCGGATCAGCCAGGCGTTGACCGAGAGCCCGTCCCGGCTGGCCGCCTCTTCGATGCGGAACTTGAGCTGTTCGGGTGGCCGGAAGTTGATCCGTGCCGTGGCGCCCTCGTCGTCGCCGGCCGGCGGCGGTGCCACTGGTAGCCGTGCGACCGGCGGCCCCGGCGCGGCGGCCGGCTCGTCCCACCGCTCGCCAGGTGGTGGCGTCACCACGAAGCCGGGCTCCAGGCCGCGCAACCGAAGGTCGACCGAGCCCGGGGCCAACTCACGGGTGATCTCGTCGGCGGCTGCCGACAACGCGTCGAGCAGCGTCAGCCGGATCGCCGACTCCAGTGGCGCCACGAGGCGCTCGGCCAGCGCCCGGGCGTCCGGGCCGCCCGCCTCCGCTGCCACCAGCAGCTGATGCCTGACGGACTCGGCATACCTGGTCAACTCCATGGCGCCATGATGGCGCACGATTGGCGTCATTTCAATGCCACGGCGATGCCATAGTGGCGCCGGTCGCTAGGGTCGGCCTGGTGGCGACCGCGAAGGACTTCGACGAGGGGTATGCGGCGGCCGCCCGGCCGACCCGCCGGCACGAGTTGTTCACCGAGGTGCTCGGGCTGCCGCCGGAGGTCGAGCCCAACTCGTTCGTCACCGTGGACGCCCTCGAGCGCATCGCCCGCGAACTGCGTGTCGGCCCGGGCGACCGGCTGGTGGACCTGGCCTGCGGCCGCGGCGGGCCGGGGCTGTATCTGTCCAGGCTCACCGGCGCCGACCTGGTCGGAGTCGACTTCTCCGCGGTTGCGGTGGCCCAGGCCGCCGAGCGCGCACCGCTGTTCGTCCCGCAGGGTAGGGCGCGCTACCGGGTCGGCGACCTGGCGGACACCGGGCTCGACGACGGCTGCGCCGACGCGGTGCTGTGCATCGACGCCGTGCAGTTCGCACCCGATACCGACGCCGCGTTCCGCGAGGCCCTGCGCATCCTGCGGCCAGGCGGCCGGTACGTGCAGACCAACTGGCAGGTGTTCGACGACAAAGCCGCGCCGAGCAAATTCCGCGAGCTGCGCTTCGCCGACAAGTTGGCCAGCGCCGGCTTCACCGCGATCGTCGTCGAGGACCGTCCCGACCTGGCCGCCTACGTCGAACGGGTATTCCGCACCTCGCTGGAGATCGACGCCGAGCCCGACGACGTGGCGATCAATCGGCTTCGTGACGAGGCACGCATCGTCCTCGACTGGCCGGACTCGGTCCGCCGCGTCCTGGTCATCGCCGAACGCCCTTGCCCCGCCGGAGCCGTTCACGGTTAACTTCTTCACGGCGAACGTCGTCAAGAAGTAACCACTCCGGAGGTTCCTGACGTGCGCATCCTCGTGGTCACCCTCGCCGCGGTCGCAGCCCTGGCACTACCGGCACCGGCCCAAGCCGCCTCGGAACCCGCGGCGCTGCCCGTCGTACAGCCCACGGCGCTGCCCACCGCCAACATGGAAGCGATCATCAAGGCCGCCCAGATCGACCCACGGCGGGCGGACTCGTCGTTAACCCCGGGCAGCCGCGACAGCGTCCTGCTCGTCGAGCGGGCGCTCGCCGCCAGGTCGCTGCTGGCCAGCCAGTACATCGACGGCCACTTCGGGACCAGGACGATCGACGCCTACGCCGCCTACCAGCGCTCGCTCGGCTTCACCGGGCTGGACGCCACCGGCCTGCCCGGCCGGACCTCGTTGCAGCGGCTCGGCGAGCTGCGCTACACGCTCACCTTCACCTACACGCCGGGCTCCCGCGTCGACTTCCGTGGCGTCACCGTCAACACCAGGACCAGGTCCATGGTGCTGGAGGCCGAACGGCTGCTGGCCCGCCAGCTCACGATCACCCAGGGCTCCTACAACCCGGGCGGCGACCCCACCTCGGCCGGCACCCACGACGGCGGCGGCGCCCTGGACATCTCGGTGTCCGGCATGACGTCGACGACCAGGACGAACGTCGCGCGGGTCCTGCGCCAGGTCGGCTTCGCCGCCTGGGTGCGCACGCCGTCGCAGGGCAACTGGCCCTACCACATCCACGCCATCGCCCTTGGCGACACCGACATGTCGATCCCGGCACAGCACCAGGCCGGCGACTACTACCTCGGCCTCAACGGCCTGGCCAACCGCGCCCCGGACGACGGCCCCCAGGTCACCCCCAAAATCACCTGGGAGCAGTACCTGCGAGCCGCCTAGAACGCCGGCGCCACGCGCAATGTCGGCCTGGCCCGGATCCCGGAGCCGGACTCCGGTGACCCACACTCGCGGCATGCCACCACGCGTGCTCGTCCTGTGGGACATCGACCACACCCTGATCGAGACCGGCGGCATCGGGTTCGTGTTGTACCGGCGCGCGTTTCAGGCCGCGACCGGGCAGGAGTTGCTGGAGTTCGTGACGATGTCCGGCCGGACCGAGCTGGACATCATGACGGAGATGCTGGAGACGAACGGGTTGGCGGCGACGGACGAGGTGGTCGCAGGGCTGCGAGGCCTGCTGATCGCCGGGTACGAGGCCGCCCGGGACGAGGTGGGCAGAGCCGGCAGTGTGCTGCCTGGAGTCCGGGAGGCGCTGACCTCGCTGGCGGACGATCCGGCGTTCCACCAGAGCGTGCTGACCGGCAACGTCGAGGCGGTGGCCCGCCTCAAGATCGAAGCGTACGGCCTGGCGGAGCACCTCGACCTCGACGCCGGCGCCTACGGGGACGACCACCGCGATCGTGCCGAACTGGTGGAGGTTGCCCAACGGCGCGCCGCCGCCAGGACCGGCGTGATGTTCCCGAGCGAGCGCACCGTCCTGGTCGGCGACACGCCCAACGACGTGCGGGCGGCGCTGCACGCCGGCGCACACGTCATCGCCGTGGCCACCGGCCGAAGCAGCGAGCAGCAGCTTCGCGACGCCGGGGCCGAATACGTGGTGCCCGACCTGCGGAGCGTCAACGCACGCCAATTGATCACCACGATCACCACGGACGGTCGTGATCGCCGTTCGTGACACACCTGCGTGCATTTTCTGAAGGGAAGTGCACTGCCGCGGTCGAATCCTATGACCGGCAACGCCGCAGGTGAGCGCCACCGTCGACCGGGTTATCGATTCTGGTTAGATGATCTGTTCGAATTTGAGCGCTTGCTGGCTCGCGACCACTGTGCGACCGTATTTATCGGACCTTCAGGTAATCATCGGGCCGTCCGTTAAATCGATCAAAGGAGATAGTCGGATCTCGTGTTCGAGATCATTGGACTCGGCCGGTTCGACGAGCTGGCCTATGACTTTGTGGTCCGGCATCCAGGTTGTACCCCGGACGAGATCGCCGAATCCGCGGGGGGCGGGCTCGACGAGGCGAGGGCGTCGTGCTCTCGGCTGGTCGCGCGCGGGCTGCTGCTGCCGGCCGACCGCGGTGGGTATCGGGCGTCCCCGCTCGCCCCGGACGCCATCGCCGAGCAGCTGCAGTGGAGCATCGACGCCGAGCACGCGGAGAAACGCAAGCAGGCCAGCGCGCTTCGCGACCAGCTCATCCGGATCCTCGACCGGAGTCTGCTCGACGGCGTGAACGGCGTGAACGGTTCGGGCGGGCCCGTGACGGCGCTGCCGACGATCGAGGCGATGCAGCTGCAGCTGCTGCAACTGGTGAGCCTGAGCCGCCAGGAGGTGCTGCGGGTGTGGACCGGCCCAGCAACCAACCATGCGCTCAACCACGCTCAGGTCCCGCCACCGACCCAACGCGAGGCGCCCGAGACCAGGGCGCTGAACAGGGACCTGCAGGTGCGCATCCTGTGCCCGCTGTCCGTGGTGCTCGAACCGGCCGGTACAAACCTGCGGCGGATGAGCGGGGCGACGGTGCGCACGATCGCCAGGCCGCCGGTCAACTTCTATGTCTTCGACCGGCGCACGGCCGTGGTCGAGGCCCAGAACGGCCGGCCGGACTGCGCGGCACTGATCGTCCAGGGCGACCCACTGGTCGGCATCATCCGGGCGCTGTTCGAGACCTGGTGGACGTTCGGGCAGGACGTGGTCGTGGCCAACGGCAACGGCTCGCCGCTGGACCAGCAGGAGCGGGCGCTGTTGATGTTGCTCGGCGAGGGCGCCAAGGACGACCACATCGCGCGCCAGCTCGGCCTATCGGTACGGACGGTCCGCCGCCGGGTCTCCGAGCTGCTCGGCCGGCTCGAGGCGTCCAGCAGGTTCCAGGCGGGCATGCTCGCGGGGCGGCGGGGCGGGGTGTGGCG